>Ga0187894_10000978_pt1 | contig 37888 bp, 27 predicted proteins | sample GBC1701081metaG_FD_136650 | JGI IMG/M metagenome (GOLD analysis project Ga0187894, IMG submission 136650) | White microbial mat communities from a lava cave in the Kipuka Kanohina Cave System on the Island of Hawaii, USA - GBC170108-1 metaG ... | reverse complement strand
GGAGCTTCGCCGCAAACCTCTAACTGCTTGTCCATATTCTCTTTAACGAGGTGCATCGGGACGTGACCGGGACCTTCGATCATCGTTTGCACGTCCATTTCCCAAGCGATTTTCGTCAATTCGCCGAGCGTTTCGAGTTCGGCAAACTGTGCCGTGTCGTTGGCATCGGCAATCGAACCGGGACGCAATCCGTCGCCCAAGCTGAACGCGACATCATATGCTTGCATAATCTCGCAAATTTCTCGAAATCGGGTGTAGAGAAAACTTTCTTCGTGATGTGCGAGACACCATTTCGCCATAATCGAGCCGCCGCGTGAGACGATTCCCGTCGTGCGTTTCGCCGTCAGCGGAATGTAAGGCAGGCGAACGCCGGCGTGAATCGTGAAATAATCAACGCCTTGTTCGGCTTGCTCAATCAAAGTGTCGCGGTAAATTTCCCAAGTCAAATCTTCCGCCTTGCCGTTCACTTTTTCGAGTGCCTGATAAATCGGCACTGTGCCGATTGGAACGGGTGAATTCCGCAAAATCCATTCCCGCGTGGCGTGGATATTTTTGCCCGTGGACAAATCCATCACCGTGTCCGCACCCCACAAAGTTGACCAGCGCATCTTTTCGACTTCTTCTTCGATTGAAGACACAATCGCCGAATTACCGATGTTAGCGTTGATTTTCACCAAAAAATTCCGCCCGATAATCATCGGTTCGGATTCGGGATGATTGATGTTGGCGGGAATGATTGTCCGACCCCGAGCAACTTCGTCTCGCACAAATTCGGGTGTGACGAATTTTGGAATGCTTGCGCCAAACGATTCGCCCGCGTGTTGATGCCACAAAGACGAACGGTCATTCTCCATCCCTTTTTGCATTGCTTCAAAAGCAATCTGTCGCCCAAGATTTTCGCGTATAGCGACGAACTCCATTTCGGGTGTGATGATGCCTTTACGCGCATAGTGCATCTGCGTCACGCATTTATCGCTTTTAGCCCTCAACGGCGGACGCTTCAACCCGGGAAAATCATTTTCCCTTTCTCCCTTTCTCCCTTTCTTCCTACTGCTCAGGTTGTGCTAAATTCCCATGCATGAAAACGACAACAGGTTTCTTGGCAGTGTTTTTCTTCTCTCTCTGTTTTCTTTCGTTTCAACCGATTCAGGCGCAATCAAATTCGTTAAGTTTGAAAGGTTTGAAAGATTCTGTAACAGTCAGACGCGACGAGCGCGGCATTCCTTATATTGAAGCCAAAAATGCGAACGACCTTTATTTCGCACAGGGATATGTGGTTGCGAGCGACCGTCTTTGGCAGATGGATTTGTTTCGTCGTCTGACGCGGGGCGAGTTGTCGGAAATTTTCGGGCGCGTACAGTTTCAAGGTGCGACAACCGTTGAGCAAGACAAACTTCATCGCCGTTACGGATGGGCACGAATGGCAAAAGCCTCTTTTGATGCAATGTCGCCGACAATGAAATCCGCGTTGGTCGCTTATGCAAATGGCGTTAATGCTTATATCGAATCACTGGATGAAAAATCTCTTCCGACGGAATTTCAAATCTTACGTTACAAACCAAAACCTTGGACACCGGAAGATACTCTCGTCGCCGGAAAAATCTTTCCTGAATCTCTCTCAATGACTTGGGAAAGAGACATTATGCGAGCAGCGATTTCTGATTTGCCAAAAGAGAAGCTTGAAAAATTATTGATGGAGTTTTCAGATGATGATGCGCTTGTTGTCGGAAATGACAAGATGGATACAGTACCGATGATGACCAAAGCCGTCACAGCAACAATTTCGACAGAGATTTTAGACCAAACAGAAAGATTAAAAACGACTTCTGACAGTTCTCTGACACTCGCAGGTTTTTACGCCGAAGACCGTGCTGCAAGTAACAATTGGGTTGTAGGCGGTAAACGCACTACAACAGGAAAACCGCTTCTTGCAAATGACCCGCATTTATTGGCAACTGCTCCTTCGATTTGGTACATGATTAATCTTTCAATCCCTGGAATGCGCGTTGCAGGCGTAACAACTCCTGGTTTTCCGGGTGTTCTTTTAGGTCACAACGAACACATAGCTTGGGGCGCAACAAATTTGGGTCCCGATGTTCAGGATTTATATCTTGAAACTTTTGACACAAACAATCCGCGCAAATACAAAACCCCTCAAGGTTGGAAAGATGCAGACATTTTCCGCGAAGAAATAAAAGTTCGTAAAAGCCTGACAAGTACAGAAACCGAATCGGAATTTTTCGACGTAACGGTGACGAGACACGGTCCGATTATGCTCGATGATAACGGGAAAAAATATGCTTTACGCTGGACTGCATTTGACTCGAAAAACAATGAGGCAGAAGGCTTTTTCAAAATGAACTCTGCGCGAAACTGGAAAGAGTTCACCGATGCGCTTAATACTTACAAAGGTGTTACTTTCAATTTTGTTTACGCAGATGTTCAGGGAAATATAGGTTATTACGGTGCAGGGCAAATTCCGATTCGTAAAACGGGAGACGGAAGTTTACCATATGACGGTTCGACGGACGAAGGCGAGTGGACAGGGTATATTCCGTTGAAAGAGCTTCCTTCACTATTCAATCCACCGGATTCAATGATTGTCACAGCAAATCAGCGTGTTGTCGGAAAGAGCTACAAATATCATTTAACACACGAATGGGCTGCTCCGTATCGTGCAAAAAGGATTCGTGATTTATTGATGGCGAATCCAAAACAGTCAACAGACACTTTCCGCGACATTCAGGCAGATGTTTTTAATATTCACCTCAGCACTTTTGCAAGAGAGTTTATGAAATTAAACGGTATGGATATGCCCATGAATGGAACTATGGCAGTTCCTCTGGCTACTTTTGGCACATCACCTGACACATCTGAAACAGACAACTTGAATAAAACTCTATCTACAATAAGCGGTTGGGACGGAAGAATGACTGTTAATTCAAAAGCCGCCCCGATTGTCGCCGCGATGCGTGCGTTATTTCGTCAAAAAATTCTCATCGCCGCACTTGGTGAAGAAAGAGCAAGGAGGTTTGCATGGTCAAATGAGAGTGCTTTCTTTAACTGGTTGATAAAAACGCGCCCGAATGAATGGTTGCCGAAAGAATATAGCGACTATGTTTCATTGCTCAACGATTGTGAAAAGGAAGCACGCGAGATTATTACAAGACGCTTGGGCGCGGATGAATTAAAGTGGACTTGGGGAAATTACAACATGGCAAGAATCAGCCATCCGCTCACCGCTGTGCCTCTTATCGGTCAACAGTTTGTCATCGAACCGTTTCAAATAAACGGGGGAAGCAATGTTCCGAACGTAGGCGTTTCTGTTTCAATGCGTTTTATTGCTGACCCGGGCAATTGGGATGCGACACGCCAGAGCATACAGTTTGGCAACAGTGGCGACCCGAAAAGTCCCTTCTGGAAAAATCAACAACAAGAGTGGATAAATGCAACGCCTCACGTTTTTCCGTTTACCAAAACGGCAGTTGAAAAGAATGCAAAAGTAACTTGGACACTTGTGCCGAATAAAAATGTACGTTGAAAAATGAATGATTTTAATGACGATTTGAAGGTGTAGTAAAAAGGATGAATCTTGAAAAAAACAGTGTTGCGGTAATAACGGGAGCAGGTTCAGGAATTGGTCGCGCTCTTTCAATTCAACTCTCGCAGATGGGCGCAAATCTCGCACTCGCTGATATGAACGAAGACGCGCTCAACGTAACAGTTGAATTGATTTCTGCGAAGACAAAAATCTCAGCTCACATTGTTGATGTCAGCAACAGAGAGCGTATGCAGGAATTTGCAAACGAGGTTAAGGCAGAACACGGAAAAGCAACATATGTAATCAACAATGCCGGCGTTACTCTGCTCGGCACTGTCGAAGAAAGTTCGATTGAAGACATTGAATGGCTGATGGGAATAAATTTTTGGGGAACGGTTTACGGTGTCAAATTCTTTCTTCCTATCCTGAAAGAACAGCCGAAAGCACACATTGTAAACATCTCAAGTATTTTTGGATTGATTGCTCCCACAGGACAATCTGCTTATTGCGCCAGCAAGTTTGCAGTTCGCGGATTTACGGAAAGTTTGCGCCATGAGTTAGAAGACACAAATGTTTTTGTGTCCTGTGTTCATCCGGGAGGCATTAAAACAAATATCGCAAACAGTGCTCGTGTCTGTGAAAAGACTCCGCCTTCCGAAAAGCAATTTGCAATTAAAAAATTCGATAAGGGAACACCTACAACACCGGAAACAGCCGCAGATATAATCATTCGCGGAATGCTCGCGGGCAAACCAAAAATTTTGATAGGACCCGATGCAAAGGTCGTTGATTCATTGGTCAGGGTGTTTCCGATTCGTTATTGGAATGTCTTAAAAAAGCGAATGGGATTCACGCCGAAAAAAAAGCGTTTGGAACTTGAACCACAGAGTGCCGAGTAATGCGAGTTTTTTGCGCTGTTGAAATACCTTCAGAAATTCGTGTTCAATCCGCACAACACATCAAACAATTGCGCGAATGTTTTCCGCACGTCCGCGCAAGTTGGGAACAAGCAGAAAAGATGCACATCACTTTGAAATTCTTAGGCGAGATTAACGAAACTGAACTAGAGAAATTAAACTCAGCCATAATCAATACGACAAACAACTTTCAGCCTTTTGATATTTCAATCGAAATGACGGGCGCGTTTCCGCCTCGCGGCGTCCCGCGTGTTTTATGGCTTGGCGTGAATGATTCGGTTAAATCCTTAAAGACTCTTCAAAACAAACTGGATGACGAATGTGCAAAATTTGGTTTCAAAAAAGATACGCGAACCTTTCATCCACATTTAACATTGGCAAGATTGCGTTCAGCAGAAGGCGCAAAAGCTTTGAAAGAAAAACACGAAAGTCTTGTATTCAAATCTGAACCGTTCACAGTTCGCGAAATCGTCATAATGCAAAGCGAACCTGCACCGACAGGCTCACACTACACAAAACTTTATCAACATAGTCTAAGTTGAAATTTAGCGAATTGTTTTTTGACATTTCAATTAAATTGTTCAGCACAATCCAATTGAAATTGCTATGGTTTAGTGCAAATAAAGGCGTCCTGTTTTACAATCATTTCGCATTTCACAGACTAATCAAACAAAGCAACAAAACGGCGGACAGGACTGTCAGGCTTTAACAAATCTGATGACAAAGAAAGGAATTCTCAAGAGAGTTTTCTGTGCGACGAACAGGTTGTTACTGTTATTAATCCTTGTTTCTCTGTCTAATTCTCAGATACAAAATAACAAATCCGAACAGAACAAATTGGAACACGGCGCACAGCTTTTTATACAAATGTCCCGCCTGGAAGTTATGTTTTTCGTGTTATTGCTTCAAATATTGAGGTCAAAGGCTTTGTGTTAAAAGATTCTGCTATGGCTGATTTGATTAATGCCGTCAAAGCCGTCAGCCCTGGACAAAATTTTATCAGTCCGCAGCTTTCGACTTTTTTGATTGAACGAAACCGTAAATCCAATTTATTAACGGAAAACACGTCTGACATTAATAAATTGTCACCTACCGAAAAACGGATTTTGCTTTTAATCGGTGAATACAAAACCAGCAAAGATATTGCCACCGAATTGTCCATCAGCATTCGTACCGTTGAGCATCATCGAGCCAGCATTGCAACTAAACTAGACCTCAAAGGCTCGCACGCCCTCCTTAAATTTGCACTTGACCATAAGAACGAACTCAACTGATTTGGGATTTCGGATTTGTGACTAGCCTTTTGATTTTGGATTTTAGATTTTGGTTTTAGATTATTTCGATTTTTTAATGGGGACTTTTAGCCAAATGTAGAATTCCGATTCGAACATTTTCCGATTTTAGAATCGAAGTTAACCAAACGACCAACCCAAAATCCAAAATCTAAAATCCAAAATCATCATGAAACTGTTAATCGTCGAGGACAATTTGGGTATGCGCCGCCTGATAAAAAGTGTTGTGTCGGACATTGTTGACGAAGTAGTTGAATGCGAATACGGCATAGATGCCCTTAGAGCGTACACCAATTTTCAACCGGATTGGGTTTTTATGGACATTAAAATGCCGAGAGTTGACAGGTTGATAGCAACTATATCAATTATCAAAGCATTCCCCGATGCGAACATCTGCATCGTTACGGACTACCGCGACAAAAGAACCGAAGACGCAACAAGAGCAGCAGGAGTTAAAAGATATGTTTTGAAAGATAACCTTTTCTCACTCCGCCAAATTCTCAAAGACGGTTAGTATTATCAGTTTGTCTTAGATGACCACTTAGCGATAAGCGCGGGTGGCAAACCGACAAATAAAATGTGAACTATTATTTGCGTCAACGTGCCAGACAAAGTTCGCGCAGGTCTTGCTACAAAAGAGAAGCTAACAATTAACTGCATCATCCAATACGCAATCACACCATAAATCATTCCGCATATCACAGCATTACGAATCAGAAACGGAAGATACAAACTCGCAACATAGAACACAGTTGCGACTCCGAAAGCAATTACAAAATGCAGCAGTACGCCAAGTAAAGCCGTCTTCATGCCGCCACTAAACGAATCGCGTCCGAGCAGTCCGCTAGCAATATATTGAAACACACGCGTCGCACTAACGCCTTTCATAGCCGATAGTACAACCGCACTCAACCCATCCAACACGCCTACAATTAACCCACCAAAAACAATTGTCTTAAACGCATTTGGACTTATGTATGAAGAATCAACACCAACACCCGAATATGCAACAGCATTTTCGCTCATTATTTTTTCCTTTGATTGATTGCCGCCTTTTGTATGCGGCATTGATGAATGTAGCTTTGAGTTGTTGATGAAAATAACCTTTTGCGGGTTGGTTGTGCCGGTCTTTGTTTTCAGAAAGTAAGCAAAAGATTATGCCGTTAAATTGTAAGAGATATTTTCAACCGCAAATCAAATGCAAAGATTCAATGTGGACTTGAAGAGAAAACCCGCACGCTCGTACACAATTACGTGTGGGTTATTTCATTATTTAAGAGGTAAGCAGGAAGTAAAAAGTAAAAAGTAAAAAGTAAAAAGTGGAATGCAGACGTAAATAGTTGAAAAATAACGTAACTCCCAACTTTTTCTGAATTTGATAAAACCAGCTTACTTTTGCTCACCTGCTTAGGTGATTAAACTTACTTCTCTTCTCTTGCAATGATGTTCAGCAATGTTCTCAGGGCGATTCCCGTCGGACCTTTGCTTCGATAAGGTTTTGCTTCGTCCGACCAAGCCGTACCGGCAATATCAAGGTGCGCCCAAGATGTATCGTCTGCGAATTCCTTCAAAAACGCGGCGGCTGTTATTGTTCCGGCTTTTCGTCCGCCTACGTTTTTAATATCCGCGATGTCGGATTTAATTTGTTTTGTGTATTCCTTATCAAGCGGCAACTGCCAGAATTTTTCACCGACCTCTTTTCCGGCATTAATGATTTCGTCAATCAAAGCCTGGTCTGTGCCGATGACTGCGGCGTTTACGTCGCCAAGCGCGATTGAAACGGCACCCGTTAAAGTAGCCATGTCAATCATGCGTTTCGCGCCGAGTTTTTTCGCGTAACACATCGCGTCAGCCAGTATTAAACGACCTTCCGCGTCCGTGTTTATGACTTCGATTGTTTTGCCGTTCATTGCGCGGACAACGTCGCCCGGCTTTGTGGCTTTGCCTGAGGGCATATTCTCTGTGCAAGGCGCGACGCCCAAGATAGGCATTGAGGGTTTTAGTTGTGCAATCGCACGCATAACGCCTAAAACAGTAGCCGCGCCCGTCATGTCATATTTCATCATCTCCATATTTTCCGAAGGTTTGATAGAAATGCCGCCCGTATCAAATGTGACGCCTTTGCCTATGAATGCCATAAGATTGTCGTCACCCTTTGCATTTTCGCCCTTTGGAACATAACTTAAAATTATCAACTTTGCCGGAGCATCCGACCCGCGCGAGACACTGAGTAACGACCCCATGCCTTCTTGTTCCATGCGTGCTTCATCTAAGACATCTATGTTCAAACCGAATTCGTTTGCGATGTCACGCGCCTTATCCGCCATATCAGTCGGCGTCATGTAATTGCTGGGTTCGTTTGCAAGGTCGCGTGTTACATTGAGAGATTCTCCGATAATTCGTCCGCGCTCTATACCTTCATTCAAAGCCGCATCATCCGCGCCTTCAACAACAACCGTAAAACTATCAACAGCTTTATTTTCTTTATCAACCGTTCGATATTTATCTAAATCAAAAAGGCTTGTCACTGCACCTTCAGCCACAGCGGCGGCAATAGATTTTGCGTCGCCTTCAAAGCGAGGGACTACCGCAACTTTCTTAAAATTTTTGCTACGAAATTGACGTGCTGCTGTTCCAGCAACCTGTGAGACATGGAAAAGTTTGTAGTCGTCTTTCGAGCCAACGCCAACAAGCAACAGACGTTTCGCTTTACAGCCGTCTCCGCTCAGATGCAGATAAACGGATTCACCCTCTTTGCCTTTGAGTTCTTCCGATTCGATAACAGAACTTACAAGCCCGCCCGCTGCATCGTTTAGAGATTTCAAAAAACCATCATCGGCTTTTTCGTCCTTGAAAACAGCGATTGCTATTGCAGAAACCTCTAAGTCTGAGATATTCCCTGAGTAAGCGTTAATATCCATAATAAAAAAATCCCCTTCAAAACTATCTATAAAACTCGTTGCTAGTATCAAAAAAAAGCTTAATAAGCGCAAATCCGCAGAGAAAAATTTCGTCACAAAAAAGCAGAAACGCAAGCAGTAAACGAGCGTGTTTGCAAATAATGCACGTTTTGACACACTCGATAAAGGTTATGTTTCTGCCTTTTTGCTTTTTTCTTCGTTAACGGTTTCGCTCTTTCAACTGCGCCCGCGTTTCTCTGTCAATGGTGCGGCGCATTTCGGTTTCGCGTTTATCGTAAAGTTTCTTTCCCTTTGCCACACCGATTTCAAATTTGATGCGCCCGTTTTTCCAATAAATTCGCGTCACAACCAGAGTCATTCCTTTAACGGTTGTCTCTTTTTGAAGCTTTTCAATCTCTCTGCGATGCAATAGAAGTTTTCTTGTACGCAAAGGGTCGTGATTCATACGATTTCCATGTGAATAAGGCGAAATGTGCGCGTTTAGCAACCATACTTCATTTTCCTTTACAGAGACGTATGAGTCTTTTAACTGCACACGACCTTCCATAAGGCTTTTGACCTCTGTGCCTTGTAAAACAACGCCCGCTTCATACTTATCCAAGATGTGATACTCGTGGAAAGCCGCACGGTTGTTTACTATCTGTTTTTCGTTTCTGTCTTTTGGCATCACTTAATAAATGGCGACAATGCACCGTCTTCTTTCGCAATATCTTTTAAGGAATTAAACGGAATCAAAACTCTTTGCGGACCGTAAGCATATGCAGCGACTTGATACGGATCGAAATTTATCAGAAGCCCTTTTTTGGTTATGTTCCATTCCGAATAATTTTCATTACTTGGCTCTGTACCGCTTCTTAGCATCTCTTCATCCGGGTCTTGTCCTTCGCCTATTTTCTTTAACTGTTTTCTCAGAGATTCAACAGAAATATCAGAAATCTTTTTCAGATAATTTGAATTCGGTTTGAATAACTCTGCAAGTTTTATTTTCTTTCCGGTTTTCACATCAAAAGTAAGATTTTTTGAATACGAATTCGGATGCGCCCCGCCGGTATAAACAGACGCCTCAAAATGAAAACTCAGCAAATCATCTGTCGCAAGTGTTGTGTCATAACCAGCCTCAAAAGAACAGTTTGTTTCAACTTCACCGCATAATTCCTCAACATCTTTTTTGAAACTTGCAATGTCTGTATCAAAAGCTGCAGCGAGTTCTTTGTTTATTGCATCTGTGTGAGTTCCGAAGCCGGAAATCTTTGGATAAATAATTTCATAAAACAACTTCTTTTTCTTATCTTCTTCTTTGGTTGATTTATCCTCAATTGTTTGATTGCCGCTAGTATCGAGAGACTGTTCCACAGCACCAAACCCCAATTCATCACCACCCGGTTTTTTCCACTGTCCTTCAAGCCTTGTCAATGGTTCATCTTCACTATCAAGCCAATCGCCTGTGAATGTTCCCGTAACTTTACCTTCACTCGATTCTTCGAGTTTGAATTTCCCGGCTTTATCAATCGCTCCTTTAAGAGCAATGTCTTTGCGGGATTTCACATAGTAATAAGTTCCTGTCAAAGAATTGCCGTCACGTTTTAGCGTCATTACAAACGGACTCGGCGATTCACCGAAAATGTTACCCCGGAATGTTTTTTCATTCGGGTCGCGTTTCGGTTTCTTGTTTTCGGCTGTATCGTTGTTTGAGTTCCCGGCATTTGAATTGCTCACTGTCTCTGCTTCTTTAGGTTTGAGATAGTTACACGCCAAAGAGATAATCACTAAAAGCAATAAACTAAAAGTTAATTCTTTTTTTGGGGTATTCATTTTGTTTTCTCCAAATAATTTCGAGCACAACCCTTACAACAATCTTCTTCTTAACAATTCAAGCGCAGCTTGCGAAGCACGCCAGCGAATCAGATGACGGTCACCGGGTAACCTCAATCTTCTGTGTTCAACGTGAATATCATCTGCCAGAGCGATGTAAACAAGACCTACGGGTTTTTCATCCGTGCCGCCGGTTGGTCCTGCAATCCCTGTGACCGAAATACCGAAGTCCGTTCCGGCGCGTTTTTTAACGCCGACTGCCATTGCTTCTGCGACCTCTGCGCTGACAGCACCATGTTTCTCAATCAGCTTTCGCTTAACACCCAGAGTTCTGATTTTCGCTTCGTTTGAATAGGTAACGACGCCTTCCATGAAAAACTTTGACGAACCTGAAATTTCAGTCAGACGTTCGGCAATCAAACCGCCCGTACAACTTTCCGCCGTCGCTAAGGTGAAGCCTTTCACGCTAAGTTTCAAACTTATTATTTCTTCCATAGTCTCGCCACGAAAGGCGAAAATCGCGTTGCCGAGTTTTTCGGAAATCTGTATTTCGACCTCATCAATTATTTTGTTGCATTCCTCTTCGGTTTTCGCTTTTGCAATTAAATGTACTTCGGTTTCTGTTCGATTGAAAAGAATTGTCGTCTGCGGGTTTGTATATTGGGTATAAACGGGTGCTATCAGTTCATCAACGGCAGATTCGCCAAGACCAACGACGCGCAGGATTCTGCGAACGACACGAACCGCACCGGCTTTTTTTGTGAGTTTTTCCATCACATAATTTTCAAACATCGGTTTCATTTCGCGCGGCGGTCCGGGCAAAATCACAACATCTTTATCATCGCGTGAATAATACATTCCGGGAGCAGAACCGTTTGGATTCGGCAATACTTCTGCTCCGTGAATAACCATTGCCTGACGCGCATTTATTTCGGGCATTCTACGCCCCCAACCTTCAAATCTTCGTTTGATGTCCTCTAAAACTTTTTCATCAAGAACTAAAGTTTTCTTCAAAGCCTTTGCCGCAGTCTTTCGCGTGATGTCGTCTTCCGTAGGACCAAGTCCACCGGTCATTATCACAACACTTGAACGTTTGTATGCGTCTTTGATTGTTTCCTCAAGCCGCGCTTCATCATCGCCCACGATTGTTTTAAGCATGACTTCAATACCTATGCTGTTAAGTTTTTCAGTGAGCCAAAGGCTGTTTGTGTCTGTTTTGTCCGGCGTCAGAAGTTCAGAACCGATTGCAATAATTTCCGCTGTAAGCATGGTGACAGAGTAAAGTAAAAAGTAAAAAGTAAAAAGTAAAAAGTGGTCTTTAATCCGAGATTTTTACCTCTGAATTCAATTTCTTAAACGAAAACTTTTTACTTTTTACTTTTTACTTTTTACTTCTTCAGTTTCGTAAAGATCATGTAAGACTTCTGCAATCGGCGGAGGCGGAGCAAGCACAGGCGTCGAGACGTTTGAAAACAAACTCGGCGTTTCTTTGAAGGTTGTGGGCTCGTCCTTTTTATGTCCGTTTGTTTTCTCTTCAATCAATGGTTTCTTTTTTAGCTCTTCGCGTGTTTTTTCTAACAACGCAGAAGCACGAAGACGACGCGCACGCTCAAGGCTTCTTACAGCCGCAACAGTCAACGGTGCTTCCGTTGGTTCGCGTTCAATCTTTCTTAAAACGTGTGCATAACTTTTAAGTTCACGCGAGGGCATGATGCGATGTCGTTCGTTTGAAAAATCATTTTCGACAATATATGCGAGATGTTTTTCGGCAGATTCGTGATTACCGATTGTGTGATAAAGCACGCCGAGTGCGAAATAAACCAATGGTGGCGGGTCGCTCATCGAATGCAGTATTCTTTCGCCGTGCGATATGATTTCGTTTATCTCAAAACCAAACCAACGACGTTCTTCATCACGCAAAATGTCGTTTGCCGAAATGTAAAACTCAAAGATATGTACCGATTCTTGCAGTTCGGTTTTTTGAACGGCACGCCAGATAAAATAGGCTACAATGGCAAAGAAAATTACAACTGAGAAAGGAATCCCAATCACACCCAACATGGCAATAATGATGATTACCGCTAAGATTCTCTGAAATGTTTCCTTGCCCTTGTTCATAACTCTTAGTTCTGAGTTCTTAGTTCTGAGTCCTAAGTTCAGTGCTATTAACTTTGAATCTTGAACTTTGAACTTTGAACTCTGTTACTTATTGCACTGCCTGCTTCGCTTGTTGAGAGGCTACCACCTAAGTCTTTTGTTGTCTCGTTATTTGCAACGGAGTCGCATACAGCCGTTTCAACCGCGTTACCCGCCTCATTAAACCCAAGCCATTCTAGCATCATTGCCGTAGTCAGAATAGCACCTATCGGATTAGCAATTCCCTTGCCGGCAAGCGGTGGTGCGCTTCCGTGGACAGGTTCAAATAGCGAAACGCGGTTCGGATTAATGTTGCCCGAAGCCGCCATTCCTAGCCCGCCCTGCAAAGCCGCGCCGATGTCCGTTAAGATGTCGCCAAACAAGTTATTTGTAACAATCACTTCATACTGTGACGGGTCAAGGACCATAAACATTGCCATCGCGTCAACGTATTGATGATTTGCCGTTATGTCTGGATAATTAGCCGCAACTTCTCTGAAAACTCTCTGCCACAAATCGCCACCAAATCGCTGCACGTTCGATTTGTCAGCCATTGTAACTTTCTTTCTCTCATTCTTTTGTGCGTAATCGAACGCAGCCGTAATGATTCTTTCCACACCTTTTCGCGTGTTTAGCTCTTCTTGTGTGGCAATCTCGTCTTTAGTTCCCTTTTTCAAAAATCCGCCCGCACCGCAATAAGCCCCTTCCGTGTTTTCACGAAAAACTACGAAATCAATCTCACTAACCGAACGGTTTTTCAGAGGTGTCAACTTTTCCGCATAAAGTTTTACGGGGCGTTGATTTATGTACAAATCAAGACCGCGCCGCATACCCAGCAAAATATCTTCAGCGTGTTTGTTTGACGGAACACGCGGGTCGCCAAAAGCCCCCGCAAGAATCGCATCAAAATTTTCCGCGAGCATCTCAAGCGCACCTTCGGGTAATGTTACACCTTCATTCAAAAACTTATCCGCGCCCCAATCAAAATGCGTGAGTTCTAATTCAACTTCATACACATCTCGCACGCGGTCAAGAATTTTCACGGCTTCGTTAATGACTTCGGGTCCAATGCCGTCTCCAGCAATAACTGCGATTCTTTTTTTGTTTGTCATCTTTAATTTCTGAGTCTTGAATGACAATGAACATTTCAGGGATTACTGACCATTGCCTTTTTTCTCTTGATGAATTTTTCTACCCTGCACAGCCATTAAATCCAGAATCTTTTCGCCGATTGTATAAGGAAGATTCAAAATCGAAACTGCCGTGTGAACCGCTGTGCCGCCTTCGAGTTTTGTTATCGTCGTGATTTTCTGTGATTGCGTCATTTCGTTAAACTCTTTACGAAAAGCCTCTGCGGCGTCTTTGTTTTCAATCAAATCCAAATCGGCGCGAAAATCTTGTCTGATAGCAGCCTGTCCGAGTTGCGTCATAATAAAATGTTTTTTATCGAGCGCGAGTTTGCCAAACTCCTTTGCGAACTTATCAAATACAGGTTCTTCTATTTCTTCTTCTGCCGGAACATGGATTAGGACATCACCTTCGCCAATGATTCTGGCTTGACAGGCAAGACGTTCACCCGCTTGGAGTTTTTCTTCGCTTAGTTTTTCGCGTTCTAAATCCGTCACCGACGAAAGAAATTCCGCGCCTTCTTTGATAGTTAATACACACCCGTCGCATTCGGAATGCGAATCACAATTCGACGGCAACTTTGCCCCTAATCTCTTAGCCGCGTCCCAAATAAAGGTTCCGCTTGCTACTAATCCGCTACAATTGCTTGGCTCAAAGGTTACAAAAACATTCATAGTTGACTCTCGTTATTGAATTAGAAAAATTGCAAAAGGTGAAGGTCAAAGGAAACTTAACTTAAACCTTCACCCCAAAAATCAAAGTTCGTCAAAATAAAAATTATTCGTGGTTTCCGACAATGCGAAAACGCGGATTGCCAGCCGTGTCTTTCAGTTTTCCTTCGCGTCTCGCCATACTGCAATCCGAACAATATCCCCACATACGCAAACTGTGCGTAGTCGTTTCAAAACCATGTTTCTCTGCCATTGCATCCTGCAAAGCTTCAAGTTCGGGTGAAAAGAATTCGATAATCTTTCCGCATTCAACGCAAATCATATGGTCGTGATGTTCGTGTTTGTAGTTATGTTCGTAATGCGTCCGCCCGTCGCCAAAACGAACTTCACGAGCCAACCCTGCCTCAGTCAAGAGTTTCAGAGTTCTGTAAACTGTCGTCTGTCCGACACTCTGGTCTTCTTTTTTGACAAGATTGTAAAGGTCTTCGCTTGAAAGATGCTCTTCTGTACGCAGAAACACATCCAAAATTAAATCGCGCTGTGCAGTACGTTTTAATCCGGCTTTCTGAATGTGGCGCAAAAATATTTCTTGTTCTTCTTTCATAAATTTCTTGGCTGTCTCCGCACGTATAATAACACCGCAAGGTGCGTCTGTGAATGGTACATTTGTCAACTTTTATTTCATCGTGTTATCTTTCGCCCCGCAAATGCCGGGGTGGCGGAATAGGTAGACGCAACGGACTTAAAATCCGTTGAGGCTTGTCCTCGTGCGGGTTCGAGTCCCGCCCTCGGCACCAAAAAATTAGCGGCTTACTTTTATATCGAAGTAAGCCGCTAATTTTTTGCATTTACGATTCTTGATGACTTTATTTTTTCTCCAGACTAATCTCTACTTCTTCGTGAAAACCTTTTAATGTCGCTTTCTTTTTTATCTCGACGGTTTTCACATCCGCAATTACGTCCAGCAAACTGCCAATGTCGTTTAAGAAAAATGAATCCGTATTCTTTTCCAAGGGTTGAACAATCTGATTGTAAGTTGAATCCCGCTTATCAAAACGTATAACCGTCACACTTTGAAAAAATGATTTGTCTTTTGCTTTCGGCTCCATTCTATTTCGTTGCAATGCCAGAATCTCCATCATTGTGTTTGTGTTGTTTGCGATAATCAATTCCGTATTTTCAAACCTGTAACAGAGTTTCCAGCCTAACATCGGAAGCGAGAGTTCACGCCAATTCAAATCATTCTCTTTTCCGTCAGCCCACTTCAAATTTGCTTTTGCCCCGCTAACTAAAAGTTTGTTTTCGACAATGGTTGATATTGAATCTTCAAACTCCTTTGAAGAAAAGGCATTTGGCTTACGCAATTTCAAAAAAAGTGAACGGTTGAATTCGGCAAAGAACGGCTCTTTCATTGGCTGGGGTTTTGCGACAAAAACTGAATAGACAGGCTCCGCCTTTTGTATAACCTCTTGAAGAAATTCTTTTTTCAATTCTATCTCGTTTTCAGTTTCTTCAAGGTCGTCAATCTTTTCGTCAAAGCGGCTGTCAATACTCGAATAATAATCTAAATAGTCGTAGTGGTATCTATAATCACTCCGTGCATAATCAAAATCCGTAAAAGAGTCCCAGGATTTTCTTTCTGTCTGATTTTTATTATCTTTCAAAGTATCGAACAGGGTCTTGCGAATTAAAAGTTCTGCTTCGTGTTCATTATCAACGGTTTTCATTTTCAATAATGGCGCGTCTTTAGGCAGAATCTCTTTCATTTTGTTTATCTCCGATTGCGAAATTGTTTTGTATGATTCGTTTTTCACGGATAAAAACTCACGTCGTTCAATCCATTTGTCTTCTTTTATCTCAAGGTCAAACATCCCTGCGCGGATGTTTTTCAAATCGCTCGCGTTCGACATAAGCCAATAGTGTTTGAAGTACAAATCCTTATTCAGCTTTTTCTGGTCAACCCAAACCGTTGCATCGTGTGGCGTGACAATTTTACTTAACTCAAAAAATGATGGCTCGTCTGCCAAACTGTCTTTCTTTGTTTTGCCGTTTATGTTTGCAACCGTGCGAAGAAACAAGGATTCGTTTGTTGCTAAAACAAAACGCCCCTTTACCGCTGTAAATAAAACTTTCTGTTGTTTTCTGCCTCTGTCCGCCTCAAACGAAAGGCTGTAATAGGTTGTGTCATCAGCAAGGCTTCGTTCTTCAAATTTATCTTTGTTCTTATGAAAAATTGTTTCTGCAATTTTGTCTGAACTGATAGGAGCGATGAAAACGATGTCTAAACCACCGATGTCATAAAGCGCGATTGCAGTTTTATTTTCCGAAGAACCGATTAAAGCATTCGCGTCCAAAGAAAAACCTAGCGCGTCGTTAAACTCTTCCCATCTTTTCAAAAGCTTCAATGTGAGATGGCGATTTTGAAACCTTTCAAAGTTTTCGCTTTCAACGTATTTCGATTTTAATTTTGATTCGTCCCAACGCTTTATTAAACCGGGTAAATCCGAAAACTGCGCGTAAACAATCGCACCACGCGGCAAATCTTTTGACATAGCAAACGCTTCTCGCTCTTGTCTCACAATCTTCGCCGCGGCAATTCCCACACATAAAATAAAAGCCGAAATCAGAAGTTTATAGGTATGCCGTCTGAAAAAACTTTTTTTCATCTTTGCTCCTTGCGTAGAAACATTTTTTCATTCTCATCCCAAATCAAAACGTAATTGTTTTCTTTGATAAATCTCAATCGTTTGAAAGAAGCTGTGCGCCAATGTCTTCGCATTGTGTGAAATGAACCATCCGATTCGCTGAAATAATTTTGCATCTTTGGTTTTCCTTCACACTTTATTATTTCTTCCGTTGTGTTGATTTCTATTCGTTTCGGGTTTTCAAAATTGGCTTTGCTTTGCCGCAGTCTTTTCACATCTGCCCAATCTTCGCCTTGATAGTTATCAACTGATGAAATGCTCTCTTCTTCAAACTCCGCTACTTGTTGAAAACGTCCGTCTATTAATTTCAAGAGACGCGCTTTTCTTTGATAACTAACACTGTCGCCCGTGATGTCACGTAAAAGAATTTCATAAACACCGCGCTTTGTTGCCTCGCGTAAGCCAAACCAAACGGTGTAAGGGTAATCTTCAAACCGTAGCCACGCGCTGAAAGTACCTATCACGCGCCATCCGCAATCATCCTGACGCAAAATTATTGCGACGGGGTTTTCCAAGCGTGTAAACCTGATAATTGCTTCATCTTTGCCGTCATCAAATTGCACCGATTGCCAAAAAACATTTTCGGCGCGTTCGGGATATGCGCTGTCGCGTTCATAATCGTAATAGTTAGTCTGCAAAGCAGGATTTACAAAAAGTTTTTTGTGAATCGCATGGCGAACACCCGCATCTTCGCTTTTCAGTGAACCGATAATTTCATCAATGCTTTTGAAACAAACTTCTTCTTGCTTGGGTTGAACGCTGATTTGCGGTTTGGGTTTACTCTCGAAAAAACCTTTCATAAGGTTGAAAGCAAACACAATCAACACACCGACCAAAAATCCGACAAACAACGCTGTTATTTTTGATTTCCAACGCATAGCTTTAGCCTTTCATTTCACGCAAACGGTTTAATCTCGCTTCTGATTCCCGTTTTTCGTTTTCGTTAATTATCAGGTTCAATCTCAGATTTTCGTAATAAATTGCTAACTGAAAATCTTTCACCTGTTCGGCGGCTTGCGATAATTTTTCAAGCAATTGGGTTTTGCCATTTACTTTCTTTTGTTTTGCTCTATCCGAAAGCATTTGAAATTTATGCGAGGTGAAATCAAACCCATCATTCTGTTTCAATTCGTTGTCGCTTTCTGCCAATTTAAGCGCGGCGAACGGGCGCGATAATTCAAGATTAAGCCGTATCGCGTGACGCAAAGCATTCTCTTCATCAAAAGCAATTGCCGTATCAAATAACATTAAGGAGTTGAAGACACTCAACGCATCTTCCGCGTGTCCTGTACTTTTCAACATGAGTGCGTAGAAGAACTTATTTTCCGGGTTCGGATTTGTTTTGACGCTTGTTTCTATTTCACTTAATGCAGCATCGGTTTGCCCTTTTTGAATCAATACAAACGAACTTAATGCTGTAGCTAATTCTTTGTCGGTTACGCTCAAACTTCCCCACAATTCTTTTTTCTCACCAATAATTTCCCTCGACAGCATCAATGCCTGCCAGCGTGCGCTTCTGCTTATGCTCCTGTCATTCATGAGTGAGGTTAAAACGGCAATCGCTTCTTCCGTTTTTCCGTTAGCAGAGAGCAAGTGCGCGAGTTCCAAACGGTTTGTTGAATCCGAAGCATCAACAGTTTCAAGTTGTTTGCGAAACTCTATTGCTACTTGGATTTGTCCAAATTCCGAGGCTGTTTCTGCTGAAAAAGAAATCGCACTTTGTAAAGTGATTTCATTTTTTGGTTCGGGTTGTTCGATGGTTGTTTCGGTTATGGATTGAGATTTGATTAAAGGTAAAGCCTGAAGTTCAGATTCGGCATTTGCGGTTGTTTCTTCGTCGCCCAAACGAATCATCAGATACAAAATTTGTAAGCCTGTTTTAACATCACCCCTTACAAAAGATGTTTTCGACAGACCAATCAAAGAAGACATTTCATATTGTCCCAACTCAATCGCCCGTGAATACGTCGCCTCTTGAAGCAACAAGGAATCGGCTTCAAACCCTTCGCGTTTCAACATCGAAGATGCTTCGTTTAGTCTTTCAATATTCGGAGATTTAACAACCTCAACAGATTTATCCGTTTCTGTGCCAATAAGATGGCAAAGTAAGGTAACAGCTTCTTTTTTCCTTCCCGAACGCAATAATAAACGCGCCTTGGCAATCCGAAGCCAAACGGGACGAACGTATTTTCCGTTTAACTCCTTTTCGATTTCAGCGACTAAATTTGAGGCATCTGTATCCCGTGCATTTTCAATTAATAAATCAAGAAGTTCGTGTTGATATTTCAAAGCCTCTGCACTTGATTCTTCAAACTCGAAACCGTTTTGATGTTCAAAAATTTCTTCGGCTTCATCCCTTTCTATATACCCTTTCGTAAAAGGATAAAAATCATAATCGTAACTGTATGCTTCAATCTGCTCGCTTTCTCTGATTAAAATTCGATAGAAAGGAACAAGATATTTTCGTTGAATCAAACTCTCGCGAATCAGCATTTCAGGCAACACAGTTACGTTTGGAACGGATTCGTAAAGTTTCAAAAAGTATCTAGCCTTTTCAGCTTCACCCGACTCTTTCTTTTCAAAAGAATCAGCCAACACGCGAATCAGATTTTTTGGTATGTCGAGTTTTCTGCCGTAGCTTTCATCTTCATAATTTTCAAATTTGTATTGATTCAAACTTGCTATGATTTCATTTGTCAGTGTTGTTCTTGCCTCGTCAGCCAAACCGTTTTGTGTGAGCGTTTTCAGATAAAGATTCATGCTCTCAAAAGAAACTTCTTCACCGTTAATCAAACTCTCCCATAATTCACGCGCACTTTTTTTATCGCCTGAAATAAAATAAGCCGTTCCCAAATCAGCAATTATTGCGGGTTCATCCGACTTCATCTCAAGTGCAATCTGAAGATGTTCAATTGCATTCTTTGAATCGCGTTTATCTAAATACCAGCGACCGAGTTTCGCCTGTTCGTCTGCATCCTGCGGACGATTTTCAACTATTGCAGGCAAAAAATAGTTTGCCTTTTCTTTGTTTGAAAAATAAAGCCATTCGCCGTACTGATTCGCAAGTGTAAACCAATCGTTTCCGATTGCCTGTTCTTCTCTTGTCGGTTTTTGCGTGATTAACTCGCCTATATTTTTGTAGTTCAAAACCTGAAGAAAATAATTCCCGTTTTCTTGTTCGTAGTTTTTCAAATAAAGGCTTGTCTCTGCGTTTCTTGCCAAACGCCAAGCCTTTGATTCGCGTGCGTTATTAATCGCTTCGTGTGCCAATGCACTTTCTTTTTTTGAAAGAAGAAAAGCAATGAGTTGATTGTGAAATGGAGATTGTGTTGGAAACAATGAACGCAACTCCGTACGCCCCTCGTCACCCTTTTCAAGAAGTGCGCTGAAATATCCAACGATAAGCGGGTCGTTTGCCGATGACTTTTTAGTTACAGCCTGTTTGTAATTCTCTCTTAATGCTGTAAGTCTTTGAGCTTTATCGTCAATCAATCGCGCGTATTCAGCAATGATTGAATAATACTCATACTCCGCAGGCTTTGGGTCACGTTTCATTTCGCTTTTTAGAAGTTCCAAGATGCGTGTGTAATCACCGTGCTTTGCGTAAAATGAGACCAACGAGTGCAGGTTTGTGTGATAAAGATTTACATCGTTTTCAGAAAAAGCTTTTTCTTTCAGAGATGTCAGAAATTTTTCTTCCAACTCAACAAATCTTAGGCGACTTGCAATGTTCACCAACAGATGTACAGTTCCATACTGGTCAGAATACGGCAATGCTTCATCAGTTCGTTTGCTTAAATCCGCATAAAGAGCCGTTAATTCATCACCCGTAGCTCTTCCGACAGCAACACTTCCTATTGCCTCAATCATTGCACCGTCGAGGATTTGTAATTGTGCGCGTGCCTTCATGCTTTCGCTTCCGGCACATTCGACAATCAACTTTTCGCGCAATGTCCATAGCGTCTGTGCCGTGTTTTGCAATCCGTCCTTATCGCTTACTGTTTGGACAAACCCCGTAATCTCAGAAGCTTTCAAATCGTGTTTTAACGGGTTGGCAAGAATTGTGTTTATCGCTTCTTTATATGTTGCAACAGCTTTCTCTTTTTCAGTTGCTTTTAGGATTTCTGCATTACGGAATTTGTCAGCGAGAGTCGGCGAGGGATCCGCTTCTTTCGGGAGTTTTTGTCTTGCAATTTCGGCTTCGCTGTTTCTTCCGGCTTGCTGTAAAACCTCTATCAATCGCTTAACATAAAACGGTTCATCGTTTGATAGCTCAACCGCCTTACTTAACGATTCAACAGCCGCGTTGTAATTTTTCATTCGCTGGTAAACGTGCGCCATTAAATCATAGAGTTCAACCATTTCGGGCTGATTGTGAATCGCCGCATTGTATTCACGAACGGCTTTTTCGTTGTCACCGTTTGCTTCGTATATCCGCGCAAGAACAATATTCCAGCGATAATTTTTATAAGCTGTTTCAGCGGTCTTTTGATAATAAACAAGCAATCTTTCCGCACCGCCAAAACGGCGTGCATAATTAATTGCCGCGTCCAATTTTTCTTCGCTTTCGGGGTCGCGGTTTATGATTTCAATGTGCTGGTCAATCGCAGATGAAAAATCCTTTATTCGCGTAAATGCTGTAATCATTTCATTGCGAAGGTCTGCGATTTCTCTGCGCTTATCCGCAACCACGTCCTCTTGCGATTCAATTGCCGTAAGCGTTTCGTCGAATGTACGCCGCAAAGCTGTCGGATTATTTGTGCGAACATAGATTCGTGCGAGTTCCCGAAAAACACTTGAATCAACTTTGTTCTCGTTATGAAGCCATTCAAGTGTTTTTTGTGCATCTGTCAAACGATTTAAATCAATCTGCTTCGCTGCGAGTTTACTTGCGAACTGATAACGATATTTTCCTTTAGCACGCCCTATCGAAGATTGAAGAACAAGCAAAGCATCTTCGTGTGAACCGATATTCCAGAAGAAGTTTACAGCTTCATTCAGCACACCGTAATTTGTTGGAAACTCATTTACGGTTTCGCGCATTTCCCGGATTGCCTCTGTGCGTTTTTTGCTCTCTTTGAGTGTGTTTGCGAGCCGCAGACGATACCAGATTTTATGACGCACACTATCGGATATTTGTGATAAACGCTGTAAAGTTTGTGCTGAGTTTTCTGTGTCTTTCGCTTCATCAAAAAGTTCGGCGGTGCGTTCAAGAATGGCTTCGTTGTTGCTTCTTAAAACTATCGGTTTCAATATCTCTGAAGCTTGTTCGGTGTCATTTACCTTTATTAAAAATGCCGCGTAACCTACTGCCAAATCATCATTACCCGCTACCTGATTAAAAGCCTTTTGAAACTGTGTCGGAACACCATCTCGCTCCCACAAAGTCTGCAATCGCATACTCGTTTGATAATAATCATCCGAATCCTCATCCAGCCCTTTTGCGTATTCAAACAAAGCAGACTGCATCTGGCTTTTTGCCTCGTATATCGCACCGAGTTGGTAGGCGTAAAGTGTTTCGTCCCGAACCTGTTCGCGTAATTTTTTTATTGTGCGAAGCGCATCATCATATTGAAAATAATCCCAATAAACCGTAGCCGTATTCAAATATGTTTCCTTGTCGCCTTCGCCAAGCCTGATTAACTGTTCCCACTCGCCTTTTGCTCTGTCGTAGCCTCCCAACTCTGCCTGAATCTCGCCGCTTCTCGTTCTGTAAAGGGCATCCGTAGGGTTTGAATCAGCCGCGTTTTTTTGCAGTGAAGCCGATTCCTCTAAAAACTTTCTGTTGCTTTGTCCAAAACTTCGCGTGAAAGAAATCAGACGGTCTGAAAACTCGGCTGTGTTCGGATAAAGACGATTCAGTTCTCTGTAAGAATCAATAGCTTCTTCGTAATTTGAAAGCCAGACCGAAGCATCTGCGCGAAAGAGTTTGTAAGGAATTGTTGAAATGTTTTCCGACGGATTCTGCACGTTGCCGTTCGCCATACTTTCCCGCGCTTTTTTCAAGTAGTTGCGGAGTTCGTTCTTTCCTGCGAGGTGTTCCAAAAATTCTTGTCTAATGCTTGCCGATTCAAAATAGTACTCAGCCATTAACTGTCGCCATTCGGTCTCTTGTTTGTTTATTGAGTGATACTTTAGGAGTTTGTGAACAAAGGTCAGATTGTGAGGGAAACGCTTGTGAGCAAGGCTGTAAAAACCAATGTAAAGTTGCGCCTGAAATTTTTCCGGACTTGCAGAAGCACCTTCATCCACAAACTTTGATAGATAACTTTCGGTTTCAGCGTCGTTCATCTTCGCAAGAAGTTCGCGCGAAAAGCTTTCAAATTCATGCTGGCGTTTTCGGTATAAAAACCATCGCGCCATTCGGTCATTCCAGGATGATGTCCCAAAACGCTTCAATGCTTCTTTGTAAACGCCGAGTTGTTCGTCAACCAGATTCGCCTGACCAAGCCAAATTAACCACTGCTCGTAAAGACCTTCTTCGTTCGGATATTTTTTTACTTCGTTTGCATAGAGCGCGATGATGTCCGCCGTGCGTTTTTCTTGGTTCAGCATCGAAACATATCGCGCCAATACGTTTTGATAACTGACATATTCACCTGCGTCATCGCCGATAAAATCGCTGTAACCCGTAGGGTTGTATGAGTAATTGTTATTGGTCGTAACGGGCTGTTTGGCGGCGGTCGTGCCTTGGTTTGTATTAAAAGGGTAATTTAGAAGATTTTGCGGACTTGTGGTCGTAGGCTCTGAGATTTCAGCCGATTGGACAAGTTGTTCGCCTTCTTTTTTGTGTTGTCCGAAATAATCAAGAATCTTTTGATAAATTGCCTTTTCTTCCTCACGTCTTCCGAGTGCGGAATAAGCATCGGCAAGTTTCAATGCTACTTCGGGAAACTCTTTTGCGTCACCATATCTTTGCTCAAATTCACCGAGCGTCTGTGATGAAATATCAACATCTTTGTTTGAGGCATAAAGCCGAACGACATCAAGATACATCTGCGCGAGTTCGGGCGATGTCGGGTATTCTTCTTTGTAAGCTGTAAATATGCGAAACGCCGCCGAACGATTGAAATGTTTTACGGCTTTTTCTTCAAGCGAATCGAGTTTACGTTGCGGGTTTGTGTCCGAAAAAAGCATAGATAAGACGCCGCCAATGATGCCCGGATTCGGGTCGCTTTTTGCAACATCCGCGTAAAACTGCAAATCACCCCGTGTCAAAGCAAGCCGCTCATTTTCCGCATCAATAAACAGTTCAAAAAGCTGATAGAGAATTTTCGCTCTTAGTTCGCTCCCTTTTTTGAGTTCGCCGTTTGTATAAAGTGTGTAAAGAAAACGCGAAGCAGTGTCGCCGTCGCCATCTCTAATCATAAGCCGCGCCGCCGTAGCAAGTTCGTCTGATTTCCAGGCCACACCTTGCTTCGCCCTTGCTTTTTCAAGACGCGGAAAAATGTCATGATTATCGTTGTAATGGTTGCTGGTTGCGAAATGACAATAAAGCCTCACCGCCGTATCAAAATTCGTCGGGTCGTTTCTGAATCTCTCTTTTAGCTCTGCGCCATATGCGTAAAGACGGTCGTGACCACTTAGGAATTGATAATAATTGCTTGATTCTTCATCTGACCAAAACGGGTTAAAAGCCGTGTGATAAACCGTTATAGCTTCGTTTATTCGTCTGGTTGATTCAAGCACGCTGACTTCTCTTGAAAGAAAATAATTTGATTGTTCGGGGAACTTTGATTTGTATTTGGTAATGATGTTCAGCGCATCCGTGTAAGACTTTTGCTCAATTAATTTTTCTATGTAACTTTGAACAAACTGAAAAGCGTTTGAGTCTTCGGCTAAAAGTTTTTGATAGGTTTCAGGTGCGAGATATTTTTCAAATCTGTGAACTCCCGCGAGATTAAAAAGCCTCTCAAAAACTGCTGCTTTGTTTAAGGGCTTTGCGATTGTAATTAGCTGAAAAAGTGTGTCCGCTTCTTTTTCAAATTCGGCGCGGCGATGGCGATAATCCGCAAGTTGATTCAATGCCTGCTCTTTGTCCTGATTTAGTTCTGTATAACGCTGAATTGCAAATTCTGCTTTTTCATAGTTGCCGAGCTTTTCTTCAAGCTGTGAAAGATTCAAATAAACTTGTGTCGGGTTCGGATACTGCTTCGACAAATCTTCCAAACGGTTACGCGCTTCTGCTGTGGGGTAGGCGACAATCGCGGAAGCACCGAAAAACTCTGTGCGTGTATAAAGAGCAGCTTCAATTTTTGTGTTGATTTCATCTTCGGTTTCAGCCCTCTGTGAAAGCTGACTGAAAGCTCCGACAACTCCGAAAATACCGATACACAATAAGATTTTTTTGAACCAATGTCTCATAGAAATAATGAAGGCTAGTCTTACGTTTTCAAATAATCTCAATTTCAACTTCAACGCTTGATTGATTGTGCGCGAAGTCTTCAGCAGTTACGGTCAAAACATATTTACCAGCCGATAATCCGTCTGGAATTACAAGCTTTCCTACACAGGCTTTTTCTTTACCGTTCCATAAAACCCGGACGGGTTTCGCACCATAGAGTTTTCCGACAATCCGTGTAGCGTCACCATCCGCATCAACTTTAATTTTCAACTCGCCGCCCGCTCTGACTATCTTTGAATCAACGCTGACGCGAAGTCGTGGAGCGTGGCTGTCAACAACAAAACTTTTTTCTTCCTGATAACCGTTACCGTTTTTATCCGTCAGCAAAAGGCGACAACGATAAACTCCGTCGGGCATCCATTCGGGAGCGAAAAATCTGACTTCCCAAACTTTTTCTTTCTCTAAAAATTTCATCGCGTGAGTTTCACCAAACGGCAGGACAGCAAAGACTGACTTGATTGATTCATCTGTCTTCACACGAATCACGGGGTCGCCCGGTTGAATCAAACGAGGTCGCAATAACGAACGCGGTGCGGCTAACAACGCCGTGTAAGGCGTAACGAACTTATATTTCTGCGAAAGACGTATGATTTCAGAAATGTAATCTTCGCGTTCACCGTTTATGTCCATCTCGCGCAAGAGCGCATCAACACGCGCCTTTGCCCAAAGACGCGGCAGATGCCTGTGCGTGTCTTCAAATTCAGGCAGTGAAACTTCTTTTGACAGGTTTATGTCTTTTGAATTGATATAGATTTTTGTTTGCGGTTGCGGGTGGCGATAACGACCTACGAACTCCACGCTTGAGCCGTTGTAGCTGTGTGTTTGTGATTGATAGACATAGTAAAAATTCTTTTCATTTGAAGTGGAAAACTTAATATCGTCAACGCTGTATTCGCCGACTTTATCAAAGAAAATTTTTAAGTTTGAACATATGTCTTCGGTCTCTCTTACCTGTGCAAAATATCCGTGAGTCTTTCGCGCCAACTCTTCTAAGAGAGATTTGTTTGCAGAGTTGCCAATGGCAAAAGCAAAAACTTTTGTCTCTTTATTCTTATCAAATACGCTGAGAATCTGTTTTGCATCCGATGTTCCGAGCGTGGGATTTGCGTCGGAGACTATAACCATTTCATTTGGTTTTAACTCCAAAGTTTTGGTCAATGCCTGTTTGAGATTTGTGCCGTTTGCAAGCGGAGACTCTCTTACAAATCTGGTTGCACGCTCAATGTTTTCCGGTGTTGCCGGCAACAGTTCATTAGAAAGTTGGCTTGTGTCCTCGTTAAAAAGAATTAGATTGAAACGGTCTTGTTTTGCAAGGTTGTGTAAGAAAAAATCAACTGCTTCGACAGCGCGTGAGAGTTTTTCACCATACATGGAAAGCGAAGTGTCAAGAAGCAAACAAACATTTCCGGGTTGTTGATTTTCCTTCTTTGGTTCATTAAAAATTGCACGCGAGGCAAAATATCCATCGGGGTTTTGCGTAGCCAGAGCAGGGTCGCGCAAATCATAAACGGTAATCTGTTCAGGCGCACGATAAGAGATAAAAGACAATGTGCTTTCATTTACGTTAAGTTTGTAATCCAGCGAGAAATCATCTTTGAGTTCTATGTTTGTGGCTTTGAATTCGGCTTCATAATCGTTTGCTTCCGCTTTTATTGTTCTCATCGGATAAGAAACATTTTCAGGAACACCGATTGGAATATCGCTCAAAATTTTTATATGAAGATTAAACTCACTGACCTTTTGCGGTGCTCCGAACGAATGTTTAAGTGGAAAACCGAAATGCGAAAACAAACCTTCAACGGGCAACATCTCGGTATATTCCATTTCGATACGTTTACTCCCGTAAGCGGGAATCGGAAAAACTTTTGCGGAAAATGCTGATGTGCCGCCTTGCTCATCGTCCTGTTGAAGAATGCCCGGGTCAATGTTTTGCTGTCTGAAATCCGTGTAGATTTTATTTGCTCTGGGCTTTTCGATTATCACGCCCGGAATCCGCATATCGTTCTCCCAAATCGCAAAATCAGAAACCGAAGCTTGTGGCGGCAAAGCAAAGAGAAACTTTCCTTCCAAAACAGAGGAAACGTGATTGTCGTAAATCTGTAGCACACGAACGCGTGCGTGCTGATTATCAATTAACACATCCACATTCATCACTTGCAAAGAAAGAATTGCATCGTTTGGTTTTGTGTCGGTCGAAGGAATTAAAACACCCGACTGTGCCGATGTCTGTCTGAAAGCAAACGCGATTTGTGAGACAAAGAAAATAACGATGATAATTTTTGATGTGGTTCTTTTCATTTTATTGCCTCTCGTAAAAGTATGTAAGTTTGATTTGCGCTATACCGCTTGTAGTTCCGAAATAGATGTGATGCTCATCGCCTGTTATGCTCAAAACCATTTGTGTAGGGAGTTCGTTCTGAATATGTCGCCACTGCTCGGTTCTTAAATCAAAAACCCGGACACCGTTTAGTGTTCCTACAAAAAGCTTTTCACCATCGCTCCACATCGCGTTTGGATTGACGAATACCTTTCCGGTCTCGTTTGCAAACCCGCGCAAATTCCCCTCAGCGGTAATTTCAAAAACTCCGCCTCCATATGTCCCTATGAAAATTCTTTGATTGATATTGCAAAGTGCGGTTATCCAATTGTGTGTAAGTTTCGAGTTTGAATCTTTGTAAGTACGAACGACTTTGCCGTTTTCGATTTGTGCCAGACCGCCCAGAGTTCCGATAAAAGTTTTTTTCGCCGACAATCAAAACCGAATAAGTGTTATTGTTCGGCAATCCCTGAACGGTTGTGATTGCCCTTAGCTTTTCTTTTGTACCGAAGGAATAGCCGCGTGCTGTTGCGAATGCTAAACCCTTTTCCGAGACTGAAAGATGCTGGACCGAATTACTAAGCAATCCCTCCGTTTTTGTGATGTGTGTGGAGCGAAATGTTGAATCAAAACTAATAACGCCTTGTGATGTTGCAACGAACACATCCTTACTTGTTCTATTGATTTTGATGGCGTTTATCTCGCGCACGGATTCGTTTTCAATATGGGTTATCTTTCTTCCGCTTGAGTCAAATACATCCAAACCGTTTCTGAAATTTCCCGCCCACAAACGCCCGTCGCTATCAAAAGCTAATGCTGAAATTGAATTGTTAGTTAAGGCGGATTCAAAATTTCCACTGCTTTTAAGATTGATATTTTCAGTTTGCGATGTATCTCTTTGGATTCCTTTACTGCCAAACAAAAAAAGTTGTCCATCAATATCTGCCAGCCTGCTTTCAGCTAAATTTTTCGGCTTGTCCCAATCAATTTCTTTTAAGTGCTTATCAACTTTGAAAAGTCTTCCTTCATCCGTACAAAGAAAAACGCCCTTTGAGAACGCAAGCAAATCTGAAATTGTCGGCAAGGTTTTTATTATCTGGAACGCTGATGAATTATCGGCTTTCAGATTTTCAAAACGCCCAGAGGCAAGTCCGAAATCCGTTGCGACAAACAATTCTGTTTCTTTCTTAACAATCCCAACCACACGGTTCGACGGTAATCCGTTTGCTTTTGTGAAATGTATCCAACTGCCTGCCTCTTCTATCCATAGCCCTTCGGAAAATGTTGCGATGTAAAGCCTTGTCTTATCGCGTACAATTTTTGTAACTGCCTGTATGCTTTCCCTATTTTCGCCCGCTTTAATCTCTCGAAAATTCTGTCCGTCAAACTCAATTAAACCGCCCGTATGCGTTCCGATTAACAAGCGGTTTTTGTCTTCAAAAAGAGTTGTGATTGTGCCGACCTTTCTATCGTTCCAAACGAAACTTTCAAAATGTTCACCATCAAAAGAAAGTAAACCTTCTGTGCGTGTCCCTATGTAAATTTTTGAATTAAAAACTGCGATTGAAGTCAGGTCGTTTTCCGTGAGTCCGCCAAGCGTCGTGTAGGTCTTTTTCACTTCGCCGTTTGAGGAAATGAGTTTCAATCCGCTTTCCGTTGCCGCATAGATTACCGACCCGAATCGGGCAATTGCCCTGATGCCTTTTTTGCTGTTTATGTAATTGATTGCGTCCGTTTTCAGAGGCAGACGCAACCGTTTATCAAAAGGGATGACATTTGCAGATGCCATTCTTTCGCGCTCGCTTGCAAGTGTGGAATCTGCCTTTTGTTTTACACGCCAGATGGCGAAACACGCGCACAGAATAAGCAAACAAACCAACAACGCTTTTGCGCGGAAAGAATTCAGGACTTTAGGAGAGACGCTCATTTTCTTTTACAGTTTGAAACCTTGAAACTGAGCGCGATTATCTGTTTCGTAATTAAATTTAAGAACGTGGAAAAAGCGGTCTTAAATTGAGGCTATTACTGATTGAAAACCGTAGTAGCCACACTCTGCCACTGTGGTCGGATTTTCAGATACAAAAAAAGACACAAGAAAGAAATTCCTTCTTGTGTCATATGTGTTTCTTTGTTGCAGGATGTTTAATTAAATTCTAAACACCGAGAATTTCAACCAACTCCTGAACCGCGCCCGCGCTCTTTTGCAAAGCGGCGCGTTCTTCTGTTGTTAAAGAGATTTCGATGATTTGCTCGACGCCGTTTCTGCCAAGTTTGACGGGAACGCCAACGAACAGATTGTTGACGCCGTATTCACCTTCAAGGTAAACCGCGCAAGGCAGAATCTTCTTTTTATCTTTCAAAATCGCTTCTGCCATTTCGACAGCCGCCAATGACGGAGCGTAGTAAGCAGAACCCGTCTTTAACAAATTCACAATTTCAGCACCACCGTTTGCCGTGCGCTTTACGATTGCCGCAAGTTGGTCTGCAGGCAAAAGTTCTGTGACAGGTATTCCGGCGCAGGTTGAATAACGCGGCAATGGAACCATCGTGTCACCGTGTCCGCCCAAAACAAATGCCGTGACGTTTTCAACTGAAACATCAAGAGCTTCAGCCAGGAAACAACGCATACGCGCCGAATCCAAAACGCCAGCCATTCCCATGACGCGATTTTTCGGAAATCCCGAACGCTTGTAGGCGACCTGCGTCATCGCGTCCAAAGGATTTGATACGACAATGATGATGCAGTTCGGCGAATACTTTACGACTTCGTCCGTGACCTTTGAAACGATGTCGCCGTTTGTTTTCAAAAGGTCGTCGCGGCTCATGCCGGGTTTGCGCGGCAAGCCCGCAGTGATAATCACAACATCGGAATCTTTTGTGTCTTCGTAAGAGTTTGCGCCCTTCAAAGAAACATCAAACCCGTCAATCGGCGCGGCTTGTGCAAGGTCTAATGATTTCCCTTGCGGAACGCCCTCAACAATGTCAACTAGAACAACGTCTGCCAACTCTTTGCTGGCAATCCAATGAGCCGCAGTCGCACCCACATTACCACCGCCGACAACCGTTATTTTGTTACGTTTTGCCATTTAATTTATAGTCCTTCCTTATCGGTTTGAAATATGATTCAAATAGATTATTAAATTTGATTTTGTTAAAGCAAAGCGAGAGATTACAAGCGCGTTAGCAAGAGTGTCAAGGAAAGTAAAATTGACCTAAAAAGTTCCAAAAGGTATTTATGTTTATTAAATCGTTATCGCCAATAGAGAGAATTTTCGTTGGTTCAAAGATGAAATTTCTTGTTTTGAGTCGTGAAGAGGTAAAAACGGTATCACCACAAATTCCTTATATCGTTATCTCAGTTACAGACCCTCAAACAGTCGAAGCAGATATTTTACAATCTCAACACCGTCGGTCTGTTTTGAGATTGAAATTCCATGACATTTCAGGGACAAAAAATGAAGACTTAAAAAGTTTTCATTCAACTCACGAAATAGCAATGACAGAAGAACACGCCTTATCTGTTCTAGACTTTGTAAAAGACAATCTCTCGGATATTCAGCTTATCCTTTGTCATTGTGAGATTGGTATCAGCCGTTCTGCCGCAATCGCCGCCGCGCTTTCAAAAATACTCAATAACGAAGATGAATTTTTCTTTGAGAATTACTGGCCTAATCGTTGGGTGTACAATTTGATTTTAGAAAACTCAAACGTGTTGAAAACGCTTTGATTAATTTTCGACGGAAAATCCCCTTTAAGCCAAATCGCTGCTTTACAAAATAATCTTAAACAATGCTTTCCCAATTGCGTTAGGCTTTACTTTTTACGCTCTTTAATCGCTTTTACTGTTTCTTCTATTTCCGAATAGAGGTTTGGGGCAAGCGACATAGCTTTGCTCAAATCTCGTTCAGCTTCTGATTCTTTTCCCTGCAAGAGTAAAGCGTAACCGCGATTTGCATACGCCAGTGACAAACGCCCGTCCAGCCTTAAAGCCTTTGTGAAATCCTCAATCGCACTATCAAGTAAACCTTTTTCTAAATAAATCATTCCCCGACCGTAATGCGGCTGTGCATATTGCGGGTTCAGTTTTATAGAGTTTTCAAAATCATCTAACGCTTTATCAAAATCACGTGAACGACGATAGGCATCGCCACGCAAATAATAAAGATGTGTGTTTTTTGGTTTCAGCTTGATTGCTTCATTGAAATCAACAAATGCCATTTCAATGTCGCCTTTATCAAGCCGCGCCGTTGCGCGTCCCGCATAGCCTTCTGCAAATTTTGAATCCAGCTTTATCGTTTTGCTGTAATCATCTATGGCGTGTTCAAAATCCATTTTGATAAGCCATGCCGCGCCGCGATTGTAATAAGCCAAAATTAAAGCGGGAGAAATCGAAATTGCACGGTTAAAATCGAGAATTGCTTCGTCTGCATCGCCTTTTGCCAAGCGTGTTATTCCAAGATTTGTATAGGCAATGGCAGTACGGGGGTCAATTACTCTTATCGTGTTAGTTGCGAGTCTTTCACCCGATTCTGTTAAGTTGTTGCGTTGAATTTCGTTTTTTGATTCAAGACGGGAACTCAAATCAATGGCTAGTTTAAAATCCGCTATGGCTCCTTCGTAATCCCCTTTCAAATAACGCTGATAACCTCGCGTATTGTAATCTTCAAAGGATTTTAACGTCTGGGCTTGAACACCTGTGTAGCTCAAGATGATAACTATAAAGACAAATAACTTAGACATGAATTTTCTCCTTATTGTTAGTTACACAAAGACATCAGACGCCCATTATTGAGCGCGTATAAGCAGGCTAAGTTAAACAGGTAGGAGGGTAAGCCACGACCACCTTACAGGGTTACGGCATTGTGGCAATGCTCAAGGATGCGTTAAGATGCAACTTATCCGGACGATGCACCTTTGACGCGCCTCAAGTGCAGATAAAGTGTTTTGTCACCGAGTCCTGTCACTACTGCAATAGTGACAGGACTTTCTTTCTTCAGTTCATAATCCTTAAAACATTAATGACAGTTTCTACTGTACGTTTATGAACCTTCTTGATAAATTTTTCTCTACAATATAGAAACGCCACGGGCAATCAATTTGTGACATTTTTTCTGTAACAGGCATTCACCTTTTTTCTTCAACACCTGTGAGAACGACTGGTACAATCAAAAGTTCCAAATGATGCTCTTTGCTGTTTTCTTTGCCTGAGACGTTGCATCTGATATTTTTCTTCCGCTATTGATTCATTTTAAGGCGATGAGAAGTTCCAAAAGTTCTTTTGAGATATAAGAATTGGTCATAATATTAAGCGTGAAGTAAAAAAGCTAAATTCCCCGAATGGAGTAAAGATTCATTTTGTGATGAATGAAGAAGAAGACATTGACCCGTACAATCCGTTTCCCGAACTTGTCATAGTCGAGTTTACAGATGTTCTCGATTTGCACAGTATTCCGCCAAAACAGGTCAAAGCAATAGTTGAAGATTACCTGATAGCCGCACGTGAAAAAGGTTTTCGTGTTGTCCGAATTATTCACGGCAAAGGCATCGGTGTCCAAAAAGAGATTGTTCGTTCGGTGTTGACACAAACATCTTTTGTGAAAAAATTTGTGGACGCTCCCGCAGAAGCGGGCGGTTGGGGTGCAACCATTGCACACATTGAGATTGATTAGACAAATTTATTGAAGGTAGAATTTATGTCACAAACAATCCAAGAATCTTACGAAGAAGTCGCATATCCGGGTTTTATCTATCCGCAGGCACATCCTGACAGATTGGCTGTAATGGCGAAGTTCTTCGGTTTGAATTCGCCTTCGATAGAAAATTGCCGCGTGCTTGAATTAGGTTGCGGCGACGGCACGGCTCTGATTTCGTTTGCTTACAGTCTGCCTCAATCGAAATTCGTAGGAATTGACATTGCAGCAAATCACATAGAACAAGGCAACAAAACGATTCGCGCTGTTGGAATGAACAATATTGAACTTAAACAGTTTGATGTTATGAACATTGATGAATCGTTCGGGGAATTTGATTACATCATCGCTCACGGTTTAATTTCTTGGGTGCCGGATTTTGTGCGGGAAAAAGTCTTTGAGATTTGCTCAAAAAACCTTTCATCGAATGGTGTTGTTTATTTAAGCTACAACACAATGCCGGGCTGTCATCTTCGTAAAATTGCGCGGGAGATGATGCTCTATCACACACGCAAGGTTACAAACTCGCAGTTAAAAGCAAAAGAAGGCTTGTCAATGATAAAGTTTTTTTCCGAAAATGTTGATGAACCCGAAGTTTACAAAATGATTCTCCAAAATGAATTTGATAGTCTTTCTGATGTAAACCTTGCAAACATAGTTCACGACGACTTTTCTGAAATAAATCACCCTTTCTACTTTCACGAATTTATGCGCGAAGCTGACAATCAAGGCTTACAATTTTTGGCAGAAGCCGATTATATTGATATGCAGGATTACTATCTGAAAGACCCGTTTCGAGCCATGTTGTATCAACTTCGTAATGACGTTATCGAACGAGAACAGTATCTTGATTTCGCACGCGGCAGACGTTTCAGACAAACATTACTTTGCCGCAAAGACATTCAACTAAACCGCACGCAGACGCCCCAAGTGGTTCGTAAATTCTATGTTGCTTCATCGGCGAAAGCAGAATCCGAAAACCCTGACCTTTCGGGTGACACTGCGGAAAGATTCGTCGGCTCAAAAACAGAAGAAATCACATCAAATAATCCTCTGGTAAAATCAGCATTGTATGTTTTGGGCAAAGCCTTTCCTGAAAGCTTGGGCTTTGACGAATTGCTTGATTCAGCCCGTGTCGTATTGGGAAAAAATGAAAATGAAACAAAGGAACGTGATGCGATTGAACTAAGTTCTTTACTGCTTCAAATCTATCGTTCCGCCTTAATTGAATTTCATCTTTTCAAACCGGTCTTCACCCTTGAACCATGCGAAAAACCTAACGCAAACCCTATCGCACGTCATCAATCAAAAATTTTTAATATCGTTTCGTCTTTGCGCGGTGACAGTTGTTTTCTTTCTGAAAAAACCACTGTGGATGTTCTGCAACTTTTGGACGGAACCAGAACACCGAATGAGATACAAAACGAATTAGGAATAAATGCTGACGAATTTGGGAAAGCTTTTGAACTATTAAAACAAAATGCATTGATTGAACGGTAAAAACTCAAGGGACAATCACGCTTAAATCTAGTCAGCGTGATTGTCCCTTGAGTGAAGTTATTTATTTTAATTCGCCGCGCTTACAAATTTGACGAACTTCAAATCGGCTAAAGCCTGTAGTTTATAAATTGAAATTCGACCAATGACCAGATTAGAGGTCTTCGGGTCAATCACAATTTCAAAGCCAAGTTTTTTCAATTCTTCCAAAGCCTCCGGTGTTTTGTCTGTAAGATACACACGCAGTTCGGCTTTGTTGTCTTTAACAAACTTTGCTTCGTCCGCGCTTGGTTGCGCTTTCTTGTTTTTCAAACGCTCAATCAAAGTAAAGACAACACTGCTAGTCTTTGTCTGAAGTTCCCGTGCCTTCTCTTCTTCCTTGGTCAAAGGCTTTGTCGGACCATCAGTTTTATCCACATCTTTGCCGTCAATAAGAACGGGATTTTTTGTCTTTTCACTTGATTTTTGTTTTTCCTCTTTTCTAACAACAGGTCTTGGTTTTTTCGTAGGTGCGCGACCACCGATTCCTGAACCACTCATAGAATAACCTGTAACACTCACAGGTACGTTTCTTTCTTCATCTTCTCCAAAGACACCTTGACGGCTTACACCTTCGGGCATTTCGACAGGAACATCAACTCGTCTGGGCTGTCCACCGTCTGTAACAATCATCTCTTCGACTGCAACAAATGATGTGAACTGTGTCAGCAAACGATACTCAAGTCCGAGTTGTGTGATTGTCTCTTTCAAATCTGCTTTTGTGTTTCCTTGCTGAACGCCTTTCCAATCTTGAGACATTAAATCATCAATTCTGTTTCGCGCCCACAATGTGGCAAGCACATTGTTGTTTGCTTCGCGTTCGGGAAAGTTGACGGCGATTTCACGCACGACTTCTTTGCCTGACATCTTGCCTTTAAGTTTTATCGTTCCTTGTGCCGCACCTGTGAATCTTCCGTAAAGAACCACGGGCTTTGCACTAAACAAATCGGGTATGCGTTGCGGATAGACATCTGCGACCGGCAAACCATTCCAATCTACCGAAACGTCGGTCATTAAGGGGTTACGAATGCGTTCATGAAAACGCTTTGCGGCTGCTGAACCATCATCTTCCAATGAAACATATTCAACTTCGCCGCGTCCTTCTTCGCTCATTTTATCCAACAAGAAACGATTGACGGACGAACCGATTCCAAACGAAAAGACTCTTGCATTCGGATGGCTTTTTATCTCGCTTAAAATCTCGCCTTCGTTTCCTACATAACCATCTGTCATAAAACAGACTATGCGAAGGTGTTGTTGTGAATCTGTCGGGTCGAGCGCGGCTTTAATTGCTTTCATCATCTCGGTTCCGCCGCCGCCTTCCCGCGTGGCTAAAAACTTTTGCGCCTTTGCTAAATTTTCCTTTGTCGCCGGAACAGGTTTATCGAAAAGAATGCTGGTATCGCCCGCAAAAGTAATCAAATTAAAAGTGTCGTTAGGATAGAGATTATCGAGCGCGAGTTTCATACTCTCTTTTGCTTTATCAAGCGGAAAACCGCTCATTGAACCCGAAGTATCAACTACAAAAACAATCTCTTTCGGTGTCACGTCTTCAACTCTGGGTTCATCCGGCGGTTGAAGTATCATTGTAAAAAATCCACCGCGTTCGTCTCTGTGCATCATAACGGCGTCTTGGATTTTCTTGCCCGCCACATCGTAACGCAAAATAAAATCTTTATTAGGAATCGTGCTTTGAGATTTAAGACGGATGTTTGAAGCGTGTGAGTTAAACTGCTGGGTTTCGATTTCATGCGAGATTGATTTGAAACTTTCAATCGGAACGCCTGCATCAAGATTAACTTGGACTGAAATATCGTGACCCGCACGTTCCCCTTCTTTTACAGGTGTCGGCGTAATGCGCGAAGCGTCCGGCACTTGTGTTGTATCAGGTGCATATCCGCCACCCTGTTTACCTGTGGCGTTACCCGGAATGTAACGCGGTCCTACGACCATCGGAAATACAAATTCGTAAGAGCCTTCTTCGTATTTCAAAACCTCAACATAGCTAATCAAAACAGTGACCTTTTCTCCCGGCATTATGTTCGCAACCGATTGCGTAAAAATGTTCGGTCTTTCCTGGTCAAGAAGTGCCGCAACCTGTCCTCTGTTTTTCGCCGCTTCGTAAACCTCTTGCGCTTCATCGCGTCTGAGGATTTTTCCTTTTACAGTTCTGTCCCCGACACGCATCGTCATATCGTCAATAGCGGCACGTTGCGAAAGCGGGAATGTATAAACTGCTTCTATTTTTTCTTTGAAAGGGTTTTCAAATTCTTGGGTTACGTTTACACGAACCAATGAGCCACTGATTTGTACTTTCACGTCTGTGTGTTTCAAAGGACACGCCCCTAAATCTTTTCCGTCGGGCGACACAGCGTTTAATGCGCCTTGAGTTATCTTTTGTTTATCTTGTTCTTGTTTCGCTTTGCCGGAATGAAAGCTAGTGAATGATGTCGCCAACATAATGGCAACAAAGAGAAAGAGCCTTCTCTGCATAACTGTTCTCCTTAAAACTTTTTTGAAGGAATGTTGATTCGCAAACGCTTTTTCTGACACACGTTTTCATCATGCATTTACGCAACAACATTTATTTTTTCTGGCTTGAGGAACGAAGGGTAATGAGAACGCTTGCAAGTTTTTTTAGCTGGGAACGCCGTCATCCTGACGGCAAGGTTGTGAATGCCAGATGTTTGAAGGCAATGTATTCACGAACCGTGATTCACACACCTGCCGATGTATTTGCCGTCAAGATGACGGCGTTCCCAGAATGTATTCACGAACCGTGATTCACACACCTGCCGATGTATTTGCCGTCAAGATG
>Ga0187894_10000977_pt1 | contig 37894 bp, 30 predicted proteins | sample GBC1701081metaG_FD_136650 | JGI IMG/M metagenome (GOLD analysis project Ga0187894, IMG submission 136650) | White microbial mat communities from a lava cave in the Kipuka Kanohina Cave System on the Island of Hawaii, USA - GBC170108-1 metaG ... | reverse complement strand
TCCGCTGGCAGCATGTAAATCCGGTCACGGGCGACGGCATCAGCACAACCGCCGAAGGCTGGCAAATTGACAGAACGACTGTCGATCCGACGGGCGTCAACACAGGCGACACCGATCCTTTCCAGTTACCTGACCCATCAAGCCAGCTCCCCGACCCGAGCCAATCGATGATCGACAGCATGGTTGCCCACATGATACCGGGCTACAGCGCCGGCGGCCCAACGTGTTACGTAAACGGAGCATTGACAGGCTGCTCCCACGCACAGAGCATGCTACAGAACGGCTCTGCAATTCCCGCCGCATTTGCTCCGTATCAACACTGGGCCGGATTCAGTTTTGAGGATCGTGGATTGGGAATTTTTACCTGGACGGTTCCGGACGTTCGAACCGACAACAACGGCAACATCTGGACACAAGCTCCCGGCACACGCGGCGAAGGATGGAGGATCTTTACAGGCGGCAACGGCATTTTTTCAATCAACTCTTCGTTGGGACACGCGATAAATGCGAGACAGGCGGGGGATGATATCTATGCGCAGTTAAGGGCTCGAAGAATTACTGATGAAGAGGCGGCGATTCTAAAAAAGAATATGAATGACCAGCTTTCTGGAGACTGTTTGGCTTACATATATCAATTATTGGAACAAGTAGCAAAAGATCTCAATGGGAAAGTTGTTACGACAAATTTTAATGAACTTTTTGAGATGGTAAAAAACAGTCGCGGCGTTACCACAGGACCCGATCAAAGCGGAATGTGGCTTTTCTTGGAGAAGGCCCCTACTCCAGGCGGAACCGCTTTCACGGACTGGGATAAAAGCAATGTTAGTCTCGGTCTTACTGCCGCTAATTTTAAAGGAAATTTTTTGGAGTACTTGCAAAGTGCCGAGGCTGGACATACAACTATTCATGAATTGATTCACACTGCTGTATCACCAACGGGCGCGGGGGACGTGGCCTTAGCAAGAGCCGCTCTGGCGCTTACAGACGAAGAGTTGACGACTGATAGCTATCTTGCTGCGTCGAATGTCTGGGATGATCGTTTAAGTGCGGCGTGTGGAGGTCCAAGACGTGTAGGTCTTGAGCAATATATTAGGAAGAAGACGTAATCACTATGGACAAACTACTTGGATCAATCTTTACGGTGAGTTTATTTTTCTGTTTGGGCTGTAAGCTCGAAGATGGCTGGCTGGGGATTAAGGTCTTTGAAACCCGCCGCGAGGAGGTCGAAAAGCGTTTGGGAAAGCCAAAGGAAGAGGATAAATGGCGGGTGATCTACGAGACTGACGAGGCTCTTTTCCAATTCTTCTTTTCGCGCGAACCGTGCCGGCAGCCTTATGTGCCGCCAGAGAACTTCATAATTGGGAGCAGTGCCCTTGCCGAAGGCTTTAACGTTTTGAAAAACACTGTGCTTGAATATTCGATCGTTCCAAAAAAATCGCTCCGTACTGATGAGATTGAATGGGACCGGAAAAAATACACTCGTACCGAAGATACCCATTTACGCAACGCGGTTCATTATCGCAACGATAAAGATGGCATTTATATCGAAGCAAATAATTTCAAGGATGAAAGGGGTGAAACGGTACGAAAGATATACTTTCAACGATCGGCGGACCATGTGGCTAAGTATCGATGCAAAAATTAGAATATGGAACTGATAAGCAGCCTCACCTGCTGATAAAATTTATCGGTGTAAGATTTTTGGATGTACAGCAGTCGAGCGGGTCACATGGGCGAGACAAAGGTCAGGCCTGCGATTTCAGTGAATTAATTTAATCCTGGTAAACCGCGTGAATTAAGAACTCGGGCGTGACGATGGTTGGGGCGAAGAAGCCGGCGAGGTAAAAGACTTGGTTCAAAAGACTGCGGTCACATGGAGACTGGAGTCAGGCTTGCGATTCTCTGACAAGTTGTAAGTAGTGGAGTTAAGATTGTGCCTGATTTGGGTTATAATCGCTGCAATTGGCACCAGGTTTAAAATATTGAGATGAAGAGATTTATTTCGGCTCTTGCGCTTTGTTGTTCGCTGCTGGCGTTGCTTTCTTTCGTACTTTTTCCGCGTGTCGCGGCGAAGGACGACGTTCTCGAAAAGCTGCTCAGCGTTCCGGCTCCGCCGCCGCCAAATCCGTTTGTAAAAAGACGTGCAGCGACGCGCGATCCGGCTTTTTATCGCAGTGGTAATCCGCCGCCTGACGATGCTGCGATCGAAGATCTCATCGATTTTTGGACGCATCACGGCGACAATTATCGCGGTGGGCTTTATTACACTCCGCGTCCGTCCGAGCGAGCAGCCGAGCGCCTGCTCGCCGAGATGGCGTCGAAAACCGAATTGGTTCTGCGCCTTTTGAAGATTCTTCCCGAAGATAAACGCACGGCGTCTGCGGTCAAAGATATCTACGACGCCACCACCGGCGACGACAAAGACGACAGGAGCATGCGGCAGATGTTGAAGGAGTGGCTGAAATTTAACAGTCCGCATTTTACGCAGGATCTTGAACGCGTTTCCGCACAAACAAAAGACACGGCTGCCGGTTATGTGAGTCTGAACCACGAACAGAATCTGCTTGCATTGACGGTGCAGGATTTTGATCGCGCCAACCCGATAATTACGCGAATGTATTCCGACCGTTCGCAGCCGGTGACGCAGGTTCTTGCGACTTGGGCGCTTTACCGTCATGCGCTTCGTCAGGGAAGTCCGAGTGACGTCGATCGTTATCGCCGCGAGTTGATGGAGGCGGTCGAGAACCGTTCGCTGCCAAATGGAATTCGCGACAAAGCAAACGACGCGTTGGCGAGCGAGCCCGATTTTCCCGGTCGCGACGATTGGACGATCTCGCTTTTCGAGGACGACACGCTCGTCAACATGCCGCAATATACGATGCTGACGACGCTGTTCATGTATTCGCCGCCCGAAAAATATGTCCCGCGAATGATCGACCTTCTCAACAAAACGAGCAAGCCGCTCGTTCGGCTCGCTGCGGCAAAAAATCTGATGCTCGTGCTCAACAGCGACCTGCCCGACGAGATGGAAAAAGACGTCGTCAAGGCGCTGCTGCCGATGCTCGAAGATCCGAAATGGGTCGCGGACATCGGCGACACACGCGGCACACTCGTGCAAAAGCTTTCGGAACACGTCATCCCCGAAAGCGTGCCCGGTCTGATAAAGGTGATGGATGAAAAATTCACCGGCCCCCGATACGGGGCAAATGCGCCGGCGAATGCGGCAATTGCGATGGCGAATGCAGTAAACGCGGCTGCCTACGCGGCTAATGCTGCTTCCTCCGCGGCTAATGCTGCTGCTAATTCAGCTTACTATCCGTCAAATCGCCCGGCGGTCAATGCGGTTCCGACTGCCGATCTTGGCCCTCCGGTCGATCATTATCCGTTTCGCGCGCCGGCGATCTACGCGTTGGCAACGCAAAAAGATTCGAGGGCGGTTCCGGCGTTGCGTCGAGTGCTGCCCGTCGTCGAGCCGTATGAACGCGGTCAGGTCGTTCGAGCTCTATTCGCGTCAAACGGCTTTACGATCAATGAGCAACTCGATGCACTTGAGCTCGCGGCTCGCGGCGAAATTGAAGCTGATATCTATGGCTCTAACGCTGCCGCAAACGCGCCATATAATTACCGTCTGGCCAATACTCTTCCCAAAACGTCGCCGCCGACAGCAACAGAGATTCGCGCGCTTTTGGGTCAGCAATTAAATATCTATCCGGACATGATCTCCGACGCGCTCGCACGCGGTGCAATCGATCGCATCGATGCTTACGACAAACGCGACGCTCAAATGGCGGCGGCGATGCGCCGCATCGTCTTGAATTGGGGCAACGCACCGATCACGATGCTGCTGCTTCGCGATGTAAAGCGCGGCGTCGCCGATGTCGATACGATTCTGCGTCTGCTCAGCGAACGAAAAGTGCTGCGCGAAAAACATCTCACCGACGTTTCAGATGTGCGAACCGGCACACCGTCGGCGGTCGCTATCGCCGCGTGTCTGATCGAGGACACAAACGATTACGAGGCGATTCTCGACACGGGCAACGCCGAGACAAAGACCGCTCTGTTCGCCTGCGCACGGCTGATACGAGCTCCGCTCAACGTGGACAAAACCGCCGCCAATCTCACGGCAAAAGAATCGCTGCTGGCAAAGGCGGCCGAGGCGTATCTGATCTCGGAAGATTCGCCGCAGGCGCGCAACATTGTCCTCTCGCGTCATCCGAACGAAGCGATGATACTCGGTGCGACTACTTCGTTCAGCGATGAAAAATCGCAGGGCGGAGATTACCAATTTATGTCGGCACTATTTCAAAGCGTCGGCAACGATAATTTGTATGACGGTTGGTATGGCACGTCGAACGACGAGGAAGTCGCCCGGATAGAGAAAACACTGCAGGACGAGGTGAAGCGTGACGCGACGCTGCTCGGCATCTACGCTTACGACCGTCACTACATTCGCATCTACAACGACCGCGTGATCTTTAGCTGGGACGAGGACGATTCGCGCTACCGCGAGCGCTCGCTCAATAAAAACGAATTCGACGAGATCAAATCTTATATCGCGTCGCGTCGGGCCGACGAGCTGCCGCCGTTTTTGTATTGCGGCGGAGCTTATTGCGAAAGCAGTGAGCTACTGATGCTGGGGAAAGGCGGCGGGCGTCGCGTGTATCTTGCCGGTGTCGCCGACGAATATTCATCAGCACGCGAGCCTGACTTTTTCACAGGTCTCGACAAATATTTTGCTGACCTTAAGAAAGAACCGGCGAAACTCAAGTATGTCCTCAGCCGCGAAATTCCCGGCCTCGACATTGTTCTCGCCCGCGAAAACTTGCGCGCTGCAACCGTCTGGGGCGACACAAATGGCATCAGCGTCGCTGCCAGCGAAACCGCTACTCGTGAAAAAGTCAGAAAAGCCATCGAAGCTCTCAGTGAAGTAAGCGAAGAAGGCGCCGAAGAAGAACCAGAAGGGCCGCCGGTCGATGAACGACAATATGCCGAACGCGCAAAGCGCCGATACGAGGGCTACGGTTGGTATCGCGTCTCGGACGATGGCTCGGCGACGCTCGCGACTCAGCCGCCGGGCGTCGAGTTTCTTCCACTGCGTGACGGTCTGAACGTGCCGGTCGAAAAAGAACAGTGGAAGGCGCGTGCCGCCGGTTTTGAACTTCGTGCGGGCGACGACGGGCTATACAAAGTTGTGTCTGGACGGCTGACAAAATTACTGAGCGGCGGTTACTCGTCGCCCGTCGTCTCGCCGGACGGTCGCTGGGCGATCGCGACAAAATTCAGTGACGATCATGGCAATTCGATTGTGCGGATAAATCTCGCGACAAGACGCGAGTATCAAATCGAGATCGAAGGATACGGATATTGGGCGGCAAAAGCCTTTGTTCCGGGCGTAAATCGTTTTCTAATTCAGCCCGAATACTACGACGATCATGGCTACTACGAAGGGAACGAGGAAGAAGAAGACGCTCGCGTCAACCAGGTAAGTTCCGAGGCTTTGAGAATGATCGACCTCTTCACCGGAAAACCGACACCGACGATCGGCGAGATGCGACCCTTTGCTCAGCAAACTTTTCGGCCGCTGCAAAAGAGTGTTCGCCCAGGTTTTTACTGGGCCGCGTTGCCCGATTGGGAAACGAACGAGACGCTTGTCGGCACTCTCGACGCTCGCACCCGTGCATTCAAACAAGTAATTCGCGTGCCGAAAATACAGTTCGACAGCATGCAGATGTGGGTCGATGAACCGCGTAAAAAGCTGTATTTTGTATATCGCGGCCACCTGCTCTCGCTGCCACTCGCGATCTGATAAATCATGAGGTCATGATTCAGTTTGAAATTCTAGCGCCGATGATATAATGATTTCATGCGAAAGCACTTCAGACACACCGTCTTGTTTTTTAGCCTCATTCTTACCGCCACGATGATCACCTTAGCATTCATTCCGCACTATGGCTGTGCCTGCGGTGAGCTCGAAAAAGTAAACGGCTCCCAACTAGAGTATTTGCCTCAAACCATCGTGGAGTTTGTTGTAGAGGTTTTCAAAGCGATCTTCTAATAAATCACGATTCACGGTTGCCAAATTCAGTCGAAACCTGTTTAATAATGGTTTGCCCGATGAGGGCGACTCTTTGCCGAAAGGAGGTGAGAAAACAAAATGGCTTTTATTACAGTAAATTCGAGCGAATCTATCGAGTCCGCTCTGCGTCGCTTTAAACGCAAAGTGATCAGCGAAGAGATCATCAAAGATCTCAAAAAGCATTCTCACTTCATTCCGCCCGGACAAAAGGCGAAGCTGAAATCCGCAAACGCACGCAAGCGTAACCGACGACGCTTTCGTCAACAGCGTCCGGCACCTGGAGCCACAAGCGGCCCCGGAGCAGCAAAACCGGCGACTGCCGGACAGCCGAAATAGATAACAAGTGAAAAGGTGAAAAAGTGAAAAAGTGAAAAAGTGAAAAATTAGATTCTTCACTTTTCACCTTTTTCACTTTTTCACCTTTTTCACTTTTTCACTTTTTTCACTTTTTCACTTTTAACCTCTTTCACTTTTGCCATGTCACGAACGCGAATTCTGATCACAAATGATGATGGCTATCACGCAGACGGCATCGTCGCTCTCGAAAAAGTGCTTTCTGAGATCGGCGACGTTTATGTCGTCGCACCGGAGTCGGAGATGAGCGGTGCTTCGCACAGTTTGACGCTTGCTCGCCCGCTGCGTATTCGACAACGCGGTGAACGTCATTGGACGGTTGACGGCACGCCGACAGATTGCGTGACACTTGCTCTAAATCAAATTTTGCCCGACAACGAGCGGCCAAATATTTGCTGCTCAGGAATAAATCACGGTGCGAATCTCGGTGACGACGCTACGTATTCCGGCACAGTCGCCGGTGCGCTCGAAGCCACGATTCTCGGTGTTCCGGGCCTCGCTTTCAGCCTTGTCGCGTATCGTGATCATGACTTTACCGAGTCGGCGCGAATTGCAGGCGAGATAACTGAAAAAGCTATAGCCGAAGGAATTCCAGACGGAACTTTGCTGAACGTAAACGTGCCGAAAGGTGTTCCGAACGGAATGCGAATCACGAAACAAGGTTTTAAAAACGCTCGTCCGGTAATCAGTGAACACATTGATCCGCGCGGTAAACTTTATTATTGGATCGGTGAAATGCGCAGCGGATTTCGCGCCGAGGGTGGCACTGATTTCGAGGCGATCGACGAAGGTTATGTTTCGATCACGCCGATGCGCAGCGATCTGACAAATCACAGCGCGCTCGAAACTCTCAAAAGTTGGAACACATGAACGGCACGGCAAAAATTACCGACGAGATGTCCACGCAGCGTCAGCGAATGGTCGAACGGCTGCGTGAACATTATAAAATTGCCGACGAACGCGTGCTCGATTGTCTTTATAAATTACAGCGACATCTATTCGTGCCCGAAGCTATAAAGTCGCAAGCCTACAACGACAACGCGTTGCCGATCGCAAGCGGACAGACGATCTCGCAGCCGTTCATCGTCGCACGGATGACCGAATTATTAGAACTAAAAGGCGACGAAAAGGTACTCGAGATCGGTGCCGGTTCGGGTTATCAAACCGCAGTTCTGGCGTCGTTAGCGCGAAAAGTTTTCGCGATCGAGCGACTTGAAACGCTTGCGAACGAAGCTCGGCAGCGGCTGCAAATTATTGGATTTAGGAATGTTACGCTAAAGGCAGCCGACGGCACCGAGGGCTGGAACGCCTACATGCCATACGACGCGATCCTCGTCGCGGCAGGCGGACCCGAAATTCCCGAGCCGCTCGTTGCACAACTAAAGGTTAGTGGAAAGCTCGTGATTCCGATCGGCAAAGATCGCAAATCGCAGATGCTGATACGCGTCACGAGAAAAGAATTTGGCTACGCCCAGGAAAATTTCGGCCCGGTCGCCTTTGTGCCGTTGATCGGAACACACGGCTGGGAACAAAATAAATAGAAGAGGACAAACAGATTGAAGAAGATTTTTGACTGGATGAGACGGCTAAAGGCTTGGGTTGAGAGCTACGCCGAACGTGCGCACGCGCAATGGGCTCTTTTCCTGATCGCCTTTGCCGAATCATCCTTTTTCCCGATTCCGCCGGACGTGCTGCTGATGGCGATGGCGGTCATCATCCCCAAAAAAGCTTTTCGTTATGCCTTGATCTGCTCCGCGGGTTCGGTGCTCGGCGGCGTCTTTGGCTATTTTATCGGCTGGGCATTTTTTGAGACCATCGGACAGCCGATCCTTCAGTTCTATGGGGCAATGGGCCAATACGAGACCGTAAAACAGCTTTATAGCGAGCACGCGTTCTTGGCCATCCTGTCTGCTGCCTTCACGCCGATACCTTATAAGGTCTTTACGATCGCAGCCGGCACTTTCGAAGTATCGCTCGCGACGTTGGTGGCAGCTTCGGTGATCGGGCGATCGGCGAGATTCTTTCTCGTCGCGGCGCTATTCTATTTCTTCGGGGCACCGATCAAACGCTTTATTGACAAGTATTTTGAGCTTCTTACCGTGGCGTTCCTAGTCTTGCTCGTAGGCGGATTTTTGGTCATCAGGTTCTTCCTGCGCTAGCGAGCAGGAGTTGTCCATCGATCACCTTTTGAGACGACGCATTTGTTTTTAACGCTGAGATCGCAAAGATCGCAGAGGTGATTAATTTAAATTCTCTGCGTGCCCGGCGGTCTCTGCGTTTAATGAGAGCTACAGATGTAGTACACTGCCCGTAATCCAGGATAATCCGAGTTGGTTGACTTAGCTCCCCGCCTGACCTAGACTCTTTCATTGACTTATCGGGGCGTAGCGCAGTCTGGTAGCGCGCACGGTTCGGGACCGTGAGGTCGGAGGTTCGAATCCTCTCGCCCCGACCATAAAAAGGGGAAAAGTGAAAAAGGGAAAGAGTGTAAAAGCTCTTTCCCTTTTTGTGTTTTGAAAAAACTTAGAACGTTAGACGATAACGCACGGTGAGACTTCGTCCGGGGCCGTCGATGCCCCAGCCGGGAGCGCGATGGCTTTTGTCGGCGATGTTTTCGAGATCGACGGTTACGATTTGTCGCTCTCCAAAGCGATATCCGCCGCGAAGGTTTACGAGTGCATAACCCGGAATTGCGGTAAAGAGCGGCACGGCAGTGTCGTTATTGACGACGAGAACACCGTTGATGGTAGAGCCGATCGGCAGGACGCGATTCAGAATCTGCGTAAGAGTTTCGCCTGTGGACGTGAGAATGTAGTTGTTATTCGCGGTTCCGCAGACTGCTCCGCCGTTATTTATCGAAAGTCCGCGAACACACGCACCGCGACGGATGAAGTTTTGAATCTGCGCACGCGTTCGCGCGGCGCCGGTTCTGCGATCTGCAACGTCGAGCGTCGAGAGCCGCGATTGACGACCGGCGGCGTTTACGTAACCTTCGACCCAATATCTTTTCCCCGGCGGTTGATATCGCAGCCGCGCAAAACCGAACGTCGGCGGAATGCCGCCGCCGCCGAGGTTTGGCGGCACACCGGTCGCTTTGTCTTCGGCAAAAAAATATGAGTAGTTCGCACCCGCCGTCCACGAATCGGTAAATCGATATTCGAAATTTGCCTCGGCGCCTTTGATGCGAGTGTCGCTGAAATTCGATTGCACAAGAACAGGCGAAGTCGATAGCGAAACAAACACGGCGCCGTTTGCGTTTTGGCTCGTGATCGTCTGACTGCCGAGCTGTTGTCCGACTGCTCCTGGCGGTAGGATCAAAGTTTGACGAACGATCGTGTCACCGTAATCGATCAGGAAGCCGGTGACGCCGCCGTCGAATCTTTTATTTTTGTATCGCAGACTAAGATCGTAATTGTTGCTGATCTCGGAACGCAGCGGAGTGACGGTAACGCCGGTCGAGACGGCGGTCGCGTCGCCGGTCGAACCGATGATTCCATTAAGTCTGATCGCCTCGCTTGTCGAAACCTGAAACCCCACGCCGACGAGCCCGAGACCGCCAAGACTCGTGATATTGGGTGCGCGAAATCCGCGTGAAAAATTGAATGCGGCGTTTAACCCTTTCGCGATCGTAACCGTCGCGCCGATGCGACCGGAAAAATCTTCGAACCGTGCGGAGTCGTTCGGAAACAGCGGCTGACCGCCAACGATCGGAGCATCTGTCGCACGAGATTTGTATTGTCCGACGTTGTAACGCAGAGCACCGCTGACGCGCAGCTGGTCGGGAATGGCTTCGAAAACATTTTGCACATACACGCCGCTGAGATCGTAAACGGAGCCGTTCGGCACACGCGGACGCACGAGCGTAACGACGCCGTTAACCGGATTTGTGCTAAACGACGGCGCGGTGACTTTGTCGTGATAATGATCGCCGCCAATTAGAAAGCTGTTGCGTCCGAATTGCTTGTCGAGATAAAAACCGACGCCCCACGTCGTCGTGCGTTCGCGGTCGTTGGTGATCGCGGCGGTCGGATTTCCCTGCCCGCCTTGGTTAATGCGCTCTTCGCGTTGGCTGTTGAAAGAAACCGTCGCCGACAGATTGTCAAAAAAGCCGACGCCGTGTTTGAAATAACGCACGTAGCCAAGATCGAGCATCAGATTTTTTAGTTCCGCGATCAAATTGCCATCGCCGCCGATCAGTTGGTCGTAACGCTTGCCGCCGTCCTGCTGACTGCGTTGATAACGAAAGCTCAGCGTCTGACCGCGATCAAAAGTCGCGTTCGCGTGAAACGTGCCGCCGTATTGCGTGAACGCCGTATCGGGCAGACGTTCGCTGCCGATGATATTCGACGACAAACCGAGAAAGCGCATGATCGACGAGTGACTCTCGATACCGCCGCCCGGACGAAGCGTGTTTACACGACGACCGACGACGTTCGCGAGAAAACCAAATCGCTTCGTGCCGTAACCGACAAGCGCGTTTCCGCTAAACGCAGCGTCGGCGCTGTTGAACATCACATTGATCTCGCTGTTCCAACGCGGCTTCGCAAAACCGTATTCGGGTTGTCGCGACAGCAGCTGAACATTGCCGCCGAGTCCGTCCGAGCCAAACTGCGCCGTGTTCGGACTGCGTTGGATCTCGATCGAACCAAGCGCCGTCGGTTCGTTCAAATTGAAAAATGTATTAATGCCGCCGCGCTGCGTTGCATTCGTATAACGCACGCCGTCAACATAGACGCCGACCTCGGTCAGCCCGCGCACCAGCACGGCACCGATCGTCGGGCTCGTTCGCTGAACCGACACGCCGGCTTCTTCGTCGGCAACTTGCGCGAGAACATTTGTCGTGCGTTGCTGCAGTGAGTCGGGTGAGATCACATTGACCTGCACCGGCACTTTGCTAAGATCTTCGGCGAGGCCCGTGTCGGCGGTGACGGTGACGCGTGCGTTGATCTGATTGATCTGCAAAGCCAATGTAATGTCGGTCGCGTCGGTGCCGGCGACTTTTACGCTTTCGCTCCGCGAGCTGAAATTGGAGCGCGTCACGACAATTACATACGACCCGTCTTCGACATTCTCGAATCTAAAACGACCTTGCACGTCGGATTCAAAAACCGCGATCACGATCTGCTGCGCGTTTACGAGTCGAACGGTCGCACCCTGAACGACCGCACTCGTCGAGTCCGTTACCGTGCCCGAGATCGTGTTGCCGGTCTGCTGAGCGACAAGGGCAATGGAGAAATTAATTGTGAGGAAAAAAATTGCGGCTAGATTTTTCATACTGCGAAAACTCTGAAGAAAATTAGACCTGATACGTTGCCACGCTCGTCGGCGTTTCAAAACAGCGAACTTTATAAACTTTAACACGCTCGTCGCCGACGCGCGTGTTGAGATATTCGAGAAAGTAGCGCGCGATATTCTCAGCCGATGGATTAAGTTCCTCATCAAACGGCGGCAACTCGTTCAGGTTGCGATGATCGAGATATTTTACGATCTCGTCAGCGGCATCCTTGAGCTCGCCAAAATCTATCAGCAGCCCGATGTTGTCGAGCTCTTGCCCGCGCGCATAGATCTCGATCTTATAATTATGACCGTGCAGATTCTCACACTTCCCATTGTAACCGCGCAGTTGATGCGCGCTAGAAAAGTTGCGTTCGATCATTACTTCAAAAAAACCAGCCATCTTTTTTCAGAGCACCAACGGTGCGTCGTAATCCAGCTTGGGGCAACGCCCCAAGAACGCGGCGTAGTTCACCATTATCAATCCCAAACATAACGTTCATCATATTCGATTCCGTGTTTATCCAGGAAGAGCAAAAACTCATCTTTGTATGTTTGTTTTCGATGATGTTCTTTCTGGTTCTCGATGTATCGTCTGACCGCCGGGACGCTGGACTTGCTCACCGAAAAAACACCGTAAACGGTTTGCCATCGAAACGCCGAAAACTCCTTTCCCTTTGTTTTTATCCATTTTGAACTTCGCTTTTTTATCAACTCTACGATCTTCGCCACTGACCAAACGCGCGACAAGGTAAGAAGAATATGAATATGATCCTTATCGCCCCCAATGATCACAGCGGGCGAATAGCATTCGTCGTAAAGTATTTTTGCAATGTAGGCATACAATTCGGGTTCTATGGACTCGGTAATGAAGGGTTGGCGGTGTTTTGTAGAAAAAATTATGTGCACGAATAAATGTGCGAGGGACTGTGGCATATAGATTTACTCCGCCGCGTTGCGGCTCGATTCGCTTTGTTTAATGTTCTTGGGGCGTTGCCCCAAGCTGGATTACTTCGCACCTTCGGTGCTTGATTCAAATATATCTGCGATCTCCACTAGATTGTCAGTTATTTTCATCCTAGGCAAACTGCGGAGAAAATCACGGCCGTATAGTTTTGTCCGCAGACGCGGATCGAGGATCGCTATCAGCCCACGGTCCTCGCGGCTGCGAATGAGGCGGCCGATGCCTTGCTTTAGTGAGATGATCGCTTGCGGAACGCTGTAATCGAAAAACGATTTGCCGCCGTTGTCGTCGATAAATTTACTGCGAGCGGCGACGAGCGGATCGCTCGGGACAGCGAATGGCAGCTTGTCGATAATGACGCAACTTAATTGTTCACCGCGCACATCGACGCCTTGCCAAAAGCTCGAAGTCGCGAAGAGAACGGCGTTAGGCGTGATGCGAAACTTATCAAGCAAGCCGGTCTTCGACATCGTGCCTTGCAGCAAACACGGATAGCCGATGCGCGACGAGACGAGTTCGTAAAGCGCGGTCATCGACGACAAGCTCGTGCACAAAACAAATGCGCGTCCATCGGTCGCCTGCAAAATTCGCACGATCTCAGCGGCGGCCATTTGCGTGAATTCAGGCGCACGCGGATCGGGCATCGCCTTTGGCAGATAAAGAAGCGCTTGTTTTTCGTAATCGAACGACGACGGTGCGACAAGTGTGTCGGTTTTCGCTTTACTCAACCCGAGCCGATCGCGAATGAAATTAAAGCTGCCGTTTGTCGAAAGCGTCGCCGACGTGAGCACGCACGTATCGACCTTGTCAAAAAGTTTTTCGTTGAGCAGTTGCGAGACATCGACCGGCGACGCTTGTAGATAGATACCGCGACCGCGACGCTCTAACCAGTAAACAAAATTGCGATCGGCCTGCTTCACGATAAAGTCGAGATCGAATCGCGTCTGTCTGATACGCCGCACGACGCTCTCGGCTTCGGGTATTTTTTCAGAATAAACGTCGGTTTCAGTTACGAGCCGACCGAGCGCGTCGTCGAGCGCCGTGTAAGCTTCGCCTAGCGGCGTGGCGCGCGTGTTGCCGTCGGTGTGACGCTCGCTAAATTCATCCGCGAGCAATGGAAATCGGCCCTCCGCACCGCGAGCCTGATTAAAACGCACCCAAAACTGTTCACTAAGACCGGAGATCTTCGCACATGTTTTACTAATAGCAACGGCGGCGATCGCGTCGCTGATCGGTAGTTGATTCGCGTCCTTCACAAGTTCGTCGATGCGAAAATTTGAAACCTGAAACCCGAAATAGTCCGCCGCGATGTCTTCGAGCAGATGCGCCTCGTCGAAGATCACCGCGTCGTAATCGGGGATGACCTTGCCAAACTGATTGCCGCGCACATTAAGGTCGGCAAAAAACAAATGATGATTGACGATGACGATCTCGGCCGCGTCGGCAGAAGCGCGCATCAGCGTGATAAAGCACGGTTCGTAGTCGGGACATTTCTGGCCGATGCAAATGTCGCTGCGAGCGTTGATGCGATTCCAAAAACTCAAATTCTCAGGCAAGTAAGTTAGTTCGGCGCGATCACCCGTTTTTGTGTCGCGAACCCAATCGGCGACTTCGCGAAAGTGGTCGATCTCATCCAGCCCATCGAGTATCGGTTGATCGCCGGCCTTGTGAACGCGATAGAGACACGCGTAATTTGCACGGCCTTTCATATAAGCGGCGGTAAATTTTGCGGGTAAAATATTTTGCAGAAACGGAATGTCTTTTTCCATCAACTGCTCTTGCAGATTTTTTGTGCCGGTCGAAATGATGATCCGTTTCTTCGAGCCGATCGCCTGCTCGATCGCAGGAATAAGATACGCGAGCGTCTTGCCAGTACCGGTTCCGGCCTCGACGATAAGGTGTTTTTTCTCTGCGAAGGAGCGCGAGATCGCGGCGGCCATCTCGATCTGGCCGATCCGATGTTCGTAAGCCGGATGAAATTGCGCGATCAGGCCGTCGGGGCCAAAGACCTTGCCGTTCGTGGCCGCCGCTTTTGCTTTTTGTTTTGCGCTCGTCATTAATAAAGTTATCTTGTAAAATCAAATATTCGACCAGATCGCCGCAGCATCGGAACCTCCATTTTAATGCTTCGAGCAATATTCACGAAACTGAGGAATTTACAGATGAACAAACGCATTATCTTGTTGACGCTGACCGTGTTGTCGCTTGCCGCGATCATTTTTATTGTCCCGTTCAACGAACGCGGCAAGGCGTCCGGCGTCTTGAACCCAATAACTAAAAGTCACAGCGACGAACTGCCGAATTACGACATTCGCGCTGACAAATCGGCGACAGACAAGATCGCGGCGTATCGCGCGGCATCGGCGAGAACCGCGCCGCAGATCGCCGACATTCGAGATGAGTTTATCAGCGGCGAAACCGCGCTGAGACAACGCGTGCCGACGCTCAAGGTCGAATACAACAGCGACATTCGCACGCCCGAGGTCATCACGCCTGAGGTAAATCTCGGTCGCGAGTTTTTGACCAGCGGTTCAAATGATAAGCGTTCCGAAACTCTTCGTGAGTTTGTCAAAGAAAATAATTCACTCATCGGCGTTAGTGACACGCAGGCCGACGCGCTTAAAGTCACCGCCGATTATACAAATCCTGATGGCAATCTCGGTTTTGCGCATCTCGAACAATTTATCAACGGCGTGCCCGTGTTTCGTGGCGAGGTGAAAGCCGGTTTCACGCGCAACGGCGAGATGATCCGCGTGATAAATAATCTCGCCGCCGGACTCGACAACGAAAACATCTCGACGAATTTTGGCGAGCCGGTTGTTGCAGTTCGTGCTGCGTCAGCATTTATGAATCACGAACTCCGCGCCGAAGACACGGAGATAAACCGAACTTTTTCAACCAACACAAAGGTCGTATTCGGCGGCGAGAATCCAAAATCCACAATCCGCAATCCGCAATCGATAGATTGGGCGACGACGGCTGAGAAAATGTATTTTCCGACCGAGCCGGGCGTTGCGATTCCGGCGTGGCGAGTCTTGATCTGGCAGCCGGTGAATGCGTTTTACGTGATCGTCGATGCGAACAGCGGCACGATGCTTTGGCGCAAGAACATTACCGAAGACCAAATGCAATCGGCGACTTATAACGTTTACGCAAACCCGAACGCGATGGTGAATGTCGCCGACAGTCCGTTTCCCTTCACGCCGGGACCGATCTCGCCGAACGGCACGCAAGGCGGAGCTCTCGCTCGCACGTTGATCACGCGAGTCGGTAATGAAGCGCCTTACACATTCAACAACAACGGTTGGATAACGGACGGCGTTAACGAAACCGACGGCAACGCAAACGAAGCCGGTCTCGACCGCGACGCGACAAACGGCGTTGATGTGACGAACGGTCGCGCGGTTGGCGCAGGTCGCGTTTTCAACTTCCCTGTCGCGCCGTTCAACCCGAATACGAACACTGGCGACTCGCCGGTGCCCGCGGGCGAAGTCGTTTCGCCGTGTGCGTCGATCGCTCAGCCGCACGGGATGAACGACGCTCAGCGAGCGGCGATCACGCAGCTTTTTTATACGAACAACTGGTATCACGACGAGATGTATCGGCTCGGATTTACTGAGCAGGCGTTTAATTTTCAACACAGCAACTTTGGTCGCGGCGGTGCCGAGAACGATCGCGTTTCGGGCGAGGCGCAGGATTGCTCGGGCACGAATAACGCAAACTTCGGCACGCCTGCCGACGGCGGACGCGGGCGTATGCAGATGTTTCTGTGGACGGGACCGACGCCCGATTCGGACGGCGACTTTGACGTCGATATCGTCATTCACGAGTTTACGCACGGCTTGTCAAATCGACTTCACGGCAACGCGAGCGGTCTCACGGTTAATATGTCGCGCGGAATGGGCGAGGGCTGGTCGGACTTTTACGGCCACGCGATGCTCAGCGAGCCGACCGATCCGATCAATGGAATTTACACGACCGGTGCATACGCGACGTATCTCGGCGGGCCGGGCGTGAACAACGCTTACTACGGCATACGGCGCTTTCCAAAGGCGGTGAGAGCTTTTGTCGGGGCGAACACTTTGCCTCACAACCCGATGACGTTCGCCGACATCGACGCAACGCAGATAAATACCAGCGACGGCGCATTTGCGCCGCGATTCAATACGACGGCAGATCAGGTGCACGCCGCGGGCGAAGTTTGGAGCAGCGCATTGTGGGAAGTCAGGTCGAAGTTTGTCGCGCGTCTCGGCTGGTCGGTCGGTAACCGAAGAGTTTTGCAATTCGTCACCGACGGCATGAAGCTCGCGCCGCTCAATCCGACATTCTTGCAAGAGCGCGACGCGATCATCGCGGCTGCGCAAGCGAGCCTTCCGTCGCCGCAAGCGAGCGCCGATGTTGCGGACATTTGGGCGGGATTCGCTCTACGCGGAATGGGCGTCAGCGCGACGGTGAATAATCCGGGTCATGCGGGCGGCGGAACCGCTCGCGTCACCGAAGCCTTTGACACGCCGAATCTGCAGCAGATCGCGCCGATAACCGTGCTTGACGTAACCGGTAACGGCAACGGCTTTGCCGAGCCGGGTGAGCTTGTCACTTTGAATGTTCCGCTTTTTAACAACACGGGCGTCGATGCGACGAGTGTAAATCTACAGCTTGTCGGCGGCGGCGGCGTGTCGGCGAGTCCGGTTTTAAACAATTCAACGCGCGTCTTTCCGATCAGTTTCACAATCCCGGCGGGAACGCCGTGCGGGAGCGCGATCACATTAAACTTTAATCTCACGAGCAGTCTCGGGCCTGTGAGCTTTGTCCGAACGCTGATCGTCGGCGTGCCGCAGACGACTTTTGCGGAGAATTTCGACGGCGTGACGGCGCCGAATCTGCCTGCGGGCTGGCTGACGGCGACAAGTGGCGTCGGAACTTTATTCTCGACGGTTACGTCGGCGGCCGATTCGGCGCCGAATGCGGCATTCACGCCAAACTCGACGGCGGTCGGCGGCGCGTCGCTCACTTCACCGGCGATTCCCGTTACGGCGACGGCGGCAACGGTGACTTTCCGACACAGCTATAACACCGAGCACAGTTGGGACGGTGGGACGTTTCAGATCAGCATAAACGGTGGCGCGTTCAATGACATTCAGGCGGCGGGCGGACGGTTCATCGAGGGCGGTTACAACACGTGGCTCGGGCCGGCGACGGGCAGCCCGGTCACCGACCGCGCGGGTTGGAGCGGTAATTCGAACGGCTTTGTGACGACGAAGGTGCAGCTTCCTTCGGCAGCGGCGGGTCAGAATGTGAATTTACGCTGGCTCTTTGGCACGGACTCTAACACCGCCGCCGTCGGCTGGTGGATCGACAGCGTTCAGGTTGCGGGCACGTATAACTGCGCGACGACATTCGTTAAGTCGCGTGCCGATTTTGACGGCGACGGGAGAACGGACGTTTCGGTTTACAGGCCGAGCGAGGGCAACTGGTATTTGAATCGCTCGACGGCGGGTTTCGGAACCGTGAACTGGGGACTATCGACCGACATTCCGACACCGGGCGATTTCGACGGCGACAATCGGGCCGACGCGGCCGTTTATCGTCCTTCGAACGGCGCTTGGTATGTGCTGCGCAGTTCGAACGGCACAGCCACTATTGTTAGTTTTGGTCTCAACGGCGACATTCCGCAGACCGGCGATTACGACGGCGACAACCGCGCGGACTTTGGGCTGTTTCGACCGTCGAGCAATATTTGGTTTATTCTCGCGAGCGGCGGCAGCACCTTCGTTTACGGTTTTGGCGCGACCGGCGACGTGCCGGTTCGCGGCGATTACAACGGCGACAATTTGACCGACGTCGCTATTTACAGGCCGTCGAATAATCAATGGTGGATACAAAACAGCGGCGGCGGCGTGAGCGTTACGAGTTTTGGAACGAGCGGCGACAAGCCGGTTCCCGCCGATTATGACGGCGATAACAAAGACGACATCGCAATCTATCGTCCATCGACGGGAGCGTGGTGGATCGCGAGGAGTTCGGACGCGACGTTCGCGGTCGTCGGGTTTGGCATCTCGACCGACACGCCGGTGCCGGGCGACTACGACGGCGACGGTCGCGACGATCAAGCGATCTATCGTGGCAACGGCGAATGGTGGCTCAACCGCTCGACGGCGGGCGTCACGGTTGTCAGCTTCGGCCTGGCGAGCGACACACCGATTCCGGCGAAGTATATTCCGTAACCGCTTGTTGCAGAATCTCCGTTGCAGAAGCCCGCACGAAGTAAGGGCACCCGTGCTGACCGAGAACACGGGGCCTTTGCTTGAAGGTCGGTGAGCGATGCCCTTACTTCGTGCGGGCTTCTGCAACGGGGCTTGCGGCAACTGGCGGCTGACAAAATCGTTGACACCGCGTCTCACGAAAAACTATCCTTTAAATAGACATTTTGCAGACCGTAGCGGCGATTCCGCCGTCAAAACAACACGTCCGTTAATCTCACCTTTGGAGGTAATATGCATTTCAAGATCGGTAAGACGGCTCTCATTAAGCTCGTGGCTATCGGCGTTTTCGGTGTCGTTGCAATCGGGACAAATTTGTTCGTTGAGCGGCAGCGGACAAGCGCCTCGGCCGACGGGCCTTCGGCATCGCACACGGACGCACCGGGCGAGGACAACTGCACCTCGTGTCACACCTCGTATCCGGTCAACACGGGCGGCGGCTCGGTCACGATCACGGGTTTGCCGCACGATTATCTTCCGAATCAGCAAATTCCGCTCATAGTGACAACCGCTCACATGAATGCTGTAAATTACGGTTTTCAGATGACGGCGATCGACCAGTTAGGCCGCACCGTCGGGACGTTTACGCTCCCAACCCAGGTTCCGCCTAAGACGCAAACGGTAAACGGCGTCGTAAACAATCAAAATCGCACATACGTCGAGCACACGCGTGACGGTCTGTTCACGCCGGGTGTTTTCAACTCGAATACCTGGACGTTCACGTGGAACGCACCGGCGCAGCGTGTCGGTAAGATCAGATTTTATGTCGCCGGTAACGGCTCGAACGGCGACGGCTTCCCGTCCGAGGATTACATTTACACAAATGCGACCGCAACGCTCTCGGGCAGTGCGATCTCTAATTTCGACCCCGACTTTCAGAGCGACCTTGCGGTTTATCGGCCTTCGAACGGCGTTTGGTATGGCTATCGTCTCAACGATGGCGGCGTGATTTCGTTTCAATGGGGACTCGCGAGCGACAAAGTTACACCCGGTGATTATGACGGAGACGGCGTTACGGATTTTGCCGTCTTTCGCCCGTCAACCGGTGTTTGGTATATCCGCAATAGCGGCAACCAGAGCCAGACGATCGTTCAGTTTGGCATTAGCAGCGACATTCCGGCTCAGGGCGATTTCGACGGTGACGGCAAAACGGACATCGCGGTTTATCGGCCTTCGACCGGCGTTTGGTATTTGCTGCAATCGACTGCCGGCGTCGGGATATTACAGTGGGGCTTGAGCGAAGACAAACCCGCTCAGGGCGACTACGACGGCGACGCAAAAACCGATCTCGCCGTCTATCGTCCGTCGCAAGGCGTTTGGTATATTCTGCGCAGCAATGGCGCCGGTCCGGTGTTTGTAAATTGGGGACTGAGCACCGACCGACTCGCACACGCCGATCATGACGGCGACGGCAAAACCGACATTGCGGTCTATCGCCCTTCGACAGGAGTTTGGTATCGCCGATTTTCGGGCGGCGGTATAGGCATCGTGCAATTCGGGCTAAACGGCGACATCCCTTCGTCTGCTGATTACGATGCCGACGGATTGGCCGACATCGCGCTCTATCGCCCTTCGACGGGAGTTTGGTATTTCATAAGGAGCTCCGACAACACTGTCGGGATTTTGCAGTTCGGTCTGAGCGGCGATATCCCGATCCCGGCCGGCTATCTCGGCGACGCACAAATCCCGTAGGGACGACGTGAAAATAGCCCACCGATTCATCGGTGGGCTATTTTCGGATGTCCCTAAGGGACTTTGCGAGCTACTGACACAAAAAGGCCGCCCATTACGGACGGCCTCTATTCGGAAGAAACTGACTTTGTTATGCGAACTTGCCTTACGGCTTGTTCGGCGTGGTCGAAGGGACAGCCTCAGGCATCGGCAAACCGGGGCCGACGACCGGAGTGATCGGCGACGAATTCGACGCCGGGTTACCCATCGGAACCGGTTGGATGATCGTCGGATTTGCGGCTTTCGCCGGGCCCGACTGAGAATAGTCCGGGCGATTAACCCGCGGCGTGATAAAGAAAAGAATCTCGTTCGTGTTACGCGTAATACCCTTTCTCTTAAACAGATTGCCGAGAATCGGAATACCGCCCAAACCAGGTGTGCGATCCTGCGACTCGCGTTCGTCGTCAAAGAGAACGCCGCCGACAACCGTCGTTCCGCCGTCGGGCACGGTGACCTGTGTCGTCATGCTCTGCGTGTTGATCGCCGGATTCGCATTGCCCTGGATGATCGCCGTCGAGCTGTTTTCGGCAGTAACCGTCAGCACGACCGTGCCGACATCGGTGATCTGCGGTGTGATAACAAGACGCAGCGGTACATCGACATAAGTCGTCGTCGCAATTCCCAGACCGTCACCGCCGCCGCTACCGGGTTGGATCGTCGTGACCGGAATTTTCGTTCCGCTCTTGATCTCGGCCTGACGGTTGTTCAAGGCTGTGACGCGTGGCGTCGCGATGACCTTAGCTTGTCCTTTTTGCTCGCCTAAGCTTATGATCGCGCTCAGTTGGGCCGTGCCGAAAACGCCGGTCGTCAACCCGATCGCCGTGTTCGAGATGTTCGATGCGAGATCGGGAACGATACCCGGATTTGGTATTAAACCCGTCCTATTAGGATCAAGGCCGACAGGTGTGTTGGGCAGTGATCCACCGACGAGTCCGGAACCACGTGCTCCGGTCAAGATCGCAGCAAGTTGAACACCGATGTCGCGGCTGAAGTTGCGTGACGCAACGACGATGCGAGTTTCGATCTCGACTTGCGGCTCCGGCTGGTCGAGCAAAGCGATAAGCTGTTTGATCGCCGCAATGTTTGCAGGAACGTCGGTTACGATCAGCGAGTTGCTGCGCGGATCGACCTCGATCGAGCCGCGACGCGAAAGCCTGCGCTTGATGATCGGCAGCAATCCGGTAGCTCCGCCGCCAGATGCACCGCCGCCGCTGCTTCCGGAACTCGCGCCTTGGCCCTCAACGGGCGAAGTCGCGGTTCCCGCCGACGTGGCGGCCGCGGAAGCTCCACCGGTCGTCGTCGCGTAATTTAATCTGATAAGCTCAGTGACGAGCGGCGATGTATCGAGTTGATTATTCTGTCGCTCGCGAAGAAGTGCACCTTCGCTTGCAAGCACCTTATTGTCGGCGACGCGGAGAATGTTGCCATTCACTTGAACGCCGAGTTCCTGCGCCTGCAGCACCGAGTCGAGTGCAAAATTCCACGGCACGTCGCTGACCTTGACGGTCACGGGCACGTTGCCGACGGATTTGTCGATCACGAAGTTGATGCCGTATTGCTCAGTGATGTAGCTGAGAATATCGCGGATGTCGGCATTAACGACACTCAAGTTGATCGGCTCGCCGCGAAAGCCCGGCTCGCCGTAACGCTTGCCTTGCTGAGACGCGTCCGTATTCTGGGCCGCGACTGCGATTGTAAAAATTCCTGTAATGATGAGCGCTGATACGATCTTTTTAATCGCGGCGCTAGTTCTGGAAAGAGTCATGTTTCCTCCGATGGATTAAAACCGAATACCCGTTTTAGTTCGGGGTCGGATATTGGATTACCGATTTATTGATCGCTGTTCTTTGCGACCTTGGTCGATTTTTTGGGCGCCTTTTTGTCCTTGACCTTCTTCTCAGGCTCGGTCGGCGCGTTGTTCATCTCGTCTAGCGGCGAGAGGAATGGGTTTGAGGCGGGCTTGGAAGATTTTGCATCCGGTGTGTTGGTCGCCGTTTCGACCGGCTTGTTTTCCGTCGAAGCGGTTCCCTGAACCTGCTGCATCATCGAGAACTGCTTGAGCGGCTTGTTCTCGACAGAGGCGACAAATTTGCCGTTGCCGACTTTCGTGACCTTGCGGAACACGAGTCGATTTTCTTCGACCGCGACAAGCTGTCCGTCAAAGAATTTTTCGCCCGGATAGATCGTGTAAGAAAGTTTGATCGGCGTCGCCTCGACCATCGCGGCATAACCACGCGGCGTTTTGAAGATGCCGGTAACCGACATTTCATTCAGCGTGAGAACGCTCGTCACCTTTGGCAGCGGCTGACCGTTGGCGGCAGCTTGTTCGCGAAGACGCTTGTAATATTCGATGCGAGTTTCGATCGCCGGCGGACCGTAGTTCACGGCAACTTTCGGTGCGGAACTCATCGTTCCCGCCGTCGTTTGCTTTTTCGGCGTCGCCCAGCTCGCTTTCTTAAACGGATCGCGTTGGGCATTTGCTTCGGAAAAATATCCGCTCACGAATATCAATGCTGCTGCGGCCACGGTGAGGCTTGCAAAGCGTTTTGTTTTCGATATGTTAATCATGGCTTTTCTCTTCTTACGAAACTGGGTAGAAATTTAGAGTTTGGCTGGCGGCTGTGCGGCCGGAGCCGGTTGTGCGCCCGGTGCAGGAGCTTGTCCGGGTGCAGGAGCGGCAGGTGCGCCGGGCTTGCCCGGAACCGCTGGCTTGGCGTTCATGTCGGTCGGCGTAGCGTAATACGCCGTCAGCAGGAACTGCGCGTGGATCGTCTTAGCGTCCGACTGTTTGTCGAGCTGATTGATCTTAAAGTCGGTGATCGAAACGATTCGCGGGAGCTTGGCCATCGCGTCGAAGAACGCTCGCAGGTTTGTGAAGTTGCTGTCAACTTCGACCTCGACCGGCTTCGCCATGATCGAGTCCTTCTGCGCATCGTCTCGCGGACTGAAGCGCATCACGATCATGCGGCTGCCGTTCGCAGTATCCTGAAGACCCTGCAGCACGTTTGTGATCTCACGCTGTTCGGGCAGAAGAACCTTTAGCTCTTCGTACTCTTCGGCCTTGCTGGCATAAAGTGCGCGAAACTCGTTGATACGCTGCGTCGCCACGCGTGCCGCCTCGTTCTTTGCACGAAGCTGCGAAGCTTCCTCATTGATAACGGCCGTTTCTTCGCGCGTCACGCTCGTGACGAAGTACCACACGCAAAGGTATAGCACCGCTGCAATGCTGACGAGCAAAATTAGCTGAAAGTGCCACTGTAAACTTTTTATTTTCTCTAGCATGTCGATTTCCTCGATTGAGATTTCAAAACTTTAGTTCTTAGCAACCTGCGGTGGAGCCGCATTGTTCGGCGCACCTGCGGGCGTTTGTGCCGACGCGGTCGTCGCACCGTTTGCGTTCGGAGCTTTAGACGGCGTGTAAGCACACTTGATAGTGAAGTTAACCAGTTTCACTATCGCCGTCGGGCTCTCGGTGTTCGCCTTTTGTACAGCATTTTGGTTTGTAACTTCCGCTCGCTGCGTCTCGATGTTCAGGTTTGAAAACAGGCCGTTCGAAAATTCGAGACTGCGGCCGAATTGCGTAACCTGAGCTTCGTCGGGCGAATTGCCTTTGATGACGATGTTGTCGTCTTTTTGTTCGACGCTCTCGAGAAAAAGCCCCGGCGTCATCGCAATGCGCTCACGCAGAGCATCAAGCACGGCACTCGGACCGGCCTGAGACGCGCGAAGGTTCTTGATCGCATTGATGCGTGCATCGATGTTGTTGATCTTTGCTTCGAGCTCTTTTTGTTCGTTCATTACGACTTCGAGCTCGGCGGCGATCGTCTTTTGATCGCTCAGCTCCTGCTCGGCCTGTGTCTTCGCCATCTGCGAACTGATCACATCCCAGCCGATGACGGCCGCGAGCAGAACGCCGGTGGCGATCGACATCAGGGCCAGCCGCGACGCCGGACTCGAAACTTTGCGATCGACGACGGCGGCTGTGCCGTTTTGTCTATCGGTAACTGAATTGAGTAGATTTATCTTAATCATCTTGTTACACTCCCCGGACTGCCAAGCCGACAGCCACCGCCATTTCGGGCACGATTTCACTGAGATAGTCGGGGTCGAATTTACGATTATCGACCTTGATGTTGCGGAACGGATTGAGCACCTCGACCGGCAATTCCAGTCGCTGCGAAAGCTCCTGCGCCAGACCTGCGAGCTTAGAACCGCCGCCCGAAATCAAAACTTTTTGCACGACCGTCTCGTTGTCGTCGGTCGTCGCACGGAAAAAGTCGAACGTCTTTTGTATCTCCATCGCGACGATCTCGGTGACGTTGTTCATCAAGGGCTCGATCGATTTTTCTTCGATGCCTTCGACTGCGTCGGTCACGCCGCGCTTCACTGCTTCGGCCTGTTGAAAGTTAAGACCGAGACTTCTCTGCAACACGTCCGTAAACTGGCTGCCGCCGACCGTGATGTCGCGCGTGAAAAGCGAACGCGTGCCCTTAACAATATTGACGTTCATCGTCGAAGCACCGATGTTGAGCAGCGTCACGACTTCGTTGTCGCCCGGCGTGTAGTTGACTTCGTAGCAATTCTGCAAAGCAAAAGTATCGACGTCGATGACGACCGGCGTCTTGCCCGCAAGCTGAATCGCCTGCTTAATATTGTCGATGCGCTCGCGTTTGCAAGCTGCGATCAAAACGCTTGTCGAATCCGGCGACTCGGCCGTGACCTGATAATCGAGGCTCACATCGGCGAGATCATACGGAATGTGTTCTTCCGCGTGCCAGTCGATCGACTCCTCAAGTTCCTCGCAGCTCATCGGCGGAAGAACGATATTCTTTAATATGACGGAATGTCCGCTCACGCCGGTGACGACGTTTGAGGCATTGACTTGGTGATTCGAGCAGACACTCTGAATCACGTCCGAGACGACGTTGAGCTCCATTATCTGGCCGTCGATGATCGTATCCGCCGGCAGATTTTCAAACCCGAGACTTACCAGGTTGAGGTTGTTCATTTTACCTTCAAGCTCGACCATCTTGACCGAACTCGAACCGATATCCAGACCGGCCACACTTTTCTTTTTACCGAACATTTTTGTATTGCTCCTTAAATTGGGCGCTTGGTTTTTGCGTCAATGAAGTTTTCTTGTTTTCCCATCCGAAAAAATGAGGGTTAATACTGAGGTCTTGTTTGCCACCTAACAGAACAAAACGGAAAGGCGAGGATGTTTAATCGACAGGATCGGTTGATGTGTCAAAAACCCGCATTTTTCGGATGTTTCGGTCACTAGCGTGACCGAAGGAAAAACCTGTTTATTCAAGAAAACTTGCCGCATCGGTGGCGAAGATGTGACAGTCATAACGACTGCCAAAAATAAAGTTACAGCAATGGCCAATTTCTGTCAACACTTTTTTGCTATGTTAAACGCAAATTGATTAAATTTATTTCAGATTGATTTATGAAGTTCGGTCATTGTGAATGATAAAGAGTTAGTGAGAGTCCGAAGAATCGAGTTCCATCTTTGCGATCGAAGCAAAGTGAACCTCATCAGGCCCGTCTGCAAGTCGAAGTGAGCGCGCGTAGATCCAAAATTGCGCGAGCGGAAAATCTTGCGACACTCCGCCGCCGCCGTGAACCTGAATAGCGCGATCGATAATTTTCAACGCCATCTGCGGAACAACGGCCTTGATCATCGCGATCTCTTTGCGAGCGACTTTGTTTCCAACCGTGTCCATTTTCCATGCGGCATTTAAAACGAGCAGCCGCGCCTGATCGATCTCGCATCGAGCCTCGGCGATCCATTGTCGAACGACACCTTGGTCGGCGACCGATTTTCCAAACGCATCGCGCGACTTAGCACGCTCGCACATTAATTCGAGCGACCGTTCCGCCACACCGATCAATCGCATGCAATGATGAACGCGACCAGGCCCGAGCCGACCTTGCGCGATCTCAAAACCTCGTCCTTCGCCAAGCAATAAATTTTCTTTCGGCACGCGCACATTATCGAAAGTAATTTCAGCGTGGCCATTCGGCGCATCATCGTAACCGAAAACATTTAGCAATCGCTCAACCTTCACGCCCGGCGTGTCCATCGGCACGAGGATCATCGACTGTTGCAAATGCTTCGCAGCCAACGGATCGGTCTTGCCCATAAAAATCGACAACTTACATCGCTCATCGCCCGCACCGGTCGACCACCATTTGCGGCCATTCAATATATAATCATCGCCGTCCGCCTTTATCGAAGCGCAAATATTTGTCGCGTCACTCGATGCTACATCCGGCTCGGTCATCGAAAAACACGAACGAATCTCACCATCGAGCAACGGTCGCAACCACTTCTCTTTTTGCTCCGTAGTTCCATAAAGATGCAGCACTTCCATATTGCCGGTGTCGGGCGCCGAACAATTAAAAACCTCACTCGCCCACGTAACGCGACCCATCGTCTCGGCAAGCGGTGCGTACTCTAGATTCGACAATCCTGAAATATCGCGCAGAAATAGATTCCACAATTCGACAGATTTTGCTTTCGCCTTTAAGTCGTCGATCAACTGAAGCGGCTGCCAACGGTCCCCGCCATTAACTTCGTCATCATAAGCCCGTTCGTTCGGATAAATGTATTCATCCATAAACGCAGCGAGACGTTTTTGCAGTTCGACAGTTTTTGCTGAATAATCGAAATCCATAAAGACAAGTTTTGCCACAGAGTAGCACAGAGAGACGCGAATAATAATGCGGCGAACTTATCACCTATCACTTTTCAGCTATCACTTATTCCGAATCTGACAGCCATGATGATCGACGAGACTAAACCCATCCGAAGCGGCGAAGAGTTAAACAATGAGCAGCTTAGAAAACACTTATCCGCGAATCTCGACTCTCATCACGACGATATCGTTGTCGAACAATTCCCCGCCGGCAGCTCGAATCTCACATATCTTGTTAGTATCGGTGCCGACGAATTCGTCCTCCGCCGCCCGCCGTTTGGCAACACGGTCAAAACCGCGCACGACATGCGTCGTGAATTCGATGTGCTGACAAAACTCTCGAAAGTTTACAAACCTGCACCGAAGCCACTGCTTTTTTGCGGCGACGAAAACATTATCGGCTCGGAATTTTATCTTATGGAAAGAAGAAAAGGCTTGATAATTAGAGGCAAGTCTCCAGATGAGCTAAAAAATTCCGCCGATCTTCAAAGGCAAGTATGTAGATCGTTTATAGAAAATTTAGTCGATTTGCATTCGCTCGATTACAACGCCGCCGGTCTCGGCGATCTCGGCAAACCCGAAGGTTACAACCGCCGCCAGGTCGAAGGCTGGACGAAACGCTACTTCGCCGCAAAGACACACGACTTGTCCGACCTCGAAAATACCATCGCGTGGCTGAACGACAACATCCCACCCGAATCCGGCTCCGCGCTAATTCACAACGATTACAAATTCGACAACATCATGCTCGCGCCCGACGACCTTACACGCATCACCGCCGTGCTCGACTGGGAAATGGTCACTGTCGGCAATCCGCTAATGGATTTGGGCACTAGCCTGGGCTACTGGATGTCCGCCGACGCCGGCGAGGAAATGCTCTCAATGCCCTTCAACCCGCGCACGCTCATGGAAAATATTTCACGTCGTGAACTCGTGGCTATGTACGCCGACGCATCGGGCCGCAACATTTCGAACATCAATTTTTACTACGTCTTCGGCACGTTCAAGATCGCCGCCATCGCGCAGCAAATCTACTCGAGGTATTTGAATGGATTTACGAGCGATAAACGATTTACTAACTTCGATCGTTTCGTTGCTGCATTGGGACGCATCGCTCATCGTGCAATTGAAGCGAAAACGATCTAATTCGTTGGGTTTCGCGGTTTCACCGCGAGGGTCGTTGTTCGTGCGCTTACCAGAAGCTTCGCATCTGGCTATTATCTCTGGCGGTTTCACCGCGAGATTTTTTCGCCTTGTTCCAGAGGTTTCACCTCCGGCTATTATCGCTGGCGGCTTCGCCGCCATTTCCGGAAGTTCTTTCCCGCCAGCTTTGTGTCGGGCCGCCGTCGTCGATGCGCTTCATTGTGATGGCGCCGGGTGACGGGCAGATGAGGTAGCAGAGGTTGCAGCCGACGCATTCTTTTTCGATAACGTGCGGGTAACGCTTGCCGTCAACTTCCTGCCAGTCAAAGCTCTGATGCGCGCCGTCTTCGCAGGCGACGTAGCAAAGGTTGCATTGGATGCAATGTTCGGTATGCACCTCGGCGACGACGTCGTAGTTGAGATCGAGGTTGCCCCAGTCGGTCACGTGGCTGACTGACTTGCCGATGATGTCGCTGACGGAAGTAAATCCTTTTTCATCCAAGTACGCGTTCATTCCGTCGATCATGTCTTCGACGATGCGATAGCCGTAGTGCATAACGGCGGTGCAAACCTGCACGTTACCGGCGCCGAGCAGCATAAATTCCACCGCGTCGCGCCACGTGTTGATGCCGCCGATGCCGCTGATCGGAATATTAAATTCTTCGTCACGCGCTAATTCCGAAACCATATTCAGCGCGATCGGTTTGACCGCCGTGCCGCAGTAGCCGCCGTGCGCCGCCATGCCGTTGACGTTTGGATACGGGATGAACGTATCGACATCGACGCCGATAACAGAGTTGATCGTATTTATCAATGACACGGCGTCGGCGCCGCCTTTCTGAGCGGCGCGTCCCGGCGGCACAATGTGCGCGACATTTGGCGTGAGTTTGACGATCACCGGCAATGTCGAAACTTCCTTTACCCACTCAGTAACCATGCAAGTGTATTCCGGCACTTGGCCCATCGCCGCGCCCATGCCACGCTCCGACATGCCATGCGGACAGCCGAAGTTCAGCTCAAAAGCGTCGCAGCCGGTGTCCTGAGTTTTTTTAACGATCTCGTGCCAAGCCTCACGTTTCGATTCGACCATCAGGCTAGCGATCACGGCGTGGTTCGGATACTTTTTCTTGCACTCGTAAATTTCTTTTAAATTAACTTCAAGCGGTCGGTCGGTGATCAGTTCGATGTTGTTGAGACCGATCAGCCGGTTCGCACCGTAATCGAGACCCGCGAGCCGCGACGAGACATTGGTGATCGGCTCGCCGAGCGTTTTCCAAACCGCTCCGCCCCAACCCGCGTCAAACGCACGCTCGACCATCGAACCCATATTCGTCGGCGGAGCGCTCGCGAGCCAAAACGGATTTGGAGATTTAATTCCTGCAAAATTTATCGACAGATCAGCCATAATTCGATTTGTAAGCTAGCTCAAGCGGTCGCGCCATATCAGAGGGTTACGACTTGTATGAAACACGGCATAGATTATCGTTGTATTGTCGTCAATCTCGAAAAAGACAGCGTACGGAAACTTATTTACCAAGGCTCGTCGTACTTTCGAGCCTTCAACTATTGGAAAGGACGTTGGGGCATTGGTGACTTTTTTAAGAACGTCATCGACCGCGTAAACAAACTCGCAGCCCAACTCGTTGTTGCTCATACCAATCCGCGGCCTCGTCAAACTCGATGCGAGCCGCCGGACGAAACTCCAACACCCGACTCATTTGCGAACCAACGCCTGAGCTTTAATATCTTCCCACGGGACGTTCCCGCTTGGGTCTTGCCGAAACTCATCAACTCGTCGTTTGAGCTCTGCGCGCTGCTCCGTCGAAAGCTCTACCGCGCCGGAATCGATAGCAATGCTGTCCCAAACATCTTCGACAAATTGAATCCGTTCTGAAACCGGTAGCTCAATCGCCTTATCTAATAATGCATTCATAGTCCTTCATTCTATCAAATATCAGCTATGGACTTCTCACGTAGTGAGAATGGTATCTCAAGATTTTAGTTATTAACCAGCTTCCAATTTTTGTAAAAGATACCGTTGATGCTCTTGAAGAAAACCCTTATCACGCTCACTGCAAAGTCAAAGACAAACGGCAGGTGCGACGGGCGCAGTATATCGACAAACAGAACGTATCGCGGCGTGTCGCTCTCGTTAAAAGATTGGTGCAGCAGCGTGTCGTCGAAGATAAACAGCTTTTCTTTATACCAGTAATTCTCGACCGTTCCGACTTTTATATATGCGTCGCGACCGACATTTTCGTTAAGACAATAAAGCACGCGCAAGCTTGGGCGAAACGGACCGAAGTGTCGCGACGTGCTCTCGCGCATCCGAAACGCCGACACGCCGATCGTTCGCACAAACTTAAATTTTTGATTAAACGCGGTCATTTCAACCGGAGCTTCCTGATCGCGGCCATACCATTTGAAAAAAACCATCGCACGTGCCGCGTCGCCCATGTGTTTTTCAAGCTTGCCAACCAGATCACTCTCGTCGGCGGTTTTGAGCAACTGCGAAATCTCCTCCCTGTAATCTCGCGGCAAATCTTCGAGTTTGTAAACGCCCTTGTTCAAATAAGGTAACGAAAAAATGTCGAGCAAAATATTTAGCGGTGAAGCGAGCCACGTGCCGATGCCGTTCTTCAAAAAATACTGTCTGAACACGCTCGCGTCGAGACCGCGATTACGCGACACGTCATAAACGCCGCACAAAATCAAGATCAACAACGGTATCGGAAAAAAATACGCGATCGCTACAAACACCGCCGCGACCAGAACGTACTTAATTGTTTTTTTTATCGTACGGTTCAATGTTTTGATCTAGTGCGGATCCGGATCGACCGGCGCTTTCGGCGGATCACGCAAGATCGCACCGGCAAACTCTACCGACTCACCCGTTAAAGATTTATGAATGCTAATCGCGGCGAGTTTGCCCATCTGCGAAGCATCGACTGCTTCGGCGCCGCCGTTTGCGCAGTCGCCGCCGGCGAAGATTTTTGCGCCAGATGTTTGCATCTGATCATTCACGACGACGCGGCCTTTTTTATCTATATCGACGCCGCAAACATCTGTGAAAAATGACGTCATCTTTGTCTGACCGATGGCTTTTATTATTTGATCGCAGGCGATTTCGACTTCGTCGCCGTCGAGGGATTTGCAGCGAAGTCCTTGAACATGTTTGTCGCCGACGATTTCGACAGGCGTAGTTTCCCACATAAATTCGATGCCGTCTTTACGCGCGAGTTCCATTTCGTAATCGTATGCCGGTGCATCTTTTTCCGTGCGGCGATAAACCATGATGACGCGTGTCGCTCCGAGACGCTTCGCTTGTGTAACCGCATCGACCGCCGTATTACCGGCACCGATGACGACGATTGTTCTGCCGAGCGGCACGCTTTTCCATTCGCGAGTTTTGACTTGCTCTATAAACGCCAGCGCGTCGATGACGCCGTCGAGATCTTCGCCCGGAATATTGAGTTTGTTTGTCTCGCCAAGACCGACGCCGAGAAAAATGGCGGCGTGATCTTGTAGCAGGTTGTTGAATTCTAGTTGCGAAAAAACCACCCCGTCAGCCGAAGCGGCTGCCACCCCTCCTTCGTAAGGAGGGGAGCCGTTTGAACCGATGATCTCGGTATTTGTCTTGAACGTCACGCCGATCTTTTTTACGTGCTCGGCCTCCGACAGTGAAACCGACTGCGGCATTTTGTATTCGGCCATGCCGTAAGTGTCGAGCCCGCCGGCCTTTTCGCGGCGTTCGTAAACTGTTACATCGTAGCCGAGCCGCGCTAAGTAAGTTGCACACGACAATCCCGCAGGACCTGAACCAACAATACCGACCGACTTACCATTAGATTCGCCTTTAGTAAAAATCTGCTTGTCACTTGCGAGAGCGCGATCGGTCGCGTAACGCTGCAAACGTCCGATCTCGATCGGTTTTTGAACAAGCGTTTTCTCTACACACGCACCTTCGCATAAAACCTCGACCGGACAAACTCGTGCACACGAAGCGCCGATCGGGTTCGCATCAAAGATCACGCGCGCCGAGCCAATCACATTACCGCTTGCAATTTTTTTAATAAACGACGGCACATCGATGTGCGTCGGACACGCACGCGTACACGGCGCGTCGTAGCAATACAGACAGCGATTCGCTTCTTGCAAAGCCTCGGCCTGCGTCATCGCCGGATTGATCTCGGCAAAGTTCTGCTCGATCTGCGTGATGTCGAGCGGTGTGCAGTAATCTTTAGTCATTAGAATCTTGAAGCATCCTACGGACGGTTTTTTCCAATTCAGGTATTTTGATCGTCACTGCATCCCAAACGATATCGTAATCAACGCCGAAATATTCATGAATCAATTTGTCACGCATGCCGGCAATAGATTTCCAATGGATGTTCGGATATTTCAAACGAATTTCATCCGGAATCTGTTTTACGGCTTCGCCAATCACTTCGAGACTCCGAACAAATGCGCGCTTTGTGGTCTCATCGAGCAAAAATGCAGCCTCACCTAACGCCGCGGACTTCGATGAAAGAAATTCCGTTTCGTCTAGAATATGCCGCAAATACTCTTCAATCGATAACACCATATTCAACCTCAGCCAAAATCTTTGGCCCGATATAGGGACTTAACGATTCGCGAGTCAACAGGTCAACCTTGCGCCCGAAGATGTCTTCGAGCAGAAATGACAGTTTCATAAAGTTATCGAACGATTTTTCTCCCGGTCTAAATTCTACGATCAGATCAACGTCGCTTTCGACATTTTGTTGGCTCTTTATGAACGAACCGAACAATCCAACGCGATGGACACCCAGCGCGCCGATAGCGGCTCTGTTATCACTGATCCGGTCGAATATTTGTTGTTTATTCTCTACAAACATCGATTTTTAATCCGCAACGATCGCGTCGTACGCATCGGGCCGTCGGTCGCGGAAGAACTGCCACGTGTTGCGAACTTCCTTGATCTTGTCCATGTCTAAATCGGCGACGACGAGTTCGTCCTCATCGCGTGTGCCGACGGCGAGCATCTGGCCGCGCGGGTCGCAAAAATAACTTTGTCCGTAAAATTCGCCGATGTTCCACGGAGCCTCTGTGCCGACGCGGTTTATGGCGCCGACAAAATAGCCGTTTGCGACCGCGTGTGCGGGCTGTTCGAGTTTCCAAAGGTATTCGCTAAGACCGGCGACCGTAGCGGACGGATTAAAAATTATTTCGGCGCCGTTCAATCCCAAACATCGCGCGCCTTCGGGAAAGTGCCGGTCGTAGCAAATGTAAACGCCGATCCGCGCAAACGCAGTGTCAAAACACGGATACCCGAGATTGCCGGGACGAAAATAAAATTTTTCCCAAAAACCCGGCGCAACGTGCGGAATATGCGTCTTGCGATATTTGCCAAGGTATTTGCCGTCGGCGTCAATCACCGCCGCCGAGTTGTAGTAAACGCCGGTCTGCTCTTCCTCGTAGATCGGCACGATCAGCACCATGCCGAATTGTTTCGCAACGTCCTGCATTAATTTCGTCGTCGGGCCGTCGGGAATCTTCTCGACCGCGTCGTACCAACGCGTCGTCTGCTCGGCGCAAAAATACGGCGTCGTAAATATCTCTTGAAAGCAAAGCATCTGCACGCCTTGCTTCGCCGCTTCCTCGACAAACTTCATCTGATGATCGATGTTCGCCTTCACGATCTGCTCGATCGGCGCATCTGTCGGCGCGACATTGTGCGCCTGTATCAATCCACATTTAATTATTCTTGACATAAGATCGTTTTACCGCAGAGACTCCGAGACGCTGAGAAAGCAAGACCGCCGATCCATACCCTATTTTTCCGTCTATGCGTCTCTGCGTCTCTGCGGTGAAAAATTCATCAACGCCCAATGGACGACAAACGCAACGCCAAAACCGACGAACCACGCATAGTCGTAAAGCACACTTAACGTTGGAATTATCAGCCCAATCCATGCGAAAAAGCAACCCAAAAGCGTGGCGATAACAGCTCGCCAGTTCCAGCCGCTGTATTCGCCGTCGCTGCGATAAAGATCCCCGAGATTCAGTTGCTTTTTGCGAACTATCCAATAATCTGCGATCAACACGCCGGCGATCGAGCCGAGACCGCCCGAATAACCGACGAGCCAGCCGAAGATGTAGCCGCTCGGATCGGCGAGCAGCTTCCACGGCATCATAAGAATTCCCACGATGCCGGTGATCAGGCCGCCAGTGCGAAATGAAATTAGCTTTGGAAAAGCGTTGGCAAAATCGTTCGCGGGCGAGACTACATTTGCTGCGATGTTGACCGACAGCGTCGCGACGACGACGGTGAACATCGAAACCGCAACGACGACCGGCTGTGTAAATTGACCGACGAGTTTTACAGGATCCCACGCGTCGGCTTTGTTCATATCGGGAAAGACGATCAGCGCCGCAGACGTGATCAGAATTCCCATCGCCGCAAAGACGGTCATCGTTGTCGGCAATGCAACGACCTGACCGACGGCTTGTTCGCGCTGGCTTTTACCGAAGCGCGTAAAGTCCGGCATATTCAAACTCAGCGTTGCCCAAAAGCCGATCATCGCCGTCAAACTCGGAATAAATATCGGCCAGAACTCGCTGAAAGTATTGAACTTACCAGGCTCGTTCAGCAAAAATCCAACGCCGCCGGCTTTATAAAGAATCCAGCCGAGCAAGATCGCTGTCATCACCAAAACATAAGGAGCGGCCCAGTTTTCGACGATGCGCAGCAGATCCATCCCTTTGTAGATGATCGCGATGTTCATCGCCCAAAAGATGAGGAACGAAAGCCACTCGGTGATAGTATGCCCGCCGACCGGCCCACCAAGCAGCGTTGCCCAACCCGGAATAAAGGCCGCAAAAAACGTCTGCAACGCCTGCCCGCCGATCCAGGCCTGAATCCCGAACCATCCGCAGGCTACAATCGCTCGCATCAATGCCGGAAGATTAGAGCCAACGGTTCCATACGCGGCGCGTGCAAAAACCGGAAACGGAATTCCGTATTTCGTTCCCGGATGCGAATTGAGCAAGATCGGTGCGAGAACGATCGTGTTGCCAAGCAGGATCGTGATGAGCGCCTGCCACCAGTTCATCCCCGCCGAGATCAACCCCGACGCCATCATATACGTCGGTATGCAATGCGCCATCGAGATCCACAAGGCGGCATAGTTATACGTCGTCCAGTTGCGCTTCGCCACCGGAACAGGGGCAAGGTCTTCGTTATAAAGCGACGAGATGCGAATGCTCTCTTCGGCATCCGCATTCAGTTCGACGCGTCCGTCAGCGTGTTGAATGGTATCGATCATAGATTCGTATCGTCGTAATAGTCTCTCCTACATTCAGGGCATCGTTTCATTCTTTATGCCTTAACGATCCTAAGTTGCGGAAACGCGGTTCGATAGATACGGTTGTCGAGCGTCAAAAGGACATGTCCTCTGGTGTACGCGTGAGCTCCGATATAAAAGTCGGTCAATATGCGTCGAGGATGCGTGACACGCTGACGCCGAGTGCGAGCAGAATACTTTTGAAACTCTGACCCTGCTGCACGCCAGATCGCTTCGTCGCTCGTCCAATCGACGACGATCCCAGTATCCTCGACAAACCTGTCAATGAACTGCTCCGTGCGGGCCGGGCCGGCCAATAGCTCGCCGTAAACAGCTCCGCAAATAACAAGACCTCCGCGTTCATACGCCGCATCGAGCGCACGGCGAGCGCGAGTGTTTAAAGCATCGTCCTGATTCAAGAACCCAATGATTACGTTTGAATCGATCGCCGTTTTCATTCCGGGTCTCGCAAGCTGCGAACATATTTGATCACGGCCTCACGACCGCTTCCAATACCAGGTGTGCCGATTCCCTGATATTTGGCGAATCGACTCTCTCGCTTCTCCGGCCGAACCGTCATCTCGCCGCCGTTCTGTTCAAAGACGAGTTTGTCGCCCTCTTTCACCCCTAGCGCCTGACGAACCTTCAGCGGAATTGTTATCTGTCCTTTGCTTGTTATTTTTGCGTTACTTTGCATTTCGTCACCTCAATTCCTTACCTTATCATTACATTCCTTACCTTGCCAGTTAATTTGTCGATCGGCACGAAATAATGGCGTCGTCTTTTGTCGCGTAGCGACGATGTGATTTTTCAACCCACGGACAATGTAAAAATTCCTTCCGTCGCGTAGTGACGGTTGAAAGACCAGCCACGATCTTTCAATCAATCACTCAATTGTCACTACGCGACAAAAACCTCTCTTTTCGCGTTCCGTGGGTTAAAACCCACGGCTAAATTCATTTATCGCTATGCGATATAAGACGAATTTCCAATTTCATCTATTTCAAAACTCACTCCGGCAGATTCATCCGTTTCAGCAAATCCTTGAATCGCGGGTCGCCGCGTACAGAATCAAAATATGGTTCGACTTCTAGAAAATTCAACATCCAGCCCCCCGTGTCGAATTCATTGTTGAGATATGCGAAGGCCTGCTCTCTTTCCCCAAGGGCGGTGTATATGACCGCGATCTCGTAACCATCCGACTCGATCTGCTTGTTCGGTGATTTCAATTCGTTGATGATCGCTAAAGCTTTGTCCCGATTCCCGAAATGCGCGTAAGCCTGTCCCAATGTTGCTAAAACCTCTATCGTTGCTCCATCCATCAGCTTTGCCTTTTCCAACTCAGAAATCGCGGCGGGAAGATTGCCGGTCATCTGATAAGTGCGCGCTTGATATGTGTGTGCCCACCAAAAGTTTGGGGCGATCTCGATGGTCTTGTTGAATTGATTTGCCGCCTCGTCGTAACGCTTTGCGTAAAAATAGACCATCCCGAGCAAAGTGTTGTATTCGGCGGAGAGTGGTTCCAGCTCGACCCCGCGCCTTGCTTCGAGAATCGCCTCGTCGAAACGGCCCATGCAAGCCAGGTAGATACCAAAATATGAGCGAGCCAAGCCGTAGTTCGGGTTGAGGCTGATCGACTGGCGAAATTCATGTTCGGCGGCCACCCAGTCGTAATCGAACCAGGCATACATGCTCGCCATCGAAGCATGTGCTTCCGCTAGCGTCGGATCTATTTCAAGCGCTTTGGCGGCCGCTGCCTTCCCTTTTTTTGAGCCTTCTTTGGCCGGGACATACCAATTCGCGTAATAACAGTAAGCCAACCCGTCGTATGCCAATGCATAGCTCGGATCAAGCGCAATGGCTTGATTAAAGTATTCAATCCCCTTGTTAAATCCTTCTGGAGTGTATTTTGTGGAATGATACCGACCTTTCAAATACGCTTGATACGCTTCGTTGTTGTCGGTGTATTTCTTCGCCAGTTTTTGCTCGCTTTCGCCCGACAGTTTTAGTTGCAGTTTGCCCACGATCTCGGTGACGATCTCGCGTTGGGTGGTCAATAGTTC
>Ga0187894_10000976_pt1 | contig 37903 bp, 29 predicted proteins | sample GBC1701081metaG_FD_136650 | JGI IMG/M metagenome (GOLD analysis project Ga0187894, IMG submission 136650) | White microbial mat communities from a lava cave in the Kipuka Kanohina Cave System on the Island of Hawaii, USA - GBC170108-1 metaG ... | reverse complement strand
GTTCGCGCTCCACAGGTACGCGCGCCCCGCCTGCAGCAACCCCTCGGCCTGCGCGATCTGGATCTGGGCAAGGGGTCGCTCGCGGAGCGTCGCACGCGTTGCCGCCGGCACCTTCGTCGTCGCCAGCTCCACGAGCGCGTCGATCGCGTGCTGCGCAATGCCGAGCGCGACCGACGCGAGACCGCCACCCAACTGCGTCACGAGCGGAACGTTGGCGAACGCCCCGCGCTGCCAGGACGAGCGAGGGTCCGGCCAATCGAGCGTGAACCCGTCGGGAACGAACACGTCCTCGAAGGCACAGTCGTTGCTGCCCGTCCCGCGCATCCCGCTGACCGACCACGTGTCGAGCACCGTGCACACACGCTTGGGCAACACCCCCGATCGCATGACCGGAATGCCGTTCGACCCCATCTCGGGAGCGCCGTCGCGAAACACGATCCCGGACGACATGACCCAGGTGAGCTGCGCCGAGCCGCTGACGAACGTGGCCTTGCCCGAGAAGCGCCAGCCTCCGTCGCACCGGACGGCGCGCGTGGACATCGGGTTCAATGACTCACCGATCAGCGCGCGGGGGTCGCCGAAGATCTCGTCGTAGGTCGCGCGCGGCAGGAAGTGGCCGAACACGGGGCCGTCGGCGCAGATGGCGAGGTTCCAGCCGCAGGACCCGTCGATGCGGGCGACCGCCTCGTAGACCCGGAGGGTCTCGGGAACCGTGAGACCGCCACCCTTCAGCTCGGGCGGCAGGAGGAGCCGGAAGAGACCCGCCTCGTGGAACGCCTCGACGACCTCCGTTGCGAGCTGGGACTCGCGTTCGGAGCGCTCGGCGTGCTCGCGAATGAGCGGCGCCAGGCGCGCGACCCGATCGAGAGGCCCGCGTAGCCGCTCCGGGAGCCTCTCCACCATACCGCGACCTCTAGTGGGAAAGCGGTCGCGCCGGCAAGGCCCCGCTCAGGACGCCGCCGCGACCAACGCGCCGCGCCCGCCCGTACCAAGCTCCCGCTCGACCAGCGCTTTCAGGGCCTGACGCCCGCGGTGCAGGCGCACCTTCACCGCGTTCGGTGTGATCCCGAGCAGCTCGGCCACCTCCTCGGTGTCGAGGTCTTCGATGTCGCGCATGAGGAGGACGGTGCGGTAGCTCTCCGGCAGCCGGTCGATCAGGCGGCGCACCATCATGCGGGTCTCCCGTCGCTGCGCGAGCTCCTCGCCCGGCGTCGCCCACTCGTTGCGCTCCTCGGCGCGATGGCCGTCGTCCTCGAAGCGCGGCAGCAGGTCGTCGATCGACTCCTCGGGACGGCGGCGGCGCGAGCGGAGCTTCATCAAGGCCGCGTTGACGACGATGCGGTGCAGCCACGTCGACAAGCGCGACGTGCCGTTGAAGCTCGCGATCGCCCGATGCGCCTGCAGGAGCGCGTCCTGCACGACGTCGCGCGCGTCGGCCTCGTTGCCGCCCATCATGCGGCGCGCGACGGCGAGCAGCCGGCCGCCGTGGGTGCGCACGAGCGTTTCGAAGGCCGCCGCGTCGCCGCCCCGGAGCCGGTCTACGAGCGGCGCCTCGTCGGGGTCTCCGCTCTCGGATTCGCGCGTGCCCAGCAGCTCGCGGACGAACGACGAGAATCCGACCAGCGTCACGCCCTCGCGGGCAAGGCTTCGGATCAGCTCGGTGCCGGCGGCGTCGACGAAAGTGACGCGTGCCAGGTCGAGCACGAGGCCCTCGCCGAGACCGCGGCGGCAGGCGAGATCCAGCTCGGCCGCGCTCTGCGCGACGATGCGTCCTTCGACGCGCAGGTGGGAGGTTCGGTCGGCTCCGGGGAGGCGTGTGATTCGCAGCATGCCGGTCGGTAGAGCAAGGCCCGTACCGGTGCCGAGCGTGGGCGGCGCGGGCTCGGAATCCCGCGGGAGATCGGCGAGTTGGCTGCGGATGTGCGCCGCGGCAGTTGCCCACGACGGCCCACGTCATTTCGCGGATCCACCGCGCGCCGCGAGTGGCCGCCGAATGTCGAGGGTGCCCGCACGAGGCTTGCCCCGTGCGATCGACCCCGATAATGCTCTCGCCCCTATGGCTGAGCAGAAGGCAACGAACATCGTCTGGCACCAGGGCGCGGTGAATCGCGATGACCGCGAGAAGCTGAACGGGCACAAGGGCGCCACCGTGTGGCTGACGGGCCTCTCGGGTTCCGGGAAGTCGACCATCGCCGTCGATCTCGAAAAGCGTCTGTGCGAGCACGGCGTGCGCACGTACATCCTGGACGGCGACAACGTCCGGCACGGCCTCAACAAGAACCTGGGCTTCTCGCCCGAGGACCGCACCGAGAACATCCGCCGCATCGGCGAGGTCGCGAAGCTCTTCACCGACGCCGGCCTGGTGGCGATCACGGCCTTCATCTCGCCGTATCGCGCCGATCGCGATCAGGTGCGGGCGCTGATGAAGCCCGGCGACTTCGTCGAGATCTTCGTCGACTGCCCGGTCGAGGTCTGCGAGCAGCGTGACGTGAAGGGCCTCTACAAGAAGGCCCGCGCAGGCGAGATCAAGGAGTTCACCGGCATCTCGGCCCCGTACGAGGCGCCGGCGAAGGCCGAGCTCACCCTGAAGTCGCACGAGCTGTCGGTCGACGCGGCGGTTGCGAAGGTGGTCGACTACCTCACCTCGAAGGGCATCGTTCCGCGCGCGTGAAACCGGCCGGGCTCAGCCGAGCCCGGTGCGATACCAGGCGACGACTGGGCCGGCGATGGCGTCGCGCATCGTGATGGGGTCGGCGTCCGGATTCCACGAGCCCAGGCAGAAGGACGTGAGCGCCTCGCGCGCCGCCTCGCTCGTCGAGCCGAGACCCAGCTGAACCAGGTTGAAGTCGACCGTCGAGCGGATCGGATGGCGATGGGCGGAGCGGACCGGGAACGGTGCCCGGTCGCCCTTGGCGTAGCGATCGGCGAGACCGTCGGACACCGGGCCGTCGATGTCGAGGTTCAATCCCGCCGGCGGTGCCGACGGGCCCTGCTCGTAGCCGCGTCCGATGGCCGTCAGAACGTCGACGACCGTCGCCTCCGGTGGATGGTAGCCGCGCGCGACGAGCGCGGCCTCGACCTTGTCGCGTAGCCCGTCGGCGGGCGCGGCCGCTGGCGCGATCGGAGGCGGGGCGAACGCGGCGGTCGCAGGCTGCGGCGGTCGGGAGGTCACCGCTCGCGCCTTCGCGCGCGGCGCGACGCGACGCTTGGCACGCGCCGTCGGCTTGGCAGCGCGCCGCGTGCGCGCCTTCGGCTTCGCCGAGCGTTTGGGGCCGCGCTTCGCTCGCTTCTTCGGCTTGGTCGCGCGCCCGGATGTCCTCTTGCGCCCGCCCGCCTTCGTCTTCTTGCGCTTGCGTGCCTTCGCCATCCGGCCCTCCTCCTCCGGCGGCATCTAGCACGCTCGCCGCGTCGCCGGCTACCGCGTCCCGGCTACGGCGACGACGGCGCCCTCCCGTCCGTAGCGCACCACCGGCTCGTCGGTGCGTACATCGAGCACCGCGACGACGCCCTGTGGAACCGTGTGGCGCCAGGACGCGTACCACTCCGCGGCCGTCGTCGTGCGGACCGGGGCCGGGAGGCCGAACCATCCGGGTCCGACCCGCACCAGCAGCACGCGCGCATTGTTCGCGTCGCGTTCGGCACGCTCGACACCCGTCGCCACGCGTGCGGCGGGCGTCATCATCCCGGCGACGATCTCGTCCGGCGAGGCCCAGTGCGCCCGCGCGCTCGCCGCCGCGAGGACGACGGCGACGACCAGCGCTCCGCGCGTCACTTCGACCCCCCCGCGCGCGCGGCGTCGATCTCGGCCGGCGTCAGCTGGAAGGCGTAGATCGGGAAGTGGTCGCCGCGCGCGACGGCCGCGGCACGCTGCTCGGCCGTGACGCCGGTCATGCGCCCGGCGGGCGCACCCGTGCGCAGCGCCGCGACCGGTCCGGGCGGCGAGAAGCCGTCGCCGCCCTGATCGATCAGGATCGGATTGGTGAACGCCAGCGGCACCACTTCGGGCTCGACCACGTTCACGATCTCGGGCGACACCGGCAGCGTCGCGGGATCGTCGGGCAGCTTCACCCCCGCTTCGACCAGGATGAGGGCGTCGCTGGTGACTTCGAGCGGCACAGAGCCGCGGAAGCGCGCCGTTCCGCCGCTCGACTGGAAGTTCTTCGGTGCCGCCCTGACACGCGGCTTGGTCGTCGCGTCGAACTTGCGCACGCTGACGCCGTTCGCGGCGATGGTCACGATGCGCACCTCTTCGACCGGGATCCAGGCCGGAGCACGCACGTCGATCTTCAGCCGCAGCGGGCCGTCGGTGGCTAGGGTGTCACCGGGCCCGGCCGCAAAGGCACGCTGCCGCGCCGTCGCCTGGATCCACGGGCCCGCGCTCACGACCATGTGCCCGGCCTTGACGTTGGCATCGAAGAGGGCGACGTCGAGCGCCGCCGGGTCGTCGCTCACGCCGAGCACGTACGTCCGCGACCATCCGGCGTGCTCGACGGTGATGCGGTGCGAGTCCGACACCCCGGTGCCGGGCTTCAGCGTCGGGAGCTGGGCCAGGATGGCGAACCAGTCGTCGCGCACCTGGCGGTAGGCGGCGAAGTCGCCGACCTTGGCGCCGTTTGCGATCTCCATCACGTCGAAGTCGATGTTGCGCAGCCCGGTCGGGTTCGCCGTCGTGCCCGGGCCGAGGATGCCCGAATCGAGCAGGATGTCGTTCGGCGGCATGGTGAGCGGGCGATCGGGCTGGAAGCCGACGCACGTGCAGTCGCGGTTGGGTCCGGCCGGGCAGTCGGTGTCGAGCGTGCAGGTCGTGTCGATCGCGTTCGCGCAGCGGCCGCAGCCGATCGAGTTGAAGAAGCCGATGTTCGTGAGGCCGGAGACGCCGGCGCGCGGATGGTTGTACTGGACGACCACGCCGGGACCACCCTCGTCGTGCAGCCGCTTGAACACCCAGTTCGGCGCCACGTACTCGTCCTGGATCGAGCCGTCGCGCGGCGCGTCCTTCGAGAGCGGCAGCGGCCACGCGTTGATGTGGCCGATCGAGTTCGGGAAGACGGGCGGGTTCGGGACCGAGCCGGTGATCTCCGCGCCGGGGATGGTCGCGACGCGCGCGCCGAGGCCGAGGTCGGCGATCACGGAGGTGTAGTCGACCTGCTTGTCGTGGTCGGTCGACACCATCACCTCGACAGCCTCGGCCGCGAACGACACCACGCGATCCGCGAGCGGCGCGGAGGAATCGAGGCTGCGGCCGGAGTGGACGTGGAAGTCGGCCGCGAGCGCGTTCTTGGTCTGGACGACGCGCTTCAACCGGAACTCCAGGCTTGCCGAGCCCGCGCTCGGAATCGTCACGCTGCGCTTCATGACGCCGTACTCCGGCCCGCGCGACGCGTAGACGTCGTAGCTGCCGGGACGGAGCTGGATGCTCCCCATCCCGGTCGCGCTGTAGATGACGTTGCCCTGGCCGAGCGCCGAGCCGTCGCTGCCGTGCTGAGTGCCGCCGAACGTGTCGGGATGGATGTCGTCCGTCCCGAGGGTCGCGGTGAGGTCGTAGTGGAAACGCGGATCGGGCGTTCCGTTCGTGCCCTTCACGACGAGCTTCGACGGGATCGACGGCCGGCCCTTCGCCTTCTCGCGGACGGCGAAGCTGAGCGTGCCGCGCGCGGAGAGCGGCCCGATGGTGACGGGTGTGTCGCCCGCCACCACGGTCACCGGGCGCACCGTGACGCCGTCGCGCTCGGGCGACGACACCGCGAGCTCGTAGTCACCGAACGGCAGCACGACGCCGGAGAACGCGCCCGCGGCGTCGGTGCGGATCTGCGTCACGGCGCCGCCGGGGTTGAACGCCGTCAGCGGGACCGTGTCGGCGCAGGCTCCGGCTCCCGTACAGTCGGCGACCCCTTTGCAGACCCGGCTCGCGTCGCCGGTGCACCGCCCGAGCCGCGTGACGAGGATGCTCGCCGCGACGTCGGAGGTGTCGGCGGCGTCGACGTTGCCCGAGATGGTGCCGGTCTGGAAGGCGAGGCGCGTCGCCAGCTCCGGGATGATCGCGTTCGACACCGCGCGCACGTCGGCGCCGGCGCCGACGTAGACGCGTCGCACGTACGTGACGGTGCCGCCGACTTGCAGGGCGACGCCACCGGCCGTTCCGCCGACCGCGGTGACGAGCGGGCTCGAGATGCCGAAGAACGCGTTGAGGGGCGTCACGACCGGGGCGGCGCCGCCCGGTCCGTCGGCGTCGATCTCGAGCTGGACGGGCAAGAGACCGTACGCGATCTCGCTCGACACGGTGCCGTTCGCCGGGTCCATGACGCCGTCCGAGGCGCGCAGCATCCCCGGCGCGCCCACGAAGGTGGGGAATTCGACCGAGGGGATGGGATTCGCGAGGTCGAGGGTCGGGTGGTTGAAGCCGCGGCCCCCGAGCGGCGCCGCGCCGCCGCTGAACGGGACGATGCCTCGCTGCGTCCACACGATCGCATCGAGGAAGCCCCCGAGCCCCGTGAGCACGCCTCCGCACTGGTTCGTGGCCGTAGTCGTGATGGTGAGGAAGGGATCGCTCCCCGCGGCCGCATGATCCGTGACGATGTCGATGCACGGAGTCGGCTGAACGGACGTCGGCGGGAGGAGGAGCTTGCCGCTCGCTCGGATTACCCCGGGCGCCGGGGCGCTCACCGCGTCGTAGAGGATGAAGTTCGAGGTGCTGAGGCCTCCGACGGTGAAGAGCTGGGGGATCTCGTCGCCGTCCTGCCCCACCCGGCCGAGGTCGATTACCGTCCCGCCGGTCGGGCTGATCTCCGACTGGATCGGGGGCTCCTGCCCGCTCGGGAGAACGCCGACCAGGTCGGGCGCCGGCCCGATGTCGTCGATGATCGCCTGAACGACGCCGTTCGACACGTACCAGTCGCCGATGCCGCCCTCGGCGTCCGCGCCCCCGAACAGGAGCGCCGTATCGGCCGCGGTGATGCGCTGCGAGACCGGCTGCGCCGCGGCCATCGTCACGGCCAGAGCCACCCCGATCGACGCGATAGCTGCCCTCATGCTTCCCCCCTTGGCATGCCTAATAAACCATTGACACAGACTGAAGATCCTGAATAAAAGTGGACTAGACCCCCAGGAGCACCTTATGAGATTCGGAGCCAACGCAGATGCCGAGCCAGACGACACGGATCTCCGCATCATGTCGCTCTTGCAGGAGGATTGCCGCACGCCGCTCGCGCGTCTGGGCGAGCAGGTGGGGCTGTCGGCGCCCGCGGTGCTCGAGCGCATCAAGAAGCTCGAGGCCGCAAATGTCATCACCGGTTACCACGCCATCCTCGACGGGCGTCGCATCGGCCTCGACGTCACCGCGTTCATTGGCGTCCTTACCACCAATCCCGATTCGATCGAAGCGTTCGAGCAGCAGGTGACCGCGGTCGAGAACGTCCTCGAGTGCCATCACGTGACCGGCGCATTCACTTTTCTGCTCAAGGTGAAGACCGCGAACACGTCGACGCTCGAGCGGCTGATCTCGAAGATCCGCTCCATGGACGGCGTGGCGCGGACCGAAACGACCGTCGTTCTGTCGACCCACATCGAGCGCGTGCAGATCGGCCTCAAGCCCGAGGACACCGTGCCGCCCACCCATACCCGGCGCACGCGGCGCTCGAGCGAGGGAACGGGACATCTGCGGAGAGCGTAGCATGGTGGAACGAAGCACACAGTGGCTGAGGGACCCGCGAATCGAGCACGACGCATGCGGGGTGGGATTCGTCGTCAACGTGAAGGGCGAGCGGTCGCACGACATCGTGCAAAAGGGCCTGACCGTCCTCCAGAACCTGACGCACCGTGGCGCCTGCGGCTGCGACCCGCTGACCGGCGACGGCGCGGGCATCCTCATGCAGATGCCCGATGCGTTCCTGCGACGCGAGGCGAAGTCGCTGCGGATCGAGCTACCGGCGCCCGGCGACTACGGCGTCGGGATGGTCTTCCTCCCCGCCGAGGTGCACCAGCGCAACGAGTGCGAGCGCATCATCGAGAAGGTCGTGCGCGAGGAGGGCCAGAAGGTTCTCGGCTGGCGACACGTTCCGATCGACGAGACGAAGCCCGGTCCGGTCGCGCAGAAAGCGATGCCCGTCATTCGCCAGGTGTTCGTCGGCGCCGGCCGCAACACCAAGGGCACCGCGGCCCTCGAGCGCAAGCTCTACGTCGTCCGCAAGCGGGTCGAGAACCTCGTGCGCACCTCGACCATGCCGGAGTCCGAGCGATTCTACATGCCGAGCCTCTCGGCACGCACGATCGTCTACAAGGGCCTGCTGCTCCCCGAGCAGATCCCGGCCTTCTACCACGATCTGGTTGATCCCCTCTTCGTGTCGGCGATCGCGCTCGTCCACCAGCGCTTCTCGACCAACACGTTCCCGTCGTGGGACCGCGCGCATCCCTACCGATTCATCGCGCACAACGGCGAGATCAACACGCTGCGCGGCAACGTCAACTGGATGCACGCGCGCCAGGCGATGTTCGCGTCCCCCGACTTCGACGACGTGACGAAGCTCTTCCCGATCTGCGATCCCGCCACCAGCGACTCGGGGAACTTCGACAACGCGCTCGAGCTCCTCGTCCACACCGGGCGCTCGCTGCCGCACGCCGTCATGATGATGATTCCCGAGGCGTGGCAGGGCCACGAGAGCATGAGCCCGAGCAAGCGCGCGTTCTACGAGTACCACGCGTGCCTGATGGAGCCGTGGGACGGCCCGGCCTCGATCGCCTTCACCGACGGGCGGGTCGTGGGCGCCGTGCTCGACCGCAACGGCCTGCGGCCGTCACGCTACGTCGTCACCAAGGACGGCTTCGTCGTGATGGCGTCCGAGGTCGGCGTGCTCGACATCGCGCCCGAGAACGTCGAGCACAAGGATCGCCTGCAGCCGGGTCGCATGTTCCTGGTCGACACCGAGCAGGGACGGATCGTCGGGGACGAGGAGATCAAGGAGTCCATGGCGGCGCGGAAGCCGTACCGCCAGTGGCTCGATCTCAACCTGAGGCATCTGGACGACCTGCCCGAGGCCGAGGTCCTGGCACCGGCCCACTCGCCCGACACGCTCCTCACCCGCCAGCAGGCCTTCGGCTACACGATCGAGGATCTGCGCATCCTCATGACGCCGATGGCCTTGAACGGCCAGGAGGCCGTGGGGTCGATGGGCACCGACACGCCGCTCGCCGTCCTGTCGGACCGCCCGCAGCTCCTGTTCAACTACTTCAAGCAGCTCTTCGCGCAGGTGACGAACCCGCCGATCGACCCGATCCGCGAGGAGCTCGTCATGTCGGTGCAGACTACGATCGGGTCGCAGCAGAACCTCTTCGAGGAGACGCCCGAGCACGCGGCGCAGCTCCAGCTGAAGAGTCCCATTCTCAGCGACGAGCAGCTGGCGCAGGTGAAGGCGCTCGACGAGGGATCGCTGCGCGCCATCACGCTTCCGACCCTGTTCCCCGCGAAGCTCGGCGGCGAGGGCCTCGAGGCCGCTCTCGACGAGCTGTGCGAGCGCGCCTCCGACGCCGTGGCGCAGGGCTACACGATCCTCGTCCTCTCCGATCGCGGCGTCTCCGAGCGCAAGGTGCCGATCCCGTCGCTGCTGGCCGTCGGCGCCGTGCACCACCATCTCGTCCGCGAAGGCACGCGAATGCGCGTCGGCATCGTCCTCGAGTCGGGCGAGCCCCGCGAGGTGCAGCACTTCAGCCTGCTCGTCGCCTACGGCGCGGGGGCGGTGAACCCGTACCTCGCTTACGAGACCCTGCGCGACATGGAGATGGAGGGCGTCATCCGCGACATCGACCAGGAGACGGCGCTCAAGAACTACCGCAAGGCGATCGACAAGGGCGTCCTGAAGGTCATGACCAAGATGGGGATCTCGACGCTGCACAGCTACCGCGGCGCGCAGATCTTCGAGGCGATCGGCCTCTCGCGCCGGGTGATCGACCGTTATTTCACCTGGACCGCGTCGCGCATCGAGGGCATCGGGCTCGACGTCATCGCCGAGGAGGCCCAGCGCCGCCACGACTACGCGTTCCAGGTCTCGCCGGCGCTCGACGGCGAGCTCGACGTCGGCGGCCAGTACCAGTGGCGCCGCCGCGGCGAGCACCACATGTACAATCCGAACACCGTCGCCAAGCTCCAGCACGCGGTGCGCAGGGGCGACTACCGCCTCTTCAAGGAGTACACCGCGGCGGCGAACGACGAGAGCCGGCGCCTCAGCACCATCCGCGGCCTCCTGCGGTTCAAGCCGGGCACGCCGATCGCGATCGACGACGTCGAGCCGGCCTCCGAGATCGTGAAGCGCTTCAAGACGGGCGCCATGTCGCTCGGCTCCATCTCGCGCGAGGCGCACGAGAACCTCGCCATCGCCATGAACCGGCTCGGCGGCAAGTCGAACACCGGGGAAGGTGGCGAGGACTCCGTCCGCTACCGGCCCGACGCGAACGGCGACTTGCGCCGCAGCGCGATCAAGCAGGTGGCATCGGGGCGCTTCGGCGTCACCAGCTACTACCTCGTCAACGCCGACGAGCTGCAGATCAAGATGGCGCAGGGCGCGAAGCCCGGCGAGGGCGGCCAGCTCCCCGGCCACAAGGTCGACGAGTACATCGCCAAGATCCGCTACTCGACGCCGGGCGTCGGCCTCATCTCACCGCCGCCGCACCACGACATCTACTCGATCGAAGACCTCTCGCAGCTGATCCACGACCTCAAGAACTCGAACGATCGCGCGCGCATCAGCGTGAAGCTGGTGGCCGAGGTCGGCGTCGGGACCGTCGCGGCGGGCGTCTCGAAGGCGAAGGCCGACGTCGTCCTGATCAGCGGCGACTCCGGGGGGACGGGAGCCTCACCGCTCACGTCGATCAAGCACGCCGGTATCCCGTGGGAGCTCGGTCTCGCCGAGACGCAGCAGATCCTGGTGGCGAACGACCTGCGCGGCCGCATCCGGGTCGAAACCGACGGGCAGCTGAAGACCGGGCGCGACGTCGCGATCGCGGCGCTGCTCGGCGCCGAGGAGTACGGCTTCGCCTCGTCGGCGCTGGTCGCCACGGGCTGCATCATGATGCGCGTCTGCCACCTCAACACCTGCCCCGTCGGCATCGCGACGCAGGACCCGCGGCTACGCAAGAAATTCGAGGGCAAGCCCGAGCACGTCGTCAACTACATGATGTTCCTCGCCGAGGAGCTGCGCGAGATCATGGCCGAGCTCGGCTTCCGCACCGTCGCGGACATGGTCGGCCGAGTCGACGCGCTCGACGTGCGCGACGTCTCCGAGCACTGGAAGGCGCGAGGCGTCGACCTCTCGGCGATCCTCCACAAGCCGGACGTGCCGCCCGAGGTGGCGATCCGATGCGTCACGACGCAGGACCACGGCCTGGAGAAAGCGCTCGATCGCACGCTCATCGCCAAGGCGGCGCCGGCGCTCGAGCGGCGCGAGAAGGTGGCGCTGGACCTGCCGATCACGAACCGCAACCGGACCGCCTGCACGCTGCTGTCGGCGGAGGTCTCGCGCCGCCACGGCGCCGAGGGCCTCCCGCCCGACACGATCCGGATCAAGTTCACGGGCTCGGCCGGCCAGAGCTTCTGCGCCTGGCTCGCGCCGGGCATCGCGGTCGAGCTCGAGGGCGACGCGAACGACTACTTCGCGAAGGGCATCTCCGCCGGGCGCGTCGTCGTGTATCCGCCCAAGCGGGCGAGCTTCGTCGCCGAGGACAACATCATCGTCGGCAACGTGTCGCTCTACGGGGCGACCGGGGGCGAGGTCTTCCTGCGCGGGCAGGCGGGCGAGCGCTTCTGCGTCCGCAACAGCGGCGCCACGGCCATCGTCGAGGGCGTCGGCGACCACGGTTGCGAGTACATGACGAAGGGCACGGTCGTCGTCCTCGGCAAGACCGGGCGCAACTTCGCGGCCGGCATGTCGGGCGGCGTCGCCTACGTCCTCGACGACGACGGCACCTTCGAAGGGCGCTGCAACAAGGGCATGGTCGGGCTCGACCCGCTGACGGCGCAGGACGAGCGGACGTTGCAGGAGCTGATCGAGCGTCACCGGACGCTCACCGGGTCCGCCGTCGCGGCGCGCATCCTGGGCGAGTGGGATCGCGTGCGCACGCGATTCGTGAAGGTGATGCCGACCGACTACAAGGCCGTGCTCGCACGGCAGCACCTCGACACCGATGCGGCGCGCGTCGCCGCGATCTAGGACGGCAAGGGTCCATGGGTAAGATCACGGGCTTTCTCGAGTACGAGCGCGAGACACCGCACAAGGAGGCGGTGCCGCAGCGGCTCAAGCACTGGCGCGAGTTCGAGCAGAAGATGCCGGAGGAGGAGCTGCGCATCCAGGGCGCCCGCTGCATGGATTGCGGCATTCCCTTCTGCCACAAGGGCTGCCCGCTCGGGAACATCATCCCCGACTGGAACGATCTCGTGTACCGCAACCGCTGGAAGGACGCGATCGATCGCCTGCATTCGACGAACAACTTCCCCGAGTTCACCGGCCGCATCTGCCCCGCGCCCTGCGAGGAGGCGTGCGTCCTCAACATCAACAACGACCCGGTCACGATCAAGCTGATCGAGAAGAGCATCATCGACTACGCCTTCAAGGAAGGCTGGGTGACGCCCCAGCTCCCCGAGCGGAAGACCGGCAAGAAGGTCGCCGTCATCGGATCGGGCCCGGCCGGGATGGCCTGCGCGCAGCAGCTCGCGCGTGCGGGGCACGACGTCACGCTCTTCGAGCGCGAGAGCCGCATCGGCGGGCTGCTGCGGTACGGCATCCCGGACTTCAAGATGGAGAAGCACCTGATCGACCGCCGCATGGAGCAGATGGCTGCCGAGGGGGTGACCTTTCGCACCGGCGTGCACGTCGGCGTGACGGTCGCGGCCGACGAGCTGCGCCGTCAGTTCGACGCCGTCGTGCTCTCGGGCGGTGCGACCAAGCCGCGTGACCTGCCCGTGCCCGGCCGCGACCTCGCGGGCATCCACTTCGCGATGGAATTCCTGCCGCAGCAGAACAAGGTCGTCGCGGGCGACGAGATCGCGGGCCAGATCATGGCGACCGACAGGCGCGTCGTCATCCTGGGCGGCGGCGACACCGGCTCCGACTGCCTCGGCACGTCGAACCGCCACGGCGCCGTCTCGGTGCACCAGTTCGAGCTGCTGCCCGAGCCGCCGAAGGATCGCCCGCCGCACGTGTGGCCCAACTGGCCGATGATCCTGCGCACGTCGAGCTCGCACGAAGAGGGCGTGGCGCGCGACTTCAGCATCAACACGAAGGCGTTCCTGGGCGACGCCCAAGGCCGCGTGCGGGCGCTGCGGGGTGTGCGCCTCGAGTGGACGCAGGAAAACGGCCGTCCGGTCATGAAGGAGATTCCCGGGAGCGAGTTCGAGCTGCCGTGCGAGCTCGTGCTGCTCGCCCTGGGTTTCCTCGGTCCCGAATCCGACACCGTGATCGCCCAGCTCGGCTGCGAGCTCACCGATCGCGGCAACGTGAAGGCCGGCCCCGACTACCAATCGACCGTCCCCGGGGTCTTCGCGTGCGGCGACGCGCGGCGTGGCCAGTCGCTCGTCGTGTGGGCGATCTGGGAAGGGCGCGAGTGCGCGCGCGGCGTCGACGCGTACCTCATGGGCGAGACGTCGCTGCCGTCGAGCCCCGAGCTGTAGTCGGGAGCGGACCCGGTGGGCACGCCGCCCGAACGTCACCCGCTGAACACCCGGTTCACCTGGCGATCTTGCGGCGGGCCCCATCGTCGCGTCACGCCCGCGCAGGCGCGCGCCTGGGACGAGGACGGCTTCTTCGTCCTCGAGAACGCGTTCGATCCGGCGACCCTCGCCGCCGTCGTGGCGGAGATCGACCCCTTCGAAACCCGCGTGACGGAGTTCCTGCGCAGCCGTCCCGACGGGCGGCTCTTCATCGCCGACGCCGAGGCGATCACCTTCAGCGTCCACCTCGTCGTGCATTCGACGCTCCTCCGCGCCTTCTGTGCGGGCCCTGTCTTCCGGGACCTCGCGCACGACCTCGTCGGCCCCGACGTTCGACTCTATTGGGATCAGGCCGTCTACAAGAAGCCCGAGAAGTCACGGCGCTTCCCGTGGCACCAGGACAACGGGTACACGTACGTCGAGCCGCAGCAGTACCTCACGTGCTGGATCGCGCTCACCGACGCGACGATCGAGAACGGCTGCCCATGGGTCGCGCCCGGCCTGCACCGCGTCGGGACGCTGCGGCACTGGATGACCGACCTCGGCTGGGAGTGCCTCCACGACCCGCCCGGCGCGACGCCCGTCCCCGCGCGCGCCGGCAGCATCGTCGTCTTCTCGTCGCTCACGCCCCACACGACGGGGCCGAACCTCACGGCCGAGGCCCGCAAGGCGTACATCGTGCAGCTCGCGCCCGACGGCGCGTGCATCGTCCGCGACGACGGCACGAGCGAGCCCGCGAACGCGCCGGATCGGCAGTTCCAGGTCCTGCGAAGCGGCGAGCTCGTTGGCTGACGCCGCGATGCCGCCCGGCCGCCGTCGGACGGCGGTCGTGTGGGTGCTGGCCGATCGAGGCAGCGTGCTCAGCCGCCGATGTCCGACTCGGCCGCCCACCGCTTCATGAGCTTCGCGTCGGCCTTGAGGATCCAGCCGGCACGGAGCGACCGCTTGATCGCCTTGTTGTACGCGGAGACGAACGCCTTGTGGGTCGGATACAGCGCAGCCAACTTCGCGGCGTCGAAGGGCGTGGTCGTGCCGAAGAGCTGGCACAGGAGCGATCCGCCCTGGTTGCCGGTGAACGTCGCGATCGGCACGTCGACCTGCGGCGTGCGGATGCCGCCGAGCGCGTTCCCGTTCGCGTCCGTCATGATGGCGGTCGGCGGACCGGCCGCAACCTCGAGCCGCGGGGCCGACTTCGGCGGCTTGCCCGTCCGCATCCAGCGATCGAGCGCGACCAACCCGGCGCTCACGACGAAGTGCTGCGGGCCGGAGTTGATGACCGACGGGCAGTCGACGATGCCGGGCACCGGCGACGACGTCACCCCGATCCCGGCGAAGTCCGGCGTCTTGCCCAAATCACCCGTTCCGTTCGTCAGGTAGTAGTCGGCGTGGGACGTGCCCGCGACCTCCCACAGCCGGAAGCCCTTGCTGTCGTCCTGCCGCGACGAGAAGTAGCCGACGACGGGGAAGACGAGATCGCTCTCCGTCTCGAGCGTGAGCACGGGAACGTCGAGATCGCTCCGGATCGGCGCGGCGCCTGGCGGCGCGATGGCCGGCTGGGGCGCTTCGGAGAGCGGCGCACCGAAGGCGAAGCGGCTGTGGACGAAGTAGCCGTCGAAGACGTGGGCGATCGGGTGGATCGCGTTGATGTAGTTCACCATCCGGAAGGCCGACTGCGACTCGCCAGCGGCCATCACGCGCTTCACCTTGAGATCGCCGAGAATCGTCTGGCTCGCGTCGGGACGCGCCAGCGAGCCCGCCTGTGAATAGATGTCGTACGAGAAGCTGTCCCCGGGGTGGCTCAACGTTCCGTAGCGCGCCGGGTCCGCCGTCTTGAGGGGGAGGCTGACCACGTTGACGAGACCCGGGCCGCCCTCGACGCCCACGTATTGCGCGGACACCCCGACCCACGCGAAGCCGTCGCGGATGAGCGCGGTGTGCGCCTGGGTCCAGTCGGGTGAAGCGTCCACGCCGCCGCTCACGTTGAGCCATTCGACGACCACGGTGCCGTTGAACTTCTTCCGGTCGATCGGCCGGAAGACGACGAGACGCGTCCTGTAGGACGCGGTCACGCTCGGCGTCACCGTCCACTTGCCGTCGAGCCCGAGCGGACCGACGTTCGTGAAGGCGCTCGCAGTCCCGGAGATGAAGTACTCCTTCTCCATGTAGCCGACCTGCGCCGGATCGAAGCTCGTCGCCTGCAGGAAGATCGCTCCCGGAGCGGTGATCGGTCCCTCGACGATCGGCGTCGGCACCTGGGCCGACGTCGCGCGGGCGAGCAGCAGGGCGCAGATGGGTACCACGACGGCGACGAGACGCCGCCTCGAACGAACAGACATGTCGGGTCCTCCCTCGGGGGGGATTCGATATCCCGTCCCGGGCGTATCGCCAAGCTTCGTCGATGGTAAGTCGGTGCCTGCGGCGCTAGACGCCTCCCGTGGCGGCGATCTCGGGGCTTGCGACCCCCCCGAACGGGGGAGCGATCGCCGGAGCCGCGCAGCTCGCCATCGCCGCTGCCTGGTTCGTCCTCGCGGTCGCCTGCACCGGTATGGGGCTCGTCGTGGCGAGGGTCCTTCGCGTGCCGGACGAGGGCGCCGATCGCCTGCTGCTCGCCTTCTGGCTCGGCTGGTCCGCCGTCGTCTTCCTCCTGCAGCTGTGGCAGCTCGCCGCGCCGGTCCATCCCGGTGCAGCCATCCTCGTCGCCGTCCTCGGCGTCGCCGGATTCGTGGCATGCGCCTGGCGCCCGCTGCGCGACGTCGTGCGCCGCCCGCTCCGAGCCATCGCCGCCGTCGCCCTTGGTCTCGCCGTCACGTGGTGGCTCTCGAACCTCGCGCAGGGCGGCCCGCAGCACGGCGACAGCGGGCTCTACCACATCCCGACCATCCGCTGGCTCGTCGAGCGTCCGATCGTCCCCGGGCTCGGCAACCTGTTCTTCGCGCTCGGCGACAACCAGTCGTCGTTCCTCTACACGGCCATGCTCGAGTGGGGCCCATTCGCGCATCGCTCGCACCACGTCGCGAACGGCATCCTCGTGCTGGTGCTCTTGGCACGCGTGCTGCTCGGCGCCGCCCGCGTCGTGGGACGGCGGGACTTCGCGCCCGTGGATCTCTTCTACGCACTGCTGATCCCCGCCGTGGCAGACCTCGCGCTCGGCATCAACCTCACGAGTCCGTCCCCCGATGCGGCGGTCTTCGGTCTCGGCATCGTGCTCTCCGGCGAGGTGGTGGCGCTGCTCACGCGATCGCCGTCGGCTGGCGCCGGCACCGAGGCGTGGGCGAGAGGCGGCGCGAGCGCCGGGCGGCTCCTCGCGATCGCCGTCCCCGCGGCGGCCGGGATCACGGTGAAGCTCAGCTTCGCGGGCCTCGCGGTGGCGAGCGTCGTGGTCGGCGGCTCGTTCGCCGTCCTCCGTGATCCTCCGCCGCCACGCGCCGTCGCACGCGTCGTCGCCGCCGGCCTCGGGGTCGCGTTCCTGGGGATCGTTCCGTGGGCGATCCGTGGCATCGTCCTGACGGGGTATCCGGCGTTCCCGAGCCTCGCCGGCGGCGTCGACGTGCCCTGGCGGCTCTCGCCCGCCGCCGCGGCCGAGGTGCTCGCGCCCTACATGTTCGAGGTCCCCTGGTCGGCCCCGTTCCGGCAGCCGGCCTGGTTCCTGGTCGTGCTCGACCGCTTCGGATGGCGCGAGCGCGACATCGTGGTGCCGGCGGCGATCGCAGCCGCGGCGCTCGCCGTCGCGCTCGTCCTGCGACTGGTGACCGCTCGTCGCAGCGCGCGATCCGCTCCGTACGTCTCGGCACTGGTGGTCGTCCCGCCGATCGTCTCCGTGCTGTACTGCTTCATCGCAGGGCGCCTCGCGCGCTACGTCGGTGCGTCGATCTGGATCCTCGGCGCCGAGGCCGTGGTGCTGCTCGCGCGCGCCCGTCGCTACGACCTGGGACGGGCGTTCGGCGCCGTCGCCACGGCGGGCGCCCTCGCGCTCGCGTGGCTACCGGTGGCGCACGGGCGTCCGCTGTGGCGCGACCTGCGCGACTTCGAGGAGGCGGCGGCGCCGCGCGTACATCCGGTCACTCTCGCATCGGGGCTCGTCGTCAACGTGCCCGAGGTCGCGCAGTCGTGCTGGGACGCACCCCTGCCCTGCACGCCATTCCCGAACCCGGCCCTCCGGCTTCGCCGCGCGGGCGATCTCGAATCGGGCTTCGTGCTCGACGGGAACGCCGAGGCGAGCGGCGGCTGATCACGCGCCGGCACGCTGTGGCGAATGCCATGGCACCGTACGACGTTTGTGACTCGGTCGGCGGCCCCACACCCTGGCAGCATGAGGCAGGTTGTCGTCGGCTGGGTGGTCCTCGCGTCGTTGGTACTGCGTCCGCTTGCCGCGGGCGCGCATTCGCTCCTGGTCACGCCGTCGCCGCGGTCGCAGACCATCAGCACGACGGCGCCGTGCGGCGCCGGCCCCAACGTCGGGGCGTCGGTGCAGACCTACACGACGGGCCAGATGGTCCAGGTGAGCTTCAGCGAGGTGCAGACCCACGGCACCTTCCGGCTCGCCCTGTCGAGCGACAACGCGACGTTCGGAGCCATCCTCATGGACAACATCGCGGCGCAGTCGAATGGCGCCGCGCGCATGGTGACGGTGCAGATGCCGGCCGTCGCGTGCGACCCGTGCGTGCTCCAGCTCTTCCAGCGCAACGGCGGCGGGGGCTACTACTCCTGCGCCGACATCCGCGTCGTCGCGCCCGCGACGACGACCACCACGACCACGTCGACCCTGCCGGACGGGTCGTCGACGACCACCACCACGACGCTCGCAGACGACGGCTGCGCGAACCTCGACCGCTTCGATCAGGCCGACTGCCAGGTCGCGAAGGCCCTCACCGACCCACCCTGCGTCGGCGACACGATGGATCCGACGCTCGACAACGCGCTCCGGCTCGGGCTCGGGAAGGTCGAGACGCTCCTCCAGAGCGCGCGCACGAAGACCAAGCCGGCGCAGGTGAAGCGCCTGCTGAAGCGGGCGGACAAGAAGCTCGCCGCCGTGCTGAAGCGGGCGACGCGCACGGCCTCGCTCGGACGCACCAGCGAGAGCTGCGCGGGCAGCGTCGGCACGCTGGTGGCCGAGCTGCGCGCCACGCTCGCCGCGCTCGCGCCGAAGAGCTGAAGCGCCGTCTCGCCGACCTGCGCCCGGTGCGCAGGATCGCACACCCGGCGCCACCCGCGTGGCGCCGGCGCTGCACGGCGCAAGTGCTTCGACACGGCCGACGCGCCCGACCGCGCCGCGGCGCATGGCGCGTCGCCACCACCGGGCGTGGCGAATCGGACGTGAACCCGCACCCGGCACGGCAGGCGCCGCGGAGGCGGCGGGAATCTTGCTCGACACACCGGCATGGGACGCTGGTGGGCAGTTGGCGCGCTCGTCGCGGTGACGGGCTGCGGGCTCTTCCGCGAGGTCCCCGTTCCGGCGCCGCCGGCGACGAGGAACGACGACACCCTCGGCACCGGCATGCCCGCGAGCGCGCTCGCCAATCCGCGGACGCTCGAATGGACGCGCCGGCTGTGCGGCAAATCGGGGAAGCGGGCGGCGGCCGCATACGGGCTCACGCGGAGCCGCGCGCAGCTTCCGCGCCTCGAGGCCGTGCTCGCCGCACACGGTCTCCCGCGCGTCCTGATCGCCGTTCCCGCGGTCGAGAGCCGCTTCCGCGCCGACGCGCGGGGCAGCCATGGCGAGCTCGGCATCTGGCAGCTTAGGCCCGCGACCGCGCGGCGCTTCGGGCTCGAAGTCACGCGGGGCCGCGACGAGCGGATGCACCTCGAGCGTTCGACGCAGGCCGCGGCGCGCTACCTCGTCTTCCTCCACGAGCGCTACGACGACTGGCCGCTCGCGATCGCGGCCTACAACGCGGGCGAAGGACGCGTCGATCGCGCGCTCGCCCGGCGTCCCGGCGCGACGCTCTGGGAGCTGACCGAGCGAGGGGGCCTCCCGCGCCGCTCGCGCGAGTACGTCGCCAAGGTGCTCGCGTTGGTGCGCATCGTGGCGGCGCCGGCGTCGTGCGGCGCCGACGTGCCCGTCCTCAACGCAGGAACACCGGGCCCAACCCCCGTGCCACGAGCGCTTCGGCGAGCCGCGTCTTCACCGCGATCGTGCGAATCGGGATGCGCGGGATGATGGCTTCGAGGCGGAGGTGCTTGCCCAGCTCCTCCCCCTCGAACTCGTTGGCGAGCAGACGGCGGGCTCCGTCGATGACGCGCTCGTTCGCCGACGCGACGAAGACGTTGGTCATGGCGAGCCTGAGCGCGTCGTCGTCGGACGAGCCGTGTCCCGAGAGCAGCCGGGTGCGGTTGACGACGCTGTCGATCGCGTAGACGTCGATGATCATGTTGGCGAGGATCTCCAAGTGCTGCTGCTTCTCTTTGAGCGACGCGAGATCCTTCTCGACCAGCACGCGCGTCGTGTAGGCGACGACGCGCTTGGCGACCTCGGCGGCGCGGTGCTCGCGCTCGAGCGGCCCCGTGACGGCCGGCGGCCATGCGGCGCGGTCGGCGATCTCCCGCTCCACCTGCTTCAGGAAGTCGAAGTACGGAATGCCGCCCTGGCCGATTCGCTTCACCAGCGTCGCCGGGATGATGAGCCGGTTGATCTCGTTGGTGCCCTCGAAGATCCGGTTGATGCGCGAGTCGCGGTAGTGCCGCTCGACGGGATACTCGGCGGTGAAGCCGTAGCCGCCCAGCACCTGCAGCGACTCGTCGGCGACCGCGTCGAGCGTGTCGGTGCCGAACACCTTCAGAATCGACGCCTCGATCGTGTACTCCTCGATCGACTCCTTCACGAGGCGCTTCACGGCGTCGGGTGCGCCCGGGTCGATCGCGTCGGCGGCGGCGTCCATCAGGCCCGCCGTCCGGTAGCTCATGCTGTCGGCGACGTAGATGCGCGTCGCCATGTCGGCGAGCTTGCGTTGGATCATGCCGAAGCTCGCGATCGGGCGGCCGAACTGCTTGCGATCGCGCGCGTACTCGAGCGCCACCTGGAGGCACTCCTTGGCCGCGCCGACCGAGCCGGCGCCGAGCTTGAAGCGCCCGATGTTGAGGATGTTGAACGCGATCTTGTGCCCCTGGCCGACCTCGCCGAGGACGGCGTCGACGGGGACACGCACGTCCTCCAGGATCACCTGGCGCGTCGACGAGCCGCGGATGCCGAGCTTCTTCTCCTCCGGGCCGGTCGAGACCCCGGACGCTGAGCGCTCGACGATGAAGGCGGTGAAATGCTCGCCGTCGACCTTCGCGAAGACCGTGAAGACGTCGGCAAACCCGGCGTTGGTGATGAACTGCTTCGTGCCGGTCAGGCGATAGGAGCCATCGGCGCCGCGATCGGCACGCGTCTTGGCCGCGAGCGCGTCGCTGCCCGATCCCGGTTCGGTGAGGGCGTAGGCGGCGAGCCACTCGCCGGTCGCGAGCTTCGGCAGGTAGTGCTGCTTCTGCGCCTCGCTGCCGTAGTACACGATCGGGAGCGTGCCGATGCCGGTGTGCGCGCCCCACGAGACGCTGAACGACGCGCAGAGCGCACCGCGTTCGGACACGAGCATCGAGGTGGTCTTGTGCAGCCCGAGGCCGCCGTAGGCCTCGGGGATGTCCACCATGAGAAGGCCGAGCTCGCCGGCGCGCTTCAAGAGCGCGGGCATGAGGCCCTCCTTCTTCGCCTCGATCTCGTCCAGCTGCGGGAGCACCTCGCCGCGCACGAAGTCCTCTGCCGTCTTCGCGTAGAGCAGGTCGGTGTCGGTGAAATCGGCGCCCGTGAACTGCGGGTGCGCCCCGACCGGAGCGACGAGCCAGCTCGCGCCTGGTGCGACCGCCATGCCTCACCTCCCCGCCCGCCTCGTGCCGATACCGCGGGCGTGCTCGTGCCGTAGCGCGCGGTCCGTGCGACGTCAACGCGCGCGCCTCGACACCGGGCCCAGGTTCGTGCGAGCACGCAGCCCCGATGGGGCGCGCCCCTCTGCCGAAGTACATCCCCGAGCTGGACGGCCTCCGCGCGATCGCGATCCTGCTCGTGCTCGCCATGCATTCGTGCGGCGGCTTCGGGCGGGCCATCGCAGCGTGGACGCTGCACGGCTGGATGGGCGTCGACCTCTTCTTCGTGCTCTCGGGATTTCTCATCACGGGTATCCTGCTCGACACCCGTGAGGACCCGAACTACTTCCGCGCGTTCTACGTCCGGCGCATCCTGCGCATCTGGCCGCTCTACTACACGATCCTCGTGATCGCCTACGTGGCGATCCCGCACTGGAGCGTGTGGCTGACGCTCGATCCCGCTCGGCGCGGCTACTGGCCGTACCACGCGCTCTTCGTGCAGAACCTCGTGATCCGCGAGCTCTTCTTCGATCCGCTCGTGGTCACCTGGTCGCTCGCGATCGAGGAGCAGTTCTACCTCGTGTGGCCGCTCCTCGTCCGCACCGTGCCGGCGGCGGCCCTCGGCCGGGTGCTGGGCGGGATCATCGTCGCGAGCCCGGTCGCACGCTGGGTCACGTTTCTCGTGACGGGCCTCAGCGCGCCGGTCTACATGACGACCTGGTGCCGGCTCGACGGCCTCGCCTTCGGCGCCCTCGTCGCATGGTGGGTGCGGCAGGACGGATTCGCGTTCGCCGCGCTCCGGCGCCGGGGGCTCGTCGCGTGCGGCCTCGCGGCGCTCGTGGCTGCGCTCCCGGTGGAGTGGCCCGGTGCACGCCTCATGAAGGGCGACGTCCTCGTCTACAGCGTGGTGGCGCTCGGCTTCGCTGGGCTCCTCGCCCTGGCGCTCGAGGGTGGACCTCGCGACACGCAGCTCGCGCGCGTCCTGCGCGGCCGCGTGCTGCGCTACGTCGGCAGGATCAGCTACGGCCTCTACCTCTGGCACCCGATCGTCTACAGCGCGGTCGATCACAGCCGCTTCGTGCTCCTGCTCCCCGGCAACCAGCGGGTGGTCGGCTCGTTCGTCGCCCAGCAGGCGGCGCTCTTCGCGGTGGCGTCGGCCTCGTGGTTCTTCTTCGAAGCGCCGATACTGCGCTTGAAGGCCCGCTGGGCGCCCGAGCGTCAGCCGCCGCGGAGCGCGACGACGGCGTACTGACCCGCGGGAAGGGTCGCCTCGACCCGACCGCCGAGCTGCTGGGCGAGCGACGGCGCGATCGTGGCCGTCGTCACCAGGTAGCGGATCCGCTCGGCGTCGACGAGCGCCGCGAGCGCGTCGGGTGAGAGCTGACCCGAGAGCGCCGCGATCGCCTGCCGCGTCTTCTCGGCGTATCCGGGCGTCATGAACCAGTGCCCGACGTACACACGATGCGGCGCGTACGCCGGAACGTAGTTCCCGAGGTCCGGGGGCGCCAGCACGTTGCCGAGCGGGCGATCGCGCAGGAGCGCGATCGCCTGCATGCCGTCGGTGCGAACCCGGTGGGTCGCTATCGCGCCGACGCACTTCCAGGTGAGCGTGATCGCGGACTGGAAGAGGAGGACGGCCAGCGCGAGTACACGGACGGCGCCCCAGGGCAGGGCGCGCTGGCGATTTGCCGTGCGCAGCAGCGCCGGCGCCGCGGCGAGACACACGGGTGGATAGAGTTGGAAGACGAAGTGGTATCCGTTCAGCACGCTCGAGCTGTGCAGGAACACGATCGCGAGCGTCCACGCTCCGAGCACCAGCCGCGCCGGATGGTGCTCGGTCACCATCTGCGACCACCCGCGCGCCGCGAAGAAGCCGACCGCGCCGAGCGTCACCGGGTACCAGAACGGCGACAACGCCTGCGGACCCAGCGCATTGGCCGAGGTTGCGCTGTAGACGGCGTCGGCGCTCTGCCACGCCGCCACCGCACCGTTCACCAGCAGGACGGGAGCGAGCGCGAGCGCGATGCGTCCCGCGCCGGCGAGCCCGCCGGGGACGTCGAGCATCCAGCCGAGGACCGGACGCGTCGCGGCGACGGCGAGCACGACGATGGCGGAGTACGGATGGGTCCAGAAGAGCGCGGTGAAGCCGACCGCGAGCGTCACGAGGTCGCGCGTGCCCGCCGGCCCCGCCGGCCGCAGGAGGGGCACGAGCGTCCAGAAGGTGAGCGCGAGCGCCGCGACCCAGAGCGGGTTGTAGGTCGCCGCGAACGTATTCCAGCCCTGGAGGTGCCAGAGGTCCTGGTTGACGACGGTCTGGAGCTGCGCCGAAATGGCCGGGAAGGCGGCGTAGACGACCGCCTCGAAGCCACCCGACAGCGCGACCAGCCAGCACGCGAGGACGCGCTGCCGCCGATCGGCGAGGACGACGCCCGTCAGGCGCCAGAGCGCAGCGAACATGAGCGCGAGCAGGGGAATGCGCGACAGCTCGAGCACCACGAAGGGATCGAGCCCCGTCCAGCGCACGACCAGGCCGAGCGCGTCCTGGAACAGGAGCACGTAGCGGCCGTCCTGGGGCATGGTGGTGAACGGATTCGCGAGCGCCAGGCGACCGGTGGTCGCCGACTCGCGGATGAGGGCCACGTACGCGAGCCAGTCCTTCGGATTGTAGCCGATCGGTGCGATGCTGAAGCCCGGCTCGGGTACCGTCACGCGGGTCGCGAGAAACGGCAGCGCGCGCAGCGCGGCGACGATGGCCGGCGCGAGCCAGAGGTGCCAGGGCGGACGATCTCTCACGATCGGCCCGCGGGCGCAAAGCGTACCATGGCGTCCGCCAATGCCGGGAGCCGGCCCGGGCGGTCAAGCGCTCCCGTTGCGTGAGCCTGCACGTCTCGTAGGTTCGCCGGCGGAGGATACGCGCGATGATCGATCTCTACACCTGGACCACACCCAACGGCCGCAAGATCTCCATCATGCTCGAGGAGACGGGACTGCCCTACAAGGTCGTCCCGGTGAACCTGGGTACGCTCGAGCAGCAGCGCCCGGAGTTCCTCGCGCTCAACCCGAACGGCAAGATCCCCGCCGTCGTCGACCACGACGCGCCGGGCGGTCCGCTCGCGATCTTCGAGTCGGGGGCCATCCTCGTCTACCTCGCCGAGAAGACGAGACGCTTCCTGCCGACCGAGCTCCGGGCGCGTGCCGCGACCATGCAGTGGCTCATGTTCCAGATGAGCCAGGTGGGACCGATGATCGGCCAGGTCGGCCACTTCGTGAACCAGGCCCCCGAGCGGATCCCGTACGCGATCCAGCGCTTCGTCGGCGAGTCGGTCCGCATCATCGACGTGCTGCAGACGGCGCTCGAGGGACGCGACTATCTCGCGGGCGAGTACTCGATCGCCGACATCGCGACGTATCCCTGGATCGTCGCGGCCTGGCAGCCGTTCGCGAACATGATGCCGGAGAAGATCGGGCAGCTCGGCAACGTGCAGCGCTGGCTCGACCGCATGGCCGCCCGCCCGGCGGTCCAGCGTGGCATGGCCGTTCCGGCGGTGTAGCGCGTTGACAGGCCCGGCGCGAAGATCCTAGACGGCCCTCGACGCGTCGCACGGAACCGCCTCTACATCCTGTCGCACGGGGATGGGCGCTGGATGTGGCGCTTGAAGCGCCTCGTCCCCGGCGCGTTCCACGGACGCACGCCGCGCCTGCTGGCGTGGCGCTCACGGGCATCCGGCACCTGATCCCGGAGGCCGCCTCCCTGACCCAGTCGGGTCGACGCGGCTTTTTTCCTTGCGGACGCGAATGGTGGGGTGGCAGGCTCGGGGACCAGAGAGGAGTCCCTCAGATGGCCCCGCCCTCCACGCTCCGCCGCGTCGTCATCCTCGTTGCGCTCGTGTGGTCTCCGGTCGTGTTCGCCGACGCCGTCAGCGACATCGAAGCCGTCGCGCGCTGCCAGCGACGCTTTGCGCGCGAGGGCGCCCGTTTCGCCCAACGCACCATCAAGGCGACGCTCACCTGCACGCTCGCGGTGTCCGAGTGTCAGGTCCAGTGCGACGCTGGTCTGTACGGCCCGCCGTGCGACGAGAACCCCCCGCCGTGCTGCGATCCCGACGACCGCAACTCAAACGCGGCCTTCGACGATTGCATGACCGATGCCGACGCGACGTGCGCGAACCAGAACGCGAAGATCGCCGCCTTCGAGGCAGCGAAGGTCGCCAACATCACGTCGTCGTGCGCGGTGCTGTCACCCGAGGAGCTGTGCGGCGCGCAGAACGAGGGCCTCAGCTTCGCGACCCTGAATGCCGGCTGCCAGGCGCTCGATCCGAACTACACCTGCACGCTCTCGAACCTCATCAACTGCGTGGGCGGTCCGCTCGAGCGGCAGCACCTGGATCAGATCAGCATGATCCTGCACCCGCGCGCGAGCGATTCCGTCGCCGCGCTCGGCCTGCAGTCCTTCTTCCCCGATCTGCCGGTTACGCGAAAGGTGAAGGAGGATCTTCCCGTGGGCAAGGCGGACGTCTGGTCGTTCTCCGGCCAGGCCGGCGACGAGGTCATCGTCCGCGTGAAGACCGGCGACGACAACGGGAACGGTACGTCCAATCTGCACCCGACGCTGACGATCCTCGACGCCGATCAGGCGACGCCGGTCGCCGACACGTCCATCAGGACGTCGGCGTGCTCCGTGCCGACGGTGTGCGGCGCGCCGTGCCCGCAGTTCAAGCGACGCCTGCCATTCACCCGCACGTACTACCTGGTGGTGAAAGCGGCCGCGAGCGCCACGTGTACCGGCGGCAAGTATCGGCTCGTCGTCGTGAGCCCGGGCGGCGGGACGCCGGTGCTCGTCGCGGACGACGTCGACGCCAGTACGCTTCCCTAGCGCGCCGCGCGTGACTGGCCGCAGTCGATAGGCTACAGACCGCCCCCGTGCTGGAGGGGCCCGTCCTGCTCTCGCTCGCCTGCATCGGCGTGGCGGCGGCCGCCAACGTCCTCGGCGGCATGTTCGTCGCGCGACGCGAGTGGGACGTCCGCCTCCTGCCCTACTTCGTCGCGCTCGGCGCGGGCTTCATGCTGGCCGCGGTGCTGCTGAAGCTGATCCCCGAGAGCGCGCGCCTCGTCCCGCACGCGCCGGTCCTGATCCTGGCCGGCTATCTCGTCGTCCACCTCTTCGAGCACACGGTCGCGCCGCACTTCCACTTCGGCGAGGAGACCCACCACGAGCACCACACGGACCGCGCGGCGTCGGTCTCGGCGCTGGTCGGGCTCGCGGTGCACAGCTTCTTCGACGGCGTCACGATCGGCTCCGGCTTCATCGTCGATCCGGCGCTCGGGTTCCTCCTGTTCACCGCCATCGTCCTGCACAAGGCGCCGGAAGGCTTCGCGATCGCCTCGGTCGTCCTCGCCGCGCACGGCACTCGGCAGCAGGCGCTCGGCGCCGCGGCGATCGTCGGCGCCGCCAGCATCGTCGGCGGGCTCGTCATGGTGGCGCTCCCGGGCCTCGTCGGCTGGGCGCTCGCGATCTCGGCCGGCGTCACGCTCTACGTCGCCGCGTCCGACCTCGTCCCCGAGGTGAACAAGGAGGGCGGCACCCGGATCGCCCTCACCGTCTTCGCCGGCGTCGTCCTCTACTACGTGACCGAGGAGCTCCTGCGAGCGCTCGGCGTCTGAGGCGCGGGCTCGTTGACAGCCACCCCCGCGGTGCGCGCATCTGTACGAGGTCATGCGCGAGCACGAGTACACCGTCGAGCTGTCGCATTCGGCGCCGCGGCTGTGGACGCTCTTTCAGCGCTACGATCTGTGGAAGGAATTCGCGCCGGCGGTGCTCGACGTCGAGATCGTCTACCCGGGCGACGCCTCGGGCAGCGGGCTCCTGCGCCGGGTGGTGTATCCCCTGCCGCTCGGCCGGCGAGGTCAGTCTCTCGAGCTCGTGAAGAACGTCAGGCCGGGCAAGGGCTACGACTACGTCATGCTGAGCTCGGGGCTCGAAGGCTCGGTCGCGCTCGAGCCCATGGGGCCCAACCGCACACGGCTGCGCTTTCGCGAGCGCTTCCACATGAGAACGCCCGTCCTGCGCTGGTTCGAAGGACCGATCTACCGGTTCATCAACAAGAAGAACGAAGAGTCCATGCAGGGCGCGGCCGCCTGGCTCGATAGGCACCCGGACTTCCATCCCGAGCTCGTCGATCGGTCCTGAGCGCGCCTTGCGCCGCCGGCCGTCGTTCCGTACACGGTCCCATGCGGATCGCTCTCGCGCTGGTCGCCCTCGCGCTCGCCACGCCCGGTCTCGCGAAGGACCTGGTGGTTCTGCAGCGCTCGGAGACGGGTGTTCCGGGAACGCAGCCCCGCGACGAGACCGTGTACTTCGCGGGCAACAAGGTCGTGAACGACTCGGCGACGGCGCGGACGATCGTCGATCTCAACACCCAGACGATCACGGCCGCCGACAAGACCAAGCGCACCTACCACATCGTCACCTTCGACGAGCTCGCCGCGCAGATGGACGCGCTCCGCAAGGAGGTCGACAGGATGCCGCCCGAGGCCAAGAAGATGATGGGCGGTCTCTTCGAGGAAGGGCCGCCCGTCGCCGTCAAGCCGACCGGCAAGAAGGCGAAGATCGCCGGCTACGAGGCGTCGGAATACAGCCTCAAAGGCGGCCCCTACGACGGCGCCGTGTGGACGACCGAGGCCATCCCGAAGCCCCCGCAGTTCCAGCGCTGGCAGAGCATCGAGCAGTCGGCCGGGGCGTCGCGCGGTCCGGGCCGCCAGCTCGGCGCGGCGATGGCGCAGCTGCCGGGGTTCCCGCTCCGCACCCGCATCGAGACCAAGGCGGGCGGCCAGACCTTCCTCGTGTCGAACGAGGTGGTCGAGGTGAAGGAAGGCAGCCCGCCCGCCGACGTGCTGGCGATACCGCCCGGCTACACGCTCCAGCCGCTCCCGGGCCCGGGAAACTAGCCGCGCGCACGCAGCGCGAGGCCGGTCGCGACCGTCGTCAGCTCCTCGCCGCCGCGCAGGCGTTCGGCACCGAAGCGATCGGCGAAAAGACGCCGCACGGCGGGAACGAACGCCGATCCGCCGGTGAGGAAGACGGTGTCGACGTCGGCGGGCGCGACGCCGATGCGCGCCACGAGCGCGTCCACCGTCCGGGCGATCGCCGCGAGCTCGTGGCGTATCCACTCGTCCATGGCCGCGCGCGCGACGCGTGAGCCGAGGTCGATCGGCGGGTCGCGGAACGCGAAGGTCGTGACCTCGTCGTGTGACAGCGCGTGCTTGGTGCGCTCGACCGCGGCATGGAGCTGGAACCCGAGCTCGCCGTCGATCAGGTGCTGGAGCGCGGCCACCTTCTCCGGCTCGAGCGCCTCGTGGTGGAGACGCTCGAGCACCTCGGTCGTCTCGCGGCTGCGCAGGAACGAGAGCTGATCCCAGCGCTCGACCTTCTCGTAGAGCCAGAGCGGCACCGGCAGCACACGTCCGAACGCCGTCCGATACTCGGAGCCGAGCCCGAGCCCGGGTGCGGCGAGATGACGGATCAGCCGCCCATCGAACGCATCGCCCGCGACTGCGACGCCGTCGACGCCGACGATCTCCGCATCGGTCGGCGACAGGCGCACGAGCGAGAAGTCGCTCGTGCCGCCGCCGAAGTCGGCGATCAGCACCAGCTCCTCGTGATCGAGGCGCTCGCGATAGCCGAGCGCCGCCGCCACCGGCTCGAACTCGAACACGACCTCGTCGAAGCCGGCCATCCCGAGCGCGGTGCGCAGGCGCCCTTCGGCGAACGCGTCGTCCTCGGGTGACTCGGCGCCGGAGAAGCGCGCGGGGCGGCCGCACACTGCCGTGCGCCCGATGTCGCCGAGGTCCGCCTCGCCTGCTGCGCGTAGCCGTTGCACGAGGAGCCCCACCAGGTCCTCCAGGCGGTACTGGACGCCGAAGAGGTTCGTCGACGTGAAGAGACGGCTCCCGAGGTGGGCCTTGATCGACTGGATCAGCCGACCCCGCTGACCGGTCACGAGGTAGTCGCGGATCGCCGCCGCACCCGCCGACACGCGCGGCGGCATGCCGTTCGCCCCCGGCGCCTCCGGATCGACGTACAGCAGCGAGCGGAACGTCGTCGTGTGCTCGCCGCCGTCGGCGAAGGTCGCGAGCTGCGGCGCGCGGCCCGGCGCGGCGACCGCGATCGCGCTGTTGGTGGTGCCGAAGTCGATGCCGATCGACCGCGACGTCGTGGAGCTATTCCTTGACGAGGATGTGGGCGGCGCAGACGCTGCCACCGCCCATCATGTGGCACAGGCCCGTGCGCGCGTTCGGCACCTGGCGCTTCCCGGCCGTGCCGCGGAGCTGGTGCACCGTCTCCCAGATCTGCGCGAGACCGGTGGGACCCCCGGGATGACCGCGCGCGATGAGGCCGCCGTCGGTCGAAAACGGCGTCTTGCCACCCGGCGCGAAGCGCCCTTCCTCGATGCACTTCTCGGCCTCGCCCTCCTTACAGAAGCCGAGCAGCTCGTAGTACTCGAGCTCCTCGATCACGAACGCGTCGTGCACCTGCACGAGGTCGATGTCGTTCGGTCCCATGCCGGTCTGCTCCCAGAGGTGCTTCGCGCAGTCGCGGCTCATCTGGGCGGGTCCGACGACGGGCCCCATGAAGAGGTGGCCGCGCTCGTACTTCTCGGAGCCGAGGTGCGACGCGGCGATGCGGACGATGGGGTTGCCCGGCTGGTATTTCTTCGCCAGATCCGCGCGGCATACGACCGCCGCGGCGGCGCCGTCGCCGATCGGGCACGACATCATCGCCGTGAGGGGCCAGGCGACCATCTTCGACGCCAGCACCTGCTCGGGCGTGACCGTCTCCTTCGCCTGGCGCTGGCTCATGGGGTTGAGTGCCCCGTTGTTCCAGTTCTTGGCCGCGATGCGCGCCAGGTGCTCCGGCTTGGTGCCGCGCTCGTGCATGCGCCGGGTCGCCCACATGGCGAAGAAGGCGGCCGGAAGGATCGCCTCCTCCATCTCCTGGGGATTCGGCGCCGAGCCCATCACCTGCGTCATCTTGTCGAAGCCCAGCGCGAGCACGCGGTCGTAGTGTCCGGCCGAGACGGCGAGGAACGCCTCGCGGAGCGCGCACGAGCCGGTCGCCGACGCGTTCTCGATGCGCTGGACGGGAACGCCGGTGAGGCCCAGCTCCTTCACCGCGCGCGTCGCCGTCAGGGCCGGATGGAAGATCTGCCCCGCGTAGACCGCATCGATGTCCTTGAACGACAGCCCGGCGTCGTCGAGCGCGGCGTTGCCCGCCTCGCACGCCATCTCGAGCACGCTACGGTTCGCAAACATGCCGAACCGGATCATCCCCACGCCCAGAATCGCGACCTTGTTCATCGTCGGTGTCCTTGGATCAGCGTCCGGCCGGCCGGAAGCGAAGAATGCAGATGTCACGGCCGGCGTCCTCGCGGAGCGGCTCCACCTCGCCGACGAGCTGCATGCCGACCTCGTACTCGTCGCGCTTGCCGGCGAGCGGGAGCTGCATTCGCGGTCCCTCGGGCAGGTCGATCTGCCCCACACCGTAGCCGTCCATGTGCTCGACGCGCATCGAGCCGAAGAGCGGCATGTGCACCCACGTGTAGCTGTAGAGCGTCCCGCGCGCCGCGATCTCCGTCGTCTCGAGCTTCCGCGAGAGGCACTTCGCGCACACCATCCGCTTCGGAAAGAAGTGCTCGCCGCAGTCCTGGCACCGCGACACGACCACCCGCGGCGGGGCCGCCGGGTCGTCCGGGATGGTGAAATAGCCCTCCTTGATGGGGACGCGGGGCCGTGGTGCTTCGCTCATGAGGGGCGGAAGCTTGCACGCCGCGCCGTCGAAATCCAGCAGCCGAGCCGCGGCGCGGCCGGCGTCCTAGGCGCGCGCCGCCACGACGCGGCGGTTCGTGCGCTCGAGCTTGTCGGAGAGGATCTTCGAGAGGTTCAGGAACACCTTCGAGGCGATGCGCGGGTAGCGGCGCTGCACGCGGTCCAAGAAGCGCTGGTCGACCGCGAGCACCTCGACGTCGCTCGCGGCGACGACGTCGGCCGAGCGCTCGACGTGCCGCACGAGCCCCATCTCGCCGAAGACGTCCCCGCGTCGCAGCTCGTCGACGCGCTTGCGCTCGCCGTGCCCGTCGCCGATCCAGACCTCGCTGCGGCCGTCGAGGAGGACGTACATCTCGTCGCCCATCTCGCCCGCGCGGATGATGGTCTCGCCGGGCCGGAACTTCTTGGCCTCGCCCATGAGCACGACGACGCGCGCCTGCGAGGGCCGCAGGCCCGCGAAGAGCGGGATCGTGCTCGCGGGATCCTCGCCGAGCTTCACACCGACCAGGTCCCACAGCGTGATGATCTTGGTCGTCCCGAGGACGGCCGGCAGCAGGAGCAGATTCGCCACCAGCGCCATCGCCATGGTGACGGCGGACAGGATGCCGAAGTTCTGGATCGGGACGAAGCTCGAGAACGCGAACGTGAGGAAGCCGAAGAAGAGCGCGATCGTCGTGTAGAAGATCGGCACGCCGACGGTCTTGACGACGCGCGTGATCGCCGCCGCCTGGTCCGTCTCGCCCTTCACCTCGAGATTGAGGCGCGCCATGTAGTGGACGGTCGAGTCGACGGCGATGCCGAGCGCGATGGCCGCGATGAGGCTCGTGCCGAGGTTGAGGAGGATCCCGAGCCATCCCATCACGCCGAAGAAGAGCATGATGGGGAGCACGTTCGGCAGGATCGCGAGCAGGCCAATGCGCAGCGACAGGAACATCGCCGACATGACGATGAAGATGACGCCGAGCGCGACGGAGAGGCTCTCGATCTGTCCGGCCACGATGTCCGACGTCGTCCCCGTGAGCAGGACCAGCGTCCCGGTGAGGCGCGCGGGCAGATCGCGTGGGAAGTGGGTGCCGATGTACGAGCGGATCGTCTGCAGGGTGTTCTCGATCGTGCGCGAGCCCGAGAGCTGCGTGCGGACGAGGAGGCTCGCCTTCGAGAAGTCGGGTGTGACGACGGACTTGAAGGTGTTGGGGCTGCTCGCGACCATCTTCAGGACGTTCTGGAGCTTGCTCGGGTCCTCCCAGAAGGTGCGCTGCACCTCGGCCGCGACGAGTTTCCCCTGCTCGTCGATGACGAGATCGTTCTCGCCGCCCGACGACTTGTTGAGCCCGCTCTCGAGGAGCTCCAGGTAGTCGACGATTGAGACCGTCGCGGTGACACCCGGCTGGGCCTCGACGAACCCCTGCAGGTCCTTCACGAGCTTCAGCACCTCGTAGCGCTTGAGCGTCTCCGGCTCGCCCTCGATGACGATGTAGAAGATGTTCGAGCCCACGATCGACTTGTTGATCGCCTCGTTGTCGATCCGGATCGTCGCGTGCGGCGTGAAGTAGTAGAGAAAGTCGGAGTCGACCTGGATGCGCCGGATGCCGAAGAGCGAGAGGATCCCGACCACGACCGCGCCGAGGATGATCGGCGTGCGCTCGTGCGCCGCGGCCCACGCGAGGGTCCCGAGGAACCGATCGAGCAGCGGCGTGCCGGCCTCGGCCCGCCGCGCGACGCGCTCGACCGGCAGGAGCGCCAGCGTCGCCGGGAGCGCGCAGAGCGTGCTGAGGGTGAGGCACACGACGCCGACCACCGCGAACGCGCCCAGGTCGAAGATGGCCGGGATGCGGCTCACCATGAGCGAGCCGAAGCCGACCGCGGTCGTGAAGGCGGAGATGAGGAGCGGGACCCACACCCGCTCGAACGCCCGCACGACCACCTCGACGCGGTTCGCGCGCGTCTCGGTCTGCTCGTAGTACCGCGCCATCACGTGGATGGCGTACGAGGCGCCGACGACGAGCAGGAGCGCCGGCAGGACGAACGTGCCGAGCGTGATCGCGTGCCCGGTCAGCACCATGATGCCGAGCGTCCACACGAGCGGCGTCACGACCGACAGGAACGGCAGGATCACGCCCCGCTTGGTGCGGAAGGAGATCCAGAGGGTGACGATGATGAGCGCGACCGCGATCGGCGTGAAGCGGAACAGGTCCGCTCGGATCATGTCGACCGCCGTCTGCTTCAGGTGCGACGCCCCCGTGAAATAGAAGTGCTCCGTGGCGCCCTGCTCGGCGGCGAGGATCTGTGCGATCTTCCCGTCGAGGCCGAGATCGGCGTACTGCTCGTCGGAGAGCGCCTTGAAGAAGATGTTGATCGCCGTGCCACGGTAGTTCTCGGAGACGAGATTGCGCCGGTAGAACGGGACCTCCTGCAGCCGCTTGCGGAGCGCCGCGATGTCGTCGGGCGTCGCCGGAATGCGCGGCAGGAGCTTCGGCGGCGTCGCAAAGTCGGCGGCGACGTCGGGCGCGTTGGTGAGCGAGACGACGCGCTCGACGCCCGGCAGCTTGCCGAGCGCGAGCGTCACGCGATTCAGCTTCTCGAGCGTCGCGGGGGCGAAGAGATCGTCGGCGAGGAGGCCGACGACGCCAACGTCGTCGCTCCCGAACGTCTCGCGAACCGACTCGTAGTAGGCGACGGCTTCGTCGCCCTCGGGCAGCACGCTCTCGAGTGCGTTCTCGATGCGGATCTGCAGCGCGTAGTAGCCGAGGACGACCGTCACCAGGGTGGCGACGGCGAGCGTGATCCACGGCTTCTCGGCGAGCCAGCGAGCGAACCGCAGCATCGGCCGGCGCACTATAGCGGAGGGCCGCCCGGCTGCGAACGGCAGGGGAAGCGGCTATGAGCGCGTCGTGTCCAACGTTTCGGTCCTGATCCCCGCTTACGACGCGGCCGCGACGCTCCCGGCATGTCTGCGAAGCCTCGCGCGCCAGACCGAAACCGATTGGGAATGCATCCTCGTCGACGACGGATCGCGCGACGCGACGCGTGCCGTCGCCGAGGAGGCCGCGCGGCGCGATGCGCGTATCCGGGTCGTCGCCATCCCGCACGGCGGCATCGTCGCGGCGCTCGAGGCGGCCCTCGCGGCCTGCCGCGCTCCGCTGGTGGCGCGCATGGACGCCGACGACGTCATGTGCCGGGGGCGGCTCGCCGCGCAGACGGCGGCGCTCGCCGCCGATCCCTCGCTGGCCGGAGTCGGCTGTCACGCACGCTTCTTCCCGCGACGTGGCATGACCGACGGCTTGCGCGACTACGAGCGATGGCTGCGCAGCATCGACGGCCCGCGGCGCGTGCGCGAGGAGGCGTTCGTCGAGTGCCCGGTGGGCCACCCGACGCTCATGATCCGGCGCGAGGTGCTGGCGCGGCTCCGGTACCGCGACGCGGGCTGGCCCGAGGACTACGACCTCGTGCTGCGCCTGCTCGCGGCGGGGCACGAGATCGGCGTCGTGCCGCGGCGCCTCGTCGCCTGGCGCGACACGCCCGCCCGCCTCACGCGCACGAGCCCCGTCTACGCGCAGGAGCGCATCGTCGCCTGCAAGGCCGCGTTCCTCGCCGACGGCTTTCTGGCCGGAGACGAGGCGTACGTCCTGTGGGGTCACGGCGGCACCGGCCGCGCTCTTCGCCGCGCGCTCGCCGCGCACGGCAAGCGCCCGTCGCACGTCGTCGAGGTCCATCCCGGACGCCTCGGCAACCGCATCGACGGCGCGCCCGTCGTCGCCCCCGAACGCCTGGCGACCCTCCCCCGCGGCCGGCTCGTCGCATCGGTCGCGGGCGCCGAGGCGCGCGCGCAGATCCGCGCGTTCCTCGCGACCGTCGGCTGGCAGGAGCTCCACCACTACGTCGTCGCCGCGTGACGCTTCAGAAGCCGATCAGCCCGTACTCACCGATACGGCGATAGCCCAGCGCCACGTATGCGCGCTGCGCAGCCGGGTTGTCCTCGCCGGTGAAGAGGATCGAGCGCGTGACCCCTTCCGGGCGCACGGCGACGAGCGAGCCCGCCACCGCTGCGCGCGCATAGCCGCGCGAGCGCAGCGCGGGCGGCGTCCATACGCCGCCGATCTGAACGACGTCGGGCAGGCGCGCGTTGAACGCCGAGAACGCGACCAGGGCATTGCCGTCCTCGAGGAGGAAAGACGAGCCGGCACGATGCATCAGCTCCATGTCGTCACGTGCCAGACGGCGCAGCTCGGGGCCGTCGGTATCGCCCATGAGCTCGGTGCGGTAGCCGACGCGCCACTCGGTGACGAGGTCGAGGTCGTCGGCGCGCGTCGCGCGACAGCGTACCCGGCCCTCGGCGAGCGGCGCCGGCACGACGAGCGCCGCGAGGTCGAGGGCGAAGAGGTCGTCGCGCGAGCACATGCGCGTCGCCGAGCCGTCGAGCCCGAGTGCGGTCCGTGCCGCCACGAGCTGCCCCCAGGGACCGACGAGGCCGCGGATCCGGCGGCCTGATGCGCGCACGGCCTCGCGCACCACGGGCTCCACGGCCGCGGGCGCCTGCACGACGAGGCTGTCATTCCAGCAGTGCGCCGCGACCCCGACGATGCGATCGCCGTCGAACGCCGCGGCGTACGTTGCCTGATACGGTTCGCCGCGGTCGACGATGCCTCCACTCCGCACGTTCGAGCGCAGAAAGAGCGAGCTGTCGCGATGCGCGAGGAGGAAGGACTCGAGCGCGGGTACGTCGCCCGGACAGAGGACGCGAACGACCACGCTCATCGCGCCGCCCCGAGCGTCAACGGCAGCGTGCCGACGTCGAGCTCGCGCGTGAGGCGCGTCGCGAGCGCGTCGCGCTCGGCGGGACCGCGCGCGACGAGTTGCGCGCAGCCGTCGCCCTGCGAGCCGACTCCCTTCCCTCCCCACGCCAGCTGGCGCACCTCCGGGTGGGCGAGCACCTCGTGCAACCGCGGCGCCGCCAGCTCCGTGCACGCGGGTGCGACCAGCGTGTCGAAGGTGGCCTGCGCGTGCGTCATGACCTCACCCAGGGCGCGAGCGTCGCCGGTCGTGACGGCGCGGCGTGCCTCGGCGACCAGGGCCGCGTTGCGGGGCCCGAGCGCTTCGCGCACTCCGGCCGCGAGCGCTCCCGGCGCGTCCGGAAAACAGGCGTTCAGGTCGGCGAGGATGCGGCGCGTGTCCTTGCCGCGCCGGAGATCGACGACCAGCAGGTGGAGCGGCCCGCCCACCGCCAGCGGCTCGACGTCGAAGTCGGGCCCGTCGAAGGTGAGGAACGTCACCCGCCGTCCGTACGCGCACACCTGGTCCATGAGCCCGCATTGCGAGCCGGTGCGCCGCTCGCCGGCGTACGCGAGACGCATCTCGTCGGCGAGCGACAGCCCGAGATCGTAGAGGCGCCCGAACGCGCGGGCGACGAGGACCGAGATCGCCGCCGACGACGACAGACCCTTTCCGACCGGCAGATCGTTGCGGACGATCCGGATCCGCGCGCCACCCGTGCCGTAGCGCCCGACGATCTCGGCCGCGACGCCCGCTGCGTAGCTGAAGAATCCACCCGCGGCGGCGACGGCGCCGAGCGCGTCCTCGCGCGCCATCATGCGCTCGGGCCCGCGCGCGCCGCCGTCCGGCAGAATCGTCTCGATCTCGACGCCGTCCGACCGCGACACCTCCGCGCGCAGACCTTGATCGGTGCCCGCGACCAGGCAATACCCCGGCGCGATCTCTGGGCGCGCGGCCCGACGTGCGCCTGCCCAGTCGGCGTGCTCGCCCAGGAGGCAGAGCCGCCCGGGGACGAAGAGCTCCTCGCTCACGCGACGATCGGCCGCTCGGCTGCGACGAAGAGCGGCGACCGTTCCAGGTCGATGAACTTCCGCTCGTCCTCGAGGAGCGCCGCACCCGCCGCCTGGCCCTCGGGCGTGGCCGTGGCGGCCGCGAGGTCGTCGGGGCTGTCCCACCACAGCTCCGCCACGCCGTCGAACGCCTCGGGTCCGCCGCGCGACGCCTGTAATGCGTCGTTCAGCGGATGGCTCGACGTGTGCGTCTGGACGTAGCGACGGATGCGAAGCACCGCCGCGTGCGAGCGGACGAGCGGCGCGTGCCGATCGTACCAGTAGCGCTGGAACTCGTCGCGCGAGAGGTGCGGCAGCCGCCGCAGGCAGAAGACGAGCTTGGTCATCGGGGGACTCCGGGATTGTTCTGGAGCGCTTCGATGGCTGCCGCCGACGGGTTGCGATCCTCGAGGATGGCGTCGACCCGCGCGCGCACGAACGGCTTCCACTCCGGATGCGACAGGACGTAGAAGCGGTCGGCGCGGATGGCGTCGACGACGACCGCGGCCACCTTCGCGGGCGGCATGCCCGCCGCGAGGAGCCCGCGGGCCATCTGCTCGAGCTGGGCGCGTCCCGGCAGCTCCTGTGCCGTGTCGGCGAGGGTCGGAGGGCGATTGCGGCCCGAGTCGATGATGCGCGTGTCGACGTACGCCGGACACAGCACCGAGATGCCGATCTGCGTGCCCCGCAGCTCGTAGTGGAGCGTCTCGGACAGCGCGACGACGCCGTGCTTGGT
>Ga0187894_10000975_pt1 | contig 37903 bp, 25 predicted proteins | sample GBC1701081metaG_FD_136650 | JGI IMG/M metagenome (GOLD analysis project Ga0187894, IMG submission 136650) | White microbial mat communities from a lava cave in the Kipuka Kanohina Cave System on the Island of Hawaii, USA - GBC170108-1 metaG ... | reverse complement strand
GTAGCCGGCGAGGTCCAGCCGCGCGATCACGCCCAGCTCGTGGGCGATCTGACGGCGCGCCTTGTCCGCGAGCGGCCCCGTGCCGTAGCGCCGCCGCGCGCCCTCCTTCGCGAGCGCGCGGAGGAGGCCGATCGGCGTCTCGCCCGGCGGCAGCGGATAGTCGGGGAATCGATAGCCGAGGTCCTTCATGGTGAATCCGAGCCGCATCGCCAGCTCGCCAGCACCGGCCACGGCCTCGGGACAATCGGCGAACAGCCGCTCCATGGCCCGGCCACTCTTCATGAAGCGCTCGCTGTTCGCCGCGAGGAGCCGGCCCGCCTGATCGAGCGTGGTGTGCTCGCGGATGCACGTCATGACGTCGAGCAACGGTCGGTCCGCGCGCGCGGCGAGGCGGGGCGCATTGGTCGCGAGGATCGGCACGTGGAGCGTGGACGCGCGTGCGCGCAGCCAGTCGTTCCTCGCCTCCTGGGCGCGGGAGAGATGGCGCTGCAGCTCGACGTGGACGTTGAAGCGGCCGTAGATGCCGATGAGCTGCTGGAGCATCGCGTCCGCCTCCTCCGGGCCCTCGCGCCCGAGGCGCGCCGCCACGGGCCCGTCGTCGCCTCCGGTGAGGCAGACGAGTCCGCCCGCATGCTCGGCGAGATCGTCGAGCGAGGCCGCGCCCTCGCCCTTGGGCGCGCGCATCTTCATGCGCGTGATGAGCCGGCAGAGGTTCCGGTAGCCCTCGCGGTCTTCGACGAGGAGCGGCAGCCGGCCGTCGCCCTCGAGCGTCACCTCGGCGCCAACGATGGCCGCGAGGCCGAGGCGCGTCGAGGCGCGGTAGAGCCGCGGGGCGCCGTAGAGGCCATCGGCGTCGACGAGCGCGATGGCCGGTTGATCGAGCTGGGCCGCGCGCTCGGCCAGCGTCTCCGGCAACGGCGTCGCCTGGAGGAAGCTGAAGGCGCTCTTCGCGTGGAGCTCGACGTACACGGTGGCCGATCAGTCGTAGACGCCGTCGAGCCACCACGCGGAGCCGTCGTGGGCCAGCCGGCAGATCAGGCCGTGCGTGGGTCCCAGCTCGACGTCCCACTCGTCGTGGAACCACGGGCGTTCCGTCCACCATGCGCCCGACACGCGCCAGGGTCCCGCGCTCTCGACGATGCGGGCCGTGAGCCGTTCAGACCTGATCTCCACGGGCCGACCGGCGACCAGCGTCACGGCCGCCGATGCCGGCGGCCGAAGGCGGCGCAGCGCGAGCGCCCCGCGCGCGTGACGGAGCCCCACCGGATCCCGCGGCGAGCGATCGGACGGCGATCGAGGCCAGGCGTCGTGATCGAGCTTCACCACATCGGGGCGGTGAGTGTCGAGGAGCACGGGCACGCCGATCCGCTCGGCCCCCACCAGCGCGGCCACCCGGGCGAGCGTCGCGGTGATGAGACGGGGGCTCGGAGGCAAGGGATCATCGAGCGCGGCCTGGGTCGCGGGGACCCGGACGGGCCGGGCCCGGAGGGTCATGGATTCGACGGCGCCGCGTGGCGGGTGGGCTTCGAGCGCCGCCTTCACGAGCGCCGTCATCGCCCGGCCCTCGTTCACGGGCACGGCCGGCGCAACGCTGCCCTCGTGTCGGGTGTGATCGACCAGGGCGCAGATCCACTCGAGCTGATCCGCCGAGAGGCCGCGCTGGACGAGCGTGTCCGAGATCCGCGCCGCGAGCGTCGCCGCCAGATCGGCCAGGGGACCCAGCGCGTCCACCGCGCCGTCGAGCTGGGCGGATTCCTCGACGATCAGCGGGGGCGTCCAGGGACGGAGAGGCCGGCGATCCTCGCCGCGCGCAAGGCGCTGGAGGCCGAGACCGTCATGGCCGAGCCGCTCGAACAGCTGGGCAGACGGCAGCGCGGCCAGCTCACCCAGCGTCCGGATCCCCCACCGATCGAGCCGCGCGGCCATCTCCGGCGAACGATCGAGGAGAGACAGCGGCGCCGAGGCCAGATACGCCGCCTCGCGGCCAGGAGGAATGACCGTGATCTCCCCGCTCCACCGGCACGCGACGAGCGCGCCGATCCGGCTGCTCGCGATGGCGGCGCGGATGCGGAGCCCCCGGTCGGCTGCCGCCCCCACCAGACGCCGGGCGAGGTGCTCCTCGCTGCCGAAGAGCATCCCGAGCCCACTGGCGTCGAGATAGACGACGCCGGGGCCGCCGTCTTCCACGCGGGGGGAATGCGCGAGCGCCACGTCGTAGAGATCGCCCTGTCTCGATATCGACGTGGCGATGTCGTCGAGCACGAGCGCGGCGATGCGTCTCATAGTCCCCACGGGATCTCGACGCATTGCCCTTCGCGCGGAGCGGAGCGCGATCTCGTGCGCGCTCGCAGGATCTGAGCTTCGGACACGAGGCCGACGAACCGGGTGGGCCGCGGCGCCCCGATCCATCGCACCGCGAGCCGCCGCATCGACACCACGAGCGCGGCGGCGGTGCCCGCGAGCGGCCGGGACGCCCGCAGCACCAGCGTGGCGTCGCTCTGCTCCACCGCTCGCTGGAGCCGGCGGCAGAACGACGACGCGCCTCGGCTCTGGTCATGCCGATCACCGAGGTCGACGGCGACCAGGCCGAAGCCCGGACATCGCACCAGCAGATCCGCCGCCCGCCAGGCCGCTTCGACGCGCCCCCCGCACTTCACCCAGAGCAGGCGCGAGAGGTCCGCCCCCGCCGCGACGGCGGAGGTCGGATCGAATGCGTCGGTCGCATCGACCACGGCCACCCGGTCGCCGGACAAGGTCACCCGGCTGATGAGCGCCACGAGCAAGCTGCTGCTCCCCGAGGACCAGGGTCCGACGATCTCGCTGAGCGCTCTCGGAGAGAATGCTCCCAGCAAGAGGTCGACCCCCTGAGCCCCTCGCCCTGGCGGAGGCAAGGACTCGTTCAGGTTGTCCATGACCGTCGATCGAACAAGGCATATAACACAACATGTGTTTAGTATATTCAAGCGCTAGATAATGCGATCGCGACGCGCGGATCCTCAAGATATGGGGATCAGTTACAGATTCGCTGCCACAGGCAGCGGCCAGAATCGCAAAGATAGGCGGGGCGACAACCGCTGGTCCCCAGCGGAGGGGCCACCGACTCTCTGAGCGCCTGGCCCAGCGGCGGCACGACTGGTCCTTGCGGCGACGGGAACGTGAATGGGAGCACCGGTCCGATCCCCGGTGGAACGTCGGCAGGAGGATCGAGCGCGCTGTCACACTGCTGCACGAGCCGGCACGGCGTGCGCCCGCAATCCTGAACGATGCGGCACTTGGCGTCCGCATCCGCGGCGAGCCCGCCGACGAGAGCCATCAGCACCACAGCGCCGAATCCCACGCCGCGGCTTCCTCTCGTCCCCATCCACCTGAACACGCCCATCGCCCCGACTATATCCACGCGGTCCCGTCCGGGCCAGGAATAACTCGCGCGCGCATCACCAGCGCCCTCGAAATCTTGACTTTCGCTGAGCCGGTGGTGAGACTAGGTGGCGCTTGGCACCGCGCCGATACCGCCGTTGCCGCGAGACCATCGATCGTCGATCCCGGCGCGCCGGTGCCGGCCCGAGATCTGCACCACCCAGCGGGTCCGGTAACCCCGCCGTGGCAACGACGCGCATCTCCCGGATCCGAGCGAGGGGCACAGTGCCTTCGCGGGGCTGAAGGCTCCGCCATCAGGTCGGTCGCGCATGGGGAGGGACGGATGACGGAGAGGTGGGTTCCGAAGGTGAAGGTGACGACCGAGAAGGTCGCGGTCCACCTCAAGATGGGACATGCGCTGATCCGGCAGCGGAAGTACGCTGACGCGCTGGTCGAGTTCCAGAAGGCGCGGGCGCTCCGGCCCCAGCTTCCGCTCGTGCACCTGTTCATCGGCGACGTCTACCTCGAGCAGCAGCGGTATGCGGATGCCATCGCAGAATACGAGGAAGCGCTCCGGCAGAACCCGCACAACGCGGCCGCCCACGTGAAGTTGGGCAACGCGTACTACGAGCAACAGCGCTATCCGGAGGCCGTGACCGAGTACGGCGCCGCCCTCCGCCAGGATCCCAAGCTCGCGGTCGTCCACGTGAAGCTGGGCAATGTCCACCTGGCCCAGGAGCAATACGCGGAGGCGACCGCCGCCTACGAGACCGCGCTTCGACTGAACCCGCAGCTCGGCGGCGCCCGCCTCAAGCTCGCACGGGTGCACGCCGCCCAGCACCGGCCGGACGATGCGGCCGCCCAGTACGAGACCGCGCTCCGCTTCGATCCGAAGTTCGCCCTCGCCCACCTGATGCTGGGCGTCCTCCGCGCGGATCAGGAGCGCTACGAAGACGCCGTCGCGGCCTACCGCGCCGCCCTCGCCATCAACCCGAAGCTCGCGCCGGCCCACGCCAAGCTGGCCGAGGCCTTCGAGCGCCAGGGGCGCTACGACGACGCGGTCGCCGCCTACGAGGCCGCTCTCAAAGCAAACCCATCGCTGGCCGCAGTCCAGGTGAAGCTCGGCGACCTCCACGCCAAGCACGGACAGCACGACGAGGCGGCGCGCGCCTACGCGACGGTGCTGAAGGCCAATCCGGACCTCGCGAGAGTGCAGGTGCGGCTGGGCGACGCCCAGCTCGGTCAGGGACGTCACGCGGACGCGCTCGCGGCGTATGGCGCCGCGCTCAAGCAGAAGCCCGACCTGCTCGGCGCTCACCTCGGGCTCGGCGACGCCCACGTTGCCCGCAAGGAATACGGGGACGCCATGAAGGCCTATCAATCGGCGCTGAAGATCAATCCCCGATCGGCGGTCGCGCACGCCAAGCTGGGCGACGTCTACTTTGCCCAGAGTGAGAACGGCCATGCCTTGAGCGCGTACCGGGCTGCCGCGCGTCTCGATCCCAAGCTCGCGCGCACGCATCTCGGACTCGGCGACGTCTACGCCGCCCAGGGGCAGCGGGCCGAGGCGGAGGCGGAGTACCAGGCCGCCGCCCTGCTCGATCCGGAGCTGGCCGCCGCGCGGGTCGGACCGATGGAGGGCGACCCGACGTCGATCCCGTCAAAGGGGAAGAGGCCCGCCTCGGCGTAGCGAACGCGTGCGCCTGGTCACCCTCCTCGTCCAACCCGCGCGGGTCGCCCGCGCACGTCGATGACGCCCACGGACGCTCCATCGCTGCCGAAGGTCCGCGGGGACCTGACCGTGCTCGCCTTCCGCCGGCGAGCCGGCGATCCGGTCGTCATCCTCCGCGACCACGACAGCGGCGCCGTCTTCGAGCTCGAGGAGCGCGAGCACTTCATCTGCCAGCAGCTCGACGGCGCGACGTCGCTCGACGACGTCCTCGACCGCTTCGAGGCGCGGTTCGACACGCCGCTCTCCCGGGAGGCGCTGCAGAGCTTCGTCGACGAGATCGGCGAGCGCGGTCTCCTGGCCGGCTCGACGCCGCCGCGCCCGGGGCCCGGCGCCGTGGTCGTCGACGAGGTGGCCGCGGAGGACGAACGCCGTGGTGTGCTCTGGAAGCGCGCGCTGTGCCACCCCGATCGGGTGCTCGGCTGGCTGGCGCCGGCGTTCCGGTGGTGCTTCACGCCGTGGTTCGCCGCGGCCGTCCTGATTCCCTGGGCGGTGGCCGTGAGCGTCTCCCTGGCGCGTTTTCAGGAGATGTGCGAGCTGGTCGTCGCGTCGCTGGCCACGGCATTCCTTCCGCTCGCGGGACTCTACCTCGCGATCCAGTTCGCCAGCGCGGTCGTCCAGGGGCTTGCCGCTCGGGCGCTCGGCGCCCGGGTGCCCGAGATCGGCGTGTACATCCGGATGCTCCTGCCGCGCTTCTACTGCCACATGACGGGCGGCGCCTGGCTTCGCGAAGGCAATCACCGGATCACCGTTCGACTGGCGCCCGTGGCCTTCGGCCTCGGGCTGTGGGCGCTGGCGGTCCTCGCCTGGGGCGTGAACGAACCGGGCTCCGGGCTGTACGAGGCCGTGCTGCTGACGTGGATCGCCGCGGGCTTCTGGGTGTGGATCCACGTGAATCCGCTCCGGCACCTCGAGGGCTATCACCTGCTCGAAGCCTGGACGCGCATCCCGCACCTCAACTACCGGGCGCTGGCCGCGCTCCGGGCGGCCGTCCTGGGCGACGTCCCGCGCGAGCCCCTCACCCGGCGCGAGCGCCGCTGGTTCATCACGTTCGCCGTGCTGTGCGTCCTGCGCGTCCTCGTCGAGACCACCCTCGGCCTGTGGTTCCTCCTGAAGGTGATGACGGCGCAGTTCCAGGGCGTCGGGGCGGTCCTCTTCATCGCGCTGATGCTCTACGTGCTCCCGACGCGCGGCCCCATCGGGCGCGGTCTCGCGTGGGCGTGGCATCCGAGCGGGCGCTCCCGGATCAATCTCGCCGTGCGGCTCGCGATCCTGCTCGCCGTCGTGATCCTGCTCCTGTTGCCCTACCCCTACGAGACCGGAGGCTGGTTCCGCATCCTCCCGATCAAGAAGTACGAAGTGCACTTCGAGATCGAGGGGGCGCCGATCAAGACCGTGCCGATCAAGGAGGGCCAGTGGATCAAGAACGGCGACGTGGTGGCGGTGATCGAGCCGCGCGAGTTCCAGAGCCGGCTCGAGACCCAGCAGGCGGCGCTGGACGCGACCGTGGCCCACCTCGCCCTGCTGCGCAAGCGCCTCGTGCTGCTCACGGACCCGCCCAACATCGAGGAGATCCAGCGCCTCGAGGCCGAGCGGCGCCGCCTCGAGGCCGAGGTGCGCAAAGCCCAGCGCGAGCTCGAGCTGACCGTGGTGCGCACGGGCCTCGACGGCAAGGTCGTCACGCCCTACGTCGATCAGAAGGTGGGGCAGTTCCTCCGGAAGGGCGAGCTGTTCGCCGTGGTCGAGGACGCGCGCACGGTTCGCATCGAGGTCTCGGTCCCCGAAGCGGATATCCCGCAGGTGCGGATGGGCGCCAAGGTCGAGGCGGTCCTCTGGGCGTATTCCAACCAGACCTTCGCCGGCAAGGTCCTGTCGATCGCCACCGCCGGCAACAACGACCAGAAGGCGATCGTGGTCCGCGTGCTCGCCGAGCTCGACAATCCCGACGGACTGCTCAAGTCCGAGATGACGGGCTACGCGAAGATCGCGACCGCGTCGCGCCCCGTGTGGAGGGTGCTCGTCGGCAGGATACTCAGGTGGATCAGAGTGGAGGTATGGTCATGGGTGCCCTGATGATCCGGCAGATGCTCTCGTCGCTCGCGATCGGCGCGCTCTCGCTGGCCGCGGCCGTCCCGGCCTCGGCGCAGGGCGCCGCCCCGCCTCAGCCGCTGCTCCTGCGCGATGCCGTCCGCCTCGCGCTCGAGCGCAACCTGGACCTCTCCGTCCAGCGCCTCGAGCCGCTCATCAACCAGGCGCAGGTCCGCGAGGCCTCCGGCGAGTTCGATCCGCTGCTCATCCTGAGCCTGAGCTACGGCCGGCAGGAGCGGCTGGTGAACTCGACGCTCGAGGAGACGGCGGAGAGCGGGCTCATCGTGGATCAGACGCTCAACCCGGACGGCCAGATCATCGGCCGGCTCCCGACCGGAACCCAGTACAACTTGTCGCTGACCACGCCCTCGGTGAACACCAACAATCCCAACCGCCTCTTCGACCACTACTACTATCCGGTGATCAACTTCGGCCTCACGCAACCCTTGCTTCGCGACTTCGGCATCGAGACCAACCTGGTCCGGGTCAGGAAGGCCGAAAAGCTGGAGCGCGAGTCACTCCTCGGCATCGAGGCGAACATGCTCAGCGTGATCCGCGAGGTCGAGAGCCGGTACTGGGCCGTGTCGTTCTTCCAGAAGCACGTCGAGGTCACCCAGGGCACGCTCGCGCTCGCGCAGGACCTCGTGGAGCGCCTCACGCGGCTCAGGAACGCGGGGCTCGCGACCGACCTCGATCTCCTCGATGCGCGGGCCGTCGTCGAGGCCCGGAAGGGGGACGTGGCGCGGGCCGAAACGGAGCTGACCAATGCCCGCGCCCAGCTTCGCCTCGTCGTGGACCCCAGAGCCGATCTCGGGACGTCGCTCGCCGCCGCGGAGAATCCGGCCTTCGAGGGGACGCCGGTCGATCTCGCGGGCATGCTGGCGCGGGGGCTCGTGCGACGCCCGGAGATTCGCGCCCAGGAGGCGGCCATCGAGCGGCTGGCGCTCGACGAGCACGCAGCGCGCAACAACACCCAGCCACGCCTCGACGCCATCGGCAACCTGGGATGGAACGGCCTCGCCGGCAGCCCGCTCGGGCCCAACGTGCGAGGCGACCTGCCGTCCCGGCTCCAGGGGCAGGAAAGCTACTGGGATGCCTTCCGCGGCTTCTTCACGCCCGACGGCAACGTGAGCTGGTCGGTGGGGATGCGCCTGCAGGTCGCCGTCGGCAACCGCGAGGCGCAGGGGAAACTCGACCAGGCCAAGCTGCGCCGGCGCCAGGGCGAGCTGCGGCTGGCGCAAGCGCGCAGCCAGGTCGGCGCCGACGTGGAGACCGCCTTTCACGAAGTCGCGGCCGAATCGGTGCGCTACCTGGCGGCCAAGGAGAGCGTCGACGTCGCCCGGATGCAGCTCGCCGCCCGGGAGCGGGAGCTGGGCGCCGGTCTCGCCACGGTGCGGAAAGTGCTGGAGGCTCAGGACGTGCTGGCGCTGTCGCAGGATCGGCAGAACCAGGCGCTGGTGAACTACGCGACCGCGCGCGCGCGGCTGAACGCCGCGCAGGCCGAGACGCTCGACACCTACCGGCTGACGCGCGACCAATGAGCGCCCTTGTCCCGTGGTTCTCGCTCCTGCTCGCCGGCCTCCTCGGATCGCCGGCGTGGGGCGCGCCGGCGACCGTGATCGAGGGCGAAGGCGCCGTCCGCTCGGACGCGCGGATCGAGCTGAAACCACGCGTCTCGGGGCGGATCAAGCAGATCCCGGTGCGCGAGGGGCAGGCGATGCGCGCCGGCGACCTGCTGGTCGAGATGGACAACGAGCGCGAGCAGGCCCTGCTCGAGGAGGCGAACACGGAAGTCAAGCGGGCGGAGGCGGTGGTGGCCCAGGCCGAGCTGGCCCTCACCATCGCCACGCGCGAGCTCGAGCGCAACAAGACGGTCGAGGACCTCATCACGGCCAAGGAGCTCGAGCTGTCGCGCGATGCGGTTCGATCGGCGAGCACCGCGCTCCAGACGAGGCAGGAGGAGCTCGCGCGAGCGCGCGCCCAGCTCGTGGTCGCCAAGGCGAACTACGACGCCACGTTCTTGAAAGCGGACTTCGACGGCGTCGTGTCGCGCATCTACCTCCGTCCCGGCGCCACACCGAAGGCCGCCGAGACGACGATCCTCGACTTCCTCACCCTCGACAAGCTCTTCGTCGAGATCGCGTTGCCGCTCACGCATCTGCGCCGGGTCCGCGATGGCCTGGACGCCACGCTCGTGGTCGAGGGTGACACCCCGGCGGTGAGGACGACGACGACCGGACAGGTCGTGTTCGTCTATCCGGAGGCCGATCCGACCATCCGCATGTTTCGCGTGAAGGTCGGCGTGCAGCCGCGCGAGCTGGCGGTGTTGCCAGGCATGCTCGCCCGGGTGCGGATCCAGCTTCCGTCGCGCTCCGCGCGCGAGCCGTGACCGGCACGATCACGCCGCGACGGATCGCGGTGATCGCGCTGCTGCTCATCGCCGCGGCCGGGTTCACCCCGGCGGTGGCCGCCGAGCCGACCTGCGCCGGCAAGCCTGTCCCATCGCCTGGAACGTCCACGCACTCGCTGCGCATTGGCGAGACCACGCGCACGTATCGCGTCTACGTGCCGCCCAGGCACTCGGCGCGCACTCCCGTCCCGGTGGTGCTCGCCTTTCACGGCGGACTCGGCACCGGCAAGTCGATGGAGAAGCAGACGCGGCTCGACGCGGTGGCCGACGCCCACGGGTTCCTGGCCGTGTATCCGGACGGGCTCTACCGGACCTGGAACGCAGGCGGGTGCTGCGAGAAGTCCATGGAGGAACACGTCGACGACGTGGGCTTCGTCTCCGCGCTCATGGATCGGCTCGCCGCCGACTATTGCGTGGACCCGCGGCGGATCTACGCGACGGGCTTCTCCAACGGCGCGATGCTCGCGCACCGTCTGGCCTGCGAGCTGGCCGACCGCATCGCGGCCATCGCCCCGGTCTCCGGCGTCATCATGGTCTCGTCATGCGTACCCGCGCGACCCGTCCCGGTCATGGTGTTCCACGGCACGGCCGACCCGCGCTCGCTGTGGGAGGGAGGCCTGGGGGCGAAGGACCCCCGCAAGGGGACCCGCGCCTCCATCCCCGACACCATGGCCACGCTCGAGTCGCGGCTGCACTGCGCGCAGCAGACCAGCACGATCTATCAGAAGGGCGCGGCGACGTGCACGAGCCGGCCGATCTGTGACGGCGGCGCCGAGGTCGCGCTCTGCCGGATCGAAGGGGGGGGGCACCAGTGGCCCGGAGGGGAGCCGGTCTTCCCGGGCATGCTCGGGCCGACGACCCAGGACATCTCGGCGGGCGAGGTCATGTGGCGCTTCTTCGAGCGCCACCCCCTGCCCGCCTCCGCGCGGAACTAGCGTCCCGAAATCAGACGCGCGTGGGCCTCACGGCGCCCGGATCGCGACGCTCGTGGAGCCGCGCGCCGCCGACCCCTCGTAGAACCAGACGAAGACGCGGTTCGCGCCCGGGTTGAAGGCGATCGCCCCGCTTCCGATCGCGAAGATCGCGAACGTCGGGGTCTGCCCGGCTCCGATCGTCAGGGTGACACTCGCGTCGGGCGGCTCGAGACAGGCTCCTGTCGCCGGCTCCGTCTGACACACGAACAGCGTCACCGGCAACGTTGCGCCGCCAGTATCCGCGCTGACCGTGATGGTTGCCGCCGCGCCCACGTTCGCCGTCGCGACGGCGAACGCCGCCGATCCCATCGGATCCGGCAAGGTGAGGACGCCGGTGTTTCCCTCGGTCGCGGCGAGCGCGATCACGTCGGCGACCGGCGTGACCGACGCGGCGAGCAGCACCGCGGTGACTCCCGAGACGAGGGTGGCGCGGCTGACGCCGTCGCACGCGAACCCGACGTCGACGACCGTGGCCTCGAATGGCGCCGTCGGCGTGAACACGAGCAGGAAGCTCTGCGTGCCGCCGGCCGGGATGTTCGCGGGCGTGTTCGGCGTCCCCACCAGCTGGTTGAGCGCGTTCGTCGTCTGGAAGCTGTACACGGCGGGCACCGGGGTGATCGGCACAGGAAAGCACATCTGCGCGGGCCCGGGGCCGGCGTTGATCATCGACGCGAAGACGGTCGCCTGCGCCGTGGTGCGCACGGAGCGGCTTCCCGGAAGGACCGCCCCGACCATCGGCGGGCTCGTCGTCGCGAAGATGCCGGGCGGGCCGTGAAGCGCGGTGGCACCTCCCGCCACCTGGCGGCTCGGGGCGATGTTTCCCGACGCCGTTCGCGAATAGACGGTGATCGTGTTGCTCGCCCCGTTCAGCACGACCACCTCGTCGTTCACCAGGTCCAGCACGGCGTCGATCGGATTCACGAGCCCGGTGAGATCGCCCTGAATGATCCTGGTCGGCGGGGTATCGCCGCCGGCCGTCCTCGGGTAGACGGTGAGGCTGCTGTTGTCCCCGTTGACGACCCATAGCTCGTCTCGCACGAGGTCGAGGGCGACCGCCATCGGACCACTGAGGCCGGTCGAGGCTCCGGTGAGCGTGCGGAGCGGCGCCACGTCGCCGAGCGCCGTCCGGGCGAACACCGCGATCGATCCGCCGTGATCCGCCACGAGCAACTCGTCGTGCACCAGGTCGAGGGCCAGCGCTCGCGGCGCGCCGAGTCCCGTCGCGGCCCCCTGGAGCGTGCGCACTGGCGCGACGTCGCCGGTGGCCGTCCGCGCGTAGGCGGTGACGCTGCTGGCGGCGGCGTTCACCACAACCAGCTCGTCCCGGATCGGATCGAGCACGACGTCGACAGGGCCCGCCAGCGCCGTGCTTCCGCCGGCGATCCTTCGAACCGGCAGCGCGTTGCCGCTCGCGGTCCGCGGATATGCCGTGAGGCTGGCGCCGGCGCCACCGCTCACCACGACCAGCTCGTCGTGGAAAGTGTCCACCAGGAGGCGGATCGGTCCGGCCAGACCCGTCAGGTTGCCGAGGAGCGTCCGGACCGGCGCGACGTTGCCGTCCGCCGTCCGCGGATACACGGTGACGGAGTTGTCGAGCAAGTTGCCCACGAGCAGCTCGTCGGCCCCGACCTGGCTGTCGTTGCGAAGGACGTTGATGCTCTTGTCGCCGAGGACGCAGACGACCAGGTCGAGCTTCCCGTCCCGGTTCCAGTCGCCCGCGGCGATCCCGTTCGGGAGGTTGCACGGGTCGGACGTGTTGCAGGGTTTCCCGACGGCCACCGACTGGACGTTCGTGAACGTCCCGTCGCCGTTGCCCCGGAGGATCTCGACGCGATCGCTGTCGCGGCTCGTGACCGCCAGGTCGAGCCAGCCGTCCTGATTCCAGTCGCCGACGGCGATGGCCGCCGGGCTGCTCACGGTGCTCGTCGGGCTCGCCGGCGTGAACGTGCCGTCGCCGTTGCCGAGGAGGATCGAGAGGTTGTCGCTGCGGGCATTGGCCACCGCGAGATCGGCCTTGCCGTCGCCGTTCCAGTCGCCCGTCGCGATCGCCCCCGGGAACGACCCGACCGGCACCGCGCCGAACGGCGTGAAGGTCCCGTCGCCGTTGCCGAGATAGATCGACACGTCGGAGGGCTCGGTGGAGGGACCGGGCGAGGGATCGAAGTGGTTCACGACAGCGAGATCGGGCTTGCCGTCGCCGTTCCAGTCGCCCGCCACGATCTCGGCCGGGAAGCGGTTGCCGGGGAGGGTCGCGAGCGTGGCGATCAGCGTGAAGCTGCCGTCGCCCGCGCCCTTCAAGATCGAGATGCTGCTGCTGTTGCGGTTGGAGACGGCGAGGTCGAGGATTCCGTCGCCGTTCCAGTCGCCCACGGCGAGCTGGGACGGCGCCGCGCCCACCGGGATCTTGTGGGCCTGCGTGAACTGGCCTTGCTCCTGCCCGAGCAGGATGGACACGGTGTCGCCGCTGAAGTTGGCGACGGCCAGGTCGGGACGGCCGTCGCCGTTCCAGTCGCCCGTGACGATCCCGATCGGGTTGGCCCCGACCGGGACCTTGGCGATGTCCTGGAATTTGCCGTTGCCGAATCCGATGAGGATCGAGACGCTGTTGTCGAAGAAGTTGGTGACCGCCAGATCGAGGCGGCCGTCGCGGACGAAATCGCCGGCGACGACGTTCATGGGGCCCGCGCTCTCCGTGCGCGCGAAGCTGTTCGTGAACACGGGCTCCGCGCTCCAGGACGCCGCGGGCGCGAGCACCGCCAGACAGGCCCCGAGCAGGATCGTCCACGACGGGCGGCGTTGCCGAGCATTGCGTGGCCGGGAGACCCGGCGCTGCAGACGTGTGGCGCCGGAAATCGTCACGGCTCTAAACTCTAGAGGGTCGGCCGGATGGAGTCAAGAAATCGGCCCCGCGAACGGGGCCGATTGTCCTGCTCGAGGACGCGCGCGGCGCTACGGCATCGCGTGGCGCTCGAAGAACTGCCACATCGTCCAGCTCGCGTCGATGTCGAAGGTCGGAATGTCCGCCCAGGAGACGTACACCTTCACGCCCCCGGGCCATGCGTGTCCTCCGCCGTCGTAGGTCACCTCGCCGACCGTCACCGGTTGCGGGGGCGCCGCGCTGCAGAACGACACCTCGGTCCCCTGCTTGAGCCACGTCTCGCACGAGACGATCCCCTGCGTGTACGTCGTGACGCCGGGCACCCCGGCCATGCCGTTGACGAAGCGCCAGTACGTGATGCCGTTCTCGACGGCGTCGTAGGAGAAGTCGGGGTCGGTCGTGCCCATGAACTGCAAGACGGACAGCGGCCGGGGCGCCCCTCCGGGCGAGAAGCTGCCGCCCGGGAACAGACCGGCGCCGACGGGAGCGATCGCGGCGATCGTGTCGGACAGCTCGAAGGCGAGCCGATGGGAGAGCATCGCGCCGTTCGAGAAGCCGGTGGCGAAGATGCGCGTGTCGTCGACGTTCTGCCGCAACTTCACGTCGGCGATGAGTCGCCGGACGAACTCGACGTCCGCGACGTCGGCGCTCGCCGCCTCGCCGCAGCATCCGCCCGCGTTCCAGTGGCCGCCGACGCCGCTCGGGTAGGCCACGAGGAAGTTCTTGACGGCGGCCACCGTGTTGAACTGCGTCTGATACATCATGATGGTGCCGCTGCCCTGGCCTCCGTGGAACGCGAGCACGAGCGGCGTGGGCGGCCGAGGCGACGCGCCGAGGTAGCTGTCGGGCAAGTACAGGAGGTACGAACGCGTGAGCCCGTCCGGCGTGGTGATGGAATACGGCTTGAGCTTCCCGGACACGACGACCGTGGTCTTGGCGATCAACCCCTGGTACTTCGCCTTGAGAATGCTGGTCCCTCTGAGGCGCCCGTAGACGACGCCGGGCGACGGCACGCTCATCACGGTCGGGGACTTGGTGACCCACGTGACCGCGCTCGGATCGAGCCATTGCGGCAGCGCGGGCCCCGGTCCGTCCGGGTCATAGATCGCGAAGTAGCGATTGGTGCCGCCGAGACCGACCACTTGATTGGTCGGCGGCCACAAGGTCAGCGTCGGCCCGGTTTGCGCGGCGGCGGGCTGCGGGCACGGCAGCGCAGCGATCAGCCCGACGATCACAACCAACAACAAGCCAAGTCGGCGGAGCCGACGGCCATCCTTTCCTACGCTCGAACAGCCTCGGTAGCTCATGGCGTCCTCTCTCTGGTCGTCGCCGCCAAACGGCGGCCGCACGGGGAGAGTGCAAGGGGGACGCCACGAGGTGACTCAGCAGAACTGTCTTATTTCGCGGGCACTTCGACACCAGCAGGGTCTTGCGAGGGGAACCGTGATTGACCCGGCCGGTCAATCGCTACACGCCGTCTTGTCACGATGTCCCGTCGACACGGGCCCGATCTGCCGACCGTCGTCAGCCCGGGCCCGTGTGTTGACGCGGACGGTCAGCGTTGCTTCTGCGCCACGGACTCGAAGAAGTCCAGCAACGGCGCATTGTAGGCGTCGACCCAGAGATGCTTGAACGCGCTCTTTCGGCCGCTGCCCTTGATCAGAAAAGCGCCGGCGTCGGGATAGCCGTTCCGCTCGAGGAGCGCCGTGGCCTTGCGCATGCACGAGAGGTCGACGATGCCGTCGTCCTCGTCCTGGAACTGCTTGACGGTCGGCTTGCGGCCGGCGCGCGCCGACGGCCACGGACTTTCCTTGGCGAAGGTGGCGGAGGCGCACGCATCCTTGGCCGTGATCTCCTTGCCGGTCTCGCGGTCGGTCAGCACGCCCTTCGCCGACGTCCGGGGGGACAGGCTCGTGTCGCAGTTGACGTCGGTGCCGAAGGGATCGCCCGCGGACACGGGCGCGAACGCAGTGATCTTGTCCCCCAGCTCGGCGCCGGCGCGCGTCGTCATGTAGCCGCCGGTCGAAAGCCCCGTGACGAAGATCGACGGGTTGCTGTTGGCCGGACGCTTGGACGGGATGATCCGGGTGATCACTTGCTCGATGAACGGCAGGTCGAGATTCGCGCGGGTGGCGACGTGGAAGTCGAACCGCTTGCCACAGGGCCGGCCCTGCGCGTCGGTCACCTTGTCGTTGGTGGCGTCGAGGGTGAAGACGGCGAATCCGCGCTCGAGGGCCATGGTGCCGAAATGCACCTGCGGCTGCACGAGCCGTCCACCGGCGCAGAAGTGGGCGGCCTCGCCGCCTCCGCCGTGCATGATGACGATGGCCCCGTTCTTCCACGCGCCGCCCTTGGGCCCCTTCCAGAGGAGGTGCCGGTCGACACCGCCGACGTTCACGGTGACCGCGTCCCACCCCGCTTTCACACAATCGGCATCGAGCTTGGACTCGCCGCTCGGTCCGCGCCGGCCGGCCCCGCAGCCGGTCAGCGTCAGCACGAGACTCAGCGCGGCCACGAGCATGAATCGCGCGTTCATGGGACGACCTCCGTCAGGCGGCCGGCTTGCGCGCCCACACGAGCACGTAGTGCCGCTGCGCCAGCATCGACCAGCCGATGAATTTGTTGATCCGCTGGAATCGGTCCTCGTCGATCTTCCCGGCGCGCCGGGCGCGCCACACGTGCTTCGACATCTCCTCGTAGAACCGCGTGGAGCACTCGCGCGTGGCGTCCTGCACCCGCGGTTGCGGAAATCCCGCGCCCACGAAGATCTCCCGGTACTCCTTGAGGCTGTCCACGTAGTTCTCTTCGGTCCGAGACGGGTTGTTGATCTCCATCCACCGCGCCACGAGGATGTCTGTCAAGACCAGCCAGCCGCCCGGCTTGAGCACCCGGCAAGCCTCCGCCAGGAACTTCGCTCGGGTGTTGAAGTGAAAGCACGCCTCCACCGACAGCACGACGTCGAAGGTCTCGTCGGCGAAGTCCAGCTCGGTCGCGTCCATGTGGCGGAACTCGCACCCCGGCGCGTTGATCCGCGCCCGCTCGAGGCTCCGCTCCGACAGGTCGATGCCCGTCACGCGCTCCGGACTCCAGCGCCGCAACAGCGAGCGCGTGGTCGCCCCGCGGCCGCAGGCGACGTCGAGAACGGCCCCGGGCGCGTCCGGCAGCGCACCGAGCAGCCGGTCCATCAGATGCTCGCACGCCTCGCGCGCGGTCGCGATGCCCTCGGCCCAGTACCCGAAGTTCAGGAAGTCGCTGTGCTCGTAGAACTCGTTGATGAGATCCTTGTGCGTCCGCGCCTCGTAGAGATCCTCGAGACTCCGCGTTCGGCCTTGCCGTGTCATTCGTACCCCAGTTCTTTGGCGAGGTCCTTGACCTCCGGGGCGAACCCCTGGCCGTCGCCCCGCCAGCTCACCGGCCCCTCCAGGCTCTGCGGCTTCACGCGGGCCGGCCGGAGCGCCGGCTCCTTGATGAATTTCGGATCGTTGCCGAACGGCGCGTTGATCGGCCCGAGGCACGCGAACGGCGAGCGCTCGGGGTGCTTCATCTCGTCGAGCGCCTCGTCGTCGGTCCGGAGGCCCATCCACTGCGCGATCTCTCGCAGATGGCAGTCCACGTCGGTCAGCATTGCCTCGCCCTTGAGCCGCCGCTTGCGGTCCTCGGGAACGAACGAGAGGAAGTTGCAGATGTTGGTGTGGATGGTCAGCCAGAGGATCTGCGGGTCCACGGTCGGCGGATACGTGCTGTAGTCCATCATCTCGCGCGCCAGGCGTTTCTCGTTGCCGACGGCCTCGACCATGGACTCGCCGGCCGAGCGGGGATGCCGCGTGAGGTGGATGTAGCGGGCATTCGGAAACGCGCGCTCCATGCGCTCGAGCGCTCGCTCGCGCCACACCGTGCTCACGCTCTTCTCGACGACGATGCGCGGCGCGACCTTGGCGACGATCTCCCGGAACAGCGCGCCGGTCTCCATCTCCATGCGCTGTCCGAGCCGCCGCTGCGCCAGCTCGACGGTCTGCACGGTCTGCTTGCCCATGTACACCTGGGCGAGCGTGCGGAGAAGACCGTCCTGCCGCCGGCGGCCCACCAGCTTGTAGTAGTAGAACAGCTCGCCCACCGTATCGACGGCGAAGAGGTGCACCTCCGGGAGCCCGAGCATCTCGGGGTGCTGGCCCAGCATGGCGCAGACCACCGAGGTGAACGAGCGGGGCGGCCCGAGCACGAAGAGCGGCTCCGGGGCCGTCATCGAGCCGCGCCGGGGGCTGGCCCCTCGATGTCGAACGCGGTGCCGATGTCCTGCTCCCGCACGGGACGGACGTCGCTCTTGGGGCGGCCGAGGAGCTGGCAGATCACGTACTCGTTGTGCTCGCCGAGGAACGGCCCGCGCATGCGAACGCCGGCCGTGATCCCCGACAGCCGGAACGGAGTCCCCGGGTAGCGCCCGCTGTCATCCGCCGCGCGGTGGAGGAAGCCGCGGGCTTCGAGATGCGGATCGCGGCTCAGATCCTCGACGGAGGCCACGGTGCCCGCGGGCACGCCCGCGGCCTGCAGGTGCCGGGTGACGGCCTCCGGCTCCCGCTCGGCCGTCCACGCCCCGATCACGCGATCGAGCTCGTCGTGGTGGCGCATGCGAGCCTCCGCGCTCGCGAACCGGGCGTCGTCGACCAGGTCCGCCCGGCCGATCGCCCCGCACAGCCGGCGCCACTCCTCGTCCGAGGTGGCGGCGATGGCCACCCAGCGGTCGTCGCCCCGGCACCGGTAGCATCCCTGCGGCGCGACGCGGGCATCACGGTTGCCCAGAGGCAGCGGCTGGGCGCCGCTGGACATGTGCTCCATCAGGTGCGGACCCATGAGCGCGTGCGTGGTGGCCTCGAGCTGCGACAGGTCGATCGCCTGGCCGCGCCCGGTCTGCTGCCGGTGCACGAGCGCCGTCATGATCGCGCAGGCGCCCATGACGCCATTCGTCACGTCGACCTCGCGGACGCGAACGGGCCGCGTCGAGTGGTCGTACCCGGTCAGGCTCTGCACGCCGCTCAACGGTTCGATGCAGCCGCCATACCCCGCGTACGAGGCCTCCGGGCCCGTCTGCCCGAAAGCGGTCATCGAGAGCACGATGATGTCGGGCTTGATCCGCACCAGCGCGTCGTATCCGAGGCCGAGCCCGTCGCTCACGCCCTTGCGGGAGTTGTCCACCACGACGTCGGTGATCTTCACCAGGTCTCGCAGGATCTCGGCATCGTGCGGGTCGTGGAGGTCGAGGGTCACCGAGAGCTTGTTGCGGTTGATCTCCCACCAGCGCGGATGGCGGTTGTAGAGCTGGTTCTCGAGCCGGCCCCCGCGCATGCCGTCCATCCGCTTCACGTACTCGATCTTGATCACCTCGGCGCCGAAGTCCGCGAGCATCCGCGTCGCGTGCGGCCCGGCCCAGTCGTGCGTGATGTCGATGATGCGGACGCCCTCGAGCGGCAGGCGGGACGCGTCGCCCATCAGAGCACCCCCGAAGCGCGAAGCTCGCCGACCCGCGCCGCCGAGTACCCCAACAGGTCGCCGAACACGCGCGCATTGTGCTCGCCGAGGAGCGGCGCCCGGTCGGAGCGCCACGGCGTCCTGGCCGGGTGGAACGGGGCGCCGCAGTAGCGCTGCTGGCCGGCGACCGGGTGGTCGATCGGCTCGAAGAACTCGCGCGCCGCGTGCTGCGGCGACTCGACCACGTCGTCGAGCGTGGCGAGGTAGCCAAACGCGAGCTTCCGCCCCTGCCCGGCGTGATAGATCTCCTTCTTGTCCTTGCGAAGGGCCCACGGCCGGAGGAGCGCCTCCACCTCGGGGCGATGGGCCAGCCGGTCGGCCATGTGCGGGTAGCGCTCGGCCAGGAGCGGCTCCCCGAACAGGTCATTGGCGGGCAGCCAGTGACGGACCGGCCCGCCGATCAGCGCGGCGTAGCCGTCGCGACAGGGGTACAGCTCCCACGGCACCAGCGCGTGGTGGTCGTCCTTGCGCTTGGCGACGGTGCCGGCATGCAGGTACTCCGCGAACGCGATCTCGACGTTGTCGACCGCCGCTTCGTGGATCGAGACGTCGACGTGTCGCCCCTCGCCCGTTCGCCCGCGCTGGAAGAGCGCCGTCAACGTGCCGACGTAGGCGCACATCCCAGCCGTGGCCTGCGTCATGGCGGGCCCCGATGCCAGCGGCGCGCGCGCCGGGTCGCCGGTCAGCGCCATGAGGCCGCTCAGCGCGTACTCGACGATCTCCGCGGCGCGGTAGTCGCGATAGGGCCCGCTCTGCCCGAAGTTGGAGATCGACGTCATGACCAGACGCGGATTGACCGCGCGCAAGGTTTCGTACGAGAAGCCGAGGCCAGGCATGACGCGGGGGGCGAAGCTCTCGACGAGCACGTCGGCCTGGCGCACGAGCGCCGTGAAGATCTCCCGCCCCTCCGCGCGCTTCAGATCGAGCGTGACGCCGAGCTTCCCGGTGTTGAGGTACAGGAACGGGATCGACGTCTCCGGATCGGGGTGCGGCGTGACGAAGGGACCGATGGCTCGCGAGGGATCGCCGCTGCCCGGGCGCTCGACCTTGATCACCTCGGCGCCGTAGCCCGCCATGAGCTTCGTGGCATACGGACCTGCCAGATAGTGCGTCAGGTCGAGCACGCGCACGCCCGCGAGGGCGCCGGCCGCGCCGCTCGTGGGCGACGAATCGGGCGCGGGGAGCGAGCTCATGCCGGCTCGCCGCGGCCGGCGCCCGGCGCCGGCGTCCGCCGGCGCGTGCGAAATGCCGCGATGATCGGGCCCTGGAGGATCGTGTCCGGGGGCAGCGCCAGCATGTAGAGGATCATGCCCGCGATGCGGTCGGCCGGCAGCGCGTTACCCGGGCGCGGCACCGGCCCGTTCTGGTCCCACATGGGCGTGTCGACCGCGTCCGGCAGGAGGACCTGGACGCGGACGCCGTACTGGCGCACCTCCTCGGCGAGCGACTCGCTGAGTCCGATGACCCCGAACTTCGACGCGCAGTACGCCGCATCGTGCGCCCGGCCCTGGCGGCCGGACACGGACGAGATGTTGACGATGTTGCCGCGCCGGCGCTCGATCATGTTGGCGAGCACCGCTCGGTTGCTCAGGAACACGCCCTTCAGATTGGTCCCGATGATCGCGTCCCACTCCTCGGTCGTGAGCTGCGCCACGGTCCGGAGGCTCGCGCCGGCCGGCCGCAGGATGCCGGCGCAGGCGACGAGGATGTCGACGCCTCCGAAGCGCTCGATCGTCCGGCGCGCCATCTCCTCCATATCGTGCTCCGAGCGCACGTCGAGCGCGAGCCCGAGCGCGGCCACGTCTCTCGCCGCCGTCCCGATCTCGTCGATCAGCGCGTCCAGGCGATCGCGGCTCACGTCCACGGCAACCACGTTGGCCCCGGCGCCGGCCAGGGCCAGGCACGCGGCCCGGCCGATCCCGCCGGTCCCGCCGGTGACGATGGCGGTCTGCCCCTTCAAGCCCTGCTCGCCCACCATCATGGCCTCGTCGATGGCGTGGCCGCGCGCGCGATCGCGTGTGCGCCTCGATGGGCGGCCAGCCATTCGGGCCGGGTGGGCCCCGAGAACGGCTGGATCACGGGGCTCTGAAGCATCGTGTCCTCCGGCAAGGTGAGCAACGTGATGATGGCATCGGCCACGCGCTCCGGCGGCAGCGCTTCCCGCGGTTTCGGGATGGGGCCGTTCTGCTCCCACATCGGCGTGTCGATCGCGCCGGGCAGGAGCACCTGGACGCGGATCCCGTACTGGCGCACTTCCTCGGCGAGCGATTCGGTCAGCCCGATCACGCCGAACTTGGACGCGCAGTAGGCGGCGTCGTAGGCGAGCCCGCGGCGTCCCGACGTCGACGAGACGTGCACGATGTCGCCCTTCCTCTGCCGGATCATGGCGGGCAGCACCGCGCGCGTCGTGAGGAACGTGCCGGTGAGGTTCGTGTCGACGACCTCGTCCCACTCCGCGACGGACATCTGCCGGAGCGTCTTGAGCGACCCGCCGCGAGGCCGCAGCACGCCCGCCGCGGCCACGAGGATGTCGATGCGCCCGAAGCGCTCGAGCACGCGCGCCGCCATCTCCGCCCCGCCCTGCCCGTCGCGCACGTCGAAGCATCGGCCGAGGTGGTCCCCGCGACCGGTGAGGTCGGCGAGCTCCTCCACCGTCTCGCTGACGGTCGCCTCGTTGCGTCCGGTGACGACGACCGAAGCGCCGGCGAATGCGAGGGCTCGGCTCGTGGCCCGGCCGATCCCGACATTGCCCCCGGTCACGACGGCCACGCGGCCACGGAGCGCGGCGCGCGCCTCAGCCATGGAGGTCCTGGGGAAGCTCCGGTCCGGTCAGGACCCGCAGCTCCCGAACCGGCACGCCGTCGCTCCATCGCCCCATGAATCGCTGCTCGCGCGTATCGCCCAGGGCGTAGTGCGCATGCCGTCCAAAGAACGCGGCATCGGACAGGCCGTCGAACAGCTTCCAGTAGCCAAAGGTGTCGAGGGCGTCCACCTCGCCCTCTCGCATGCCCAATCGGTGGAGCAGCGCGCGGCGGGGCTCCGCGTCGTCCGCCGCGGCGACGTCCGGATCGGGCGCGAGCGGGGAGGAGTGATCGGCGATGAGCGGCGGGGTCCCGTGCGGATCGGATCGCACCACGATCAGGTTCTTGTTGGCCGGCGGGATCTGCCGCGTGCGCTCGAAGAGGACGCGCGCCTGCCAGTCGGAGGCGTGCACGTCGTCGCCGCCCACGGCGATCACCATCAGCAGCGACGGGTCGATCCGCTCGAGCCCGCCGAGCAGGCCGGCGGCCCGGCCGCGCCAGCCGGGCTGCACCAGCATGGCGGCGCGGAGCGCCGGGAGCCGGGGGGCGACGCCGGGAATCGCGAGCTGCGCGACGAGCGCTCCGCCGAGCGAGTGTCCGACGGCGGCCAGCCGCTCGCGATCCGGCCGGACGTGATCGCCCGTCTCGCCGAGCGCGAGCGCGCGCTCCACGGCGGCGACGGTGTTCGGGACGAACTCGCCGGGGACCGTCAGTGCGGAGGACTGGTAGACGGGGAACACGACGGTGTTGCCCCGGCGCGCGATGTGCTCGATCCACGCGCCGTACAGCCGCACATCGGTCGCCATCCACCCGTGCAGGAACACGACGGCAGGCGCCGTGGCCGGCCGAGGCTCCGCCGGCTCGAAGAGCCAGAAGGCCGTATCGCCCTCGCCGTGAAAGCTCCGGCGCACGGCGGCGTGGCGATAGGGCGCCCACGCCATGGACGGACGCGCCGGAGGAGCCGCGGCGGTTTCACCCTCCGTGGGCAGCGGGGTCGCCGGCCGGAAGAGGAGCGAGGCGAGCACGTTGCCGCCGCCCTGCTCGTCCTCGCGGCTCCCGCGCCAGAGCTGGGCCATGGTCGCGCGGCTCACCCGCGGACCGCGGCGATCTCGAGCCAGTAGCGCGGGACCTCGGTGAGCCCGCACGCCGAGAGCGCGGGTCCCGCGGCTCGTTCGAGCGCCTCGCACGCGAGGGCGACGGGGTACCCGCTCAGCAGCACCCCTGCGAGCCCCGCGTAGGACCCGATGGTCTCGAAGCATCGCTGATCGAGCATCACGGTCCGCTCGAAGACGCTCCTGACGGTGAAGCCGTGCCGCTCGAGGAACTCGCAGTACGCCCGAGCCGAGAGCCACGGGCGCGAGAACGCCCGGTCCGCCGCGCCGCGCTTCCGCGCGATCCCGGCGAGCCCCTGGGCCCGCCCCTCGTCGCTCTTGCGCTTGACGTAGTTGGCCGCCTCGACGACCCAGCGGGTGTAGAAGCGCTCGGTGCCGGGCACGTACGTCCCGGCGTAGAACGACGTGTTGCAGGCGAAGAGCCCGCGCGGGGTCAGCACGCGCCGCGCTTCCTCGAACAGGCGGTCCTTGTCGTCGACGAGCTGGACGGAGTTGCCCATCACGATGGCGCCCACGCTGGCGCTCGCGATCGGCATCGAATCCGCCGACGCCTCGACGAGCACGACGCTCGCCCCCCCCGGCACGGCCGCGAGGTGCTTCTGGCCGAGCGTGAGCGACTCGCGCGACAGGTCGAGGCCGACGATGCGCGCGCCGCTCACCACCTTCAGGATCTGTTCGGTCACGGTCGCGGTGCCGCACGCCAGCTCGAGGATCGGCTGATCGCCGCTGAGGCCGAGGCTCTCGACGAAGCGCCGGTTGAGGTCGATATATTCCGGCTCGCGCGAGAACGGCTCGTACGAGGTCGTGAAGGGGTCCGTCATCGACTCGACGTCAGCCGATCCTCGTGTAGAGGCGCAGGGCGTTGGCGCCGAGGATGCTGCGCTTCGCCTCCTCGTCGAGGTCCGTGCGCTCCGCGAGCGCCGTGGTGCTGCCCGGGAAGCTGCAGTCCCAGTGCGGATAGTCGGAGGCGTAGAGCACCTTGTCGTGCCCGATCTGCGCGGCCACGGGCGCCAGCATGGGCTCGTCGACCTCGCAGGAGAAGTAGCATTGCCCGCGCATGACGTACTCCATCGGCTCGTGCTTCATGAGCGGCACGTGGCCGGGCAGCTTCTCCGCGTGCTCCTCGAGCCGGTCGAGCCACCAGGGCACCCAGCCGACGCCGGACTCGAGGAATCCCACCCGCAGCTTGGGGAAGAGGTCGAGCACGCCGCCGCCCATCAGCGCGGCCATCGCGCGCATCTGCTCGAAGGGGTGGGCCATCGCGTGCATCATGAACAGGTTTTCGCTGCTCTCCTCGGTGCCGAGCGCGTACGGCGGGCGCCCGCACCCCGCGTGGATGCAGAGCGGCACGTCCAGATCCTGGCAGGCGGCCCACAGCGGGTAGAGGCTCGGGTGGTCGAGATTCATGCGATCCATGTGGGGCGGACACAGGAGCCCCACCATCCACGGCTCCCTCGCCGTCCGCTCCAGCTCCTCGACCCCCCGCTGGACGTCGCGCAGCGATACGACCGCGACGCCCTTGATGCGCGCGACGTAGGGGGCGCAGTAGTCGGCCAGCCAGCGATTGTACGAGCGATACAGCGCGGTCTCGAGGCCAGGGTCCGGCACCGCGCACATGCTGCCCGCCCCGCTCGGGTAGCACACCGCCACCTCGATGCCGTCGAGATCCATGTCCTTGATCCGGCGATGCGGATCCACCCCGCCCTCCGAGAGGTCCTGCTTCTGCACGGGCCGGGCGAACTCCTTGGTCGGTCCGGCGATGCCGAGCGGGCGGCCGCCGTACTTCACGAAGTTCGGATACACGGTGCCGTCCACGACGACGAAGCGGTGCCCCTCGACGTCGACGCGCCGGGGCACGCGATCCCTGAACTCGGGATCGGCGTAGTCGCGGTACGCCTCCCAGGGCTCCGCCACGTGGCCATCGCAATCGATCACTCGGTATCCGCTCATGCGCGTTCTCCTTCTGAACCGGAGGGGGATCGCCCCTGCCAGACTTCGAGGGCGCCCCGCGGGTTCGGCTGGTAACTCCACCCGCCCTCCGCGTTCCGCGTGGCGATGTCTGGGCCGAACGGATTGGCCGTGCCGAGGAACAATCCATACCGGGTCGAGGCCATCGTCCGGACGCCCCAGTTGTACGGGTTGTCGAAGCCGTTCGACGTCACGCAGGTCCAGTCGATGCCGTCCCAGCTCCGCCACAGATCGAATCCGGCGTCGTTGTTCACGAGGGTGTCGACGCCCACCCAGTCGAAGAGCTGCCGCACGTTCTCGGGCCACGTGGCGACGGGCATGAACGGCAGCAGCACGGCCCAGTTGTACGTGCCGAGATAGATCCAGCCGTCGTGCGCGACCATCCGCCAGAAGTAGCCGTTGAACAGCCGGTCGAACCCGGGCCCCGTGCCGCTCAGCGGGTACTTGAATCCCAGGGGGGTTTGCCGCGGCGTCCCCACCACCAGGTCCCACGAGTCGTCCGGGTGAATGCGGATCAGCTCCGCGGCGGCCGGGCCGATCCGCCGCGTCCGGTCGTAGCCACCGTTGACCACGCCCGTGCCGACGTAGAGCGCGTCCTTGAACGCGCACATGCTGGCCGCGACCTCGTTGGCCTGACCGCGGAAGGCGCCGTCGGTGATGACGCGCCGCCATTCGTAGGGCGGCTGGCCGGCGGCGTCCGTCTTCCAGATCTGGCAGCCCCGCTCCGGATTGAGCGTCCCCGCGTAGAGGAATCCATTGAACCGGCACATCTCGAACACGGTGAGATTCGTCGCATCGCCGAAGCCCGGCGGACTCGCCTCCACCCACACGCCGCCGGCAGGACTGTCCGTCGCGAACACGACGGGAACCTCGGCCACGCATTCCGCCGCCTGTCCATAGCCGGCGGTGCGGCCGGTCGGCGTCGTGAAGAACCGTCCGTTGAACGGCTCGAGCGTGCGGAACGTGTTGATGCTCGGATCCTTCCAGCCCGGCCGCGCGAGATCCTCGAAGGTGTGGCCGTCGCGCGAGCGCATGATCAGCGGCGGCAGGCCCTTCGACGAGGACCACGTGCAGACGTAGAGCGACGGCGCGGGGTCGTCGGGCGCCTGGCCCACGCTCATGCCGCGATATCCGATGTCGCGGGCCACGGTGTCGCCGGTGCGCCCCACGACCATCGGCGAGATGTACGCGAGCGCCCAGCGATCGGCGCGCGGATCGTAGCGCCAGATGTGCGCGCGTCGATCCAGGTCGTACACGTTGTCCGGCGTCAGCGTCGGCCAGAACGTGAACGCCGGCGGCGGCTGGTTGGCCCGGATCATGGACATCGTGCCCCGGCTGGTGCCCACGTAGAGGTGGTCCTGGAACCACACCATGCTGTGGGCGTAGGAGTTGAGGCCATCGCCGAAGCCGTTCTCCGCGATCCTGCGGAAGTCCCCGGCGTCGAGTCCGCCGGCCGGCAGCCATGCGGGCCGCCCGGGCAGCGATCGTGCGAGGCCGACCGCCGGCGGCACGGCGCCCGGCAGACCGGTCATGCCGGTTGGCCGGCGTCGAGCATGCCGTCGCCCCCCTCTTCGAGCGCGAGGAGTCGGCGGGCGCGGACGCCGCGCTGCCGCGCGCCACGCCGCGCCGCCGCCATCCGTTCCGGGTCCCGGAGGAACACGCGGAGATAGCGCACGAGGACGCCTGGTCGAAGGAGCGGATGAAAGTGGCCGACCCCGGGGACCACGACGGGCAAGCAGCGCGGCATCTCGCGCGCCAGGCGCCTGAGGCTCGGCATGCACCGGGACGTCGCGCCGTAGATCGCGAGCGTGGGGATCGCGACGGCGCGGATCCGCTCGCGCGTGAGCCCCGCCAGCGCCTTGAGATCCTCGCGCGCGCTGGTCGTGTCCAGCAGTGTGAGCCAGCGCTCCGCCGCGCCCCGCCCCAGCCATCGATCGAATGGGGCGGCCAGCGACTCGCGTCCCTCGAGCGGGCGCGCGGGCAGCTGGGCCTTCGAGCGCGCCAGCTCTTCGAGCACGAAATGCCCCACGTCGTCCTCGGTGTCGGACACGGCCACACCCAGATCGGCGAGGCGCCGATGCTGCTCCCGCCATGCCGCGCCGTCGCGCAGTCTCTGGATCGGCTGAAGGGGTCGGACGCGGACGTCGGCCAGCACCAGGCTTCGCACGCGCCGGGGCGCGAGCGTCGCATAGTGGAGCGCCACGGTGCCGCCGAAGCTGTGACCGACCAGGTGCGCCTGCTCGATGTCCAGGTGATCGAGCAGCGCATCCAGATCCTCGGCCATGTCCGCCGACGTGTATCCCGTGGGCGGAGCCTCGCTGTACCCGTGGCCGCGCAGGTCGTACAGGGTGACCCGGAAGGCGGCGGTGAGCCGCCGGGCGATTCCGAGATACCAGAACGCCATGTTCGCGGCGAGCCCATGGATCATGACCACATCCGGGCCCTGCCCCGCGCGCAGGTAGTGGATGCGGATCCCGTTGACGACGGCGCGCGGCATGAACCGTCCGGTCTACTCCAGGTATCCGAGGGCCTTGAGTCGATTCATCACCTTCGCCTCATCGGCGTCCTCCGCGGCCGGCGACGCGGCCACGAGCGAGTCCGGCGATCGAGTCCGTTCGCCACGTCGCGGCGGATCGGCGCCGAGGCACGCTGGTTCGAAGGCGTCGCGCACCACGCGGCCTTCGAGATCCTCGGGGATCGGCAGGCCGAGGCAGTAGAGGAGGGTCGGCGCGATGTCGACCATCTCGATCGGCGGCAGGGCTAGGCCCCGGCACAGGCCAGCGCCGCCGGCGATGAAGATGCCCTCCGGTCGGTGGGTGCCCGCCACTTCGGGACGTGCCTCGAGGAACGGCTCGCGGTTGGCGATCGAGATGAAGCCGGAGTCCCGCAACACCAGAGTCAGGTCGGGCGCCATGTGGCAGGAGTCACCCGGGAACGCTTCTTCGCGAGGCATCACGCGCTCGACGATGCGCTCGCCCGTCGTGGGGTGCGCGATCTCGAGCAGACTCTGGACGAGCTGGTCGCGGAAGGGCTGGTACTCCTCGGCGGGAATGCCCGAGGCGCCGCCGTCGCCGGCCACGCGGATGTAGATGCCGTTGCTGCTGGCCGTGCGCGCGTACGCGACCGTCTTCTCCCACTCGAGCAGGGCGAAGTCCGCGTTGATGCGGCGCTCGAGGCTCGCGCGGCCGGCCTCGTCGAGGCCGCTCGTGTCGCGCCACTGGAGATACCCCTGCTGGTGGAGCCACACGTTGACGCGAAACACCTCGCGCGTGGGCCCGAACCCGTGATCGGAGACGAAGAAGATCCGGCTCTCCGGCCCGGCGAGGGCGGCCAGCGCCGCGACGTGACCGTCGAGCGTCCGGAAGTACTCGCGGCACAGGTCACGGATCTGGCGCTCCCACGGCGACGACAGCGTCCCCGCGAGCGCCGGATCGAGGAAGCGCCAGCAGATGTGCTGGAGCTTGTCGGCGCCGTCGAAGATGACGGCGGTGAGCGCACTCGGCTCGGTGGTCATCAGGTGCGTCGCGACGTCGGCCCAGTGCCGCTCGCGCGCGATGTGAAAGCGGATCCACGACTCGTACTCTTCCGGCGGCACGACACGCGCGGCCTTCTTCTCCAGCTCGAAGTCCCACGCCATGTCCTTGAAGGAGAGGCCGGGGATCGCGAGCAGGCGCTCGTGCAGGCCCGGCGGATGGACGCTTCGCCGCAGGTGTCGCCAGGAGGTGAGGCCGGGCACCACGTGGCCCGCCACCGAGGGCGGCGGCGCCATGAGCGGAAAGTTGAGCGACGTGACCGTCCGGCCCTGGCGACTCGCCATGGACCAGATGGTCTCCGAGCGGATGTCCCGGAAGTTGTTCAGCGTGAAGTACATCTCGCCGTCCCGCTCCTGGGAGCGGATGAAGTCGTAGATCCCGTGCATGCCCGGACCCCGACCGGTGACGAGCGACGTCCAGGCCGGCGGGGTGAGCGGATTGGGCGTGGAGCGCAGCACGGCGCGCGTGCCGCGGGCGACGAACTGACCGAGGAACGGCATGGTGCCGTCCTCCATGAGCGCGTCCAGCACCGTGAACGTGGCGCCGTCGAGCCCGATCAGGAGCGTCTGGCCCATGCGGCGCGCGCTCTACGCGGCGAGATGTTCGTGGAGGAAGTCGACGACCTGGGCCACGCGGAGGTCGTCCACGTACCGTCCGTCCACCATGAGGAGCTTCTCGAACGGGAGGTCGCGTTGCAGGAACCGCTCTTCGATCGCGACCACGAGCTGCACCACGTCGATCGACTCGAATCCGAGATCGGCGATGAGCCGCGTGTCCGGTCCCACGCCGCCGGAGAATCCGAGATCCCAGTCCGAGGTCATGTCGGTCAGGATCTGCACCATGTCGCCGAGGATCGTCTCGCGCGCGAGGATCCCGTGTGCGGTCTTGTCCATGAACCGTCCTTTCCTTTCAGCGAGTGCCCGGGGACTTGGTGTCGGCGTCGTCGGCGCCGCCCTCGTCGAGAATCCCGGACTCGAGCGCGTACGCCTCGAGGGCCTCGACGTCCTCCAGCCGCTTCCGCGTGATCGCGAGCTGCTTCTCGAGCCAGCCCTCGCGGATGCGCAGCCGCTGCTTTTCCTTCGCGATCTGCGCCGGGGTCGCCGGGATGATGTCGTCCTCGGCGCCGCCGCCCCATCCGCCGCCCTGCTCGCGGAAGCGACCACCGAGACCCATCCCACCGCCCATGCCGCCGCCGCGCTCGCGCGACCATCGACCGAGACCGCCGCCGCCCATGCCGCCGCGCCCGCCCATCCGTCGCGGCTCGAGTGCCATGCTCCCGCCGGGCTCCGCGTTGGTGTCCTGTTTCCGCCGCTTCTCGAGGAATTGCCGCAGGCGTTCGCTCCGCGTCTCGTTATCCACGGCTCATCCGCTCTCCTCTCCGCGCGCAGTACACGACACCGTCGGCGTGCCCGCAATGAGCCACCAGTCTAGCGGCGCGGTTTTGCTTTGTCCACATTTGACGCCGCTCAAACGCCGCGCTCGATGAGGCAGATCGCCGCGATCCATCGGCCTGTTCGCGTCGTGAGGCTCTCGAACCGGCGACCGGCCGCCCACGGCACCTCGCTCGCCACCGTCCCGCCGACGGAGAGCCACACTCGTCCCGAGTCGCGCTCCACGCTCTGGATGCTCAGATCGAGGGGACGACCCATCAGGCCGCGCCCGAGCGCCTTGGCCAGCGCCTCCTTGGCGCACCAGCAGCGGAGCACCCACTCGTGGCGGTCGACTGCGGACAGCTCGGACAGGGCGAGGTGCTCGACCGGGCCGAAGGCCACGCGCGCGACGTCCGAGCCGAGTGCCCGGTCGACCGGCTCGATGTCGATGCCGATCCCGCGGAAGTTCCCCGCGTCGCCCGCGATCGCCGCCGCCACGCCGCTCGAGTGCGCGAGCGACACGAGCGGCGCCTCGCCGATGGACCGCACCCAGTTCCCTCGCGCCTCCGGTCGCCCATGCGCGTCGGCGGCGATCTCGACGTCGGCCGGAAGGACGTCACCGCCGCCTCGCGAGCTGACCAGATCCCTGATCACATCCTTTGCCGCGACACGGGCCAGCAGCCACTCGTCGCGGCGCGCGGGCGAGCGGTCGAGCTCCATGAACACGGCGCGCTCGCTCCGGGACAGGACGAGATGGGCGAGCACGCGGCGCCAGACCCCGCCGCCGGAATCGAGCAGATCCCCGGCCGGGGCGTCCATCCGGGCGCACGCGAGGCCCGAGGCGTCGCGGGCCCGGGCCAACGGCGCACTCCACGGCTCGCTCATCCGGCCGAGGGCCGGCGCGACGCGAAGCTGATAGAGCGGCGCCGGAAGATCGAAGCGCTTGTCCTCCCAGCCGACGAGGCGCGCGTGCACTCGGCCGTCGGGTCCGACGACGTCGATGTCCGAACGCAGGCGGTCATCGCCGAGCGGCGCGATGCGCGCGCGGCACGCGACCCGTGCGGGTGGCTCGAGCCTCGGACCGTACAGGGCGAGCGAATCGAGCCGATACGGGAACACGTGAGCGCCCTGCGCCGCGCCGTCCGCGATCCAGTAGCCGATCACCTGCCCCGCGGCGTCGAGCACGACGGGATCGGCGAGGAAGGGCGGGGCCGGCGTCGATCGAAACAGCGCGTCGTCCGGCAGGGCGCGGAGCGTCGCCTCCGCGCCATTTCGCCCCCATCGATCCATCGAGGCGACGCCTTGAAAGCGCGGCCCGTGGAACATGAGCCCGCCGTAGAGGCGGTCCGGGGTCCAGGCCGATGGCCGCTCGGCGTCGAGGACGAGCGGCTCGGCCAGCGGCGGGGAAGGATAGCGATCGGCGAAGACCATGACCGCCTCGACGATCGGCGGCCCCATGACCGCCGGATTCGGGGACGCCTCGGACTGCTCGCGCACGTCGACCCGGATCTCGCCTGCGGCGACCCGCCGCGCCTCGAGCCGGAGGCCGACGCGGTCAATTTCGAACGCCATCCATCGGTGCGCGCGGACGTCCCTCATCCCGACGAGGAGCCGCCCCGGCTCGAGTGCGGCGGCCGCCTGCGCCATCAGCTCCATGCTCATCGTCAAGGGCATGACGGGCAGTCCGGTCAGCGCCGGGTCGTCAGCCGAGACTCGGCCGCCCAGCGTGTGGTCCCGCAGGAACGTCTCGTCGTCGGGACTGACGTCCCGGAGCACGACGAGGTGCTGGCCGGGCACGTGCGAGACGAGTCGACCGGACGACGGCGACCACGGCCCGGCGAACGCCGGCGCGCCGGCCGTCGCCGGCGCCGACACACGCTGGGGCGGCGCCGGCATGTGGGGAGCGGTGGTCCTGCGAGCGAGGAAGCCCCGGACGACGTCTTCCTGCGTCGCCAGGAACTCGTCCATCGTGTCGAGATACGCGCGCATCGCGTGCGCCGCCGGCGACGGCGACGCCTCCCGGCGCGACTCGGATGGCGTGACGCCGGCGGCGGTCACGCGGTCGGCGGACGCCACCGGTGGCGCGAGCGGCCTGGCGGGCGCCTCGGGTGTCTCGTGACCATTGTCGGCGGGGCGGCTCGGGCGCGGAGGGGCGGGCGCCGGGCGCGCCGCGGGAAGCGCGAGCGGCGCCAGGCCCAGCTCGATCTTCATGAGCCGCCGGTCGCGCGCCGCCTGCTCGGCGCCGTCGGACGCCGCATCGAATGACAGGGCCCGCGGCGACCGGTGCGCGTAGAGATGATCGAGCCGCATGGGCACGTGGTGGGCAACGAGCATCCCGACGAGATGGTTGAGCTGCGTGATCCCGGACCGGCGCGGCACGTTCGTCGAAACCGCCAGGTGCGACCTTCTCTTCAGGATGTCGTCCACGAAGCCGGTGAGCGTGTGGCGAGGGCCGACCTCCACGAAGATTCGCACGCCCTCGTCGTGCATGGCCTCGATGGTCTCCCGGAACCGCACGCGGTGAGACCACTGGATCGCGGCGAGCCGGCGTATCTCGTCGGGATCCTCGGGATAGCGTCCGGCGGTGACGCACGAGTACAGGGGGACGGCGGCGGGCCCGATGTGGAGCTCCCCGAAGAAGCCGCGCAGCGCGTTGCCCATCGGCTCGAAGCTCGGCGTGTGGTACGCGCGGTTGAACGGCAGCATGGTGCACAGCGCGCCGCCACGGCGGAGCCGTTCGACCGCCTCGGGCGCGGCGGCGGCGGTGGCGGCGAGGACGAGCTGATGCGGGCAATTGTCCATGGCGACCTGAACGGCCCCCGCGCTCTCGTCGACCACGGCGGCCACGAGCGCGGCCGGCGCGCCGCCCACCGTGACCAGGACCGCGTGCGGAATCGCGTCCTCGGCGGCGAGCCGCTCGTAGATCGCGTTGATGCCCGCGACGTGCGCGACGAGCTGATTCTCGTCGTCGACCCGGATGGCGCCCGACGCGAGCAGCGCCGAATACTCGCCGGTGCTGTGACCGACGACCGCGTCGGGGCGCAGATCGAGTCGTCCGAGCAGGGTCAGCAGCGCCTGACTCGCCGTGAACACCGCCTCGGCGCCGATGTCCATCCGCCAGAGCTGTCGCTCGTCGCGCTCCGGATCGTCGGCGCCCGCCCCGCCCGGCGGCGGGAAGATGACCTGGCTCGGCAGGTCCGCGCGGCCTCGCGCGCTGACCGCCCGGTCCATGAGGTCGAACCATGCGCGCACTTCGGGGAAGTGCATGCAGAGATCGCCGAGCATGCCGACGTATTGCGATCCCTCGCCGGGAAACATGAAGCCGACCTTGCCCGCGCGGCCGAGCGGTTCCGCAAAGAAGTAGATCCCGCTGATGTCCCGGATCCGCCGGACCCCGGGCTCGGCGAGCCGCCCGAGCGCGTGCTCGAGCTTCGCCGCGCCCTCCCGAGGCGTCGACGCGATGATCGCGAGGCGTGCGCCAGGCGCCCCCGGCGGCCGGCGCTCCACGTTGCACGTGTACGCGACGTCGACGAGCGCCACGTCGGGGCGCTCGACCAGGTAGGCGCGGAGCTTCGCGACCTCCTCGATCAGCTCCGCGCGCGAGCGGCCCTCGACGATGAGCACCTCGCTGTCCCAGCGCCGCTGAAGGCTCGGCGTCGGCAGACCCGTCGGCGCCGCGTGCTCCTCCAGGATCGCGTGGGCGTTGATCCCCCCGAACCCGAACGCGTTCACGCCGGCCCGGCGCGGCGGGTCCCCCGCACGGTGAATCCACGGGCGCGTCTCCGTGTTCACATAGAGCGGCGTCCGGTCGAGCCCCAGTCGCGGATCCGGCTCGTCGCAGTGGAGCGTGGGAGGCAGCACCTTGTGGTAGAGCGCGAGCGCCGCCTTGATCAAGCCCGCGATGCCGGCGGCGGGCAGCGTGTGACCGATCATCGACTTGACGGAGCCGATCGCGCACCAGGGCGGCTCGCCATTGCGCGGCCCGAAGACTCGGCCCAGGGCCTCGATCTCCGTCGCGTCGCCAACGGGCGTCGCCGTGCCGTGGGCCTCGATGAGCCCCACGCTCTGCGGCGGCACGCCGCTCGCCTCGTACGCGCGCCGAAGCGCGAGGATCTCGCCCTCGAGCCGCGGCGCGAGGAGGCCGAGCGCCCGCCCGTCGCTGGCCGTGCCGACCGCCTTGACGACCGCGTAGATGCGGTCGCCGTCGCGCTCGGCGTCGGCGCGCCGCTTGAGCACGACCATGCCGAGCCCCTCCCCCATGATCGTGCCGTCGGCGCTCCGGTCGAACGGACGGATCTCACCGCGGCGCGACAGCGCGCCGAGCTGGCAGAAGATCATGTGGATGGGAAACGGCGTGGAGACGTGCACCCCGCCCACGACTGCCATGTCGCACTTCCCCGTGGCGAGATCCCGCATCGCGATGTCGAGGGCGATCAGCGCCGACGCGCACGCGGCGTCGACGGTGAAGTTCGGACCCATGAAATCCAGCCGGTTGGCGATCCGTCCGCTCAGGATGTTGGGCACGAGCCCCGGCGCGATCTCCGCGTTGAACGGCGGCAGGTCGCGCGACAGCTCGCGGCGCAGCTCGACCAGCTCCTCGCCGGTGTGCTCCGGATGCAGGCGCTTCACCACCGCGAGCGTCTGGTCGATCATCATCGCGTGCTGCACGACGGCGGTGTACCCGCGGTTGACGTAGGTGCCGCGGCCGAGCACCACCTCGGTGCGCTCGCCGTCGAGCGCCCGGCCGAGATACCCGGCGTCGGCGAGGGCCTCGTGCGCCACGCGGATGGCCAGGAAGTGATCCGGCTCGCCGCCGTCAACCGACCGGGGCATGATGCCGTACTCGAGCGGATTGAAGCGCGCGAGGTCGCGCAGGTAGCCGCCCCGCGTGCAGTAGAGAACGTCGCTCGCCGTCGATCCGGGCTCGAGGACGAGGCCGGCTCCCCAGTCGGCCGGAGGCTCGCCAACCGCGTCGACCTTGCCGGTGATGTTCTGCCAGTACGTCTCGAGGTCCGGGGCGCCCGGGAAGATGCAGGCCATCCCGATGATGGCGACGTCCGCCGCTGATGACCTCTCGTCTGGCCGGCTGCTCGTCATGGCGCCGCCGGCGCCCCCGGCGACGAGCTACTGCGCACCACCGTGTGCCGATAACCGGTTGAGCGCCGGGCTACACGTGGACTCGAGCCCCTGGACCAGGAGGGTCAGGTGGTGATGCCCGTCGACGAAGTACGCGTCCGCCACCACGGTGTGCTCGCTCGACCGAGGGTCGATCAGGAAGTAGCAGCGCTCGAGCGTCGAGCCATTCGTCGGCTGGAATCGGTGCAGGGCCTCGAAGCGCGAGGGGAGCGCGTTCATGCCGCGGGTGAGGTGAGCCCAGATCCACGCGAGCTGCGGCGCCGCGTCGAGCGCGATCGGGTCGAGCAACCACGCCGGCGCGAGCGGCATGGCCAGACACGCGGCGGGTTCCGAGGGGCGCACGTCGGCGACGATGCCGTGCGCCGCGACGCCATGCAGCTCGGTGATGCAGTGAAAGCGGGGGCCGTGAAAGAGCAGCTCGCGATAGGCGCCTGCCGCGTCGACGGGGGACGCCTGGAACTGCGTGCCGGCCGGCGCCTCGTAGACGGGCGCCTCGGGCAGCCGCGGCGACAGGATGACCGTGCCGCGGTAGGCCGGCTGCCCGGAATGGGGCTCGGCAATCTCGACGTCGACAGAGAGGTCCTGCTCCGCGCCCGGCGCATGTGTCCCGGGCGTGGCGCGCAAACGGATCGGCTTGGCGCCATCGGCGAGGACGATGCCCCGGAAGAGGCGGAACGCGCGGATGCCGGTCACCTGCAGGTCGGGCCAGCCCCGTCCCGCGATTTCCGCCATCAGCTCCGCGGCCATCGCCACCGGGAGCACCGGCTTTCCGTCGATGCGGTGATGGTCCAGGTACAGGTCGCGAGCGACGTCCAGCTCGTGAGTGAACTCGAGCGTCGAGCCCCGCCCGACGGCGACCCGGGAGACGATCGGCGTCGCGAGGCTCGGCCGAGTCAGGCGTGCCGGTGTTTCGATGACCGGCCACGGCCCCTGGCCGATCACGACCTCGGGTGAGCCCTTGCGGCCCGCGCGGAGCTCCGCGTCGAGCATGCGACGGCCGGCGGCCGGTTCCACCAGGTCGATCCCGCGCTCCGCGAACTGACGGGCGACGCCGCCGGTGACCATTCCACCTCCGCCCCATGGTCCCCACGCGAGCGCGACCACGCGCCCCGGCCAGGCATGGTCCAGGTACCGGGCCAGCTTGTTCAGGACCTCGTTGGCGGCGACGTAGTCGGCTTGCCCGCGGTTCGCGAACCGCCCGGCGACCGACGAGAAGAACACGAGGAAGCGGAGCGACGCGGGTCGGAGCGTGCGCGCCAGCACGAAGGCGCCGACGGTCTTCGTGTCGAACACCCGGTCGAACGAGTCCGGGGCCTTGTCGATGAGCAGCTTGTCTTCGACGACGCCCGCCCCGTGGATGACCCCGTCGATGCGGCCGTGGCTCCGATAGATGTCCTCGATGTCCCGCTCGAACGCGGCTTCGTCTCTGACGTCGACCTGGCGATAGACGACGGTCGCGCCGGCGGCGCGCATGGCGGCAAGACGGCGGCGCACCTCGCGGTCGCGCAGAAGGGCGCGGTAGGCGCGCTCCACGTGAGATGCGGCGGGCGGGCCGCCGTTCTCGCGCAGCGCATCCGTGAGCGCGCGCTTGAGGTCGGCGGGGTGCTCGAGCGCGGCGGTCGCAGGAGCTTCGTCGCCGTCCGGCAGCGGCTGTCGGCCGACGAGGATCAAGGTCGGCCGGTAGCAGCGAGCCAGCTCCTCGGCCACCTCGCCGGTGATCCCGCGGGCGCCTCCGGTGACGAGCACGACGGAGTCAGCCCCGAGCAGCGCGCCGGGCGCCGGCCCAGCCGCGTCCTCGACGTGCGGCGCGGGGGCGACACGCAAGACCACGCGTCGCTCGCCGGCGTATCCCACCTCGACCTCGCCGTCATCGGCTGCCAGCTCGCGGAGCGCATGCTCGACGATCGCCGTTGCGGGGTCGGCGGCGTCGACGTCCAACGCTTTGCAGCGCGTGCCGGGCCACTCGACGGCGAGCGTCTTGACGAGCCCGACCACCCCACCGTCGCCGGGAAAGCCGACGCCGGCATCCCGGCAGCCGAACGCGCCATCGAGGCTCGTCACGCTCATCACGAAGCTGTCGGCCGTGGCCTCCAGCTCGGCTCCGACCGCTCGCGCGAGGTGAAAGAGCCCCTTCACGTCACGCGCGACCCGCGCCGTCCACTGACCGGGGTCGAGCCGCTCGATGTCGGAGCCGCCGCCCAGCGGAGCGAGATGAAGCACGCCGCCGATCGGCCCGTGGCGGTGGCGCACCTCCGCGATCAGGGCTTCGACCTGCCCCGGATCCTCGAGCGCGAGTCCGTAGTGCCCGCGCTTGATCTCGCTGAACTCCTGGGCAGGATGCAGGACCACCACGTCGGCGCCTCGGCGCAGCAGGTCGGCGGCCGCGAGGCGCGCGACCTCGCCGCCGTCCGCGGTGACGACGATGATGCCGGCGGGCAGCGCGGCCTGGGGTCGTACGTCCGCCAGCGGCGAGTCAATTGCCGTCAGCACGAAGCGCGGCGGATCGGCGACACGCCTTCCGTTGCCGGGAGGCGGCGTCGCCGTCCGGGTGCCCGGCGTCGCGCGACCGGCCGGTGCGGCTAGAGGCGCGCCCTGCTCCCCGAGGATGGACGCCAGACCCGAGACGATCTGGCGCAGCGTCTTCACCTTCGTGAGGGTCTCGAGCGAGGCTTGCAGGCGGGCGCCGGCGGGCGGGGCCAACGCCTGCTTGAGCGCGCCCAGAATCTCCACCCGCTTGATCGAGTCGATCCCGAGATCCGCCTCCATGTTCACGTCGAGGTCGAGCATCTCCGGCGGATACCCCGTGCGATCGCTCACCACGCGCAACAATTCACGGGTAAGCCCCTCCGCGCTCATGGCCGGCGCTGGGCCGTTCGCGCCTGCTGTCTCCACGGTCGCGGCGGAGACCTTGGCAGTCGCCGGCCCGTCCTCGGGCACAGCCGCCGCGTTCGTGAGCAGTGCGGTCAGGGTGTCGACGATCTGGCGCAGCGTCTTCACCTTCGTGAGGGTCTCGAGCGAGGCCTG
>Ga0187894_10000974_pt1 | contig 37926 bp, 38 predicted proteins | sample GBC1701081metaG_FD_136650 | JGI IMG/M metagenome (GOLD analysis project Ga0187894, IMG submission 136650) | White microbial mat communities from a lava cave in the Kipuka Kanohina Cave System on the Island of Hawaii, USA - GBC170108-1 metaG ... | reverse complement strand
CCTGACCCCTCCTGGTAACTGCGGATGCGTGTGTGGAAGCCGAGCTTGCCCTTGACGAGCTGCTGGGCCTGAACGACGGCGTAGCCGAGCGAAGGCGCGTGCCAGGTGAGCGTCTCGCGGCTCGAGCCGTCGCGCGAGCTGCGGTAGACGACGGTGTCCAGCTCCCCGAGCGACGTCGCCAGTTTCTCGCGCCGCAACAGCGTGTGCCTGTAATGCTTGATCGCGTTCTTCTCGATCATCGCGATCGAGCCCGGTTCCTGGCCGGCGCGCAGGCGGGCGGTGGCGAGCACGGTCATGGTTGCCGCGTCCTGCAGGCCGGGCAGCAGGGCGACGTCGACCGGCGCGCCCTCGGCCGTGCCCCGCACACGGCCGGCAGGCCAGTCGAACTCGAGCCTGACGTCGCGGTCAGTGCGCTTCGTGCCGTCGTCGAACAGGTAGTGCGCAGGCACCGGCACGTTGCCTTCGACCGCGAACTCCGAACGTTGACGAATGATGCCGGGCGCGACCATGCGCGCGATGCCGGTCGCGGTAACCGTCGTCTCGAGCACCCATCCGTCGCCTGCGCGCGAGAGCACGGTGCGGCTGGTGCCGCCCGGGATTCGTCCGTAGCGCACGTCGTACTCGGCGGTAAACGGCGCGACCAGCGCCTCAGCGGCCGCGACACCAGCCGGGGACAGCGCCGCAACCAGCCCGATCCACCCGAACGCCATTGCCTTCATGCCTCCTCCTCGACGAGCGCGGGCGTGAGCGGCTCACCGTCCATGAATGGCGTGCCCGCACGCCACGTGAGTCGCCCGTCGGCGAACCAGCCGACGGCGCGCGGATAGATAATGTGCTCGAGACGCTGAACGCGCGCTGAAAGCGCGACTTCGTCCTCGCCGGGCCGTACCGCGAGGCGCCCCTGGATGACGACCGGTCCGGCGTCGAGTTCCTCGACCACGTAGTGGACCGTGCAGCCGTGCATCCGTTCGCCGGTTTCCAGCACGCGGCGGTGCGTGTGCAGCCCGCGATGGGCGGGCAGCAGGGATGGGTGGATGTTCAGCAGGCGCCCCGCCCAGTGCCGCACGAAGCCGCCGTCGAGGATCCGCATGAAGCCGGCGAGCACCACGAGCTGTGCACCGCTGCGCTCGATCGCGTCCGTCAACGCCGCGCCGTAGGCCGCGCGGTCCATGCCCGGCGCAGGGCCGAGCACCGAGGCTTCGAGCCCGAGCCCGCGCGCGGCCGGGATGCCCGCGGCGTCCGCGCGGTCGCTGAAGACCGCGACGATGTGCCCGTCGACGCTTCCGTCGCGCGTCGCCCGCTCGAGCGCCAGCAGGTTGCTGCCGCGCCCGGAGATCAGCACGGCAACGGGCAGTGCCATCAACCGATCTGCACGCCCGCGCCCGCGACGACTTCACCAATGACGTTTGCCTGCTCGCCGGCGCCGCGCAGGAGTGCGAGGGCGGCCTCCGCGTCAGTGGATGCGACGACGACAGCCATGCCGATGCCGCAATTGAACGTCCGGTGCATCTCCGCATCGCCGATTCGGCCGCTCGCCTGGATCCACTCCCACACGGCCGCGCGCCGCCAGGCGCCGGCATCGAGGCGCGCGCCGAGTCCGGCCGGCAGCACGCGCGGGATGTTGTCAGTAAGGCCACCGCCCGTGATGTGCGCGAGTCCGCGCACGTCGATGGCCGCGGCGAGCCGGAGCAGCGGCTTCACGAAAATGCGCGTCGGCGCCATCAGGAGTTCGATCAGGCGTGCGCCGCCTACCTGGGTGCTCGCGTCCGCGCCGCTGTCCGCAAGCAGTCGCCGGATCAGCGAGAAGCCGTTGGAATGCGGGCCCGAGGACGCGAGGCCGATGACGGCGTCGCCGGCGCTCACGCGGCTGCCGTCGATGATCCGCTCGCGCTCGACGACACCCACGCAGAAGCCGGCGAGATCGTAGTCGCCCACCGGGTACATGCCGGGCATTTCCGCGGTCTCGCCGCCGACCAGCGCACAGCCTGCGAGCAGACAACCCTCGGCAATGCCGGCGATGACGCGCTCGGCCACGTCGACCGAAAGCCGGCCGGTCGCGTAATAGTCGAGGAAGAAGAGCGGCTCGGCGCCTTGTACCACGACGTCGTTTGCGCACATCGCGACCAGGTCCTGGCCCACGCCGTCGTGCAGGCCGGTGTCGATCGCGAGGCGCAGCTTGGTGCCGACGCCGTCCGTTCCGGCGACCAGGACGGGGCGCTTCCAGCGTCCCTGCGGGATCTCGATCATGGCGCCGAAACCGCCGATGCCGGCGAGCACTTCGGGCCGCATCGTGCGGGCGACGTGCGGCTTGATGCGCTCGACGAGCTCTTCGCCGGCGTCGATGTCGACACCGGCGTCCCGGTAGGTCAGCGAGGGGCGTTCAGTCATCGCGGGAAATCGGGCCTGGTCCGACGGGCCCGTGCGGCGGGCGGTGTACTATTGTACCGTGAGCGCAAGCCCCGACTCAGTCCTCGCCCGATCCTTGCGCGCCCTGGCGGCCGTGCTTGCCCTCGCGGCGCCGTTGCTGCCTGCACAGGCGGAAATCCTCGGCGACCTCTACTCCGTGAGCGTGCCGTACACGGGCGACAACGAAGCCGCGTTCCGGCAGGCCATGCGTGACGTGCTGGTGCGGGTGACGGGTCGCAGCGATGCCCCGGAACTCGAAAACCTCGCGCCGCTCGTGGCCGGCGCCTCGCGCTACGTCAAGAGTTTCCGTCGCGCGCCCGGCAACATGCTGGCCGTAAGTTTCGATGGCACGGCGATCGAGGATGCGGTCGATGCCTCGGGCCTTGCATTCTGGGACAACGAGCGGCCGGTCACGCTCGTCTGGCTCGCGCTCGACCGCGGCGGCGGCCGCCGCGCGCTCGTGTCCTCGAGCGATACGAGCGCCGAGAAATCCCGCGTCGACGCGGACGCCGAGCGCCGCGGGTTGCCGATCGTCTGGCCGGACGCCGGCGACGACCTGGTCCGCGCCATGCAACAGGCCTGGTCGGGGAACCACGACGGGCTGCGCGACGCCGCCCGTCGCTATGGCGCGGACGGTGTGCTCGTCGGGCGAGCCCGCCAGATAGCCGCGGGCGGATTCGAGGTGGACTGGTCATTCTGGTCCGGCGGCACGGACGGCGGCGCGACCGGCGAACTGGAGGCCGGGCCTGCGCTTGCGGCCGAGCGTTACGCGGGCGTCTACGCGTCGCACGGCGCTGCGCAGCGCACCGAGCAGACCGTCACGGTCACCGGAATCGCCTCGCTCGAGGGCTATGCAGCGGCGATGCGCACGCTTGCGAAACTTCCGCCCGTGCGCGGCGTGGCCGTCGACGAGGTGACGCCGGAAGGCGTTTCTTTCCGGGTCAACGTGCGCGGCGATCCCGGCGCGCTGCACCAGGCGATCCAGCGCGACGGCCGGTTGCAGGCCGTCGACTCCGAGCGCCTCATCTACGCGCTGCAGCCATGAAGATGGCGACTGTCCCGAACCTCATCTGCCTGCTGCGGATGGGCCTCACCGTGCCGATCGTGATGTGGCTGGCCGAAGGACGTTTCGCGCAGACGCTCGTGCTGTTCGGCGTGGCGGCAGCGTCCGACATCCTCGACGGCTACCTTGCGAAGACGTTCGGCTGGACCTCGGAACTCGGCAAGATCCTTGACCCGCTCGCCGACAAATTGCTGCTCGTATCGGTCTTCATCACGCTCGCGGTGATCGGGCTGGTGCCGGTGTGGCTTGCCGTGATCGCGGTGCTGCGCGACCTCGTCATCGGCTTCGGCGCGTGGATTTACCAGACGATTTTCGGGCCGCTGCAAGGCCGGCCGACCGTGGCTTCGAAGATCAACACGCTGGTGCAGCTCACCTTCGTGATCGCGGTGGTCTGGCAGGCTGCGTTCCACAACCTGCCCGACGGGCTCGTCCTCGGGCTCGGCGCGGGCGTGCTGGTCACGACCGTGGTGAGCGGCGTCGACTACGTGCAGATCTACATCCGCAAGGCGATTGCCGTCAGCCGGGCTCGCCGCGCCGCTTCCTAGTGCGCCAGCTGCCGCTCGGCGTCGAACTCGGCGTCTCGCTGCGCTTCGAGACTTTCGTCGCGGGCCGGAATGCCGGCGCGATCGAGGCGCTCAGGCGCCTCGCCGACGGCACGTCACGCGCGCCGGTGTGGGTGTACGGGCCTCCCGGGTGCGGCAAGAGCCACCTGCTGCAAGCTGCCTGCGCGCAAGCGGGCAACGCCGGCCGCGCCACGGCATGGCTGCCGCTCGCAACCGTGAAGGGCGGGGGCCCGGCGCTGCTCGACGGCTTCGAGGCGCTCGACCTGGTTGCGCTCGACGACCTCGACGCCGTCGCGGGCCTCGCCGACTGGGAAACGGGGCTGTTCACGCTCTTCAACGGCATCGGCGAGCGGGGCGGCAGTCTCGCGTTCGCGGCGGCGGCCGCGCCGGCTGCGACGCATGTCCGGCTGCCGGATCTTGCCTCGCGCCTGGCCGCTTCCGAAGTGCATCGCCTCGAGCCGCTCGCCGAGGCGGAGCAGGCGGCCGCCTTGCAGGCCCGCGCCGCGCGGCGCGGGCTCGAGTTGCCGGACGAGACGCTCGGCTTCCTCACGCGGCGCGCGCCGCGGGACTTCGCGACGCTGTGCCGCATGCTCGATGCGCTCGACACTGAATCTCTGGCGGCGCAGCGCCGCCTGACGGTTCCCTTCGTGCGCGACTGGCTCGCGCGGAACGCCGTTTGATCAGGGCTGCGGCGAGGCCCTGATTGCCGCGACGATCGCGGCAAATGCCGAAAACGCAAGCGCGAGCGAGACGCCGGCCCAGGGGCGCGCGGGTGCGTTGACGAGGTACTCGGTCACCGCGATCGCCAGCAGGGGCGCGAGAGCCAGCGAGCCTGCGCGCAGCCCGCGGACTGAACCCGCGAGGATCCAGGGCAGCGGCAGGAGCAGAGGCACGAAGGCCAGCGCCCACGCGATGCGGCCGATGGCCCCGGCCAGAGGCCACGCCGCCACCGACAGCACGAGCAATAGCCAGGCCGCAACCGCGACGCGGCGCAGCACCGCCACGCGCCTGTTCATCACGGGTTGGTGGCGAGCTTCTTCGCCGCCGTCGCGATGCGCGCGCCGAGTGCTTGCGCGAGCGCGCGCTCGGCCTGCGCAAGCTCGCGACGCTCGCCCTGCGGCACGACGCGGCTTGCTCCGTACGGAGTGCCGCCGCCCGCCGTATCGGATAGCGCCGGCTCGGTGAATGGCAGGCCGACAATCAGCATGCCGTGGTGCAGCAGCGGCAGCAGCATGCCGAGCGGCGTCGTTTCCTGTCCGCCGTGCTGCGTGCTGCCGGAAGCAAAAGCGCCGGCAGGCTTGCCCGCCAGCACGCCGGTCAGCCAGAGGCTCGAAGTGCCGTCGAAAAACGCCATCAGGGGCGCGGCCATGTTGCCGAAGCGGACCGGGCTGCCGAGCACGAGTCCCGCGCATTCGGCGAGGTCTCCGTGCGTCGCGAACGCGGCACCGTCCGCAGCGGGGGCCGCCGTTGGCGCCCCGAGAGCGGGAACGGTACGCAGCCGCGCGCGGCAGCCGGCGACGCCGTCCACGCCTCGCGCCACCTGGCGCGCGAGTTCGGCGGTTGCGCCGTGGCGGCTGTAATAGAGCACGAGGACATCGAGCATCATCTTGCCTTCGTCGCAGGGCGCTTCCAGACTGCCCGTTCCATGGATTCTAGGTCATCAGCCACTGCGGCGCGCCGTGCCCGCGTGAGCGGTCGCGTCCAGGGTGTCTGGTTCCGTGCCAGCACGGCCGAGCGTGCAACGGCGCTCGGGCTGCGCGGCCGCGTGGAAAACCTGCCGGATGGCTCGGTGCTGGTGCATGCGGCGGGCACGCGTGCGGCGCTCGATGCGCTCGTCGAATGGCTGCACCGCGGGCCGCCGATGGCGCGCGTGGATGCGGTCGAGGTGGAGGCGATCGAGCCGGAGTCACAAGAGTGGCCCGAGACGTTTCTGCGGCGTTGACGGGGAGGGGTCTGACCCCTCCAAAGTATCAAGGGGTCTGACCCCTCCTATCTCCGCCAGCGGGAGTTGAGGCGCCCGAGCACCAGGTCCGGGTACTCGCGCCGCCCGAGGCTGCCGTTGTAGCGGCCGAGCGCGCGGCGGTAGTCGCCGCGCTCGCGCTCGAGGTAGTAAGCGAGGATGCTGGTGCCCATGCGGATGTTGAGCTCGACGTCGATCAGGTCCTGCTTCGTCAGCCCGAGCTCGGTCGGCCAGAACGGCATCACCTGCATGAGGCCGACCGCGCCCGCGTAAGAGACGGCGAAGGGGTCGAAGGCGCTCTCGACGTCGATCACGGCGAGCACCAGCTGCGGCCGGTCGCGCAGCATCGCGTGCTTGTTCGATTCGCAACTCACCGCGTGCAGGATGCGCTGCGCGGCCATGGCGGCATCGTCGCCGAGCCGGAGGTCCGGCGGCTGCGCGCGCAGGCGAGCCTCCACGCGTGGCTGCATGAGGGCGAACCACACGACGTCGTCGTACTTGGCGGCGAAGCAGGGGGTCTCCTTGATGGCCGCCGCGATGATCGCGCGCAGGCCTGGATCTTTCTGCTGGTCCGCGCGCGCGACAGGGGCGATCGCGAGGAGGGCGGCGGTTACGAGCCAGGTCGCGGGCAGGCCTCGCATGCGTCCGGTCCTCACCCGGCGGCGAGCCTTCCGCGCAGGAATTCGAGCGTACCCTCGCCCGGGATGTCCTCGCTGGATTCGGCGCGCCGGTGACGGTATTCCAGCTTGCCCGCCGCGAGGCCGCGCTCCGACACGACGACGCGGTGCGGGATGCCGCACAGCTCTGCGTCGGCGAACTTCACGCCGGGCCGCGCGTCCCGGTCGTCGAGCAACACCTCGATCCCGGCGTCGCCGAGCTCGCGGTACAGCGCGAGCGCGCGCTCGCGCACCGCCTCCGACTTCTCCCAGTTGAGGGCGACCAGCACCACGTCGAACGGCGCGAGCGGTGCGGGCCAGACGATCCCGCGCGCGTCGTGGTTCTGCTCGATCGCCGCGGCGACGATGCGCGTGACGCCAATGCCGTAGCAACCCATGTACATGACGAGGTCCCGGCCCTGCTCGTCCTGCACCGTAGCGCGCATCGCTTCGCTGTACTTCTGCCCGAGCTGGAAAATGTGACCGACCTCGATGCCGCGGGCGATCGAGAGCCGGCCCGGTCCGGCGGGGCTCGGGTCGCCGTCGACGACGTTCCGCAGGTCGGTGGCCGCCGGTTCCGGCAAGTCGCGGCCCCAGTTGACGCCCGCAAGGTGCGCATCCGCCTTGTTCGCGCCGCAGACGAAGTCGGCGGCCTGCGCGGCCGACCAGTCGGCGATGACCGGGATGCCGAGCCCCACCGGACCCATGAAGCCGGGTTCGCCGCCGAAGACCTCGCGGATGCGCGCCGCGTCCGCCATGCGCAGCGGCCTCGCGACCGCAGGCTGCTTCTGCGCCTTCAGCGCGTTCAACTCGTGGTCGCCGCGAAGCAGCAGCGCGACCAGGCCGCCGTCCGAGCCCTCGACGACCAGGGTCTTGAGCAACCGTGAGGCGGGGAGCTTCATGAACGTCGCCAAATCCGCGATCGTCCGCACGTTCGGCGTCGTGACCTCGCGCATCGCCTCGCCGGCGGCCTGGCGCGGACCGCTCGGCTTCGTCGCCGCGGCCAGCTCGAGGTTCGCCGCGTAGTCGTCGCCGTCGGAGAACACGATCGCGTCCTCGCCGGAGTCGGCGAGTACGTGGAACTCCTGCGAGGCGCTGCCGCCGATCGCGCCGGAGTCGGCGTGCACGGCGCGGAAGCGCAGGCCCAGGCGCGTGAAGATCGCGTCGTAGGCCTGGTGCATCTTCCGGTAGCCTTCGGCGAGCGATGCCTGGTCGGCGTGGAAGCTGTAGGCATCCTTCATGACGAATTCGCGGGCGCGCATGACGCCGAACCGCGGGCGGATCTCGTCGCGGAACTTGGTCTGGATCTGGTAGAGGTTGACCGGCAACTGACGGTAGCTCTTGAGCTCGCGGCGCGCGAGGTCGGTCACGACCTCCTCGTGCGTCGGACCCAGCACCATGTCGCGCTCGTGCCGGTCCTTGAACCGCAACAGCTCAGGCCCGAACTGGTCCCAGCGGCCGGACTCGACCCAGAGCTCCGCGGGTTGCGCGACCGGCATCACGATCTCGAGCGCGCCGGCGCGGTCCATCTCCTCGCGGATCACGCGCTCGACCTTGCGCAGCACGCGCAACCCCATGGGCAGCCACGTGTACAGCCCGCCGGCGAGGCGGCGCACGAGGCCCGCGCGCAGCATCAAACGGTGGCTCACCACCTCGGCATCGGCCGGGACTTCCTTCAGGTTCTGGATCGGGTACGCGGACAGGCGCATGGGTCACCGTGACGGGCCCGAGCGTGTCGCCGGTCCCAAAGCGCGGTATCTTAGGCGCTGCTTCCCGGGCTTGCCACGCCAGACGCATGAAAGTCGATTTCAACGAGATTCGCATGCGCCGCGGGATCTTCCTGCTGCCGAACCTCCTCACGACCTGCTGCCTGTTCGGCGGCTTCTACGCGATCGTCGCGTCCATCGACGGCAACTTCGAGCGCGCAACGGTTGCCATATTCGTCGCCATGATCTTCGACGGGCTGGACGGGCGGGTGGCGCGGCTCATGGGAACCGAGACGGCCTTCGGCAAGGAATTCGACAGCCTCGCGGACATGGTCGCGTTCGGGCTCGCACCCGCCGTCGTCTGCTACCAGTGGGGAGTCGAACGCATTGCGGAGTACGGCCTCGCCTGGTGGCGTTTCGGCTGGATCGCGGCCTTCTTCTACGCGGCCGCTGTGGGCCTGCGGCTCGCGCGTTTCAACGCCCGCGCGGCGACCCAGGACAAGCGCTACTTCGAGGGGCTGCCGAGCCCGTCCGGCGCGGCGATCGTCGCCGCCTTCGTCGCGCTCGCCCACCAGTACGACGTCACGGGCCTGCCGGGCCTCATCCTCGCGTTCGCGATCACCTTGCTGGCCGCCGTGCTGATGGTCAGCAAGTTTCCATACCGCAGCTTCAAGGACCGTGCCGCGGGCGAGCGCGTGCGCTACTCGAAACTGCTGCTCGTGCCGCTCGTGATCGCGCTGATCGCACTCGACCCGCCAGTCGTGCTGTTCGCGATGTTCGCCACCTACGCGCTCTCGGGCCCGGTCGGCTGGAGCTGGATGAAGCTGCGCCGGCGGCCGCGCGAGAGCGCGGGTCCGACAGGGAGCGGCTGAGCGTGCAGGCGCGCCAGCTCGAGATCCTGAAGGCCCTGGGGGTCGCCGCCTACGTGCCGCGTGCAAGCGAGACCGCGGCGAAAGCCGACGTTCCCGTGGCGGTGCCCGTTGCCGCCCTCGACTGGGAGCCATTGGCCGAGGCGGTGCGCGAATGCAGGCTATGCGGGCTGTGCGAGACGCGCACGCAGACCGTGTTTGGCGTCGGCGACCGCAGCGCGCGGTTGATGGTGATCGGCGAGGCACCCGGCGCGGAGGAAGACCGGCAGGGCGAGCCCTTCGTCGGCCGCGCGGGGATGCTGCTCAACGCGATGCTGCGCGCCGCGGGTTTCGAGCGCGGCGAAGTGATGATCGCGAATGTCCTGAAATGCCGCCCTCCGAACAACCGCGATCCGAGCGACGAGGAAGCGGAGCGCTGCCTGCCGTATCTTCGACGCCAGATCGAGCTGGTTGACCCGCAAGTGATCCTCTGCGTCGGGCGCATCGCGGCTCAGCGGCTGCTCGACACCGACACGCCGATCGGCAAGTTGCGCGGCCGCGTGCACCGCCTCGGCGGCCGGCCGGTGGTCGTGACCTACCACCCGGCCTACCTGCTGCGCTCGCCCGGCGAAAAACGCAAGTCCTGGGAAGACCTCAAGCTCGCGCTCGGCGTGCTGGCGGAAGGGAGCGCCGATGGCGACCGCACGTGAAGACGTCGCGGCGGCGAACTGGCGCCTGCGCCCGATGGCCCAGGCGGACCTGCCGCGCGTCGCAGCGCTGGAGCGCGAGTCCTACGTGTTTCCCTGGAACGACCAGATCTTCGCCGACTGCCTGCGTGTCGGCTACCACTGCGTGGTGGTCGAGACCGCAGCGGGCGTTGCCGGCTACGGCGTGCTGTCGATGGGCGCGGGCGAGGCCCACGTCCTCAACCTGTGCATCACCGAGGGCTGGCGCCGGCGCGGGATCGGGCGCGGGCTCCTGCTCGCGCTGCTGACGCACGCGCGCGACCGCGGCGTGCGCGACGCCTTCCTCGAGGTGCGACGCACGAACCGCGCGGCCATCGCGCTCTATCACGCCCTCGGGTTCGAGTGCGTCGGCACGCGGCGCGGCTATTACCAGGCCCATGACGGGCGCGAGGACGCGCTGGTGTACCGGCTCGAGCTCGGGGCACTTGCATAGAGCGCGCGCACTACTTCAGCACTTGCGACCCGATCAGGGCTTTGCATCGACCCATTGCATGCGGCATTGCCGCACGGTGGTGCCGACGCCATGCCAGCAGACCTTGAACGTATGGCGGACATACTCATGCCTGGTATCGACGACGAACCCCCAGATCTTGTCGAACTTGACCGCTTCGCCCGTGCCCAGAAGGTTTTTTCCAGAAGGATAGCTCCAGTACTTCCGGATATCGCCCAGTCCGCTCTTCCGGCCCGCCGTCCCCGCAGTTGTCAGCAGGACGCTGTCGATCTCCACCGGACGGCTGCTGGTATTGGTCATCGTGACGCTGAACTCGCTGTGGTCATGCACGGTGACGCCGTCGATGTCGCGCGTCGTGTCGGTGTGCAATCGCGGCTTCTCCGGGTCGAATCGCAGCATGACCGGGTTGAAGGCCCTCTCGGGGTCGGAAGCAATCCGGGCCATCGCAGCTGCCACGATCCGCACGTCGTCCGGCGTGCCAAATCGCCCGGCCAGGAACTTCCGCCACTGCAGCGCCAGCCAATCGTAAGGATCCTGCTCGAGGGCGCGATCGATTGACTGGTTTGCGCGCTCCGCATCGCCCATGTCGCTGTACGCCTGCGCAAGTTCGATTTCGAGCCCGGGCCCGAATTCCTCGTAGGCCGGGATCGCAAGTTCGGGGAAGCCCAGGTACAGCATCCGGTTGCCGAATACTTCGAGTATGAGCGGATCTTCGGGCGCAGCCTGTAGCGCTTCCTCGTAAGCTTTCAAGGCGCGCGGAAACACCAGGGCATTTCGCAGCCAGATCTCCCCGCGCATAAGCGCGGAAAAGGCATCCGGGCGGGCCTCGAGTTGCGCGAGCGCCTCGGCGATCGAGTCATTGCCGAGATCCACAGGCGCAATGTTGTAGTGGCGGGCGCTGCCGAATTGCTTGAGGCCAAAGGCATAGGGCGTGTTCGAATTGCGCAGGAAGTGGTTGCCGTCGGAATCGAAGAACAGGTTCTTCCAGGTTTCGACCAGATCGATGCGCCAAACACCTTGTTCGCGGTGCAGCAGGACTGGCGCAAATCCGTGCACGGGCCGCTTGCTGGTCGCGACTGCGTAGTCGCCCTCGCGCAGGAACTCGAGCGGCATGGACGCCTTGATGCGCTCGAGTCGCTTCAGTTCCTCGAACCGCGCGAAAGGGTAGTGGGTGCGCATCAGGCGCGACCCCTCGGTGAACAGTTCGAGCGTATGGTCGCCGGCGAGATCGGCCGTCGCACGCAGGAATGCGGCGACGGACTTCTCGACGTCTGCCGACGGCGCGTAGCGTGCCCGTTCGCTCGCCGGCACGGGGCGCTTCAAGTCGGCATCCATGGGCACCGTGGCCAGCGCTGTCCGTGCGCCGGCACCGCCGGAAACGAAACTCTCGAATTCGTCGAAAGCACGTCCTGACCGAAATTCCTCGCCGAGCTGGATATCACCGAGTGCCGCCGACAGAACGGTTTGGTCGCGCAGGTAATGCAGCACGTCCATGACCGCCATGCCGGCGCCCGCGTAGGAGACATACGGGGCGAGTTGGTCCCGCGCGATGCGGCTCATCTGCAGGTCGGTCAAGCCGCCTTCCAGGGAGTAGCTGACCTCGATGCGCGCGCTGTGGTCAGCCGGATTCAGGATGACGAGAAGCCCGCCGGTCGGCGCCGTCGCTCCTATCTTTCGCTCGCGGAAGACCCGGTCGGCCTGCAATTCGATGGTGGATCCCGGCTCGGTCAGCGTGACGACGTGAATGTCGACGCCCAGATCGGTGTAGAAATCGTCCGCCATCCGTCCGAGCCGCGGTCCAAACGGATCCAGGATCCGGGCCTGGTCTTCGATTCGAGGATGCCGGAACTCGATGGTGCGGGGGGCAGTCCCCGTTCGCCGGCCTTTCGCCGGGACAGCTCTCGCGGCTGTCACGGCAAATTCCTCGCGGCTGTCGGCGACGCTGCGCAGCCAGATCGCCGTGCCGCCGACGAGCACGAGGATCGCAAGCAATACGATCATCCGCACGTTCATTCGCCATGTACTCCGCTGCGAATCCGGCCAAAGTCTAGCTTGCCGCACGAGCGGCCAGTCGACCGACGTCACAATCGGAGGAATTGCGCACACTGGGTGAGAGCCAAACGTGAATCGATCCCATGCATCCAGTTCCGGTACAATTGCGCGCCTCGCGCGAGGCCCGCCCTGCCATGAACGCGAACGACGAAATCACCCGCCGCCGCAGCTTCGCGATCATCTCGCACCCGGACGCCGGCAAGACCACGCTGACCGAGAAGCTGCTGCTGTTCGGCGGCGCCATCCAGATGGCGGGCACGGTCAAGGGCCGCAAGGCGGCGCGGCATGCGACCTCGGACTGGATGCGGCTCGAGCAGCAGCGCGGCATTTCGGTCACCTCCTCGGTCATGCAGTTCCCGTACCGCGGGCGGGTCGTCAACCTGCTCGACACGCCCGGGCACGAGGATTTCTCGGAGGACACCTACCGGACGCTGACTGCGGTGGACTCAGCGCTCATGGTCATCGACTGCGCCAAGGGCGTGGAGGAACGCACGATCAAGTTGATGGAGGTCTGCCGCCTGCGCGACACGCCGATCATGACCTTCATCAACAAGCTCGACCGGGACGGCCGTTCGCCGGTCGAGCTGCTCGACGAGATCGAGCGCGTGCTCGGCATCGCCTGCGCGCCGGTCACCTGGCCGATCGGCATGGGCCGCGAACTCGCCGGCATCTATCACCTGGGCGAGGACCGGATCTACGCCTACGAGGGCGCGCGCACCGGTCGAGTCGGCACCAACCGCGTGATCGATGGCCTCGCGAGCGACACGGCGGACGAATTCCTCGGCGAGCGCGCCGCCGCGGTCCGCGAGGAGATCGAGCTGATCCGCGGCGCGAGCCCGGCGTTCGACGCCGCGGCCTACCTCGCCGGCCGGCAGACTCCGGTGCACTTCGGGTCTGCGATCGCGAACTTCGGCGTCGAGGAGCTCCTGGGCTCGTTCGTGGACCACGCCCCGGGGCCGCGCGCGCGCCAGGCGACGGCGCGCCTTGTCGAGCCGACGGAGTCGCCGCTCTCCGGCTTCGTGTTCAAGATCCAGGCCAACATGGATCCCGGCCATCGCGACCGGATCGCCTTCCTGCGCATCTGCTCGGGTGGCTACCGGCGCGGCATGCGGCTTTTCCACACCCGGCTCGGCAAGGAAGTCCGGATCGCGGACGCGCTCACGTTCATGGCCGCGGACCGCCAGCAGGCCGACGAGGCGTGGGCGGGCGACATCATTGGCCTGCACAACCACGGTACGATCAACATCGGCGACACCTTCACCGAGGGTGAGCCGCTCACCTTCACCGGGATCCCGAACTTCGCGCCCGAGATCTTCCGCCGCGCGGTGCTCAAGGACCCGCTGCGGATGAAGGCGCTGCAGAAAGGCCTCGACCAGCTGTGTGAGGAGGGTGCGACGCAGCTCTTCAGGCCGCTCAGGAACAACGACCTGATCCTCGGCGCGGTCGGGCCCCTGCAGTTCGACGTCGTCGCCTTCCGGCTTGCCGACGAATACGGCGTGACCTGCGCGTTCGAGCCGATCAACGTCGTCACGGCACGCTGGGTCGCCGGCGGCGACGAGGCAAAGCTCGAGCAGTTCCGCGAGCGTGCCCACGAAAACCTTGCGTTCGACCATGCCGGCGAGCTGGTCTACCTCGCGCCGACGCGCATCAACCTCGGGCTCACCCTGGAGCGCTGGCCTGACGTCGTGTTCCGCGAGACGCGCGAACACCTGGCGGCAGCCGCGTGAAGCGCACCTGGCTCACCCGGCCGGTGCTCGGCTGGGCGCTCTACGACTGGGCCAACTCGGCATTCGCGGCGACGGTGATGGCCGGGTTCTTCCCGGTGTTCTTCAAGCAGTATTGGAGTGCGGGCACTGAAGCGTCGATCAGCACCTTCCGGCTCGGCCTGGTGAGCGGGCTCGGCAGCCTCGTGATCGCGCTTGCCGCGCCGTTCCTCGGCGCGATGGCCGACCGCGGGGGCGCGCGCATCCGGTTGCTCGCGTTCTTCACGGTGATCGGCGCCGCGGCCACCGCGTGCCTTTACTTCGTGGAACAGGGCGACTGGGTCAGCGCGGCGGTCGTCTATTCGCTCGCTGGCATCGGCTTCTGGGGCGGCGTCATCTTCAACGACGCGTTGCTGGTCGACGTGACGGATCCGCCGCGCTACGACCTCGTCTCCGCCCTCGGTTATTCGCTCGGCTACGCCGGCGGCGGACTCCTGCTGGCGTTGAACGCGGCGATGGTCGCGAACCCGGCCGGCTTCGGGCTCTCGGGACCGGCCGAAGCGGTTCGCATTTCCTTCCCGATGGTCGCGGCCTGGTGGCTGCTGTTCACGCTGCCGTGCCTCCTGTGGGTCCGGGAGGAAAAGCCGGCGCGCCCGCTGGCGCTGCTCGCCGCCGCGCGGGCGGGATGGCGCGAGCTGCGAGCGACGGTCGCGGAGGTGCGCAAGTACCGCCCGCTGGTCTGGTTCCTGCTCGCGTACTGGTTGTACATTGACGGCGTCAACACCGTCATCAAGATGGCCGTGGATTTCGGGCTGTCGCTCGGCTTCCCGCAGCAGAGCCTGATCGCTTCGCTCCTGATCGTGCAATTCGTGGGTTTTCCGGCGGCGCTCGCCTTTGGCTGGCTCGGCAACCGCATCGGCGCGCTGAGCGGCATCTTCATCGCCATCGCGGTCTACGCCGTGGCCACCGTCGCCGCGTACTGGATGAGCGAGGTGCGGCACTTCTACCTGCTCGCCGTCACGATCGGACTCGTGCAGGGCGGCATCCAGTCGCTTTCGCGTTCGTACTACGCTTCGCTGGTGCCGGACGGGAAGCAGGGCGAGTTCTTCGGCTTCTACAACATGATGGGCAAGTTCGCCGCAGTGCTCGGCCCGACGATGGTCGGCATCACGGCGCTCCTGACCGGCAACACGCGCAACGGCATGCTGTCGATCCTCGTGCTTTTCGTCGGCGGCGCTCTCCTGCTTGCGCGATCGCGCGGCGCGGGCAGCGGCGGATGAGCCACGCTGGCGGACGCGAAGGTACTGCCCGGCGGGCCGCGCGCGCGATCGCGCCGCAACACGCAGTGCCGCCGAACCGGGATTTCGCACGGCCGCGGCTCGTCCTCCTGAACGAGGCACAGCGGGAGGCTCTTCACGAAGCTTCGCTGACCCTGCTTGCACAATCCGGCCTGCGCCTGGACTCGGAACGTGCGCGCGCAGTCTGCCGTCAGGGGCACGCGCGGGTCGAGGGTGACCGCGTGTACTTCGACCGGGAACTCGTCGACGCAGCGATCGAATCGGCGCCCGCAACGATCGACATCTACGATCGCCGCGGGCAGCCGGCCTTCCGGCTCGGCGACGGCGAGACTCGATTTGGCGCGGGCGTCACGAACCTCTGGTTCCAGGACCCGATGACCGACGAGCTCACGCCGTTCAGCCGCGTCGACATGGGCCGCAGCGTCCGGCTCTGCCAGGCGCTGCCGAATTACGACGTCATCTCGACGCTCGGCGTGATCCGCGACCTGCCGCCCGAGATCGCCGACCTCTACGCCGTCCTCGAGATGGTCGCCAACTCGACCAAGCCGCTCGTGCTCCTGATCTCGGACGAGAGCCTGTTTCCGAGGGCGCTCGGGCTGCTCGACGCGGTGCGTGGCGATCTCGGCGAGCGGCCCTTCGTCATCCCGTACCTCAACCCGGTCACGCCGCTGGTGATCAACGAAGGGACTTCCGACAAGCTGCTGGACTCCGCCGCACGGTCGATCCCCGTGATCTACTCGAACTACGGCATGTCGGGCATGACGACGCCGCTGCCCTGCGCAGGCGCGCTCGCGCTCCTGAATGCGGAACTTCTCGGCGGACTCGTCCTGTCTCAGCTCGCGAAGCCGGGCGCCCCGATCATCCTCGGGAGCCTGCCCATGTACTTCGACATGAAGTCCATGATCGACTTCTACGATCCGCAGACGCACCTCATCGACCTGGCGTGCGCGGAGATGATGGCCGAGTACGGCATTCCCCACGCGGGCACTTCCGGAAGCGGCGAGGGGTGGGGACCGGACCTGCTGTCGGCGGGCGCCTCGTGGCTGAACCAGGTCACGAGCACCATCGGCCGCGTGGGTCTTGCGCCGTTCGTGGGCAGCACGCTGAACTCCAAGGCCTATTCGCCGGCGATGACCGTCTACGGCGACGAGGTCATCGGCGCGGCCCGGCTCTTTGCCCGGGGTTTCTCCGTCGATCCGGCTTCGATCGGCGCGGAGGAGGCGGTGGCACAGCTTGCCGGGGAAGGGCATTTCCTCACCGCCCCGTCGACGCTCGCGAACTACCGGAGCGCCTACTACCCCAGTATCTTTCCCAGGATCGGGCTCGAGAAATGGGTGGAGCTCGGGAGGCCGCGCGCGGATGCACGGGTCCGGGAGCGGGCGCGAGATCTGCTCGAGCGGGCTCCTGCACCCGAGGATCACGACGAAATTCTCGCGCAAGGGGAGGCGCTGATCTCGTGCCGGGCATGAAATCGCTTTCGGTCGCCGACTGGGTCGCGCTCGGGACCTTTGCGTTGATCGCGCTCGAGATGGCGCTGATCCGCGCAGGCCTCGTGCGCGGGCACTTCGGGTGGCGCGATACGCTGGCTTCGGTCGCGATGCGCGCCGGCAACTACGCGAGCAACCTGCCGCTGGCGGGCGCCGTCGTGGCGGTATTCGCCTTCCTCCACGAGTATCGGCTGTTCGACATTTCCCCCGCATCGCCCTGGGCGTGGGTGGCACTCGTGGTGCTCGACGACCTCGCCTGCTACGTGTTCCACCGCGCAAGCCACGAGCGCCGCTTCTGGTGGGCGGCGCACGTGAATCACCACTCTTCGCAGGAGTACAACCTCTCGACCGCCGTACGCCAGACCTGGACCGGCGTGCTGGTCGGCACCTGGGCGCCATGGTTCCCGCTGGCGCTGCTGGGATTTCCGCCCTGGATGATCCTTGTCCAGAGCGGCATCAGCCTGCTCTACCAGTACTGGATCCACACCGAGGCCATCCGCCGCATGCCGGCCTGGTTCGAGTACCTGTTCAACACGCCCTCGAATCACCGCGTCCACCATGCAGTGAACCCGCGTTACCTGGATCGCAACTACGCGGGCACCTTCATGGTGTGGGACCGGTTGTTCGGGACATTCGTCGCGGAACGCGACGACGATGCGCCCCGTTACGGCCTCGTCGACAACATTGGCACTTTCAATCCGGTCCGGATCGCATTCCACGAGTGGGCGGCGATCGCCCGCGATGTCGGCCGGGCGCGCAGCCTGCGCGAAGCGCTCGCCTACGTGCTCGGACCGCCGGGCTGGCGGCCCGACGGCAAGGGGTGGACGGCGCGCAACATCCGGCGGCTCGCGTCGAGTCCGGAGTGAAGCTTGCCCGCCTGCCGTACGCGGCCTTAGTGTAGGCCGCCATGCCGCGCATTCATGTCCGTGCACCGAGCGAGCTGTCGATCGAGCTGGACGACGGCCGGCACTTCGCGCTGCACCCGATCTGGCTGCGCGAGCGCTGCCGCGACCCGCGCAGCATGGACCTGCGCACCGGCCAGCGCCTCCACGATCCTTCGGACCTCGACCTAGCGTTGGCGGTCACGGCCGTCAGCGAGCCAGAGTCAGGCCACTACCGGATCCGTTTCAGCGACGGGCACGAGGCGGAATTACTCGGCCGGCAGTTACTCGAAGAGGCGGAGCTAGCGCCGGCCGACCATGACGTGCCCGCGCCGCGCCTCTGGGATGCGGCGACGGGCGAGGCGCGCCGCCATGCCTGGAGCGACCGGCCCGACGACGCGCAGCTCGGCGAATGGCTGCGCCAGTTCCTCGAGTCCGGCTTCATCGTCTTCAGCGGCGTGCCGGTGCGGCCGGGTGCGCTCTTCACCGTGGGCGGCACCTTCGGCTTTACGCGCGAGACGAACTTCGGCGCGCTGTTCGAAGTGCGCTCGACGGCCGAGGCGAGCGATCTCGCCTACACATCGCTCCCGCTCGATCCGCACACCGACAATCCCTACCGCGACCCGGTGCCAGGCGTGCAGTTGCTGCACTGCCTCGTCAACGAAACCATGGGCGGGCTCTCGACGCTGGTCGATGGATTCGCGGCGGCACGTGCACTTGAGGAGCGCGACCCCGAGGCCTTCACGCTTCTCTCGCGCACGCCGGTCCGCTTCCGCTACCAGGACCCCAACACCGAGCTGGTTGCGAGCGCGGTGCCGATCGAACTGGACGCGAGCGGCGGGCTGGTCGCGATCCACTTCAGTCCGCGCCTCGATTTCGTCCCGCTGCAGCCGCCCGGGGAGCTGCAGGCGTACTACCGCGCGCGCCGGACCTTCGATCACCTGCTGCGCTCGCCGGAATTCGAGATCCGCTTCCTGCTCGCGGCCGGCGAGCTCCTGATGATGGACAACCGGCGGCTGCTTCACGGCCGCACGGGTTTCGACCCTGGCGAAGGAGTGCGTCATCTGCAGGGGTGCTACATCGACATCGACGGTCCGCGCAGCCTGTACCGGGTCGTGCGCCGCCGTCTCGGCGCGGGGAACGGCGCATGAAGAGGATCGTCAGCTTCCGCCGCATGGCGGACGGCACGCGGGAGGACTACCTGCTGCTCGACGAGTCCGAGCGAAATTTCGCGGCCGGGCTGCCGGACCGCGTGCTGGCGGCGCTCGGCAAGCTCGACAACTCGCTCGAGGGCTATCCGGTCACGCGCCTCGTGCATTCCTTGCAGGTGGCGACGCGCGCCGAGGCCGCGGGCGCCGACGAAGAGCTGGTGCTCGGGGCGCTGCTGCATGACATCGGCGACGAGCTTGCGCCCTACAACCACGCCGAGGTGGCAGCCGGGATCCTGCGACCCTACGTCCGGCCCGAAGTCACCTGGATCGTCGAGCAGCACGGCCTGTTCCAGACCTATTACTACGTGCATCACCTCGGCGGCGACCGCCACATGCGCGAACGGCTGAAGGACCATCGGTGGTACGACGCCTGTGTCGCCTTCTGCGATTGGGACCAGGCCTCGTTCGACCCGGAGTTCCCGACCAAGACGCTCGCGCACTTCGAGCCGCTCCTGCGGCGCATCCTCTCGCGCGAGGCGCACGATCCGCGCTACGTCGCGGCCGAGGGCTGAGAGTCCATGTCGACCGTCGACACGCCCGACGCGACAGCCGGGAGGCGCTCGGTGTGGGCGGAACTCGCCGACGCGATCCGTGGCACGGGCGCCGACTACACGAAGATCCCGCTCAAGCGGGCCGTGTTCCTGCTCGCGGTGCCGATGGTGCTCGAGCTCGTGCTCGAGTCCACGTTCGCGGTGGTGGACATCTTCTTCGTCGGCATGCTCGGTTCTTCCGCGGTCGCGACGGTCGGGCTGACCGAGACGCTGCTGTTCCTGCTGTACGCGATCGGCATCGGCCTCGCGATGGCGGTGACCGCCGTCGTCGCCCGGCGCGTCGGCGAGGGCAAGCCGCAGGAGGCAGCGATCACGGCCGTGCAGGCGATCTGGATCGCGCTGCTCGCATCGCTGCCGTTCGCGGCGGCCGGCATCGTGTTCGCGCAGGACCTGCTGCGCCTGATGGGCGCGGACGCCTGGACGCTGGAACACGGCTACCCCTACATGCAGTGGGGACTCGGCAGCAATGCGGTGATCCTGTTGCTGTTCACCATCAACGCGACCTTCCGCGGCGCCGGGGACGCGGCCTCGGCGATGCGCGTGCTGTGGTTCGCGAACGGACTCAACATCGTGCTCGATCCGCTCCTGATCTTCGGCCTCGGCCCGGTGCCGGCGTTCGGCGTCGAAGGCGCGGCGATCGCGACCACGATCGGCCGCGGCGCCGGCGTGCTGCTGCAGGTCTGGATCCTGTTCCGCGGCGGGCCGCACCTGCGCGTGCTGCGCTCGCAACTCGTCTGGCACCGCGCGATCCTCGCCAACATCGTGCGCACCTCGCTCGGTGGCATCGGCCAGATGATCGTCGCGATGACCGCGTGGATATTCCTGATGCGGATCCTCGCGGGCATCGGCAGCCAGGCGGTCGCGGGCGCCACGATCGCGATACGCGTCATGATGTTCACCATGATGCCGGCCTGGGGCATGTCGAACGCGGCCGCGACGCTGGTCGGACAGAACCTGGGCGCCGGACACCCGGAACGTGCCGAAGCCTCGGTGTGGCGAATCGGCGCGTACAACATGGTGTACCTGCTCGGCGTATCGGCGCTCTTCTTCGCGCTGCCGGGCGAGTTGGTGGGGATATTTTCGGCCGACGCGGCGGTAATCGCGATCGGCGCGGAGTGGTTGCGAATCCTGTCGTATTCGCTGTTCGTCTACGGCTGGTGGATGGTCGCCGTGCAGGCGTTCAACGGTGCCGGCGACACGGTCACGCCGACCTGGATCAACGTCGTGTTCTTCTGGCTGATCCAGATCCCGCTGTCATGGTGGCTCGCGATCGCGCTCGGCTGGCAGCACTCGGGCGTGTTCTGGGCAGTGTTCATCTCGGAGACGGCGGTCGGGCTGTTCACCCTGGCGCTGTTTACGCGCGGGAAATGGAAGACGGCGCAGGTTTAGCAGAAGTGAATGCGGCTTCCTGCGTACGAGGATCCTGGCATCCTACGTCAGGACCGTCGGGCCGCTGCTAGCGTCAGGCCCATGAAAGCGCTGTATCTGTACGTCAATGCCGCCCTGTATCTCCTGTTCGCGATCTGGTGCACGTTCGGCATGGCGCGGACCGCGCCGGCGATGGGGTTTACCGTGCTCGCCAGCGGCGGCCGGTCGGAATATCTGGCGATCTACGGCGGACTGCAGCTCGGGCTCGCGGTCGGCTTCGGGCTCCTGGCGCGCAACGCGTCGTGGCACGAGGAGGGAATCCTGTTTGCGCTGGTCCTGTATGCACCGATCGTCGCATTCAGGATGTTTTCGCTGATCCGATTCTGGCCCGTCGGCGGGGTGACCTTGGCCACGGCGGCACTCGAGCTGGCGATGCTGGTTACTGCCGCCTGGCTGTACGCAGCTCGCTGAACCTCCGTGGCCGGAGAGGCCTTCCCCGGATCATGGCCTGAATCGGACGACCAGCGCCCGCAGCAGCCGCAAGTCGCCGGATGCCGGCGCCGGCCCATAGCGCAAGCGCAGGTAGGTCTCCGTGATTGCGAGCGTGCGCAACCCGAGGTCGGGGCGCAGGCGGCGCACGCGTGCTGCGAAGTCGCGCGGCGCTTCCGCGGCGGCACGCTCGATGCCGCGCCGGGCGAGGCGACGCTCGAAGCGCCGGTAAGCGGTCAAGGCCGGGTCGACTCCGCGAGGGCGCAGCTCGAGCGCGAGCCACAGCGCGAGGATGCCGACCGCGACCGCGAGGCCCGCCGCCAGGGCGGCCGCGAACGCGCGCCAGCCCGGGTCGTCAAAGCCCAGGTGCCCGAGGATGCTGTCCTGCGTCGCGCGGTCGAATTGCACGACCCAGTCGTTCCACTCGGCGTTCAGGTTGTCCCAGAGCATGCCGGCCCGCCAGAAGAGCTCGGAGCCGCGCCTTAGTCCGCCGGCGAGCGCCTCGGACCCGCCGAAGGACGCCTCGAAGCCGCGCTCGACGCGCTCCGGCGCGACTGCCGCGGTCGGGTCGACGCGCGTCCAGCCGCGTTCCGGCAGCCAGACCTCCGACCAGGCGTGGGCATGCGCATTGCGCACGATGAGGTAGCCGCCGAGCGGGTTCCAGTCGCCGCCCTGGTAACCGGCGACCACGCGGGCCGGGATCCCGGCCGCGCGCATCATCGTGGTGAATGCCGAGGCGAAATGACCGCAGAAGCCCGCGCGCGTATTGAACAGGAAGTCGTCCACCGAGTCCCGCGCGAGACCGGGCGGCGTCAGCGTGTAACGGAACTCCTGCTCGCGGAACATCGCGAGAGCCGCGCGCATGTAGGCGGCATCGCTGGCGGACTCGGCGCGCATCCGCCGTGCGAGCGCGAGCGTGCGCGGATTGCGGGTGGCCGGCAGTTGCAGGCTCGCGCGCCCGAGGGTGATGTCGAGTTCGATGCCGGCGCGGTAGTCGGGATACGAGCGCACGTCGTAACGCAGCACCGAATTGATCGGCCGGCGCGTGCGCAGACTGAAGTCCCAGGACTGGCTCGCGATGCCGCCCGTCCACTGCTGAGGCAGGTCGAGCGCGAACAGCATGTGCTGGGCCGTGGGTTCCATCGTCACGGTGTAATCGACCGGTGCGCCCCGATGGCTCACGGCAGGAAGCCGGAAGGGCGGGAACTCGGCGCGCCGCCAGGTGTAGCCGTCGAACTCCGCGAGCGTCAGGGCGCGCCAGTAGCGCTCGCGCGGAGGCGGCGGCGCGACCGGGAAGCGCACGCGGAAGGCCACGACGTCGTTTTGGGTGAGATCCGAGATATCGCCGGGCGACATTTCCTCCGTGAGCCCCGTCTGCGCGCGCTCTGAGGATGGCGCACCCCAGAAGCTGCCCGCGAAGCGCGGGAAGAAGAGGAACAGGACGAGCGCGACCGGCGCCGCCTTCAGGAGCATCGCGCCGGTGGTGCGAAACGGCCGCAGCGCGGACCCGCCGCTGCCGCGCAGCGACGCGCGCAGCAGCGCGGCGGCCAGCAGCCACACGGCCGGCAGCACCCAGGCCGCGGTCAACACGTCCTGCGCGTACAGGAAGGACGCGAGGCACAGGAACCAGCCGATGAAGATGAGCACCGCCAGGTCGCGGGCATTGCGGCTCTCGAGGAGCTTGAGCGCCGACATGAGCGCGAGCAGCGCGGTGCCGCCGTCGAGGCCGGTGATCGTCGCGTAGGTCGCGAACACGCCGATCGTAGCGCCACCGGCGACGAGGCTGCGCACGAGCGTGGACGGCAGGCGCCAGCCGCGCCGCTCGGCCACCAGGCGCCAGGCAGCCACGGCCAGTACGAAGGTCGCGACCCAGGGCTCGAGGCGCAGCAGGTGCGGCCCCAGTGCGGCCGCGAGTCCCGCCGTCGTCCAGGCCAGGCGCCGGAAGCTTTCTTCCCGCTCAGGCGACATCGGGGGCTGGTGCGTCGAAGCGCGCGATGGCGGCCAGGCAGCGCGCGCGATGTGCATCGCCGGGCGCCGGCCCGATTTCCTCGCCGGGTAGGCGCAGTCCGAAAGCGAGCCCGCGCGCGTGGGCGTCGACGATCCAGCGTGCCATCACGGCGAGGCGTGCCTCGAGGTCTGCACCCGGCGCGGCGGCGAGGTCGAAGACCGGAGTCGCCTCGGCTTCGCCGCTGAATTCCTTCACCAGCAGCTCGTCGGCCCGCGCGTAGGCCTTCCAGGCAATGTGCTTCGGCGGGTCGCCCGGGTGGTAATCCTTGAGTCCCGCGAAATCGTCATCGCCACGTCGCGCGCTGCCGCCGCCGGGTGAACCTGGCTGCGGAATCGGCGGCGGCGCGTCCGTGGCCGGGCGCGGATACACGAGGCAGTGCTGAGCCGGATGCAGCACCGCCCAGGCGCGAAACAGGCCCCAGGGATAACGTGTCGCGATCTCGACCCGGTCGAGCACGACGCTGCCTCGCCGACGCGTGGGGACGCGCAGCTCGAAGGCCGTCTCGCCGCCGGCCGCGACGGGCAGCGGCAGGGCCCCTGCGGATGCCACGGCAGCCGCGGCCTCGAGGTCGAGGCGCGGCAGCGGCCCGGGATTGGCGACGGCTATGCGGAACACGGCATCCTGTCCCGCGAATGGCGGTTCGGTGCCCGCCGGGCGTGCGATGAGCTGCTCGAGATTGCGGTGGCAGGCGTGCATCGCGACGACGCCGAGCGCCGCGAGCAGAAAGGTCAGCGCAAGGCCGAGGTTGTTGCCGTAGTTGAGCGAACCGAGCAGCATCCCGAACAGCATCAGCCCGAAGGCGACGCCGAGACCGGTCGGCAGGATGTAGATGCGGCCGCGCCGCAGCGTCACCGCCTCCCGGTCGGGTCCCTGGCGCCGACGAATCCAGTCGCTTACCCAGGCGCGCAGCGCGCGCTTGGCGGAGTACGCGGCGGAATGTCGCGCCGACCTCAGGGGATCGGCACCGAGCTGATGAGTGCAGCCGCGATTTCGGCCGGGCCCCGAGTGTCCGTCGCGTCGCGCGGGCGCAGCCGATGGCCGATGACCGCCGGCAGCACGGCCTGCAGGTCCTCGGGCAGCACGCCCGCGTGGGCGTGCAGGAATGCCCAGGCCTGCGCCGCGCGCAGCAGGCCGATGACCGCGCGCGGCGAGAGCCCGGCCTGGTAGCGGCCATTCTCGCGCGAGGCGCGCGCGATGGCCTGCACGTAGTCGAGCAGCGGATCGCTCGCGTGCAGTTCGGTGACGCGCCGCTGCAGCGCCGGGATCGCGGTGGGGTCGAGCACCGCCGGCAGGTCCTCGAGCAGGTCGCGCCGGTCCCGCCCTCGCAACAGCGCGCGCTCGTGGCTCGCGGCCGGGTAGCCGAGCTCGATCCGCATCAGGAACCGGTCGACCTGCGACTCCGGCAGCGGGAACGTGCCGACCTGGAACGAGGGATTCTGGGTGGCGACGATGAAGAACGGCTCCGGCAAGGCATGGGACTCGCCGTCCACCGTGACCTGACGCTCCTCCATCGCCTCGAGCAGCGCGCTCTGCGCCTTGGGCGTCGCGCGATTCACCTCGTCGGCCATGACGAGCTGGGCGAACACCGGCCCGCGGTTGAAGCGGAAGCGCCCGCTCGCGCGGTCGTAGACCGAGATGCCGATGACATCGGCCGGCAGCAGGTCGCTGGTGAACTGGATGCGCTGGTACGTGAGGCCGAGGATGCGCGCGAGCGCGTGCGCAAGCGTCGTCTTGCCGACACCCGGGATGTCCTCGATCAGCAGATGGCCGCGTGCCAGCAGGCAGGCGAGGGCGAGCCGCACTTCGCGGTCCTTGCCGAGCAGGACCTGGTTGAGGCTCGCGAGCGCCGCGAGTAGCGGCGCACGGGCCGAGTCGCTCAGCTGGGCCTGCGCGTTCATCGCAATGAGGCTACCCGCTCGTGCTGCTCGGCAAGTTGCGCCAGTTCACGCTCGAATCCCTCGAGGCGCTCCCGCTCCTGGGTCACCACGTCGGCGGGCGCGTTGCGCACGAAGCTGTCGTTGCCGAGCTTCGCGTTCGCGCGTGCCAGCTCCTGCTCGACCTTGACGCGGCGCTTGCCGAGCCGCGCGAGCTCTGCCTCGACGTCGATCAGGCCCGCCATCGGGACGTGCAGCTTCATCTCGCCGACCGCGGCGGTCGCCGACTGGGGCGCCTGCTCGCCGCGCTGCAGCCATCGCAGCTCGCTGACGCCGGCCAGGCGGCAGATCGCGGAGGCGCTGGCCTCGAATCGCTGGCGCTCCACCGCGCCGGCGTTTTCGACGTAGATGACGACCTGGCGCGACGGCGCGATGTCGAACTCGCCGCGGATTCCGCGCAAGCCGAGGATGACGGCCATGGTCCACCGCGCGTCGGCTTCCACGGCCGGATCCACGGCGGCTGCGTCGGATTCCGGGTAGGGCTGGACCATGATCGACGCGCCTGACACGCCGGCGCGCGGCGCCACGCGCTGCCAGATCTCTTCGGTGATGAACGGCATCAGCGGGTGCAGCAGCCGCAGCAGCGTCTCCAGCGTCCCGAGCAGCGTGCGGCGCGCGCCCCGCCGGGCGGCATCCGTCGCTTCGCCGGACTGCAGCACCGGCTTGGTGAACTCCAGGTACCAGTCGCAGAACTCGTACCAGGTGAACTCGTAGAGGGCCTGCGCGGCCTGGTCGAAGCGGTAGGCCGCAATGCCGTCCCGGACCGCATCGACCGTCGCCGCGAGCCGGGAGCGGATCCACCGGTCCTGGGCCGAGAGAGTCTCGGGTCCTGCCGGCAGCGGCGACTCCGTCGTCATCAGTACGAAGCGCGCGGCGTTCCAGAGCTTGTTGCAGAAATTGCGGTAGCCCTCGACACGCCCGAGGTCGAAGCGCAGGTCGCGCGACTGCGTCGCGAGCGAGGCGAAGGTGAAGCGGAGTGCATCCGTGCCGTAGGCCGCGACGCCTGCCGGGAACTGCTTGCGGGTCGCGCGCTCGATCGCCGGGGCGAGCTGCGGCTGCATGAGGCCGGCCGTGCGCTTCGCGACCAGCGCCTCGAGCCCGATGCCGTCGACGATATCGAGCGGGTCGAGGACATTGCCCTTGGATTTCGACATCTTCTGGCCGTCGTGATCGCGGATCAGCCCGTGGATGTACACCTCGCGGAATGGGACCTCGCCGGTGAAGTGCAGTCCCAGCATCGCCATGCGCGCGACCCAGAAAAAGATGATGTCGAAACCCGTGACGAGCACGCTGGTCGGATAGTACGACTCGAGCTCCCGGGTGCGCTCGGGCCAGCCGAGCGTGCTCATTGGCCACAGGCCCGAGGAGAACCAGGTGTCGAGCACGTCCTCGTCCTGGCGCAGCGGCAGCGTGGCCGCGAGGCCGTGCCGGCTGCGCACGTCGGCCTCGCTCTCCCCGACGTAGATCGCGCCGTCCGGCCCGTACCAGGCCGGGATGCGATGGCCCCACCAGAGCTGCCGGCTGATGCACCAGTCCTCGATGTTCCGCATCCACTCGAAGTAGGTACGGTCCCAGTTCTCCGGCACGAAGCGGATCCGCCCTTCCTCGACGGCGCGGATCGCAGGCCCGGCGAGCGGTGCGATGCGCACGTACCACTGGTCCGTGAGCCAGGGCTCGATCACGGCGCCGCTGCGGTCACCGCGCGGGATCGTGAGGCGGTGAGGTTCGGCCTTTTCCAGCAGTCCCGCGGCCTCGAGGTCGGCAACGACGCGTTTGCGGGCCTCGAACCGGTCGAGCCCCCGGTAGGCGGCCGGCGACTCGTCATTGATCTTCGCGTCGGCCGTCAGGATGTTGATCAGCGGCAGCCCGCGGCGCTGCCCGACCCCGTAGTCGTTGAAGTCGTGCGCGGGGGTCAGCTTGACGCAGCCCGTGCCGAAGGCCGGGTCCGCGAACTCGTCGGCGATGAGCGGGATCGTGCGGCCCGTGAGCGGAAGCGCGAGCTGCGTGCCGTCCAGGCCACGATAGCGTTCGTCGTCCGGGTGAAACGCGACGGCGACGTCCGCGAGCATCGTCTCCGGCCGGGTCGTCGCGATCGTCACGTGACCCGCGCCCGCGGCGAACGGGTAGCGGATGTGCCAGAGCGTGCCATTCTCCTCCTCGGCGGCGACCTCGAGGTCGGAGACCGCGGTCTTCAGCACCGGGTCCCAGTTCACCAGCCGCTTGCCGCGGTAGATGAGGCCGTCCTCGTGCAGCCGGATGAATGCGTGCTGCACCGCCTGCGACATGCCGGGGTCCATCGTGAATCGGTCGCGGCTCCAGTCCACGGAACAGCCGAGTCGGCGCATCTGCCGCGCAATCGTGCCGCCGGACTCCTCTTTCCACCGCCACACGCGCTCACTGAAGGCCTCGCGGCCGAGCGCGTGGCGGGACTTGCCCTCGGCGAGGAGCTGACGCTCGACGACCATCTGGGTCGCGATGCCGGCGTGATCGGTGCCCGGCTGCCACAGCGCGCGGTCGCCCGACATGCGGTGGAAGCGGGTCAGTGCGTCCATGATCGTGTCCTGGAACGCGTGGCCCATGTGCAGCGTCCCGGTCACGTTGGGCGGCGGGATGACGATGCAGTACGGCGTTCCGCCGCCGGCTGGCGCGAACAGGCCCTCCGCCTCCCAGCGGCGATAGATGCGCTCCTCGATGTCCGGCGGCGAGTAGGTCTTGTCCATGCCCGGCGGGTGAGTCAATCCTCGCCCGGCGCGAGCTGCTCGCGCAATGCCGCGGCCACGAGGTCCGGCAGCGCGGCGCGCAGCCGGTCGATCACACGCTCGAACATGACGGCCTCGATGTCGCGCGCGGCGGCGTGCAGCAGCTCGTCCGTGAGGTTCAACGTGCGGTTCACGAGCATCGCCTGCAGTGACGCGACGTCCTCCTCCGAGAGCAGCCCCGCTGCGTACGGCGCCTCGGATTCCGGCACGCGTTCCGGCTTCGGGAAGCTGCCGGTCGCGTGCAGCTCGACGACGTCGGTCAGGATCGGCAGGTCGCGCACGGGATCGCGGCTCACGGCTCGCTCCCCATCTCGTGCGTCGCCGGCGCAAGGCCGCGCTCGCGGTACGCGCGGAAGCGCTCGCGGCCCTGGGTCCGGCGCCCGGCGTCGGAATCCACGACCTCGGCGATGCGCGCCCAGGCATTGATGTCTGACGGCGCCGTCGAGGACAGGTTGACGAGCACGTCGCCGTCCGCGGCGTCGGCCTCGGCGCCCTCCGCGATCACGACTGTCGGCAGCGCCGGCGGCAGGGTGTCGTCCGGTGTGCTCGCGCGGCGGTGCGGCACGAAGCTGCGATCGGAGAACGTCCACAGGAGCTGGTCGAAGGCCTCGAGTTCGCCGCCCGCGTCGAACTGCACGCGCACGCGATGGCGCTTCAACCAGGCTTTCTCCACCAGCCGGCAAGCGAAGTGCAGGCGCTGTCGGGGATCGCTGCCCTCGAGCACGTAGAAGTCGACCTGCGGCGCCGGCAAGGGTTCAGGCCCCGTGCAGCAGCCAGTCGACGAGCAGTGGCACCGGCCGCCCGGTGCTGCCTTTGTGGGTGCCGGTCAGGTAGGCGCTGCCCGCGACGTCCAGGTGCGCCCACGTGAGGCCCTCGGTGAACTTCCACAGGAAGCAGGCGGCGGTAATCGCGCCGCCTTCGCGGCCCGCGACATTTGCCAGGTCGGCGAAATTGCTCTTCAGCAGCTCCGAGTACTCCTCGGCGACCGGCATGCGCCAGGCGCGGTCGTCGGCACGCTCCCCGGCCGCGGCCAGCGCCGCTGCCAGCTTGTCGTCCGGCGAGAATACGCCGCAGTAGTGCGCGCCGAGCGCGACCACGATGGCCCCGGTGAGCGTCGCGATGTCCACCACCGCGCGCGGCTTGAAGCGGCGCGAGTAAGTGATGCCGTCGCACAGGATCAGGCGTCCCTCGGCGTCTGTATTCAGCACTTCGATGGTCTTGCCGGCCATCGAGGTGACGATGTCACCGGGCTTGGTGGCGCGGCCGCTCGGCATGTTCTCGCAGGTCGGGATGATGCCGACGACGTTGATGGGTGCCGCGATCGTCGCGAGCGCCTTCAAAGCGCCGAACACCGACGCCGCGCCCGACATGTCGAACTTCATTTCGTCCATTCCGGGCGGCTGCTTGAGCGAGATGCCGCCGGTGTCGAAGGTGATGCCCTTCCCGACCAGCGCCACGGGCGCCTGGTCCTTCTCGCCGCCGCGGTACTCGAGCACGATCAGGCGCGGCGGCTCGTCCGAGCCGCGCGTGACGGAGAGGAAGGAGCCCATGCCGAGCTTCCTGATCTCGCGCTCGTCGAGCACCTGCGCGCGCACCGACTTGTGCTCCTTCGCGAGCGCGCGGGCCGCCTCCGCGAGGTAGCGCGGCGTGCAGACGTTGCCCGGCAGGTTGGCGAGGTCCTTCATGCGCGCCATGCCCGCGGCGATGCCGTTGCCGTCGCGCAGGCCGCGCGCGGCGGCGTCGGCTTCCGGGTCCGCGACCACGATGCCGAGTCGCGAAAGCCTTGGCAGCGGCGGCTTCTTGCCGGACTTCAGGTCGTTGATGCGATACAAGGCGTTGCTGACGCTCTCGACGGCATGGCGGACGGCGTAGGAGGCATCGAGTCCGGGCACCGGGTCGGCGGCGAGCCAGGAAACGGCGTTCGCACAGCCGGTCCTTGCGAGCCACTGCGTGGCGGCGAATACTGCGCGTCGGTAGGGCTTGCGACCGTACGAGGATTTCGGCCCGAGGCCCACCAGCAGGATGCGCTCGGCCGGGCCGCGCCGCAGCGCAGTGACCGGGAAGACCTCGGTGCTCCTGCCTGAGAAATCGCCGCGGCGCAGCAACCGGGAGACCGAGCCACCGGCTGCGCGGTCGACGCGCTTCGCGGCCTCGGACAGGGTCGCGTTCTCGTGGATGCCGACGATGGCGCAGGCGGTGCGCTGGCGTGCGCTCCCTGCCTTGATGACCTGAAACTGCATGGTTGCTCGATCCCCCGGAGGGCGCGGACGGACGGCGGCCCGTTGAGCGCGCCCCCGCGCTGGTTTACCGTGTTGCGGCCAGTTTAATCGAAAACGCCAGCGAACCCCCGCGAAACCAGCCTTGTTTGCAACGATCGACCGCTACGTATTGCGCGAAGTCGCGTTGGCCCTCGCAGGCGTCACCGTCGTGCTGCTCGCCATCCTGGTCAGTTACCAGGTCGCCCGCATCCTCGGCATCGCCGCCGATCGCGGATTTCCGCAGGAAATCGTATTCGCGCTGATCGGCTTCACGACGCTCGAGAACCTCATGGTGCTGGTCCCGATCAGCATGTTGCTCGCGGCGATGCTGGCCCTCGGCCGGCTCTACCACGAGAGCGAGATGGCGGCCGTCCGTGCCTGCGGCATCGGCCCGGAGCGCCTGTACCTGCCGGTGTACACGCTTGCGCTGCCGGTCGCGATCGGGCTCGCCTGGCTCACGTTCGTGGTCGGTCCCGAAGCGCGCAACGGCGCAGAGGCGTTGCGCGGCCGCGGCCTGCGCGACGCCGAGTTCGGACTGCTCGCGCCCGGCACCTTCCGCACCTATGCCGGCGGCAAGGCCGTGTTCTACGCAGAGGCGAGCGGGGCCGACGGCCGGCTGATCAACGTGTTCACGCAGCACCTGGCCGGCGACCGGATCGAGGTGGCGACCGCTGCCTGGGCCGAACAACGCGTGCTCGCGGGTGGGCGCACCCAGGTCGTCGTGTTGCACGACGGCGAGCGAATCGAGGGCGTGCCGGGGCAGGCGAACTTCCGCCGCATCCGATTCGCCGAGCACGGCATACCGGTCGTGGTGCCCGAGGCGGGCGCGGGGCGGACGGTGCCGGAACGCAAACCGAGCCGCGAGCTCTTGGGCTCGACCGCGCTCGTGGACATCGCGGAGTTGCAGCGGCGCATTTCGCTGCCAGTCATGGTGCTGGTGCTTGCCTTCATGGCGGTGCCGCTCGCGGCGCTCCGCCCGCGCGAGGGACGTTACGCGCGCGTCGCGCTCGCGATCCTGCTGTACTTCATCTATGCGAACCTGTTGTCCGCGGCCCAGGTCTGGATCGAGAAGGGGCAGCTGCCGCCCGAGATCGGCACCTGGTGGGTGCATGCACTGGTGCTGGCCGCGGGCCTCGTCCTGATCCACCGCCAGAGCCCGGTCTCGCGCTGGTTCCGGCGCCGGCGGTATTTCGCGTGACGATCCTCGACCGCTACTTCGCGAAGACGGTGCTGCTGCACACGCTGATCGTCATGGGCGTGCTGCTGGCGCTCATGACGCTCGGGAACTTCATCGCCCAGCAAGATGACATCGGACAGGGCAGCTACGACGTGTCGGGTGCCTTCCTGGTGACGCTGTTGCAGCTGCCGCAACAGGCTTACGAGCTGCTGCCGATCGGCGCGCTGATCGGCGCGATCATGGGCCTCGGCGGGCTGGCGCGTGACAGCGAGCTCACGGTCGTGCGGGCGGCGGGCGTCTCCGTCGCGCGCATCGCCGCCTCCGCGGCGCTCGCCGGTCTCGTGGTAGCTGCGGTCCTCTGGGTGCTCGGCGAGTATTTCGCACCGCCGGCCGACCAGTACGCGCGCCAGTACAAGATCTTCAGCCGCTACTCGCAGCTCGAGTTCACCGGCAGCCGCAGCGCCTGGATCCGCCAGGGGTCGCACTACATCAACGTGCGCCGCCAGGCCGCGGAGAATCTGTTCGGCGGCGTGTACATCTACGAACTCGATGACGAGCGCCGGCTGCAACTCGTGGGGCGCGCGGAGACGGCGACCCAGGACGACAGCGGGCACTGGGTGCTGACCAACTATGTGGAGACTCGCCTGGGCGAGGACCACGTCGAGGCGCGCGTGCTGCCGCGGCTGGTGACCGAGCAGGGGTTCGAGGCGGACTTCCTGGGCGCGGCGGTCACGCAGCCGGACTCGCTGCCGCTCGCCGACTTGTACGCCTACAAGGAGCATCTGAAGGCGAACGACCTCGATTCGTCGGCCTGGGAGATCGCGTTCTGGTCGCGCATCTCGCGCCTCGTCGCCGCGGTCGTCGTCTGCGTGTTCGCCGTCCCGTTCGCGTTCGGGCCGCTGCGCTCGGCCGGCGCCGGCGCGCGCACGGTGCTCGGCATCCTCGCGGGCGTGCTGTTCGTGCTGTTGACGCAGACGCTCGAGAACAGCGGCCAGGTCTACGGGATCAACCCGCTGCTCGTCGCCTGGGGGCCGACGCTGCTCCTCTCGGCGATCGCAGCGGTCGCTATCCTGCGCACGCGCTAGGCGAGGCGCCGCACGCGCGTTCGGCCGGCGACGTCCAGCAGGCTGCGACGCTCGCCGTCGAAGGCGATCCAGGCGAAGTTCGTGACTAGCGGCAGGAGGAGCGCCACCGCGCTCGCGTGCGCGGCGGCACTGCCGGGCCGGGCAAGTTGCCAGGCGCCGACAGCAGCGAGCCAGGCGAGGCTGGCGCCCAGCAGGCAGCGGGCCAGTGACCCGGCCCAGGTGAGCCGCCGGGCTGCCGCGGTCTCGAGGCGGATGCGCCAGGCGCGCATGCCGAGCGTCTGGCCGCTCCGGGTCCAGCTCCAGCCGAAGTAAGCGAACACGAGGAGTGCGAGCAGTGCGTGGTAGGCGTGCGCGACCAAGCCCTGCGTCGCGGACAGGATCGCTTCGCCACTCGTCAACGGCAGCATCGCGAAAGTTGCCACGAACGCGAGCGCGACCGCGATCAGGGTGTCGTAGCTGAGGGCCGCGAGACGGCGAAAGAGACCGGCCGGAGCGCCCGTCGTTGCTTCATCAACCATGCGCCAACGATACACCGGAGGGGTCAGACCCCTTGAACTTCAAGGGGTCTGACCCCTTCAGTGCTTGTCCTGCTGCGCGAGGCGTTGCTCGATCGCGTCCTTGCTGCCGTGCAGGATCTGGCGTACCTGGGCGACGCCCGGGCGGCCGGCGATGCGGGCGATGGCCTCGGGAAGCTCATGCCAGTCGCGACCCCAGGAGAGGAGGCGCGCGGCATCCTTGACGACGGCGGTCACGGTCGTGTCATTGATCGGCTTCGGCGGCTTGGCGGCGGGTTTCGCCTTGGCCCCGGCACGCGCCGGTTTCGGCGGCGGCGCCGGCTTCACGACCGTCGCGGTCGACGTGGAACTGTTCGATCGTGCTGGCGCAGCCGCGCGCGCCTTTTCGAGCTGGCGTTCGCGCTCGGGCTCGGCGATCGGGACGAAGCGTTCGACGTGCTGCGAGCCGACGAGGTTGGTCAGGAACGACATCAGCTCGAGCGCTTCCGAGAGCGAGGGGTCGGCGGCCGCGAGCCGCGTCTTCACGATGTTCTGCAAGTCCGCGAGCCGCTGGCGCGCGAGGTCCACGACCCACTTCGTCGGCCGCTGGTGATTCGGCCAGGGCTGCACCAGCCAGTACTGGTCCTCCGGCAGGTCCGCGTAACGGGCATGCAGGTCGAGGCTCTTCTGCCATTTCTGCAGGAGCTGCAGGACGCGGTCGTCGGCGGGCGTCATGCGACTGAACATAAAGGACGGCGGGCGCCGCCGCAGCGGATTCACCGGAGTCCTTGACGTCCGTCACACTGGGCGTGTGATCAGCCGCGCGGACAGTCCTGCAGGATCGAAGGCGGGTCGGCCAGGGCCGCATCGAGGTCGTCGCCGAGCGCCACCAGCCAGGAACCGTACATCGGGTTCGGCAGCAGGAACCATTGCCGGCCCCACCAGGCCGCGCGGGCACAGCGCGCCGCGTCCCGTTCCGCGACGGACGCACGGCGCACGCCCGGCAGGAAATCCGCGAGGTCGTCGCCGACATTCAACACGATCCGGTAACCGTTCGCGATTTGCGCGCGACGCGCGAGCTTTTCGCCGTCCCATTCCGGCCGCTCACCGCGCAGCATCAGGTCGTCGGCCAGCGTCGGGCTGCCGAAGCCCAGCGACTCGAGGTTGGCCCGCGTGTCGTCGTGCTGCGGGCAGGCCGCCGGGTTGCCGTCGCGGGGCGCGCACTCGCGGTTGGTGATGAAGAAGATCCGCACCTGGCGCCCGGAGGAATCCGACATGAGGCGCGCGGCGCGGATGAATTCCGAGGCCCCGGGTACGGCGGGGGCGCTGCGCTTCGCAAGCCAGTCGTCCCATGCTTTCGGGAATTCTTCGAAGCAGAGTCCCTTGAGCAGCATCTCGGCCTGCGGCTCGGCGTTGTCGAGCACGGTCTCGTCGACGTCCATGACCACGGCGGGCGGCAACGCGAGCGAAGCGCCGGCCTGGCTCGGTTCGGCCGTCCAGGTCGGGTCGGCGAGTCCTGCCGCAAGCGCTTCGAGCGCCGCGCGGTAAATGGTCTCGCTCGCAGCGCGGAACTCCGAGGAGTTCCGGACCCATAGCGTCGCGCGATCGGCGCCCGCGGCGAATATCGGCTCGCCGCCGCAGCGCCCTGGCACGGGCGGCGCCGACGCGGCCGTCGGCGGCTGGGTCGCGCAACCCGCTGCGCAGGCGGCGATGGCCAGGGTCAGCGCCGCGCGCAGGAGGCAGCTCGACCGCATTCAGTCCACGACCCGCGTGCCGCCCCGGGCGGTGCGCTGTCCGTAGAGCGCCGAGAGGCGCTGCGTCATGGGACCGATCGCGCCGCTGCCGGTGCGGCGCCCGTCGACCGCCGTCACGCCCGCCAGCTCGCCCATCGTACCGGTGCAGAAAGCTTCGTCCGCACGGTAGAGCTCCGTGAGCGAAAGATCGCGGACCTGGTGGGCAATCCCCTCGGCGCGGCAGATGTCGAGCACCGTTGCCCGTGTGATGCCCTCGGGGCAGGCGGTGACCGTGGGCGTGCGCACGACGCCGCCCTGCACCAGGAACAGGTGCGTGGCGTTCGTCTCGGCGATGAAGCCGCGGCCATCGAGCATCAGGGCGTCGTCGGCGCCTGCGGCATTGGCCTCGATCTTTGCGAGTACGGAGTTGAGCAGGTTCGCATGGTGAATCTTCGGGTCGAGCACGTCGGGTCCCGGACGGCGAAAGCTGCTCGTGACCAGCTTGAGTCCCGCCTTGGAGTACACGGGTGCCTTGTGCTCGGCCAGCACGATGAGCGTCGGGCCCGACTGGTTCAGGCGCGGGTCCAACCCGGAAGTGAGCTTCACGCCGCGCGTCAGCGTCAGGCGGATGTGCACGCCGTCCCGCATGCGGTTCGCGGCGAGCGTGCGGCGGATCTCTTCGACGATCTTCTCGTTCGAGGGAATCCCTGCGAAGGCGAGGGCAAGCGCGGAGGAATGCAGCCGGGCGAGGTGCTCCTCGAGCGCGAAGATCCGTCCGTCGTAGAGTCGCAGGCCCTCCCAGACGGCGTCGCCGCCCTGCACGGCGCTGTCGAAAGGGCTGATGCCCGCTTCGTCGCGGTGCAGGATCCGGCCATTGACGTTGACGACCAGGTCGCGGTTCTTTTCGTTGTACTGCTGGAGCATGCCTCAAGCCTTCAGCCGCAAGGCGTACAGCTTCTCATACCACGGCTGGCACTCATCCACGAGGCGCGCTGCGACATCGTCGAGTTCGATGGGGCGGCGCCGGTACGGCTCGAAGCCGGTCGAGGCTTCGACTGCCGCGTACCAGTCCGGCGCCCAGGCACCGTCGGTGTCGCGCCGGCCGGCGGGCCAGGCGAGCATCTCGCGGTGGAAAGGAATCCGGAGTGCATCGCACAGGGCTTCGAGCTGGGCGGCGGGATCCTTGAGCACGTCGCTCGCCAGCACGACGGGCGGCGCGCGCCCAAGCCGGTCGGCGACGCGATCGAAAATCTCGCACTGCTGCGGCAGGCCGGTATCGGCAAGTCCGGCGCCAGGAAAAGTCCTGAGGAGCGAGGCGACCATTTCATTTGGCTCGCGGACCAGGAACCCGTGCGTCAGCCCATCGAGCCAGTCGCGCCCGATCACCGGCAGGAGGTGATGCGCCATGTGCTTCTGGTACCAGATGGCGCGGCCGCCGGGCACCGGACCGGTGAGCGCGGCAACCACCTTGCGCCAGTCCGGCTCGTGGGCGGCGATGACGGCATCGCGTCCCGGGTGCGCAACGTTCGTGGCCCGCAAGTAGTGCGCGTACAGCGGCTCGTCGCTGACGGCCGTGTCCGGGCGGCTGCCGAACGAACGCATCATCGCGGTCGAGATGTTGCGCGGCCCGGACCACATCGCGATGTGCACTGGCTGCGTCGTCATCCGCGGCGACCTCCAGTCGCGCTACCGGCCGAGACGCGCCATCGCGTCCACGACGCGGCGCAGGCACTCCGCGTTGATCCCACTCGCCGTTTCCGGGCCCGGCATGTTCTCGCCAGTCGCAGTCATGAGCTGCTCGAGCTGGTCCTTCCACTGGACCAGGAGGTCGTGCTTCTGCCGGTCCGAGAGTTCAGTCGACGCCTCGAGCACTTCGGGAGAGCCGAACGTGCGGCCCGGGTTTTTCATCGCGCCTGCGAAATCGAGGATCGGCATGGCGTCTTCCGCTTTTTCCGCGTGCCTGCTGGCTATGATACTGATCCCGGGGGTGGCCGGATGACCGAAAGGAATTGTGGGCGGTGGGCCGGCGCGGCGCTCTTGTGCGGCGCGGCGACGTTGATCTCCCTGGCGGCATACGGCGCCGAAAAGGACAAGCAGGCGGCCGACCTTGCGCGGTACAAGGCGCTCCTCGCGGGAGCCGCGGCGATGCTCGAGGCGGAAAGCGATCCGGACGCGCTCGCGGCTGCTGGACTGTTCCGGTGGCGCACCGACAGCGAACATGCGCTCAGGCTCTTCGAACGGGCGAGTCGCGCGCAGATGTCGCCGCCCGGGATCACCTGGCTCCACGCGGCACTCTGCGGCGCGACGAGCGCCTGCGATCCCGCACCACTCGAGGCGCGATTCCGCGCGCAGGACCCGGGCAATGTGCTTGGGTGGTTCGCCGACATACACCGCGCGTACGCAGCCGGCGACAACCGCGCGCTCGAAGCGGCACTCGCCAGGGCGGCAACGCTTCCCGTAGTGAACATTCATTTCACGTCGAACATCGGGCGCCTTGCGACGGCCGTCGACCGCGCGCGAGCCCTGACGCCGGGAGAGGCGCTCACGTCCGTAACTGGCGAGCTGTCGGGCGCGCCCGTCCTGGTCCAGCTCACTGCGGTGGCTCGCGCCTGCGACGAGAAGAGTCTCCAGCAGCCGGCCCGCGCGAGGTCCTGCCGCGCGCTGGCGCAATCGATGATGGCGGGAGACACCGTGCTCGCGGAAATGCTCGGAGCCGCAATCGCGAAGCGCGCCTGGCCTACGAATTCTGCCGAATGGGATGCCGCGGTAGAAGCGCGCCGGGTCCACCGCTACCGTGTGGAAAGGCTTACCCCACTCGAGAGGGTGCTGGAGGGGGATGAGCAGGCGGCGCGGGATGTCATCGCGCTCTTCAAGGTCCTATCGCGCGAGCAGGATGTGCTGGTCGCACGCCTCGAGGCGCACGCCATCGATCCTGTGCCGCCAGCCGGGTGGCGCGAATCCGCGCCGCCATGATTCCGTTGGTTGTGAACTGGCGCTCCCAGAGGGATTCGAACCCTCGTACCAGCCTTGAGAGGGCTG
>Ga0187894_10000973_pt1 | contig 37927 bp, 23 predicted proteins | sample GBC1701081metaG_FD_136650 | JGI IMG/M metagenome (GOLD analysis project Ga0187894, IMG submission 136650) | White microbial mat communities from a lava cave in the Kipuka Kanohina Cave System on the Island of Hawaii, USA - GBC170108-1 metaG ... | reverse complement strand
CGGCCTGCCGACGACCTGCCATTCGAAGATCCTTCAGGGCAACATCGCCAGGCAGGACGCGGTCTGCGTCGGCAAGCTGCGCCAGGCCGGCGCCATCGTGCTGGGCAAGCTCTCGACGCACGAGTTCGCCATCGGCGGACCGAGCTTCGATCTGCCTTGGCCGCCGGCACGCAATCCGTGGAACCCCGATCATCACCCCGGCGGCTCGTCGTCGGGCTCGGGTGCCGGCGTCGCGGCGGGCCTCTTCCCCATGGCGCTCGGCTCGGACACCGGCGGCAGCGTGCGCAATCCGGCAAGCTGCTGCGGCATTGTCGGTCTGAAGCCGACCTATGGACTGGTCTCGCGGCGCGGCGTCTTTCCCTTGTCCTTCACGCTCGACCACGTGGGACCGATGACCCGCACCGTGGCCGATAACGCGTTGATGCTGGACGCCATCGCCGGCCACGATCCGCTCGACCCGGGCAGCGCCGCGAGCGTGCCCGGCCGCTACGCCGCGCGGCTCGACCACGGCGTTCGCGGCCTGCGGGTCGGCTTCGTTCGGCATTTCCACGAGACCGACATGACGGCCGATCCCGAGGTGACGGCGGCACTGGAGCAGGTCTTGCGCCGCCTGCAGACGTCGGGCGCCGACGTACGCGACGTCACCCTGCCGGCCCTGGGCGAGTTCCGCGACGTCAACCGCATCATCCTGCAAAGCGAGGCGTGGGCCGTGCATGCGCCGTGGCTGCGCGAGCGGCCAGGCGACTACGGCCAGCTGGCGCGGCGCCGCCTGATGTCGGGTGCCTTCATGTCGGCGGGCGACTACGTGCAGGCGCAGCGCCTTCGCACCGGGATGATCGCCCGGGTCGAGGAGGCCTTGCGCGATGTCGACGTGCTCCTGTGCGCCAGCAACATGGATCCGCCTAGCCGCATTGATAGTCCGGCCGACATCGAGCGCACCTACCCGCGCCAGGCGCGCACGCCATTCAATGTCACCGGACACCCGGCGATCGCCATGATGGCCGGTCTCTCCAAGGGCGGATTGCCGCTGTCGGTCCAGTTCGTCGGCCGCTACTTCGCCGAAGCGACGCTGTTGCAGGTGGCGAGGGCCTGGGAGCTGGCCGCCGGGACCGACAGCCAGCACCCACCGATCGCGTGAGGGTCGGGCACAGGATACCTGCACCGTCTGTCATCCCGAGCGGAGCGAGGGATCTTCTGCGAGTGACGCACCGTGCGTCTGCATCAAAAGATCCCTCGCTACGCTCGGGATGACAGCTTCGCCGCTGCTCACGACGGCACGGCGACCGCCTTGCTTTCGATGAGGGCGGTGATCTCCGCATCGCTGTAGCCCGCCTCTCCCAGCACCTCCCGCGTGTGCTCGCCCAGTCGGGGCGCCATGCGCCGAATGCCCGGGGGGCTCTCCGAGAACCGGGCCGACGGCCTGGCCTGGCGGATCGTCCCCTCCGTCGGATGCTCGAGGTCCACGAACATGCCCACCGCCTGCAGATGCGGCTGCTCGGCGACCTCGGTCAGCTTGGCAAATGCGGCGTGCGGCACGTCGATCCGCAGCAACAGCGCCTCCCACTCCGCCGTGGTCCGGCTGAGCGCGATCTCGCTCATGCGATTGTAGATCTTGTCGATGTTCGAGGCCCGTGCCACCGGGTCCCGCACGGAGAATTCCTCGATGCACTCCGGATGACCGACGGTCTGGAAAAAGGTGCACCAGTTGTCGCCGGAGTAGGGCAGCATCGTGATCCAGCCGTCCTTCGTGCGGACCGGGCGGCGCTCCCGCATGCGCTTGTAGCCGGCCGGCCCGATCGGCGGCACGAACGCGTGGCCGCCCAGCATCTCGATGCTGTTGAAGGCGGCCACGGTCTCCAGCATCGGCACCTCGACCATCTGGCCCGTCCCGCTCCGCTCGCGGCGGAACAGCGCGGCCGTCACCGCGGCCGTGAGCGACAGGCCGCACAGCTTGTCGCCGACCAGGCTGGGCACGAAGGCCGGCGCGTCATCCGTGCCCATGGCGGACGCGAAGCCCGACGCCGCCTGCACGACCTCGTCGAACGCCGGCCGGGCAGCCCACGGGCCGTCCTGGCCAAAGCCGGTTGCCGCCGCGTAGATGAGCCGCGGGTTGAGCTGGCGGCAATCCTCGTAGCTGAAGCCCAACCGTGCCAGCGCCGCCGGCCGTACGTTGGTGACCAGCACATCCGCCGTCGGGATCAGGCGCCGCAAGACAGCCTTGCCATCCGCGTGCTTCAGATCCAGCGCCAGGCTGCGCTTGTTGCGGTTCGCGGCCATGAACTGCCCGCTCATGCCGCGGTTGCGGAACTGGCCGGAGTAGCGCCAACCGTCACCGGTCAGCGATTCGACCTTGATGATCTCCGCGCCCCAGTCGCCCAGGGTCACGGCGCCGAACGGGCCGAACAGGATGGTGGTGAGGTCGAGGACCCGGATGCCCTGGAGCGGGCCGCTCGACTCAGTCATGGCAGATCCTCCGCCGCCTTCCTTGTCCGCGGAACGCTCGGGACAGGCATGGGTACACGTTCGCCGGGCCGCCGACCAAAGGCAACGAGAGCCGCCATTTCAACGCCGATAGTCACATATGCAATCCGGGAAGTCCTGGCAGCCTGACCGAAAACGCAGAAAGCGCTTCATGGTGAGCACAGGCGCAGACGCTTCGCGTCTCGCCGGGTCGAACCATGAAGCGCCGCCCCGCTGCCCGTGCGAGGCCTTCATGGTTCGACAAGCTCACCATGAAGGCAACAGGAGCGGCGCATTTTCAGTCAGGCTCTGGCACGTTCACGCAGCGTAGTATCCGCCGTCGACGATGTGCGAGGCGCCGGTCACGAACGATGACCTGTCCGAGCACATCCAGACCACCGCCTCGGCAATTTCCTCCGGCACGCCGAGGCGATGCATGGGCACCTTCGTCATCAGGAAATCGTAGCGCTCGGCCATCGTGGGATCGGTCATGGGTGTCTTGATGTACCCGGGGTTCACGCAATTCACCCGGATGTTGTCCTGGGCGTATTCCAGCGCCGCAGTCTTCGTGATGCCCACCACGCCGTGCTTTGCCGCAACGTAGTTGCTGGCCATCGGCAGGCCGACCAGACCGGCAATCGAGGCCGTGTTGACGATCGCGCCGCCGCCCTGGGCCAGCATCTGCACGATCTCATGCTTCATGCACAGGAACACGCCGGTCAGGTTCACCGCCAGCATGGCGTCGAACGATTGCCGACTCATCTCATGCGTGCGCTGCCCTGTCGGGCCGACGTGTCGCGGCGCAATGCCGGCGTTGTTGAAGGCGCAATCAAGCCGGCCGAACGCGGCCACGCTGCGGTTCACCATCGACTGGATCTGGGCCTCGTCGGCCACGTCGGCGCCGATCGCGATGGCCTGGCCGCCGGCGGCGTTGATCATGGCCACCGTCGCTGCCGCGCCGGCCTCGGTCTGGTCCGCCACCGCAACCCGCGCACCTTCACGCACCATGGCCAGCGCGGTTGCCCGTCCTATACCCGACGCGCCGCCCGTCACCAGCGCGCTCTTGCCCGCAAGAAGTCCAGCCATCGTTTCCTCCAGTCGGCAGCCGTCGTATCGGCTGACTATGCTTTGATACCAGCCAGGCATCCAGTTGCGTTGTAGCAAGTCAGAGGGCAGTCCTCGCGAGGACTCGCAGGGACGCTCACCAGCGCGATCCGTATTGCCCCTGCTGTCTGACAGCTTCACGGCCGACGGTCGCGCCCGGTGAGCTCGCAAACGCGCTGGCCGAGCGTCCCGGTAAGCGGGTCGACTGTTAGAGCCTGACTGAAAAAAGGAAGAATCGCTTCATGGCGAGCACAGGCAGACGCTTCACGTCTTGCCGGGTCGAATCATGAAGCGACCGCCCACGCGTGCGACCGCCTTCATGGTTCGACAAGCTCACCATGAAGGCTACCGAAAGAGCGCATTTTCGGGCTGTTGGCCCAACTCTCCGATTCGGGTGAGACGGAGCGGATGCCGGGTGAACCGGCAGGCCTAGAGAAACACCTGCCAGTCCTGGGGCACCGTCGCCGCCAGCGAGCCGCTGCTCAGGATGGTCGTGCCGTTCATCAGGTACTCGACGACCTGCGATGTGTTGACATTGCGCCACAGGATGTCCGAGCGCCCATCGGCGTTGAAATCGCCGACACCCTCGATCTGCCACTCCAGGCCGACCGTCGTCACGGCGCCGCCGCCGATGATCGCCCCGCCGTTCATCAGATATTCCCACACCTGGCCGGTGCTCGTGTTGCGCCACAGGATGTCGGAGCGGCCGTCGGCGTTGAAATCGCCGATGCCCTCGACCGCCCATACCGCCGCCGTGTTCCCGACGTTGGCGCTGCTCATGATCGCAGTGCCGTTCATCAGATACTCGAGGACCTGGCCGGTGTTGCTGTTGCGCCACAGGATGTCGGCGTGTCTGTCACCGTTGAAGTCGCCGACGCCCAGGATCTGCCACTCCAATCCGACCGTCGCCACGCTGCCGGTGTGCGTGATGGCCGCGCCGTTCAACTGGTACTCGAAGACCTGCCCGCTGTTGACGTTGCGCCAGAGGATGTCGGAATGGCCGTCACCGTTGAAATCGCCGGTGCCGGCGATCTGCCAATCCAGCCCGACCGTCCCGACAGAGGCAACGTTGACCACCGTCGCGTTGTTGAGCTGGTACTCCCAGACCTGGCCGGTGCTGGTATTGCGCCAGAGGATGTCGGAATGGCCGTCACCGTTGAAATCGCCCCGCCCCGCGATCTGGAACGGGGCCGCGACTGTCGCCACGACGGTGTTGCTGACGATCGTCGTGCCGTTCATCTGGAAGTCGCGCACCTGGCCGCTGTTGACGTTGCGCCAGATGATGTCGGCGTGGCCCAGGCCGTCCGTGCCGGCTACCTGCAGGTCGAGGTTGACCGTGGATACCGGCCCGCTGGCGATGATCCCGGTGCCGCTGAGCTGATATTCAAAGATCTGGCCGGTGTTGATGTTGCGCCACAGGATGTCGGAGCGGCCGTCGCCATTGAAGTCCCCGACACCTTCGACCTGCCACTCCAGCCCGACGGTCGCCACCATCCCGGCGAACAGCGTCGTCCCGCCGTCCATCTGGTATTCCCAGACCTGGCCGTTGGTGAGATTGCGCCACAGGATGTCGGAGCGGCCGTCCAGGTTGAAGTCACCGATGCCTTCGATCTGCCAGTCCAGCCCGAGCGTCCCGACCAGGGCGGCGTTGATGACGCTCGTGCCGTTCAGCTGGTATTCCCAGACCTGGCCTGTGATGGCATTGCGCCACAGGATGTCCGAACGGCCGTCGCCGTTGAAGTCGCCGGCACCTTCGATCCGCCAGTCGTGCCCCAGCGTGGTCACGGCGCCGCTGCCGATCGTCGCGAGGCCGTTGAGCTGATACTGCCACACCTGGCCGGTGGTGACATGGCGCCACAGGATGTCCGAGCGGCTGTCGCCATTGAAGTCGCCGACGGCCGCGAGCTCCCACTCAAGCCCGACCGTCGCCACCGTGCCGCTGCCAATGATCGTGAGGCCGTTCAGCTGTTCTTCCCAGACCTGGCCGGTGGCCCGGTTGCGCCACAGGATGTCCGAACGGGCGTCGCCGTTGAAATCCCCGATAGCGGCGATCTGCCAATTGAAGCTGGTCGTCGCAACTGACGATGACACGGTCCCGCTGGCGGTGATCGTGAAGCCGTTGAGCTGGGATTCCACCACCTGGCCGGTGCTGGCGCTCCGGAACAGCATGTCCGACCTGGCATCGCCGTTGAAGTCGCCGACATAGGCGCGCATCAGGACGTCGCGGTCGGTGAACCGCATGACTTCCGTGTCCCATACCGTGTCGGTGCCGTCCGCGCCGGCGGTCACGGTCCATGTTCCATCGGCGTTCCGTATCCAGGTGGCCGCCGACGAGCTCACGCTATAGGCAGCAATGTCCCAGCCGCCGTCCCCGTGCAGGACATCGTTGCTGCTGCCGCCATTGAGGATGTCATCTCCGTCCTTGCCCCACAACGTGTCGATCCCGGCGTTGCCCCTGAGGGTGTTGGCACCCGTCGTACCGTGGATCGTATCGGAGCCGGATCCGCCGAAGGCATTCTCTATGACCGTGTTGCCGGAAATTGCGATGTTGTTGGTGAGCCCGCCAATCGAGGAATAGGCTCCGGAGGCAATATTGATGGTTTGCGTGGCGCTGTAGCCCGAGCAGTCAAGCGTATCGTTGCCGCCGGAATCGTAGATGGTGAGCGCCGGCGCCGTGACGTACGAGTTGAACGAGAATATCGATCCGGCATTCGAATTGTGGCCGTACGTGGTGTCGCCAGTCCGCGTGGCGCGCGCGCCGTAGAGCGCCTGGATGGCAATGATGTCGGCCATCATCGTCGTCATGACAAACCGGTGGGACCCCAGGCCGGCCTCGACCTGGTCCATGTAGGACATCACCGAGAGCGCCCAACTGTCGTTTCGGTAGTGATTGTCGATGTTGTACGAGGGGCTGTACGTCTCGCTGAAGTTGTACAGGCCGCCGTGACCCAGCCCGATGACGTGTCCGATCTCGTGGATGTAGGTCTGGAAGCTGTAGCTGTCGATCGCCGAGCCGTTCAAGGCCAGCCAGTCCGTGCCGACGTTGACGGTCGCCAACGTCAGCGTCGTGCCCGAGAAGTTGTAGTTCGCGAACGCATTGGCCTGGTTGTCGTCGAACGTGATCATCGCGCCGCTGGCGACCGACGTGAATGTCAGGTTGGAGACGTCACTCCACGCCGCCATGGCCGCCAAGGCCAGGGTCTGCCCGGGACCCGTCAGTCCGGCAATGTTGTATGTGATGTTGGTGGTGCCCCAGCGAAGCAGGCCCACCTCACCGAAGTCGCTTTCCCAGTCGTGGTAACCGTACAGCAGCGTGTCGGCGATCTGGTCGTACGTGTAGTTCGGGAGCTGGGTGCCGCTGACCGCCGATAATGTGTACTGCCCGACGTCGTCGTAGCCACCGGCTTGGAACGCGCCAGCCGCAAGGTAGTAGGTCCCGCTGGCGGAGGGTGTGTAGGTAATCCTCGAGAACGAGGGGCTAACCGCGAAGTCGTCGTTGGAGGCGACCAGCACGCTGCCGCTGTCGAAGACCCGCAGGAAGGGATCGTGAAGCCAGGTGGGGCCGGACCCGGACAGGACGAACGTATAAGTCTGGCCCGCGTTGAGGGTGACCCTGAACCAGTCCTGATCCGTTTCGGGATTGATGACGCCGGTGACCGAAGAACCAATAGCCAGTGAATACGGGGTGCCCGTATTGCCGGGGATCGAGTCGCTGAAACCGAAGTAGGCGGTCTGGGACCCTGCGACGTCGGCACCCGTACCGGCAGAGGACTGCGGTCCCGCCGTATCGGTATCGCCCTTGCTTCCCCAATCGCTAGTCGCTGCGGGAGCGGGTGCGCTTCCGGGACTGGCCGCCGGCACGCCGGCAGGCTTCCTGCCACCCGAAGCGGTTTCGGCCGGGAGGTCATCGCTGAACGTCTCTTCCGGCCACTCACCGCCGTTTGGCGCAGCAAGTCCTGCTGCCCATCCCCGCGTCAATTCCATAGCGCGCGCAACTCCATCCCCCGGCGACCCTTAGGTCGCTCTTATGAAAGTAGCATAAGCGTCATAGAATCGGTAGCCATTTTGCATGCGAGTACACAAAGACGGTCAGTACTGAACCGATCTGCCGGCACCTGTCGCAACGCCAGCATTGCCGAGAACAGCTCAGGCAAAATTCCTGCGCAACGAGTGCTTAAGCGGAGATTGGGCCACAGCGAGGCCCAGTGTCGCCAAGCAAACCTTAGAGAATGATTGTACTTGATTGAATTGAAAGGAATTCCCGAGCAAGTCCAGTTTCCGATTCAACGTGATGGCTGGATGGAAGCCCGGCAAAGAGATATTGTGAGCCTGGATCTGCGCGAACGCGTGGTCAATGCGGTCATAAATGGGTGGAGCTGCCGTGAAGTGGCGTCGAGTCTCGGAGCTGACCCGTCCAGTGTGGTGACGGCAGCGCAGCGCTTTCGTGCCACGGAAAAGTGCGACGGCGCATCCGATGGCTGGTCGGCTGCCGTGCGCGCTGGCCGGTCAGCGCGGGTGGCTTCTGGCGCAGCTGGCGGAGAACTGGATGTGACCCTCGACGGCCGATCAACGGCCAACGCGTCTTGGCCCGGGCCGAGCAGTTCCTCGTGCCCACTCCGCGTTCCGGCGACATCGTCAACTTTCCGAGAGGCAGGACTCCGATGCACCCCCTATGCGTGTTGTGCTGGAACGACTGTCGTTTGAAGCACAGGAGTACCTACAGAGTGTGGCGTGGATTCGCTTGAATCGAGAGTTGGCCGATCCTCTTTCCAGCTCGCGCGTGCCTCAGCGACGTCTGTCGAATCGCCAATCTCAGACTGCCGTGCCGCGGCTCGCGTCGCTTCGCCTCTCTTCACAAACCGGACCCACGAACCCGAAGATCGTTCCAATACGCCACGACCGACCTCCTCCTCCTCGGGACAGAAGGTCATTCGCCGCTGGCCTTCTACCCGCGCAGGCTCGCTGCGTCTGCGGCTGTCACCATCATGTTCGATCCGGGCCGCGCGCTCGGCTGTTCCTCATGGGCCGGTTGTGATTAGGACGGTGGCCACATGCCCTGTATTCTTTCGATTGGCAGCCTGGAGGCATGATTCCCGCCTCCACAACTCGATTCCGATTTGATTGCCGAAGAGGAATGCTGAGCTATGGCTATTATCAACGGCGGCGATGGCGGCAACACTCTGATCGGCACCGCCGGCGACGACGTGATCTACGGGCACAGCGTCGCCGACACGTTGTCGAACGTCGGCCAGATCGTCGCGACTCAAGTTGCCACGGGTTTCAGCTCCCCTGTGTTCGCGACGTCCGCACCGGGCGATCCCGACCGGCTGTACGTCGTCGAAAAGGAGTCGGGCCAGGTCATGCTGCTCGATCCGTCAACGGGAAGCCGTTCGACATTTCTCAGCATCCCGACGAACCAGATCATGACCAGCGGCGAGCAGGGGCTGCTCAGTGTCGCGTTCCATCCCGACTACCAGAACAACGGCCGCTTTTTCGTCAACCTCGTCAATGCCAATGGCGACGTCGAGGTGCGCAGCTATACGCGCTCCGCCCAGAATCCCGATGTCGCCGATCCCACCGGCACGACGGTGATCACCGTCTCCCATCCGACATTCACGAACCACAACGGCGGAACCGTTGTCTTCGGGCCCGACGGCTACCTCTATGTCAGCATCGGCGACGGCGGCGGCACGGGCGACCCCTTCGAGAATGCGCAGAATACCGGGAGCCTCCTCGGCAAGATTCTGCGACTGGACGTGGACCCGGGCCGCGACGACTTCCCGGCCGACGCCACCCGCAACTATGGCATCCCCGCCACCAACCCCTTCGTCGGTCAGCCGGGCGCGGATGAAGTCTGGGCCTATGGCTTGCGCAATCCGTGGCGCATCAGTTTCGATTCGGAGACCGGCGATCTCTACATCGGCGACGTCGGTCAGGGCGCGCGCGAGGAGATCGATTTCCAGCCCGCCAGCAGCACGGGTGGCCTGGATTTCGGGTGGGACACGCGCGAGGGAACACTGTCCTACGAAGGGCCCGACAGTCCATCCTTCGTGGGTCCGATCTTCGACTATGCCCACACGCTGGGCCGGTCCGTCACGGGCGGCTATGTCTATCACGGGCCGGCAGCGGGCATGCAGGGCCTCTACATCTTTGCCGACTTTCTCTCCAACCGGGTCTGGAGCCTGCGGGTCGAGAACGGGCAGGCGATCGACGTGATCGAACGCACCAGCCAGATCGTCACCGGCGGCGTACCGTTGAGCCAGATCGCGTCGTTCGGCGTTGATGGCGACGGCACGCTCTATGTCATCAGCCTGGCCGGCAACATCTATCGCCTGGAACCGACGGCGGCGGCGGGCGACGGCAGCGACACGATTTCCGGCGGCAACGGCAATGACGCGATCGCGGGCGGCATCGGCAACGATGTCATCGATGGCGGCAGCGGCCATGACGTCGCCGTCTATTCGATCGCCTCGTCCTCGGCCAGCTGGGCGCGAAACGGCAACGGGTCGTGGACTGTCACGGCCGGCGCCGCCGGATCGGACACGCTGACAGGCATCGAGATCCTTCGCTTCGCCGACCGTGACTTCCTGTTGCAGCAAGCATTCGTAGGCGACTTCAGCGGCGATGGCCGCTCCGACATCCTGTGGCGCAACGCCGGCACCGGCGAGGTCTGGGAATACCAGATGAACGGCACCACGGTCACCGACAGCGCCCTGGTGGCGACGCTTGGGCCGAGCTGGCAGATCGATGCCGTCGGCGACTTCAACGGCGATGAGCGCTGCGACATCCTGTGGCGTAACCGGGACACGGGCGAAGTCTGGGAATACCAGCTGAACGGCGCGACCGTCATCAACGCCGCCCCGGTGGCGACGGTCGGCCTGGAGTGGCGCGTCGAGGGGACGGCCGACTTCAACAGCGATGGCCGCGCCGACATCCTGTGGCGCAACGCCATCACCGGCCAGGTCTGGCAGTACCAGATGAACGGCACGACCATCAGCAACAGTGCGTTGGTGGCGACGGTCGTGCTGGAGTGGCAGATCGCCGGCATCGGCGATTTCAATGCCGACGGACGCGGCGACATCCTGTGGCGCAACATGCGCACCGGCGAGGTCCGCGAGTACCAGCTGAACGGCGCGACGGTCGTCAACAATGCGTCGGTGGCGATGGTCGGGCTGGACTGGCAGATCGCCGGCATCGGCGACTTCAACGGCGACAGCCGCTCCGACATCCTGTGGCGCAACATCAACACCGGCCAGGTCTGGGAGTACCAGCTGGACGGCGCCACGATCATCAACAGCGCGTCAGTGGCGACGGTCGGATTGGACTGGCAGATCGCAGGCGTCGGCGACTTCAACGGCGATACGCGCTCCGACATCCTGTGGCGCAACGTCAACACCGGCCAGGTCTGGGAATACCAGCTGAACGGCACCACGATCACCCACAGCGGTGCCGTGGCGGTCCTCGGGCTGGACTGGCAACAGCCGCCCGGTGACTCCGCCCAGGCTGGCGCGAGCGACTTCGGCGGCGACGGCTATGCCGACATCCTGTGGCGCAACACCAATACCGGTCAGGTCTTTGAGTACCAGATGAACGGCACCACGATCGCCAGCAGCGGCTCGGTGGCGGCCGTCGCGCTCAGCTGGCGGATCGACGGCGTCGGCGACTTCAACGGCGACCGTCACGGCGACATCTTGTGGCGCAACACCACCACCGGCGAAGTGCGGCAGTACCAGTTGAACGGCACGACCGTCATGACAAACGGCTCCGTGGCGCAGGTCGGGCTGGACTGGCAGATCGCCGGCATCGGCGACTTCAACGCCGATGGCCACGCCGACATCCTGTGGCGCAACGTCACCAGCGGCCAGGTCTGGGAATACCAGATGAACGGCACCACGATCGTCAACAGCGCACTGGTCGCGAATGTCGGACTGGACTGGCGGATCGAAGGCGTGGCCGACTTCAACGGCGATGGGCGCTCGGACATCCTCTGGCGCAACACCAGCACCGGTCAGGTCCGGGAATACCAGATGAACGGTACCACGATCGTCAACAACGGCGCCGTGGCCGTGGTCGGACTCGACTGGCGGATCGACGGCGTCGGCGACATCAACGCCGATGGTCACTCGGACATCCTCTGGCGCAACACCAACACCGGCCAGGTCTGGGCGTACCAGATGAACGGCACGTCGATCACCTTCAGTGGAAACGTCGCTACTGTCGGCCTGGATTGGCACATCGAAGGGCTCGGCGACTTCAACGGCGATGGACGCTCGGATATCCTCTGGCGCAATCTGAACACCGGCGAGATCCTGGAGTACCAGATGAACGGCACCGCGATTGTGGGGGGCGGCTCAATAGCGACAGTCGGGCTGGAATGGCAGGTGTTCCTCTAGCCCGGATTTCTCAAGCCTGATATGCGGGGGCTCCCGCGGGGGCGGGACTGGCCAGGGAGCAAGACGGCGAAGTTTGATTCATGCCCGTAGACGCAAGAGCGGAACTTCGCGCCGTCCAACTGGTGCCGGGTGAAAATGTACGCCGCGAAGGCAACAGGTTTGTCGCCCTGACCCGCGAACCCTGGCTGGAAATGCGGTTCACTGACGGTTTGCCGGCCGGCAGGTGGATTTCACTGACATATCGGTCAAGCTATTTCGACGTGCTTGTGCGGCCGCTCCTGCGCTTCGTCATGCCGGACGGCACTCATGACCAGGCGATCCCGGCCGCGCTGTTCGGTCGAGCCGAGTGGGTCGGACGTGTGCCGGAAGGCACGCGCCGCATTCTGATCTCGCCCGTCGACAGCGATGGCGCGTTCGGCTTTGAAATCGAGGGCTGTCGACAGCTGTCGGCGGCTACCCTTCTGACCAAGGCCTGGTCGCTTGCTCCGCGCCTGACGCTCGAGGCCGTTGGTTCACACTGCATCGGCCGGCGGCAGACAGCGCACAGGCTGCTGCATCGCGCTCTCGGCTGGATGCCTCTTGAAAAGTATCACGAGTGGCGCGGGAAGCGCCTGCGGGATCTGGATCTTGCCGGTCTGGACGCGCCTCGGGCCGACTGGTCGGCCGGATCCCATATCCGCATTGCCGTCGCCGTCACCGGGCCGCCTGTCGACGGTGTCCGCGACCTTCTCGGCCAGCTGGAGCAGCAACCCTATCCAAGCTGGTCCCTGGCGCTGCTACCGCTGGACGCCATGTCGCTCCCGGCCGGGCTGGAGCCCCACATCGCATCGGGGCGCCTGGTGCTGCTCGACCCGCGACGGCCTGCCACCGCCCTGCTCGAAGGGCTCCCGGACGAGGTCCTGGTCGGCACGATCCGAATCGGCGACAGCCTGCCCCGGTACGCGTTGGCGACCCTTGCGGAATGGGCAATGCGGCAGCCCGCGAAGTCTGTTTTCTACGCCGATGATGACACCGTCGACCCCCGCGGCCGCCACGGCGATCCGCGGCTGAAGCCGGATTGGAGCCCGACATTCGAAGCTGCCCGACACTATGTCGGTGCGCCTCTCTTCGTGCGCGGCCGATGGTTGGTACAGCATGACCCGCCGAGCCTCGACGATGTCGTGCGCAAGGACGGGCTGAACGTGCTGCTGGCGGCAGCGGCGAAAACCGACGTCGAGCACATACGGCGGGTGATGCTGACCCGGCCCGCGCCGTCCCTTTGCGGTGGACCGGCCCGGCCCACGGTGGACGGCATCCCGGCGCCCGCCGGCGGCGGCGCGGAGGCCGCGAAGTCGGGCGTGACGATCATCATCCCCAACAGGGACCAGCCGCGGTTGCTGGAAGCGTGCATGCGCGGGCTGGGCAGGACGGCGGGGGCGGTGCCGTACGAGGTCATCATCGTCGACAACGGCAGTGTCGAGGCCGGTACGCGCCGGCTGTACAACTCGCTGCAGGCCGACAACCGCGTCACGGTGATCGACAGGCCTGGTCCGTTCAACTTCGCCCGCATGTGCAATGACGCCGCCGGCCAGGCGCGCATGCCGATCCTGCTGTTCCTCAACAACGACATCGAGATGGTCGATAGCGGCTGGCTGGAGCCGCTGTTGTCATGGGCGTCCCGGCCCGACATCGGCGCCGTCGGCGCGAAGCTGCTCTACCCGTCGGGCGGTTTGCAGCACGGCGGGGTCGTCGTGGGCCTCGCCGGCAGCACCGCGCATGTCGACCGCGGTGCCGGCAAGGACGATCCTGGCTACCTTCAACGTCTCGGCTCGACGCACGAGGTATCGGCCGTGACCGGCGCCTGCCTGGCCGTCGAGCGGGCAAAGTTCAATGCCGTCGGCGGGTTCGACGCCCAGAATCTGCCCGTCGAGTTGAACGATATCGACATGTGCCTGCGCCTTGAGGAGCGCGGATGGCGGACGATCTTCACGCCGCAGAGTGTTCTTATCCATCACGAGTCGGCAAGCCGGGGCACATCGACGGCGCACAGCCAGAAATACGAACGGGAACGCGCCGTCTTCCGCGACCGCTGGAGCGGCCGCCTGCGCGATGACCCCTACTTCCATCCGGCCCTTTCGTTGGTGTCGATCCGCACGGCGCTCGGCTAGAGCGCATCGCGTTCAAGCGGACGCGCCAATTGTGCCTTCTCCCCGCGAAGGCGGGGAGAAGGTGGCGCGAAGCGCCGGATGAGGGGCTTCGCGGCCTTGCGACAAGAACCAGCGCCGCATTTTATGCGACGCCGAGGAAGCCCCTCATCCGCCGTTCGGGCACCTTCTCCCCGCCTTCGCGGGGAGAAGGCATGATGAGCGCTCTAGTCCGGCCGCATGGCCGCATACATGCCGTCACGATGAAGCCGGGAGGGATTGCCGGACAGGTCGTGATAGGTGATGGCACCTTTTGCGAAGTAGTGGCAAACCAGCGCCCGGCGGGAGTGTTTCAGATCCTTCCGGGGCGATCCGCCATGCACGAGGTTGGCGTGCCAGAACAGGACATCGCCCTTTTTCGGGCAGAAGAACTGCGGCCCCAGGTGATAGGCCGTCAGATATCGCTCGACCGTCGGCTCGTAGCGCTCGTTGTAGACGCCGTACCCCTTCTCCTTGAACTCGCCCGGTGCGATGCCAACGTCGCGGCTCAGCAGGTAGGGCAGCAGCCGGTGGCTCTTGGGGTAGTACTCCAGTGGTCCGCTGTCGGGATGGATGTTCTCAAACGCAATCCAGTTCGCCACCAGGAACCCCAGCGGATAGGTTGTCATGTGGATGGCGTCCGAGTGGGCGCGTTGTCCGCTGCCCTTGTGGCCCATGATGGTCTGAAACGGGATCGCCTGCCGGCCCAGCAGCAGGTCGGTGATGCGCAGAATGGCGGGATGCCCCTGCAGCGCCGCTATCTCGGGCACCTGCAGATGCGGGTCGAGCCTGCGTCCGGGGTAGAGGTCGCCCGCTCCATGGCTTTCCGGGTCGACTGTGATGCGCCCGTCGGCGATGGCCTTTTCATAGGCGTCCCACGTGCGGTCCAGCACGCCGGCCTCGATCAGTCCCTCGGCGACGATGTAGCCGTTGACAACCCACTTGCGGCAGAGGTCGGCATCCCGTGCCGTGATATCGCCCTTGGCCAGCCTGCGGTCGATCTCCAGCAGCGCATCCGGCCGGTCGAGCCAGCATGCCGGGCCGCTGGCCGGGAAGGCGTCGTTGCGGAACTCACCGATGAGGTTCAGGTCCACCGGCACGTCGGCGAAATAGTACCGACGAAAGTCGCCGTTCGACCGTATGAATTTCCGCCGCACGTCGCCGATTGTCAGCATTTCCGTCCCATCCTCTCTGGCTGAGCCATGCCGCTCTTCTTCGTCCGGGTCAACCTCACACCTCGGACCGGCGGGCAAAGATCGACATGGCCGGACCATTCGGATGGTCGGGATGATCATGAGCGGTTCGGATGTCGTCGAAGCCCAGCAGGTCCAGGATTTTTACGATATCGTTCTTCGCCATCCAATAGTGGCGATCGTGCATTCCGCCGCAGAACGTTTTGGCCTTCCACGCGTTGTGGTAGCCGCGGCGGTAGAGGGGTACGCTGAGGTCGCGAAAGACGATCGTTTCGACCTCGCCGGACATGGCTTCGCGCCGCAGGTCGCCCTTGGGCATCGCGTCTTCGCTAAAATAATGCGTCCACAGATAGACCGCGCTGGACCGCCGGGCGACCAGCTCCATCAGATGGACGGGATTGCTCATGTGGTAGAGCACGCCGGAAGCAATGATGAGGTCGTATCTGACGTCTGTCTGTTCGAGCCACGGCAGGAAGTTGCCCAGAAAGAACTTCGCTCGTTTGACCTCCAGCAGCTCCTTGGTGATCAGGCAGCGCAAGAAAGCCAGCCGGTTGGCCTCGATGGCGTGGATGAACTCGGGCTGCTGTTGATCCAGCAGGTACGTATGCATGCCTTCCAGCGGCCCCAGCTCGAGGATCTTGCGGCCGGCGATCGATCCGAACTGCTCCAGGCACCATGGGATCCTGACATCCTGATACAGGGGTGTGTCGCCGGCGGTCGCGCCGACGCGCGGCGGCATCGCGTGGTTCCAGCCCGGCACCGCATCGATGGCATTCTGGGCACAGGGCAGGGCATCGACGTACTGGTCCAGGACCGTATCGGCGCGAGATCGCGATGCATGGGACGAATTCGGCCTTCTGTCCGAACCGCTGCGACGCAGGGACCGAAGCCCCACCAGCCTCGACGCGGCATGAAACAGTTTGGCGAGCAAGCGGCAACTCCTTGGGGGGCGAGGCGCGGCGATGCGATCGCCGGCACTCGAACGGTCGCACTTCCTAGCGCGGTTCCGGCAGTCGGTCCAACAGGATGAGGCGACCGTCCGAGTGGTTGCGGTTGAACCACGGGCTGAACGCCGGATCCTCGAATTTGTCCGTTCGATGGCGCTCGCGCAGGGCCGTCTTCTCCCGTCCGAAGCGGGCCGTGTTGACGGGCAGCTCGTCGCTGCCGCGGGAGGCGGACTCGTGATGGATCAGCCTCGCAAACGGCGTCCAGACCACCCGGTAGCCGCGCGCCACGGCGCGCAGGCAATAGTCGACGTCGTTGTAGGCGACGGCGAAGGTCTCCTCGTCGAACACGCCGACCTCGTCCAGGCACGCCCGCGAGATCAGCATGCAGGCGGCGGTCACCGCCGTCAGCGATTGCCGGACGTTGAGCCGCCCCATCATACCGGGATAGTCCTGCGGCTTGGCGTGGTACCAGTGCCCCGCCAACCCCGAAAGGCCGACGATCACGCCGGCGTGCTGCAGCGACAGATCGGGATAAAGAAGACGCGCTCCGACGATACCCGCGCCCGGATAGGCCAGGCACGACACCATCTCCCGCAGCCACTGCGGCTCCGTCACCTCGATGTCGTTGTTGAGCAGCAGGACGTGCTCACCCGTGGCCAGCCGGATGCCGCGATTGACCTGGCGCGAGAAATTGAAGGCTTCCGGCTTGATCTCGACCCGGAAGCCCGGTACCCGGGCACGCGCCTGCTCGTAGAGCTTCAGCACGCGCCCATCCGTCGTGCCGTTGTCGACCACGATGATCTCGCTGTCGGGATAGTCGGTCCGGGTCGTCAGGTCTTCGAGCAGTCGCGAGATCAGCTCGTGCGAATCCCGGCTGGGAACGACGATGGACACCTTCGGCCATGTCTGCATCGCCTTGTCGAAGCGCACGCGGTGCAGTGTCGGCGCAATCGCGCCTTCAACCGGCAGCGGCGCCCCGGCCGACCGGTACTGATCTCCCAACGCGCGGCGTGCGCTCTTCAGCGCCAGGTCCAGCGATGTCGTCGAGAAGCTCCGGTCGTGCCGCCGCCAGAGATAGGCCGGGAACGGCAGGTGCAGGATCTCGTGCCGCTGCAGGCCAGCCAGGTATCGCAACAGGAGATCGTAGTCCTGCGAACCTTCAAAGCCCGGTCGCAGGCCACCGATCTCGAGCAGCCGGTCGCGGCGATAGAGCGAGAGGTGGTTTATATAGTTCACGCCCGACAGCAACACCGGATCGTAGGCCGGCTTGAGGTGGTAGCCGACGGGTTTCAGCGAACCGTCCGTGATCACCTCGTCGGTGTAGAGGAACGCCGCCTCGGGATGCTTGTGCAGGGCTTCCAGGATGCGCACGACGGCGAACGGCGACAGCGCATCGTCGTGGTCGACCAGCCCGATCCAGGCGCCACGCGCCGCCGCGATCCCCGCGTTTGTCGCCGCAGCGATGCCGCCGTTCTCGCGGTTGGCGACCAGCCTGACGAACGGCGCCGTGGCGCGCGCCGACAGCCAGGCGCGCGTCTCCTCGGAGGTCGAGCCGTCATCGCTCAGGACCAGCTCGGCCACCCCCTCCGGCTGGGCTCCAAACGACGCATAAAGGTCGTCCAGGTAGCGCGCGCGGGTGTTGTACACGGGGACGACGAAGGACAGCCGCGGCGCGCCGCCGACCGCGAGCACGTCGGGTTCGACCGGCGTCAGCGCCGCCATCGTGAGCACTTTTGCATAGTGCTGGGTGGTGCCCTTGAATCGCCGCTTCGCCGGCGCCACCAAGCTGCTCCGGTCCTCGCCGTTGCCGATGATCTCGCAGACCGGCGCAGGCCCCTTGCCGGCAATCACTCGATCGATTGAACGGGCGACCATCCGCTGCAGGGCGTGCCTGCTGTACGCTGCGCGGGCCCACAGCCTGAACCTGACGGCCTGGCCCGACAGGTCCAGCCTGACGTGCTTGACCTCCCCACGCCCCGCAAGGGCGATCGCACAGATACCCAGAGCGGATTTGTTCAGCTTCCGGACTTCCGGCGCGCGGCCTGGCCCGTGATCGACCCGAACGCATGCATGAAGCGGATCGTCCATCGTCGCCAGGAACATCACGCAATAGCGGGGACGCCGGACGCGGAAGGAAACCGTGAATTGCGCGTTGGCGGCCGTGAGGCGCCACGTGGACAGGCCCACCCGTTTGGCGCCAACGGCGGACAGGCTCAGGAACGGGAACATCGGCTCGGCTTGTCTGGACCTGGCATCGGTGCCGTTCTGGCGAACGGTTCAGTCAATCCCTGTGTGCGCGGCGACTCTACCTCGGCTATCTGCTGATCAGCAGATGCCCCCGCACGAAGCGCTCGATGATCAGGCCCAGGAAGATGGTCACCAACCCGAACCATACCGTGTAGCTCTTGTCCAGGATCGTGGAGTATCCCTCGTAGTACGCCGAGCGCATCCACTCGACTGTCTGCAGTGAGGGATTGTAGGAGAGAATGTTGCGCACCGTCTCCGGAAGTGCGTCCGGCACGAAGTAGATTCCGGAGATCATGTACATGAGAACGAGGACGAGGCCGTATCCGGTCCCCCACGTGGGGAAGCCCATGGCGATGACACCATTGATGATGCCGAATCCGGCCCCCAGCAGCATGCCGGCACCCAGCGCGAAGGACGCCTGAACGAGATCCGCGGGCATGAAATCGATGTCCAGGGTCCAGAAGATGAACAGAAGCAGGATGATCGAGCAGCAGTTGCCCAGCAGCTCGAGCAGCGCCCGCGCGAGCAGCACGTCCAGCGTCTTGATGGCGGGAAACACCAGCAGCGGTCGGTTGAAGATCAGCGAGAGCATCGTCCACCGCGACATATAGCTGTACGCCATGAACGGCACCAACCCGGTGGCAAAGAACAAGGTCATGCTTTCGCCGTATGGGGAACTGCGGCCGAGCAATACGAAGATGGCGAGCAGGATCAGGATGTGGGTCAGCGGCCACGCGATCATGGCCAGATAGCCCACCCCGTGGCCGAAGAATCGGGTCCTGATATCCCGCAGCATGATGGCAACGATGACTCGGAACTGCAGCTGGAGCAGCGCGAATGTCGACTGCGTCGTGCCGGTTGAGATGTGCATCGACCTACCGTGTCCGGTTAGCGTTCCGATTCGGCTGCGCCCCGTGCTAGGATGCCTCCATGGACACCGCTATCGGAAAATGATCCAGCTCGACAACGTATTCAAGTTCTACAAGACGCCCCAGCATGTGAAGGTGGTGCTGGACAGTGTCTCGGCCGTTTTCGAGACCGGCTGGTCCTACGGCCTGCTGGGCGTGAACGGGGCCGGGAAGTCGACGACCCTGCGGCTGATCGCGGGTACCGAGCTGCCCAACGCGGGCCGCATCCGGCGCAGCGTGCGGGTTTCCTGGCCGTTGGGGTTCTCGGGCGGGTTCCATCCCCAGATGACCGGGCGTGACAATGTCAAATTCGTTGCGCGTATTTATGGCGAAGATGTGACCCGCGTCGTGCGCTTTGTCGAGGACTTCTCCGAGCTGGGCGACTATCTCGACGCGCCGGTGCTCACCTATTCCTCCGGCATGACCGCACGCCTGGCATTCGGCCTGTCGATGGCGATCGAATTCGAGTGTTATCTCGTCGACGAGATTACCGGCGTGGGTGACATGCGTTTTCAGAAGCGATGCGAGGAGGCCTTCGCTGCCCGGCGCGACAAGGCTGACGTCATTGTTGTCTCGCATTCCATGGCTACGATAAAAACCTACTGCCGTCGGGGTGCCGTCCTGGTGGATGGTCACCTCATGCAATTCGACAACGTGGACAAGGCGATCGAGGTGTACAACCGCCTGAACCGCTAGCCGTCGGGCCGGTGAACGGCATGCACCGACGAAAAGGCAACGGACATGAGTGACGACGAGGTTTCACGTCCGGACGAGAAGGCACCCGCCGTGCGCCGCGCCGAGCTGACGTCGCGCTCGCTGGCTGAGACGGCCCGTCGCTTCCGGATGTCCAAGCGCAGCCGTCGCGCCTTTGGCACCGGCACCTTCCGGATGCGGCGCAACGCGCGGCTCTTTCGAACGATCTTCCTGGTCAGCTTCGTGCTGATTGTCGTCATCCCTACCGTGACGGCGGGCGTCTATTTCGGCTTCATCGCCTCGCCACAATACATCGCCGAGGCGAAGTTCGCCGTACGATCCGGCGAGATCCCCAAGATCGATGGCATGGGCGCCCTCACCGGCATGCCCCTGGCCAAGATCGCCCAGGACACCCAGGTGGTCACGAACTACATGGAGAGCCGCGCGATCGTGGAAGCCCTGGAGCAGCGCGTCGGCCTGCGCAGTCTCTACAGCGCAGATGACATCGACTGGTTCGCCCGCTTCAATCGCGACAAGTCGATCGAGAAGTTTGTCACGTACTGGAAGTGGATGACCAATTCCAAGATTCAGATCCAGTCGGGCATCGTGGTCTTCACCGTCCGCGCCTTCAGCGCCAGCGACGCCAAGCGCATTGCCGACGCCGTCATCGAGCTGAGCGAGGGGCTCGTCAACGACATGAACAGCCGCATGATGAGCGCCACCGTGGCCAATGCGGAGCGTGAGTTCGAGCGCAGCGCTGAACGGCTCAGCCGTGCACGCATCGAATTCCAGAAGGTGCGCAACACCGAAGGTACGCTCGATGCCGGTCAGCACGGCAAGGCGCTGGCTGATCTCATTACGGGGCTGCAAGCCGATCGCCTGCGCCTGCAGCAGGAGTATGAGGCGCAGCTGAAGTATGTTTCGGCCTCCGCGCCGCAGATGCGGACGCTCAAGAACCGTCTGGTGGCGCTGACAGATCAAATCACCGAGCTCGAAGCAAGGCTCACGACGCATCGCGCCAGCGCTGCTGCGGACGGCAAGGTTCTCTCGGAGTCGCTGACCAAGTTCGCCCAGCAGGATCTCGAGCGCAGGATCGCCGAGCGCCACTACGCGACCGCGGCGTCGGCCCTCGAACTGGCGCGTATCACCAGTGAAAGGCAGCTTGTCTACCTTGCCGCCTTCGTGCGCCCGTCCCTGCCTCAGGAGTCGCGCTATCCCAGGCCGATCCTCTACACCGGGCTGACCCTGCTGGGGGCTTTTCTCATCTGGGCCGCCGTCTGCGGCGGCATCACCGCTGTCCGAAACCACATGGCGTGACGCAGCAGAACCATATGATCGCTCTCTACGGCACCATGTTCGGTCCAATGTTTCACTATGCCGAAGATGAATGCATCGGGCGGTCTTTGGAGCTCTACGGTCACTGGGCGTTGGATGAAATCGCACTGATTTGGCGGGTACTCCGGGTCGAGGATGGCGACTTCATCGATATGGGAGCGAACGTCGGAACGCACAGCGTGCCGATCGCAAAGCTCTTTCCACAGATCAAGGTATTCGCCTTCGAAGCACAGGATGCTGCGTTCTGCCTGCTTTGTGCCAGCACGGTGGTCAACGGCCTGACGAACCTGCGTCCTGGCAAGTATCTTCTGGCGGAGAGTTCGAGGCTGGTGCATGTCCGACTGCATCTGCCCCTGGGTATAACGAATCTCGGAGCCGCGCGCTTCGATGTCCTCGGCGACGATGATGCAAAGGCCGACTCGGACTACGCGGCGCAAGTCGCGATCGACGATGTCTATCCCGGAGAGCGGCGCACTGCCCTGATCAAAGCCGATCTGGAAGGCATGGAACTGACAGCGTTCCGTGGAGCCGAGCGGACCATCGCCCGTTGTCGTCCCGCGATCTACTTCGAGGGAATCAGCGACGAGTACAACAGCCCCCTGTGCGCCTTCCTGGAGCAAGCGGGATACGAGCTGTTCTGGCACGTTAACTTCCCGTTTGACCCTGAAAACTTCAAAGGCGCGGCGCTCAACATCTTCGGGACAAACGTCGAGCGGAATATCCTCGCGTTGCACCGTTCGAGCGCCCTGGTGGATTCGCTTGGGTCGAGCATGATGAGGGTGGCAACACCATACGGCGACAACGTTGTCTCGAGCTGTGCCCGCCTGAATGCGCGATTGCGCGCCGAGTTGCGCCGAGCCGTCACCCCGGACTTCGGCACAAGCGTCATGACCGGGACAGCTCCGCCCAGAGTCGTGGGCAGGCAGGCAGGTGCGACCGATGGTTCGAGCGCATGGCCATCGGTGCCCGGTGACGTCAAACGTGCAGTAGGATCGTTCCTGAACCTGCTGCGAGGCCGATAAAGAGCGGCAGATGAAATCGGGGCCTGACTCGGTCATCCCAGAGCCGGCGAACGGATCTGCTGTCAGTATGGTGGTTTTCAACACGCTCCCTGACGCGCTCAACAGGAACTCATCGCTTGAGCTCTACATCTCCGAGGCGCTGGCGCGCGCCCTGCCCGGCTTTCGGGTTGCCCGCACGCCGGTCGGCCTGGTCCGCGAGACCATCTCCGCGCTCAAGCCGGCGCTCGTGATCGGAATCGGCAGCGTCGTTCCGGACGAGGTCGACTACGCCGCAGTTGCCCGATCATGCCGCCGGGCGCAGGCGCCGCTGGTCTACTGGCTGCACGACGACCCCTACGAGTTCGACTACAACTGGAAGATCGAGCATGGCTGCGACTGGATCTTCACGACCGACCGCGCCACCGTCGACTTCTATCGCAGCCCGGCCGTCAGCCACCTGCCCCTGGCCGCGGACTTGACCCGGCACTTCCGGCCCATGGTGCCGATCCAGGACCGCCGCACCGACGTGTTCTTCTGCGGCGTCGGCTATCCCAACCGCCGGACGGTCGTGGCCGCCATCCGCGACGTGCTGCGCACCTGCGCCACCGAGATCCGCGGCGACGGATGGGACGAGCGGCTGCCGTTCTGCCGCAACGAGCGGCTGAGCCCGGAAGCCATGATCGACCGCTATGCCGCGGCGCGAGTCGTGTTGGGCATCGGCCGTCAGTTCAATATCGCCAATCGCCAGTATGATCTGGTCCCCTCCACGCCCGGGCCGCGGCTGTTCGAGGCGGCAGCGGCCGGCTGTGTGCAGGCGGCCCTTCTCGAATCCGTGGAACTGTTCGACTATCTCACGCCCGGCGCCGAAATCCTGACCTTCAGCTCGGTCGCGGAATTCGCCGACATCGTCGAGTATGTTCAAAGCAACCCTGATGCCGCGACCGAGCTCGCCAGGCGGGCACAGGCCAGGGCGCGCGGCGAGCACACCTACGATCATCGGGTCCAGGTCATGCTGGGCGTCCTGGAGAAGAACGGGATATTCGCTCCCGCCGGCCCGGTGATGCCTCCGGAAAGACAAGGCGCATGACCGACGGTCTGAAGGTTGCCGTCCTCGGGACCGACCCCCAGACACGGAACCGCTACATCGTGCTGGCTGTCGCCGAGGCCTTGCGCCGACATCCCGGCGTCGCCCGCGTGTCGCTGCCGACGTACGCCGACGTCGCGCGTCATTGCGCGGACGAGCCGGTCGACCTCCTGCTGGCGATCGGCGGCGGCGGCGCCATCGTCGAGCCGCTGCAGCGCGCCATCCAACATTCCGGCAGAGCCGCGCTCTGGGTCACCGAGGATCCCTACGAGCTGCCGCGCAACATCGAGCTGGCGCGTCTTTTCGACATTGTCTTCAGCAACGATTCGAACGCCCGGCGGCAGTACCCCGCCGACGCGCTGCATCTGCCGCTGGCCGCCTCCCCCCTGTTCCATGACTATCCTGTAGTGAGCGAGCCGAAGGACTTCCTCTTCGACCTTTTCTTCGTGGGCACGGCCTGGCCCGATCGGGTCGACACGCTGAACCAGCTCCTGGCGATCCTGCCACGGTCGCTACGCAAGAAGATCGGCCTCAGCGGCAATCAATTCCTGCCGGACTTTCACCTGGGCGATCTTGATCTCATCACCGATTTCAGATTGGCGCCGCGCGAGTTTGCCCGCATGGCCAACAGGTCCGTCGTCGCTCTGACGCTGGACCGTGGCTTCTCGGCCGGACCCGCGCCGGACATCGAGGGCAGCACGCCGCCGCCTCGCGTCTTCGAGCACGCGCTGGCCGGCGCTGCCCAGGTTTACCTGACCGGGCGCCCCGACATCGCGGCCTATTTCAAACCCGACGAGGAGATCCTGGTCGCCCAGACGATCGCCGACGCGGCAGCCGCGATCCAGCGCCTGGTCGAGGACCCGCAGGCGCGCAGGCGTATGGCCCAGGCCGCCCGCGAGCGCGCCCTGGTCGAGCATCTCTATGAACAGCGGGTTGACCGGCTCATGGCGGCCGTCGCGCGAACGAGTCCGCGCTTGCGCCCGGCGTACCCCGCCGCGCAACGCAAGCGCGTGCTTCTCGTGTCACACAACGTTGTCGGCGGGCTGCCGTTCGGCGGCGTCGAGCTCTACCAGCAGACCTTGGCCGATGTCCTGTCGCACCACGATTTCGCCGTGCTCTATCCCGACCACCATACCGGCAAGCTGACATTGCGCCGTCTCGCCACCGGCGAAACCGAATCGTTCGCGGCCGGCCCGATCGATCACACCGTGATCAGCAACCGTGTTCGGGAAAGGACCTTCGTCGACCTGCTCTTCCGCGACCGCATCGACCTGGTCCACTACCATCACCTGTTGGGCCATCCACTGGGTCTGCCGCTGCTGTCGCATGCCGCCGGTGTGCCGGGCGTCTTCCATGTTCACGACTACTTCGGCATATGCCCCGAGTACAACCTGATCGACCCGCACGGGCGATACTGCGGGGTCCGCGACGAGCGCACGGAGATTTGTGATGCCTGTCTGGGCGTGCGCGACCTCGCACGGCCCGGGGCCCAGGCGCGGCGCCGCTGGGTGATGTCGCAGGCGCTTGACCGCATGGACGCGATCGTCCACAGCACCGAATACACCCGTCGGAAATTCACGGAGATCTACCCGGATCTTCCCGCGGACAGGCACCATGTCATCGGCAACTCGGCCCGGGCCGACACGTTGCGGCAGCTGGGCCAGGTGCGCGAGCCGGGCAGCGTATCGACCGTCAAAGCCCCTGGGCGGCTGCAAGTGGCCGTACTGGGCAATTTCTCCGGGCCCAAGGGCGCGGAGCTCCTGATCGGCATATTCCAGAGGCTCGCGCATGCGCCGCTCGACATCCACATTCTGGGTCGAGCCGATGACAAATTCGCCAGCCTCCTGGGCCGGCCCGAGTTCCGCAACGTGACCGTACATGGTGCATACGACCTGCCGCAGCTCCCGAAGAAGCTTCGTGCCATGGACGTTTCGCTTCATTTCTCGATCTGGCCGGAAACCTACTGCATCGGGCTCGACGAAGCGCGCGCTGCGGGGCTGGTGCCGGTCGTGCTCGGCTATGGCGCCCTGGCGGAGCGAGTCCGGCACGGCATCGACGGCTTTGTTGTCGACCCGGATCATCCGTTCGACCTGATCGGCATCCTCCACCGCCTGGCTGGCGACCGCTCCGTGCTGGCGAGGATGCGCTATGAACTTGATCGGCTGTTGAGGGCCCATGACGAGCACTTTGCGGCGCTCGACAAGATCTACCACAACCTCTTCGCCGGATATCCTGCCCATCCGGTATCCGTTTCCGCGCCGCAGGGCAGGCCGCTGCTCTTCGACGACCTGCAGATCCGTTTCAACAATGACAACTGCGCCGATCTTGCGGTGGTCTATGACGATAACCCGCTGCGGGAAAATCCGATCGCCGCCACGGTCGAGCAGCGCGCCCGCGCCGAACCGCCGGAGCTGCTGCCAGGAGCTGGGTCGCCTGCGGTCGAGGCGGAGATCGGCGCCAATGACGAGGGAATCTCGATCCTCGTGGACGAGGTGACCGATCTGATCTTCCGGCAGAAGGTGGTCTTCCTCCCGTACGCGAAGCGAACGCTGGTTCTTGGTGTCGGCGTTCCCGCCCGCCGCAGACTGCGGCCGATCGAGATCACCCTGGTTGGACCACGGAGATACCGACTCGCATTGTCGGATGGGACGATCCGCGGCAGCGAGATGACATGGTCGACGAGCCACATCGACCTCGCCTCGATTGAGGACGGGGCCTACGCCATCGTCGTGGCGCTGCAATCCGGACTGCGGACGCTGACCTACGCATCCGGGACTCGTGTCGCGCTCGGTCGCGGGGCTGCATTGCCTTTGCCCGAAGGAGGGCCTCGCAGCCAACCGTCGACGGACCGCGCCGCCAGGCCGCGCGGGCAATGGCCCACCTTGTGGCAATCGTCCCGGATGGCGGCCATCGCCTCCAAACGTCTGATTCGGACCAGCCTCGACATCGTCGCCAGCGGCTCGAGGCACGCCGTCCGCTCCCGCTTCAGATTCGCCCGCCAGAACATCATGGCACACGTCGACTCGATCAACGGTTCGCGGCCCAGCCCGGGGCATCCGACCCGCGTGCCTCGCGCGCGGGGGATGGCGGTCCGCGGATGGGCCGTTCCCAGGGATCGTGCGTCCTCCTTCGACGCAATCACGGTTTGCCTCACCGGCAGATCCGATGCGCGTTCGCCTTCCATGCCGCCTCTCGAAAGACCTGATGTCGCGGCCCATTTCTCGTCGAACGCGCTATTGCGCTCGGGCATCGAGTCTTCGATCGATGTGCGGGATCTCGAGCCTGGTTCCTATGAGCTCGAGATCATTGGTCTTGATGCTGATGGACGATCTCACATCGCGACGGCGGGGATGATCGAGATCGAGTGACGCAAGCCGGATGCCTTGCGCGCGCGCAACGCTATGGCATCCGCTGCACTGATCTGCGACAATGTACGACAAAATGCGGTTGTCGGTCTGTCCTGGTATGATCTTCCTTTGCCTTCGAGAACCGGCTACCGTTTGGGCACGTGTCAGGGAGGGTACGCATGGCTGGCTTCGAGAACTACGGCCTGGAAACGCGCAAGCTGGTCAACCCTGATCGCTTTCCAGCATTCGAAGAAGTGGCCCAGCATCTGCCCGACGAGACGCTCCCCCTTCTGGTTCAGAGAAACACCGACCTCGATGGCCTGACGTCTGATCAGCAGTTTTTTCGCGACAACGGTTTCCTGGTCAAGCGAAACTTCCTTTCCCACGACCTGGTCGATGAATACGTCGCCCTGCGTCGCCGCCTGAACCTCGGCGCCGGCGTCTTCCCCGACTACTGGTCGCATCTCGACTACCGCGTCTTCCGTGATCTCTTTTGCTCGAAGTCCATGCATGAGATGGTGGTAGAGCTCATGGGGGAACCCATGGGCCTGCATCTGCTGCTCACGCAATTCCATTCGCTCGAACGCGGCTGGCACCAGGATGACTACCTGAACCCGGAGGAACTGAGCGGCCGCTACATCGGTATCTGGCTGGCCATGGACGATGTCCCCCCCGAATCGGGCCCTTTCGAATGCGTGCCCGGATCGCATCGATGGCCCGTGCTTCGACGCGACCTGGTGCGGGAGCTGGTTGTCCCTGAAGCACGATCCAACAACACGATGGAATGGTGCATTGTCGCCGAGTATCAGCTGAACAAGGTGATTGACCAACTCATCGAGAAGACAGGCTCAAGTATATATGCATTCGAGGCCAAGAAAGGTGACGTATTGTTTTGGTGTGCGACCTTGATGCATCGGGGCAGCTTGCCCAAGGACCCGGAGATCCTGCGGCCTTCCTTGATCGGGCATATGAGCAGCATTGCCCGGCGGACCGACTTCGGGCGCAAGATCACCCGCCACCAGGGCGGCGGATACTTCTGGGAGTTTCCGATGCACAACCGGACATTGTCGGCGGTCGACACCGATCGGATGTTCAAGCGCGACTGATCCCGGACGCCGGCAGCCTCAGCTAAGCGCCACACGCGAGGTGATACGATCGGCCTCGGCCATCACCTCCGGCGCCACCGTCAGGCCGGACGCGGCTGCGTTCACCTGCACGTGCTCCGGCCGGGAAGCGCCGATGATGGCCGCTGCCACACTCGGCTGACGCAGAATCCATGCGAGCGCCAGTTGCGTCGACGTCAGTCCGTTCCGCTCGGCCAGCGCCCTCAGCATCTGCACTGCCTCCAGCACGGGCGTTGTGAGATATCCGCGGATCCAATCGCCCATGTATGAGTGGGTCGCCCGGGACCCCGCAGGCAAGGCCGCACCGGGCAGATACTTCCCCGTCAGCACTCCCTGAACCAGGGGTGAGTAGGCCAGCTGGCCGATGCCGCTGTTGGCGCAAAACGGAATCACCTCCCGCTCCGGCTGACGCCAGATCATCGAGTACTGGGGCTGGCTTGATACGAATCGTTCGACGCCGGCCATCGTGGCCGCCGACCGGATCTTGTCGATCGGCCACTCGGAGAATCCGATCCAGCGCACCTTCCCGTTGCGCACCACCTCGGACAGCGCTGCCATCGTCTCTTCCAGCGGCGTATCGTCGTCATAGCGGTGGCATTGATAGAGATCGATGTAGTCCGTCCGCAAACGGTGCAGCGATGCGTCCAGCTGTTTCAGGATCTGCGCCCGCGACAGGCCCTGGTCGGTGTCGCTCATGGGAAAGTACACCTTGGTCGCCAGCACGTAGCTGCGTCGCGGCAGACCGGCCAGCGCCTCGCCCAGGAAACTCTCCGCAGCCCCGCGACCATACATGTTGGCCGTATCAAAGAAGTTTATCCCCAGGTCGAGCGCCCGTTTGACGCAGGCGCGGGCCAGCTCGGCCTCGACCTCGCCGGCAAATATCAGGGAGCCCAATGCGATCTCCGACACCTGCAGATCGCTGGCACCGAGCTGACGGTATTGCATGACGTTCGTTTCCATTCTCAGGAGGAGCCGGCCACGAGATTGTAGGCTGCGTATCGGTCTCTGTCAGCTTGGCGCGACATCACAGGATGCAAGCGGGAGAAGCGAATTCGCACGCCGAATTCGGGACCACGTGCATCCTTGCGTTGTCGCGCGATACAGGATGGCCTTAGTGTTGGAAGGTCGAGAAACCGCCCCCGCAGCCGAGGTTCTCTGCCGTGCGCACTTTCATGAACCTGTTTCGCCTGTCCCGGAAGAAGGACCTCAGTTCGCTCCTCGCCGAAGCGATAAGATCACCGGAGTGCCAGAACGCCCTGCGGGACGTCATCTGCGAGGTCATGCGATCACCTGACATATGGAACCTCCACGTCCGCGCCGGGCGCCACATCTGGGGAGAAATCCAGACGGATACTGCCGGCGTCATGCGCCTTGAGAGCAGCAAACGCAGTGCGGAGTATGTTCGCGCCAACATACCCCTGCACTTTCAAAAGACGGCTCTCGCCCTGCGCGCCGATGCATTGCGCGATGCGCCAGCCGATGGCCTGTTTCTCGAGTTTGGCGTCTGGAAAGCCTACTGGATCAACGAGTGTGCCAAGGTCCGGCCGGACGTGACGTTCTATGGTTTCGACAGCTTCAGAGGGCTGAAGGAGCCGTGGGAGTTTCTCGACAAGGGCGCCTTCGATCTGGGCGGCGAGCTTCCCCCGGTGGAGAAAAACGTGAGGTTGGTGGCGGGATGGTTCGACGAGACGGTCGGTCCGTTCCTGGCCGAGCATCCGGAGCCCGTGTCGTTCGTTCACATCGATTGTGACACGTACGAGTCGACCAAGGTCGTCATGGATGCGCTCGCCAGCCGCCTTCGGCCCGGATCGCGCCTCGTGCTCGACGATGCCTTCGTTGCACCCAACTGGGAGAAGGCAGAATTCGCGGCCGTCATGGAGGGGTTGCAGAGCCGCGGGATCAAGTTCGACTGGACCGGTTGGTGCGGGCAGACCCCGGGATGCTCGGCGTCGCTCATCGTCACGGCCGTTTAGACCGAACCCTACCCAGGTCGGCGCCGTCATCACAGGTGAAGCGAGGGCTGTCCCGTGATCGGCCTAACCGTGATTCCTGTCTACCGTAGGATTGTAGAATATGATTCTGCTGCCAAGCGGTTCGAAACCGAAGTGGACGCGCCGCAGGGAGGACAGGCCCTCCGCAATCTCTCCATGGCGGTCTTCGGGTGCGTAGAACATCAGGAAACCGCCCGATCCTGCCCCCAGCAACTTGCCGCCAACGGCTCCCCTGGACCTTGCAATCTCGTACCACTCGTCGATCCTGGTGTTGCTGACAGCCGCGGACAGGCTCTTCTTGAGCATCCAGTTCTCATGAAGGATGTCGCCCACCGCATCGAGATTGGCCTTCTGCAATTCCTCTCTCAGCAGGAAGGCAAGCTTCACCATTCGCTCAAGTGCGCGCTGCTTTGCACGATCGCGCCCCACTTCCTCGAATTGGCCCTTCAGTATCTCCGACGCGTTGCGCGTTATTCCGGTGTAGAAGACAATCACGCTTCTCTCAAACTGCATCCTGGTTTTCACGGGCATCACGATCGGGGAGACGACGACGTTGTCATCGGGCATGAACTCGATGAGGTTCAGGCCGCCATATGCCGCTGCATATTGATCCTGCTTGCCGATCGGCTCTCCGCAGCGTTCGATTTCTATGTGGCAGCTTGTCCGCCCCAGCTCCTCGTTCGAAACATATCGCCCCAGATAGGCCGCCAGGGCGTTGATCAGGCCGACCGCGAACGAGCTCGATGAGCCAAGCCCGGTCCCGCGCGACGGGATGTCGGCGATCGTGGTGATCTCCACCCCTCCCGGGCAGTCAAAATAGTCGAAGGTTGCGCGCACCAGGCGGTGTTCGATTTCGCGCACGCTGTTGACTTCTTCCGTCTTCGAATAGGCGATGCGGATTCCGCCGTCGAACTTCTTGTTGATGCTGACGTAGATGTATTTGTCCACCGTGGTGCTGACAACGGCGCCGCCGAACTCGGCATAGAACGCCTTCACGTCGCTACCGCCTCCGGCGAAGCTCATGCGAAGCGGCGTGCGGCTGATAATCATGTCCCTCGAACCTCGACATGGTTGGAGAACACGTCATCCAACGATACTTTGTATTGTGCCCGCCGGCCACTCCCGGCGATGGTCGGCGTTTCGTCCTCTTCCCGCTGCCGGTGGATGGCCAAGGCATCGTCCTTGCTGCTGCCCCTTTCGATCAGGTCGGCAACCACCCTGTCCCGGCGTTGATGCTCGGCTGTTGTGACGTAGATCGAATGCACCTTGCGATCGGTTGCCAGGTCGGACAGCAGGGCTGGAACGCCTTCGAGAATCAGGACTGCGTCTGCTGCAACGGCAATGCGATCAGTGGTCGCTGACCGTCGCCGGTGCCTGCGATCGTACACGGGAGCGTCAGCGACCATGTACAGGCCGCCACGCAGCCACGGTTCGATGGTCTGGCGAACGCTCGCCAGGTCGTACCTGTTCTCCACGCCGGGCACCTTGCGATCTTCGGCCGGCCGAATCCACCGATCCAGGCCGAGGATGACAGGGTCGAGGCCCTTCGCTCGTGCCTCGATCGCGATCACCGATGACAAGGTGGACTTCCCCGAACGCGCCAGTCCGCCGATCAGCACCAGGTCTCCCGCACCGAGCTTCGCCACGATCGGCTCGCACAGGGCGCAGAGCTTCGGGTATCGCGTCGTGATCAGCTGACTGGCTTCCATCATGTCGGCCGCGCTGAAGTCGGCGGCGGCCCGGTACTTGCCGTCCTGGCCTGCTTCGCCCGTGCGAACCAGGATCGACCTCAATCCGGCACGGTGTGCCAGCAGGATGTCGGTCGTCGAATCGCCGACCATCCAGGACTGGCTGACGTCGATGTTGAGATCCGCGACCGCGCGTTCCACAAGAGCCGTCCCGGGCTTGCGGCAGCGGCAATCGATCTTGAGTTCCGGAATCTCCCCCGGAAAACCCCGATCCGGGTGATGGGGACAGACGTAGATCCCGTCGAGGTACGCCCCGCTCTCCCCCAGTTCGGTCTCAAGCTTGGCGTGGATCTGGCGCAGCTCGGCCGGGGTGCATTCCCCGCGCGCGACAACCGGCTGATTCGTGACCAGGACGGTCCGGTACCCATGCTTCGCGAGACTGCGGACCGCGGCGCCGACGCCAGGCATGACCACGAGCGTCTCCGGGGTTCGTATGTAGCCCGCCGCGCGGTTCAGGGTACCGTCCCGGTCCAGGAAGACCGCCCGTTGCCTGACTGATCGTCCGGCACGCTCGACCGCTCCCGTGCGCATGTCACTGGAGACCTGATCGAGCCTGGTGGGCGTCCCTGCGTCCTTGATGTACTCGAAACTGACGTATCCTCTCAGCCGCGCGCCTGCGGCAAGCATCCCGGGAAACAGATCAGTTCCGAAGTCAGCCGGCGTGACGACGTCCTTCCAGCGGGCCAGCGCCGCTTTCTGCGCGACGTACATCGCTGCGTTCACCAGGTTCGCATAGTACCTGCCGGTCGGTCGCGGCCGGGGGTGAAAGGCCGTCACCCAGCCATTGCCGTCGATCTCCACCAGATCCGAATCGGCCGGATGGTCGTTGGGATGCAGAAGCAGGCTGACGTCGGCCTGGCATTCAACGTGATGGGCAAGAAAGCGTGACAGATCGATGTTGAAGAGCGTGTCGCCGTACACGATCAGGAACCGGTCATCCAGCCGGTCCAGGCATGCCAGCACCGCGCCCGCCGTTCCCAGCGGCTTGTCGTCGGCGATGATGGAAACCTCCGGACCGGACCGCTCCCGGCAGAACGCCGCGATCTGCTCCCTCCCGTGGCTTGCCAGCATGACGATCTTCTCGATGCCGTATGCCTCCAGGGCACGCATCTGGCGCTCCAGCAGCGGAACGCCGTCGACGTCGACCAGCGGTTTCGGCCGGCCACCCAGCCGCGAGGCAAGCCTTGTCCCTTTGCCGCCAACCAATACGACCGCTTGCTTCACGTCCCAATTTCCTGCTCGACAATCTGCTCGATCGCCTTTTTGACGGAAGCCGGCGATCCGAGATGCGGTTGCCAACCCAGCTTTGCAAGCCGATCTGTCGAGTATCGAAACTTCGGAATGTCCCCGACCCACCCCCTGTTCCCGCTGCCAAACTCGATGCGCGCCGCGGGCATGACCTGCTCGCGAACCGCCTCGGCGATCCACTTCACCTGGACCCCATCATCGCTCGGCCCGATGTTGAACACGTTGTGCCGTTCGTTTGCCCGATCGACGATGAAAAGCATGGCGTCGACCAGTTCCTCCACGTGCAGGTAGGCCTTGCGCTGCGTTCCATCCCCGAGAACCGGAAGCCGTTCAGGGGTCGCCTTCAGCTTCCGGACGAAGTCGAGTATGACGCCATGGGTTGCCGGTACGCCGACGACATTGGGAAATCGGAAAATATCCGCCCTTGCCAGGTGCGCTTCCAGCGCCGCCCGGATCTGGGCTTCGGCCGCGAGTTTCATCGCGCCGTAGTTCGAGATCGGCGCCAGTGGACCGATGTCTTCGTGGATCTCGACCTCCCCGAAGTCGCCATAGATTGCCGAGCTCGACGCGAAGTGCATTGTGGGAATGCCGAGAGACCGCATCACAAGCAAGGCGTTGAAGGTGGTCAGGAAGGTATCTTTCAGGTCGATGCGCGGATCCGCCACGCCGCCGGGGATGTCTGAATTGGCCGCCAGATGCCAGACATCGGTGATCGGTGCCTGGCGATGAAACCGCTCTACGGCAGCGGCGAACGCGCCGTGGTCGGCGCAGTCCACCTGGACGAACTCCAACGCCTCGTGTTGCTGGAACCGGGAGAGATAGGTCGAACGACCGCGTGAGAGGTTGTCCGCCGCCAGGACACGATGTCCCCTGGCAAGGAGCCGCGGTATGAGGTTCACCCCGACGAACCCCGCTCCGCCGGTCACCAGGTGCGACATGGCTGCCCCCGATCGGACGCGTCGTCATTCCCGGCCAATGGCACCTTGCTGATGGCCGTCACTCCCGACTCATCATGCCGCAAAGGCTCTGCATCACGATATGGCCGAAGATCGCGTGTATATCCTCGGTCAACTGCATGTCGTTGACCTTTGCCCAGAGAACATGCCTGGCCACATCCTTGAGGCGGCCGCCGTCATAGCCGCACAGGCCCAAGGTCACACAGTCTATCGAGTTCGCATAAGACACGGCTCGTATGACGTTCTCGGAATTGCCGCTTCCCGAGATCGCTATGACGAGGTCGCCCGGTTGCGCAACGTTCCGCATCTGCTCCACGAAAATGTCCTGGTATGAGATGTCGTTCGCGTAGGCGCTCAACAGACCCATATTGTCGACCAGGCTGCGCCCGCGGAACGGCCGACCACTGCCGAGAAAGATGCTTTTGTTCCAGTCCGTAATGAAATGGAGCGCCGTCATGGCGCTGCCGCCGTTGCCGAGCGTGATGACCTGTCGTCCCCCGTTCCACGCTTCGCGGATCAACTCGATGGCGCCATCGATGGCGGACCTGTCGACCGACGAGAGCGCCGCCGCGAGCTTGCCCAGGTATCTGCCTGCATATCCGTCGTGCCCGTTCGGTGCCATCGGTGTCTCCGTCCTGCGGTCTCACGGGGCGCCAACGCTACCCGCTCGACCTCCAGCTGCCGGTATTCAGCTCTTTCGCCAGCTTCAGGGTGCGTTCTACCACCCCATCCGTGTTCAGGTATTCGAATTCAGCAAAGCGGCCGGCGCATGCAATTCCCTCGCCTCTCAAATACGACAGGATCGAGTCGACCTTTCTGCGGTGGTTGAGATCGTAGATGACGTACGCGTACTTCTCAACCCTCACCGCCGCGTCGACAACGTCCTGCGGCTCGACGAAGCCCAACCGTCCGAGACCCTCGATCGTGCGGGCCAGGACCTCCGACTCCCTGAATGTCGACAGGTAGCTGCCGGGCCGGAACGTCACTTCGGCCAACAATGTCGAGCCCCCGTCGGGAAGCGCATAGGAAGGGCCGAGGTAGTTGAGCTTGGAAAGTCTGTGAAAAATGATGTCCTTGTCAGGAACATAGATTGCGAAGTGGTTGCCGATTTTTTCTTTCTTGACTTGAACGACCACTATGTAGATCGAGTTGTACAGAAGTCCATCGACGCCGCTCATGATGGTCTTCGGCGCAGCGAGACAGCCGAACAACTCCTGCAGCGGCATGCAGTTTATCAGCCGCCTGCCGCTCACGGTTCCGACGTTCGTTCTTGCTTCCCACGTGTCGCCTGTTCTGGACAGGCTCTGGATATCCACCCCGGTCCTGATTGACTGGCCTTTCTTCACGGCCCGGTCCCGATATGCGTTCACCAGGCTCTGAAAGCCGCCCCGCGCGGGATAGTGGAAGAAGAGCTGGTGCGTGTAACCCTCCGTCGGGGTGCCGGCGGCCGATGCGATGACGTCCGCCCGTGGCGGCTTGGGAATCCGGTCCACCATCTGCATATCGAGGCACGACGGGTCGAACTTCCATATCTTCTCGTTGTACGGCTGCAGGTAGAGATGCGTTATCCCCTCGCCGAACGTCGACAGGAAGAACTGGAGCATGTTCTGGGGTGCGAAAGCCTCGTACGGATTGTTGAGAAAATCCGTCAGGCAGTAGTCGCGATCGGCATCGTCAAGCGCCGCCAGATCGTTCTCGAAAGGGTACTTCACGTAGCGACCCTTGAAGAACACCTGATTCGATCTGCGGATCTGCGTCGTCTCGATCATCGAGGTATGCAGATCCAGCACCTCCTTGTTCTTTGAGAAGATGATGTGCGGACCGACGTCGTAGTCGATGCCATTGAGGGAGTAGCTGCGGCTCAGTCCGCCAACGGCGTGCTCGCGCTCGAGCACGACAGCGGAACGATCAAGAAACGAGGCCAAGGACAGTCCGGCTATGCCTCCACCCAGAATGAGGTACTCACTCGTCATCTCTGCTGCCTCTTAACCCGTCAATACGCGAGGTCGGCAACTGACGACACCGGCATGCCCAGGGGCGACCGGGCGATCGTCAGATCGTCTACCTCGAGATAGGCGATCTCCCTGTCAAGAAGATCATTCACGACTTCCTGGTTGACGACGTGGCGCTTCACGCCGTTCTGCAGCAGGTACAGCTTGTCGTCCTGCCAGAACAGGCCGGTTTCCCCCTTGCCGCCCGCAATCGATGCACCCGCTTCGACGCGCGCTACGTCCGCCAGGGACGGCCGGGCGCTTTCGGCCACGTCGTAGCCGGTCGCCCCGCGATGAATGGCCAGGAGAATCTTTTCCCGCTCGGCCACGGCGCGGTCCCACGCGAAGTTCCCTGCCGTTTGCCGGCCGGCAGCGGCCAGCCGGGCTCGCAGCCCCTCGTCCTCGATAAGTCTCATGACAGCCGCGCTCATGGCCTCAATATCGCGGGGAGCAACCACAAGCGCGTTCTGCTCGTTGAATGCGTAGTCCTCCGTGCCCAGTCGTGTTGTCACGACCGCCGTGCCGCTTGCCATTGCCTCCAGCGGCGGCAGCGGGAAGCTTTCGTACCAGGAAGGACACAAGGCAATGTCACTTGTTGCGTACAGCCGTCCCAGCTCGGCAAACGAAAGCTTGGGGTGGTAGACGTACGGTGCATGCGAGTTGCTTTCGGTCAAGGCAGGATACCGGTAGCCGAACACGTGCCATTGCACACGGGCGCCGTGCTTCGCCAGCACTCTTTCCATGGCCGCGCACGCGTCGGGAAAACCCTTCCACTCCTGCGGGCTCGCATAGGTAACAACCCTGATGATCGAATCACGCTCGCTCGTTTTCGCCGCCGGCGTGAAGTCCTCGAGCGCAAGGCCATTCGTGCTGTACGGAATGTCCTGGCGGTATACCTTGGCCATGAACTGCTGCAGCCAGGACGAGTTCGCGACCTTGTTCAAGGGTAATCCATAGGTCATGCGGACGAGGAGTCTTTGCAGGACCGTGTCCGGCTGCAGCGGATAGAAGAGTTCCTCATTGTGCTGCATGAAGTAGACTGGCCGGCCCTTGCGGGAGTAGTACACGGCAAACGCCGTCGACCACCATGTCGCGATATTCAGATCGCAGTCCGGCATCGACTCGATCGTGTGCATCCATGTTGTGAGCTCCCTCAGCAGGAACTCGAACGGTGACCTGTCCGCAACGGCCGGCGCCGACTGCATCAGGACCTCCATGAGGCCGGAGGGGCCGTGGGCCGCGAGGATTGCTTTGGACAACGCCTTGAGATCGGTCGGTGAAACTGCCTCCATGCTCTTTGCGGCGACGTTCCTCAGGGTCTTGTAGTGAATGGGCCCCTTGAACTCGAACCACGGAAACGGGTTGTCGCCGGCCCAGTAGCAGTCAGGCAGCGTCGTGATCGATACCGAATGCCCCAGCGCCGAAAAGCGCTTGGCATATTCCAGGATGGCCAGCGGGCCGCCGGAGATCGTCGCGCTCGGCGGCAGGACGAAGTTGATCCGCAGGCTCTCCCGGGCGCCACTCATCGCACCACCTGCTTCATCACGTAGAGCGACGCCGGATCGAAGCCTGGATTGTAGTACCGATCCTGCTGGGCACCGGCGCCGAATCGACGTGCGAGCGCCTTCTTCAGCCCCGGCGCCTCTCTTGCAAGCTCGTCATCCACGATCTTGGCCCAGGGATTGAATACGATCCGATAGCCCGCCGAACGAAGTCTGAGCCCGTACGGAATGCCCGCGCTGTCTCCGAACTCCACCAGGGGCAGTCCGCCTGCCGCCAGGCAAGCCTTGCGTCTTGTGGCCAACAGCTGCACCGACACGGCCTCCACATTGGAGGCCAGACGCCCGTTGAACCAATGGCCATCGCTGTTGTCGCTCTCGCCTCCACAAATCACACGGCCACCGTTGGTGAGCACGATGCCGCCACCGCGGATGTTGAGCTTGCGATCGAGCACCTTGCCGCCCACCGCCCCGATTTCGGGATGCACGCTGAAAT
>Ga0187894_10000972_pt1 | contig 37969 bp, 37 predicted proteins | sample GBC1701081metaG_FD_136650 | JGI IMG/M metagenome (GOLD analysis project Ga0187894, IMG submission 136650) | White microbial mat communities from a lava cave in the Kipuka Kanohina Cave System on the Island of Hawaii, USA - GBC170108-1 metaG ... | reverse complement strand
GAGCTCCGCGTTGAGATCGGCGTCGGTCAGCTCGGCCTGATCCATGCGCGAGAAGCTGCGCAGATCCATCACGATGTTCTTCACGCGCTCGGTGCCTTCGCGGCTGCGCGAGAGAAGCTTGCGGATCGCCTGACGTGGTTTGTCAGGGTCGGCGCCCGTCTTCTGCGCTTCGATCAGCTTGTCCACGTAGGCGGGCAGCAGCTGCAGATTCGCGTGCACGAAGCCGATCGGGTTGTTGAGCTCGTGCGCGACGCCGGCCACCAGCTGGCCGAGCGAGCGCATCTTCTCGCTCTGCAAGAGCTGCGTCTGCGTGCGCTCGAGCTCGCGCGTGCGCTCCTCGACGCGCGCCTCGAGCGTCTCGTTCAGCTTCGCGATCTCGTCGAACGCCTGCGCGTTCTCGATCGCGATCGCGCTCTGATTCGCGAGCGTACGCAGCAGCTGGCGATCCTCGGGGCCGAGCTTCTCGCCCGAGAGCTTCTCGCCGATCACAATCACACCCAACAAGTCGACGCCGAACAGCACCGGCACCAGCAGCTTCACGTCGAGCGCACCGAACAGCTCGCGGCAACGCTCGCGCGTCTCGGGATCCGCGGCGTTTTCGAAGTCGTCCGCGGACAGCTCCTGCCGCCGCATCCAGAGGTGTCGCGCGACCGGGTGGCTCGCTTCGAGCGCGAGCTCGCGCGCCTCGCCGCGCCACTCGCCGCGCCACGCGCTCGCCCGCAGCGTGCGCGTGCTCTCGTCGAGCAGCAGCACGAGCGAGCGCGTGGTCGGAATCGTGTCGTGGATCGCGAGCAGCAAGCGCTCGCTGATCTCCCCCAGCGAGAGCATCGAGATCATCGCCTCGGAGATCTCGCGCAGCGCGTCGCGATGGCCCGCGCGATCCCGGTCGAACATGCGGTCGACGAGCGCTTGCAGCCGGTTTCGCAGCGGGTTGAACGCGAGGATCGCGAGGAACAGGAACACGATCGAGAACAACGGCGATTCCGCGTTCACGTTGAAGCGGCGGAACGCGGCGTCCGCGAAGGTGATCAGCCCCGCGAAAATGCCGGTGATCGCGACGGTCGCCGCGCCGTACGCGCCCGACGAGCGCGCGAAGTTGCTGACGTTGAAGAGCTGCCCGCGCACGATGCCGTAACCGACCGCGAGCGGGAACACGCCGAACCAAACGAGCGGCAGCGACATCGGCAGCGAGATCGGCGAGACGAGCAGCAACCCGAACAGCAGCGCCATCGGGATGAAGCTCACGAGCGCGCCGCCCAGCACGAGATCGGCGGCCGCAGTTTCGCCGCTGCCGCGCAGGCGCCAGCGCTCCGTCGCGAGGGTTGCGAACGAGGCGAGCGCGGAGACGAACACGAGATCGAGCCCGAGCGCCATCGCCTTGCCCGAGGCCACCACGCCCGCGCGCTCGAGCGGAAGCAGCGCGACGCACGCGAGCGCGATCCCGTAGGGCAGCGTGCGCAGCCAGCGCCGGCCGCGCATCCACGGCGGTTCGGTCGGGAAGCGCGTGAAGAGATGCAGCATCGTGGCGCCGAGCAGCGCCTGCGTGATCGCCATGCGCTCGTAGCCGAACGGCGCGTCGAAAGTGTGCACCGCGCTGAACAGCGTCGTGGCCATCGACGCGGAGAACAGCAGGAACACCCAGGCCTCGGTGCGACCGGAGCGCAGCCGCCAGACGAACACACCGACCAGCAGGTAGATCGAGCCGGCCGCCGCCAGTGCGGCGAACACCGGCACCAACAAGCGCTCATATGCGCCGGCGGTCTTGCGCGGGAGGAGCTCGACCTCCGCGATCTCGCCGCCGGCTCGTTCGAGCCGGTAGCGCACCGGCTGCTGCTCTCGGATGCGCTCCCAGCCGCGCTCGCGATACCACTGCTGCACGGGCACACCGTCGACCGCGAGCACGCGCTGGCCGCGCATCACGCCGCGCGCCTCCGCCGCCGGCTCCGCGGAGCTGACGATCACGAGCCCGCCGAGCGAGCTGGTGAAGATCGGCGGCTCGACGCGCTCCGGCGCGGTCGCTTGGCCGTAAACGACCAGCACGAGCGCCGCGATCGCCCACGCCACCGCGAGCAGGCCGGTGGCGCGCTGAAAATCGGTGGCGCGGTGGCGCTTCACGCGGCGCCGCTCTCGAGCTCGGGCGGCGGCGCGAGCGGCAGCCGAATCGTGAAGCGCGCGCCGTGGCCGGGCTCCGACTCGACGCTCATCGTGCCGCCGTGACGCTCGACGATGCCGTGCGAGATCGAGAGTCCGAGACCGGTGCCCTTGCCGACCGGCTTGGTCGTGAAGAAGGGCTCGAACACGCGGCTGCGCACCTCGGGGCTCATGCCGGGCCCGTCGTCCGCGAACTCGAGCACGACGCCGTTCTGCGCGGGGCGGGTGCGCACGGTGATCTTGCCGTGCCCGTCGAGCGCGTCGCAGGCGTTCATCAGCAGGTTCATGAACACCTGATTCAGCTGGCCCGAATAACAACGCACCTCCGGCAGCTCGCCGAGATCGCGCTCGACGACGATGCCGTGCTTCGTGCGCGGCTCCATCAGCGCGAGCGTGCGCTGGATCGCCTCGTTCACCGAGACCTGCGTCAGCTCCGCTTGGTCGGTGCGCGAGAACGTGCGCAGATCCTGCACGATCTGCTTCACGCGCTGCGCGCCCTCCTGGCTGCGCGAGAGCAGCTTCTCGATCGCGTCGCGCGTGCGAACGCGGCGCGCCCCGTCGACGTCGGGACGCATCAGACGCTCGACGTAATCCTCCAGCAGCTGCAGGTTCGCATGCACGAAGCCGATCGGGTTGTTGAGCTCGTGCGCGACGCCGGCCACCAGCTGGCCGAGCGAGCGCATCTTCTCGGACTGCACGAGCTGCGCCTGCGTGTCGCGCAGCTCGCGGGTGCGCTCCTCGACGCGCGCCTCGAGCGTCTTGTTGAGCTGAGCGATTTCGTCGAAAGCCTTCGCGTTCTCGATCGCGATCGCGCTCTGGTTCGCGAGCGTTCGTAACAACTGACGCTCGTCCGGGCCCAAGCGCTCGCTCGTCAGCTTGCGGCCGACTGCGATGATGCCGAGCAGGTCGACGCCGAACAGAATCGGAACGAGCAGCTCGACGTCGAGCGTGTCGAAGGCGTCCTGACAAGCGGAGCGGGTCTCGGGATCGCTCTCGTCGTCGAAGTCGCCGCGTGCCAGCTCCTGGCGCTGCATCCAGAGCTGGCGGCAAACCGGGTGATCGGGCTCGAGCTCGAGCGCGAGCGCCTCGGGGTCCCAATCGCCGCGCGAGGCCGTCGGCCGCAAGACGTCGCCCGAATCCCCGTGCAGCATCACGAGCGCGCGCTCGACGCCCATCGTGTCGGTCACCGCGATCAGGATGCGCTCGACGATCTCCTTCGCCGACAGCATCGACACCATCGCTTCGGAGATCTCGCGCACGGCGCGGCGGTAGGCGCGGCGTTCGCGGTCGAACACGTCGTCGACGATGCGCTGCACGCGCCGCAGCAACGGGTTGAAGGCGAAGATCGCGATCGGAATGAAGACGAGCGAGAACATCGGCGTGCGCGCGTCGACGTCGAATTTGCGAAGCCCGCCGGCTGCGAGCGTGATCAGCGCGGCGAACGCGCCGGTGATCGCGAGCGTCGCAGCGCCGTAGGCGGCGCTGCTGCGCGCGACCAGGCGCAGATCGAATAGATCGCGCCGCACGATCCCGTAGCCGACTGCCGCCGGAAACAGGAAGAACAGCGCCATCGAAAGCGTCCAGGTGAAGGTCGTGCCGACCGTCGCGTGCACGCCGATCGCGACGATGATCGGCACGAAGCTGAGCAGCCCGCCGATCAGCATCACGTCTGCGCGCTCGGCGGTCTTCGTGCTCGGGCGGCGCAGTCGCTCGGTGATCGCGATCCCGAGGCATAACAACGCCATTCCGACCGCGAACGAGGTCGCCGCCGCGTCGACGGCGTCCGCCGACGGCCCCAGCAGCGGGCGCGCGATCATCAGCGCGGCAAGACCAGCGGCGCAGGCGTAGACGACGGCGCGCAGCTGCGGGTGCCGCACGATCCACGCGGGCTCGATCGGATACGTCGTGAAGAGATGGAACGCCGTGGCGCCGACGAACGGAATCGTGATTCCGACGAACAGCCAAACCAGGCCGAGCGCGGAGCCCACCAACGTGAGCAGCGACGAGGTGACCGCGCAGAACAGCAGGAACACCCACGACTCGCGCCGGTCCGGCTTGAGGAGCCAGACCCCGAGGCCGATCACGAGATAGATCAGGCCCACGAACGGGATCGCGACGATCGCGAGCCGCGCGTACGGATAGTCACCCTGGTGTGATGAGATCGCCGGGACGGCCGCGGTCAGCTCGGTTCCGTCCGGCTTCTCGACACGAACCGCGACGTCGCGGCCGATCTCGAGCCCAGGCATGCCGCTGCGCAGCCACTCACCGGTCGGCATGCCGCCGACCGCAACCAGCCGATCGCGCGACGCGATGCCGCCGAGCTCTACGTCTTCACAGAGCTCGTTGATGACGTGGACGCCGGCTGCTGAGGAGAACGAGAACGGGAGCAGCGCGCGCTCTCGCGCCTCGAGCTTCGCCTGCACGCCCGCAATGAGCGAAGCGAGCGCCCATGCGATCGCGAGCAGCGCGGTCCAGCGCCGAAAGCGAGTCCTCGCTCCCGGTCCCATCGATCCCTCCGACGCGCGCGCAGGCTCAGCTTAAGCGCGCGCGCCGCGCAGAGTAAAGGCCGGGGGCGTCCGCAGCTGGCGGGGCCGCGAGAAGCGCTTACTCGGCGGGCTGCGCCTTGGCGCGCGCCTCGAGCTGCGCCTCGCGTTGGAGGCGCGCCAGCTCGAGAGCGGGGTTGCGCTCCGGGAAGTAGCCGTAGCCGCGCCCATCGAGCGCGACGAACTCGCCGTCACCTTCTTCCGCGATCGCCTCAGCGAGCTTCCGCATCATCTCGCGCTGGCGCGAGTACTCGTCTGCGACGAGCTGGGGATCGCCGGCCGCGCAGCTCGCGCCGGCCGGGGCCGGCGCCTGAGTGGGCGCCGAAGGCTGCGCGTCGAGGCGAGTGAGATCGCGCGAGGACGGGGCGAGGCCGCTGTCTGCGCGCGCCTCGACCCCGGGCCAGGAGAGCGCCACGAGCAGCGCAAATGCCGCCGCAAACAGCAGGCGATCGACGAGCGTCGCGGGGGCGTTCTGCATCGGGTGGTCTCCTCGCGAGATGACCACTCGAAACATCGGCTCCGAAGCGCAAACGCTTGAGTGCGGGAACGCACATGCGGCGCCGGGTTTGCGCGCGAGCTGCTTGTGGAATGCGAGGCGGCTGCCACCTCAGGCAGAACTCGGGTCTCCCGCGTTCTCCGCTAGATGCCCGAGCCACCCTCTTCGGCCTGGGTGTGCATCCCGCACTCCTTCGTATCCGCCTGCTCCCACCACCAGCGGCCGGCGCGTTGATCTTCGCCGGGGCGAACGGCCCTGGTGCACGGCGCGCAGCCGACGGTCGGGAAGCCCTCGGCGTGGAGGCGATTCAACGGCACGCCGTTCTTGCGGGCGTAGTCCCAGACGTTCGCGCTGGTCCACTCGACGAGCGGGTTCACCTTGACGAGCCGGCCTTTCTGCTCGAGCTCGAGCTTCGCGACGCCCGCGCGCGTCACGTTCTGCTGTTTTCGTAGCCCGGTGACATGCGCGTCCAGCTCCGCGAGGTAACGCCGATTCGGCTCCACCTTGCGCAGCCGGCAGCACAGCTGCCGCTTCTCGAGCGACTCGTAGAAGAGGTTCATGCCGTGCTCGCGAACCATCGCCTGCACGGCGACGGCATCCGGGAAGACCACCTCCACCGCAACGTCGTAGCGATCGCGCACGCGGTCGATCAGGTCGTAGGTCGCCTGGGGCAGACGGCCCGTATCGAGCGTGTAGACGCGGAAACGGCCCGGCGCGACGCGGTGCAGCATGTCGATCAGCACGAGGCCTTCTGGGTTCCCGAACGAGCACGAGACGGCCATGCGCGGAGCGAAGTTGTCGGCGGCCCAAGCCAGGATCTCTTCGGGCGATGCAGTCGCGCTCCAGCAGGTCGCCGATTCGACGAGCTGGCCGAGATCGGCGGGGGCGCGGTGGAGTGCTGCAGTCATGGGATCGGTCTCAGCTCGGGCGGACGCGGGTTCGTAGCAGACCGATGCGCGTGGCCACGCCGCGGATTCGCGCCGCCGCGAACCGAGGGGCAGCGCAGACAGCGATCAGGCGTTCGCGCCAGGCAGCTGCTTCGTGAACTGCTGCATATCGAAGTAATCCCGCCACGCAGTGATCCGGCCGTCGCGCAGCTCGAACGTGCCCATCACGGGCAGCTCGACCCACTTGCCGCCGATCTTGAAGCGGTCGGTGCGCTCCGTGAGCACGACGCCGTGATCGTTCTCGGCGATCTGGTGCAGCACCCACTCCGCCTCGCTCGCGAGGCTCGAGAAGCCCGTGATGGCCTCCCGTATCGCATCGGTCCCCTTGACCGGCTGCAGCGGGATGTTGTGGTAGACGCAGTCGGGCGCAATGAAGCTCATCAGCTCGTCGACTTCGTTGCGGCGCCAGGCCGCGACGAACTCGCTGACACGCCTCGTGTTCTCCGTCATCGCGGCTCCTGGATCGCGGGAGGAAGGCGCGCGACGGTATCGCAGCGCAGCGCGCGGCGAGGCGCTGCGGATCGCGCACGCCGAGTCAGCCTCCTCGCAAGGCGTGCGGCTACCGTGGCGAACAGCGCGCAGCGAGCCGAGTGAGCGTGGCTGCGGTGCTCGCGCAAAGTGTTTCAATCTCCGAACTCGCGGAGTCGCCGGCTTGGAGCTCGCACATGCGTTTCACGTCGCCGGCGCGCTCGCGACGCTCGCGCGCGGTGTGCTCGCGCTCCTCTGGCCGGCGGCGTTCGCGCGGCGAAACCGGCTCGCGGCGGACGATGCGCTGGGCCGCAGCGAGCTGCGCGCCACGCACGGAGCGCTGCTCGCGAGCCTCGGCGCGTTCGCCGTGCTCGCGCAGGATCAGGTCGCGTTCGTGCTGCTCGGCGGCGCGTGGGTCGCCGCTGCGTGCGTGCGCGTCGGCGGCGCGCTGCTCGCGGGCGAGGCGGACGCTCGCGTCTGGCGCGCCGCGCTGCGCGACGGAGCGTTCGCCGCGCTGCTGCTCTGGCCGGGCTGACGCAACGCGCTCGGGTGGCGGCGCACCGGAATCCGTCGCCGCGAGCGCGGAACGTTGACTGCGGCGTCAACGGCGCGCGCGGAGCGAGCTCCGCGTAGCGTTCCGTGATGAGCGACCGCGATGCCCTGATCCTGCAAGCGCTGCGCAAGCAGGGTGAGACCTGCGGCGCGATGCGCTCTCGGATCTACAGCGACCTGCTCGCGCGCTGTGCCGAGGATTTCGCCGCTGGCGGAATCGTCGCGAAGCTGCTCGCGAGCTGGAGCGGGCATCCGGTGCTCGACAACATCCCGCTGCGCCTGCTCGGCGCCGCGCATTTCCTCGCGCTGCGCGGCGACGCGCCCGAGCTCGCGGCGTGCTTTCCCTCGACGGGCGGGCGCTATGACGCGGCGCGCGCGTGGGCGGCTCTGCGCGAGACCTTCGAACGCCAGTCGGCGCGCATGCAGCAGCATCTGACCGAGCAGGTCCAAACGAACGAGGTGCGCCGCTGCTGCGCGCTGATCGGCGGCTTCCTCGAGCTGGCGCGCGCCCACTCATCACCGCTGCGGCTGCTCGAAATCGGCGCGAGCGCCGGCTTGAATCAGTGCTTCGAGCAGTACCGCTACGAGCTCGGCACGCAGCGCGTCGGCCCAGCCGACGCGCCGCTGACATTGGGCTGCGAGTGGCGGGGCAAGCCGCTCGCGAGCAGCGACGTTGCTCTGCGCGTCGCGAGCCGGCGCGGCTGCGATCTCTCACCGATCGAGCTGCGCGATCCCGAGCAGCGCCTGCGCCTCGAGTCGTTCTTCTGGCCCGATCAGGTCGAGCGACTCGCGCGCCTGCGCGCCGCGTGTGACTGCGCGCTGCGTTCCGGCGTCACGCTCGAGCGCGCACGCGCCGGCGACTGGCTCGCACGTGAGCTGTCCGTTTCGGTCCCGCGCACGACCAGCGTGCTCTTCCACAGCGTGATGTGGCTGTACGTGCCGGAGGAAGAGCGCGCGCGGATCCAAAGCCTGATGGCCGAGGCCGGCGCGCGTGCGACGCGCGAAGCGCCGCTCGCATGGCTGAGCATGGAAGGCCACAACTACGACTTCTGCGAGATCCGCCTACGCAGCTGGCCGGACGGCGCAGATCGCGTGCTCGGCCGCTGCCACTACCACGCAGAGTGGGTGGAGTGGCTCTAGCTGGGTTCTATGCCGGCCACGCCGCGCTCGGATCGCGCACGCGCGCGGCCAGCGTCGCGATCTTCTCGTGCAGCAGCGGATGCTCGACGTCGGGGGCGATCTCGGCGAGCGGCTCCAGCACGAAGCCGCGCTCGTGCATGCGCGGATGCGGAACCACGAGCTCGGGCGCTTCGATGACGAGGCCTCCGAATAACAACAAGTCGAGATCGAGCGTGCGCGGCTGATTGCGCCCTTTGCTGCGCGTCCGGCCCGCCTCGGCCTCGATCTCGTGCAGCCGGGCAAGCAGCGCGAGCGCGTCGAGCTCGGTGTCGAGCGCGAGCGCGGCGTTCAGGTATGCGGGCTGAGGCGGGCCGACCGGCGCGGTCTCCCAGCTGCGCGAGACCGTGACGACCCGGATGCCCGGCGTCGCGCGCAGCGCCTCGACTGCCCGCGCGAACGCGGCCGCGCGGTCGCCGAGGTTTGCGCCGAGCGCGACGTAGGCGCGCGTCACGCCCGGGTGAAAGCGCGCGGGCTGCGAGAGAGGTGAGTCTCGTCGCGCATTTCGAGCGCCCTCCGAGCTCGCGACCCTACACCGTTCGGCGTCAAAGCTGGCTGCGAGGGCGCCTCTACCTACATTCCTTCGCCGTGCGCGCGCCTGAGACATTGCTGCCCGAGCTGCGAACTCGAGTGCCGGGCCCGCGCTCGCGCGCGCTCGCGGCTCGGCTCGCTGCGGTCGAGAGCCGCAACGTCACCTGCCTGGTGCCCGAGCCCCCGATTTGTTGGGAGCGCGCCGCCGGCGCAAACGTATGGGACGCGGATGGCAACCGCTTTGTCGATCTCGGCGGCGGCTTCGGCGTCGCGAACGCGGGCCACGCGCATCCGCGCATCGTCGCCGCCGTCGCGGAGCAGAGCGCGCAGCTGATGCACGCGATGGGCGACGTGCATCCGCCCGCGGTCAAGGTCGCGCTGCTCGAAGCACTCGCGGCGCGCTTCCCGGGCGGCGGGGCGGCGCGCGCGCTGCTCGGAAGCTCCGGCTCCGACGCGGTCGAGAGCGCGCTGAAGACGGCTCTGATCGCCACCGGCAAGCCCGGCGTGGTCGCGTTCGAGGGCGCTTATCACGGGCTCGCGCTCGGCGCGCTCGACGCGACCCATCGCACCGCGTTCCGCGCGCCGTTCGCTGCGAGGCTTCCGGGACGCACCGGATTCGCGCGCTTCGGCGACGCGGCCGACGCGCTTCGCGCCGCGCGCGAGCTCGGCGCGCCGGTCGGCGCCGTGTTGGTCGAGCCGATCCAAGGCCGCGGCGGCGAGCGCATTCCAGCGCATGGATTCCTGAGCGAGCTGCGCGCGCTGTGCGACAGCGAAGGCTGGCTGCTGATTCTCGACGAGGTCTACACCGGCTTCGGGCGCACCGGCCGCTGGTTCGCGTGCGAGTACGAGGGCGTCGCGCCTGATTTGTTATGCGCTGGCAAGGGCCTCGCTTCGGGCATGCCGATTTCGGCCTGCATCGGGCGCGCCGAAGTGATGGATGCCTGGCCCCCTTCTCAGGGCGAAGCGCTGCACACGCAGACGTTTCTCGGCCACCCGCCGAGCTGCGCAGCTGCGCTCGCGTCGATCGCGGTGCTCGAGGAAGAAAAGTTGGTGGAGCGCGCGGCGGAAGACGGCGCCGCGGCGCTGGCATTCCTGCGCGCGCGCACGCGGGGCCTCGCCCGCGTCGCGGAAGTGCGCGGGCGTGGCCTGATGCTCGGCATCGAGTGCGATACGCCGGCGACCGCGCTGCGCGCCTGCCACGCAGCGCTCGCGCGCGGCGTGATTCTGCTGCCGAGCGGCGACGACGGCCGCGTGCTCTCCGTGACGCCGCCGCTCTGCATCGGGCGCGATGCGCTGGAGCACGCGCTCGCAATCCTCGTCGCGGAGCTGGCGTGATGGATCGCGCCGAGATCGAGCGCGAGCTGCTGCACTGGATGCGCAGCGAGCCGGATCGCCACGATCCGGAGCGCTTCGAACGCCTCGCGCTCGCTCTCTACGCGCATCAGTTCGAGCACTGCGAGCCCTACGGAAGGTTCGCGGCCGGGCGCGGCGCGCGGCCGAGCCAAGTCAGCACGTGGCGCGAGATTCCGCCGGTGCCGACCGGCGCGTTCAAGGAGCTTCCACTGCGCTGCTTCCACGCGCTCGCGACGAAGCACACGTTTCGCACGAGCGGCACCAGCAGCGAACGGCGCGGCGCGCTCTACCTCGACACGCTCGAGCTGTACGAGGCATCCCTGCTGCCGAGCTTCGAGGCCGGCGTGCTGCCCGAGCTGATTGGGACGCGCGGGCGTATGCCGATCCTCGTGCTCGCGCCGAGCCCGGCCGAGGCCGACGACTCCTCGCTCTCGCACATGTTCGGCGTCGTGCTCGCACGGCGGGGCGCCGCCGGCAGCGACTACTTCGTCCGCCGCGGACGGCTCGAGCTCGCGTCGCTTGCGCTCGCGCTCGAGGCGGCGATCGCGAAGCGCAGCGCGATCGCGCTGTGCGGCACCGCGTTCTCGTTCGTGCATTTGCTGGAAGCGATGGAACAGGCGGGACGGCAGCTCGCGCTGCCGCCGGACACGCGCATCATGGAGACCGGCGGCTTCAAGGGCCGCGCGCGCACGCTGACGCGCGAGGAGCTGTATGCCGAGCTGCACGAGCGATTAGGGGTTCCGCCGGCGCAGATCGTCAATCAGTACGGGATGACGGAGCTAGGCAGTCAGTTCTACGACAGCGTTCTCGTGCGACCGAGCACGCCGCGCCACAAGCTGGCGCCGCCGTGGACGCGCGTGCGAATCGTCGATCCCGAGACCGGCTGGGACGTGCCCAGCGGCGAGGTCGGCCTGCTTCAGATCGTCGATCTCGCAAATACGGGGAGCGTGCTTGCGGTGCAGACCGCGGATCTCGGACGCGAGCTGCCGGGCGGCTTCGAGGTGTTAGGGAGATCGCCGGGGGCCGAGGAGCGTGGGTGCTCGATTGCGGCGGATGAGATGCTTGGTGGCGAGCGGTAGCGGCGGTCTCGTGCGTCGGCGTGAGATCGTTCGTGACACCGCCGCACGGGGCGGGCGGGGGCTCGTCTCCGCTCACCCGCGTGACCGCGAAGGGTTGTGCGGTGCGGCGGCTCCAGTTCGTTTGCGATGGGCTTTGAGCGTGCGCGCGGTCACGCCTGGGGTTCGCTCCGCGACCCCCGCCCGCCCCGTGCGGCTCCTTGCTGTGCGTCGGCGGCAAGCACTAGGAGGTGGGGCGGTGAGGGGACCGCGCCATCGAGGCGCGGTCCCCTCACTCTTCGGTGGTGCTGTTGGGCGATGTTTTGGTCGTTTGCCCGCGTCGGGAGCGGGGGATTTCTGAGATGGGCGGGAGTGCGGCGGCGGAGGTGCGCGCGGCTTCGGCGCGGTTGCGGGAGCGGGGGGCGGCGCTGCGTAAGCGGCCGCGCGCGGAGATTGTTGGGGTACTTGGCGCCGTGATCGAGCAGCTGCGCGATGCGAAGAGCTCCCTGCGGCAGAGGCTGGCGCGCGAGCTGCCGGAAGCGACTGGGTTTGCGCCGGCGACGCTGGCGGCCGGGCTCGATGCGGGCTTCGGGGCGTGGAGCGCGGATGCGTTCGCTGCGCTCGTCCAACGCGAGCTGGAGTCGACGCCGCAGCGCGCGGCTTCCGGTTTTCCATTGACTGCGGTCGTGCTCGGCGGCGCGATTCCGATGCCGAGCGCGCTGCAGCTGCTCGCGCCGCTCGCGCTTGCGTCGCCGGTGCTGGTGCGTCCGGGCTCGCACGATGCCGTCACCACGCGGGCGCTGAAGGACGCGCTCGAGAAGCTCGACCCCGAGCTCGGACGAGCGGTCGAGGTCGTCGCGTTCCCGCACGCAGACCGGGATGCGATCGGCGCGCTGGCGCAGGCGGACTGCGTGGTCGTGACGGGTGGCGACGCCGCGGTCGCCGCGCTCGCGGAGCGCGTGCGGCCGTCGCAGCGCTTCGTCGGCTATGGGCATCGCTTCTCGATTGCGGCGCTAGGCCGCGAGGGCGATCTCGCGCGCGCTTGCGCTGCGATTGCGCGCGATGTCTCGCTGTGGGATCAGCTCGGCTGTCTGTCGCCGCTTGCGCTCTACGCGGTTGGCTGGCGCTGGCAGGAGCGCGCGGGGCTGCTGGATGCGCTCGCCGGCGAGCTTGCCGAGCTTGCACTGCGCTGGCCGCTCGGTCGCGTCCCGGCGGACGCTCGCGCGAGCCGCGCGAACGAGCTCGCGACTTGCGAGCTGCGCTCGGCAGCGAGCGGCGATGTGGAGCTGCGCCGCGACTCCACCGGCTCGTGGGCTCTGCTCGCAGAGCGCGACTCCACGTTCCGCGGCTCTCCGCTCTACCGCGCGCCTCGCGTCCACTTCGTGTCAGACCTAGCGGAGATCGAGGCGAGCCTCGCGCCGGTCGCTCGCCACCTCGCTTGCGCCGGCCTGGTGGGCTTTGTGGCCGAGCAACGAGCGGAGATCGATCGCCTTCTCCTGGGACTCGGGGCCTCACGTCTGTGCCCCGCGGGTGAGATGCAGGCACCGCCTATCTCATGGTGTCACGACGGGATGCCGGTCCTGCTGCCTATCGCCCGGCTCGCGGATGCGGGCGAGAAATAATCCGGACCAACGCGGTCCCAGATTTACGGCACCGAATTGGTCCGATATGGTCGCCCTTCCCCGGAGGCCCGACGTGCTCCGCATCAGCAAGCTCACCGACTACGGGATCGTGCTGCTGGCCCGCTTCGCCGCGGCCCCACGCGACTCACAGCTTTCCGCCCGCGGGATGGCGGAGTCGACCTCGCTCCCGTTGCCAGCGGTCAGCAAGATGCTGAAAGAGCTCGCGAGCGCGGGCCTCTTGGAATCGCTGCGCGGAGCGAAGGGCGGCTACCGACTCGCGCGCACGCCCGAGGCGATCACGGTCGCCGAGATCGTGCATGCGCTCGAGGGTCCGATCGCGCTGATGGAGTGCACCGCGGGGCCGGGGCACTGCGAAGTCGAAGCGCGCTGCACCGTGTCCGAGCCCTGGCATCGCATCAATCGCGCCGTCCACGACGCGCTCTCGCGCGTGACGCTGGCGGATCTCGCGCGCCCGACGGGCGGCAGCCCGCTGCTGCGCGTCGAGAACACCGCCCCCCACCCTAACAGCTGAGCACGCAATGTCCGAGACCGCAGAGCTTCGCGAGCTAGCCGCCAAGGAATACGAGTACGGCTTCGTCACCGACATCGAGACGGAGAAGATCCCGCGCGGGCTCTCGGAGGATGTGGTGCGGCTGATCTCGGCGAAGAAGGAAGAGCCAGCCTGGCTGCTCGAGTGGCGGCTGAAGGCTTATCGCCGCTTCGTGCAGATGCTCGAGGCTGGGCATCACCCGAAGTGGGCGCAGCTTACGTACCCCGAGATCGATTATCAGGCGATGTACTACTACGCCGCCCCGAAGCAGGCAGCGAAGTACGAGAAGATCGAGGACGTCGATCCCGAGCTGTTACGGACCTACGAGAAGCTCGGCATCCCGCTCGCAGAGCAGAAGCGGCTGGCTGGTGTCGCGGTGGATGCGGTCTTCGACAGCGTTTCTGTCGCAACTACCTACAAGGCCGAGCTCGAGAAGCACGGCATCATCTTCGGCTCGTTTTCGGATGCGGTGAAGAAACACCCGGAGCTCGTGCAGCGTTGGCTCGGCTCCGTCGTGCCGTACTCGGACAACTTCTTCGCGGCGCTCAACTCCGCGGTGTTCAGCGACGGATCGTTCGCCTACATCCCGAAGGGTGTGCGCTGCCCGATGGAGCTCTCGACCTACTTCCGGATCAACGCGCAGGAGACCGGCCAGTTCGAGCGCACGCTGATCGTTGCGGAAGAGGGCGCGTACGTCTCATATCTCGAGGGCTGCACTGCGCCGCGGCGCGACGAGAACCAGCTGCACGCCGCGGTGGTCGAGCTGGTCGCGCTCGACGACGCCGAGATCAAGTACTCGACGGTGCAGAACTGGTATCCCGGCGACCAGCAAGGGCGCGGCGGGATCTTCAACTTCGTGACCAAGCGCGGCGCCTGCCGCGGCAAACGCTCGAAGATCAGCTGGACGCAGGTGGAGACCGGCTCGGCGATCACCTGGAAGTATCCGAGCTGCATCCTGCAGGGCGACGACTCGGTCGGTGCGTTCTACAGCGTCGCGCTGACACGGGGCCGGCAACAAGCGGACACTGGCACGAAGATGATTCACATCGGGAAGAACACGCGCAGCACGATCGTCTCGAAGGGCATCTCTGCGGGCCGCGGTCAGCAGAGCTACCGCGGGCTCGTGAAGATCGGCCCGAAGGCGATCGGCGCCCGTAATCACTCGCGCTGCGATTCGCTGCTGCTCGGCGACCAGTGCGGCGCGCACACCTTTCCTTATCTCGAGGTGAAGAACGCGAGCGCGACGGTGGAACACGAGGCCACCACGTCGAAGATCTCCGAAGACCAGCTCTTCTATTGCCGCCAGCGCGGAATTTCGGAGGAAGACGCGGTCTCGATGATCGTGAACGGCTTCTGCCGCGAGGTTCTCAGGGAGCTGCCGATGGAGTTCGCGGTCGAGGCGCAGAAGCTGCTCGGGCTCTCGCTCGAAGGCAGCGTGGGCTGACCGATGACGCAACACGAGAAGAGGCCGCTGCTCGAGATTCGCGGGCTCGAGGCCCGTGTCGGCGAGAAGCAGATCCTGCGCGGGATCGACCTCACGATTCGAGCGGGCGAGGTGCACGCGCTGATGGGCCCGAACGGATCGGGCAAGAGCACGCTCGCCGGTGTGCTCGCGGGGCGCCCGAGCTTCGAGGTGACCGCGGGCTCCATTCATTTCGACGGCCGCGAGCTGCAGGGGCTCCTGCCCGAGGAGCGCGCGCGCGAAGGCATGTTCCTCGCCTTCCAGTACCCGATCGAGATTCCCGGCGTCACGAACAACTACTTCCTGAAAGCGGCAGTGAATGCGGTGCGCCAGCACCGCGGCCAGGACACGCTCGACGCGATGGATTTTCTCGCGCTCTCGCGCGAGAAGATGAAGATCGTCGGCATGAAGCCCGAGCTGATGTCGCGCGCGGTGAACGAGGGCTTCTCCGGCGGTGAGAAGAAGCGCAACGAAGTGCTGCAGATGCTGCTGCTCGAGCCGCGGCTCGCGATCCTCGACGAGACCGACTCGGGCCTCGACATCGACGCGCTGCGCGTGGTCGCGAGCGGCGTGAACTACTTGCGCAGCGCGAATCGCGCGCTGCTGGTGATTACGCACTACCAGCGCCTGCTCGAGTACATCGTGCCCGATTTCGTGCACGTGCTCTCCGAGGGCCGCATCGCGCACTCGGGCGGCAAGGAGCTCGCGCTCGAGCTCGAGGCGAAGGGCTATGGCTGGCTCGAGAAGGAGCCGCCCGCCGCCGGAGCAGCGCAGTGAGCGCGCTCGCCGCAGCCAACGCGCGCCTGCTCGGGCTGTGCGACGAAGCCGCCCGGCGAAGCGATCCGCTTGCCGCGCTGCGCCGCGCTGGCCGCGAAGCGTTCGCGGCTTCGGGCTTGCCCGACACGCACCGCGAGGAATGGAAATACACGAGCCTCGCTCCGCTCGTGGCGCTCGATTGGGCGCTCGCGCCGGCGTCGTTCTCCCCGAGCGCGCCGCCTCCCGGCATCGAGATGTTTACGTTGCGCGAGTCGCCCGCGGGTACGCCGCGAATCGGCGACCTCGTCGACTTGAAGGAACACCCTCTCGCAGCGCTGGCAACGGCTTTGCTCGACGATGGCCTCGTGATTCGGTCGATTCCAAACGCGGACGTGGCGCGCCCGATCGAGCTTTCGCTCTCGACTCGCGAGATCCATCGCCCGGAGCTGCGCGTGCCTCGCGTTCGCATCGAAGCAGCGCGCGGCAGCCGGCTCGCCGTCGTGCTGGACCATGCATGTGCCGCGATCGGGGGGCCGCGCTTCACGAACGCAGTCATCGAGATCGATATCGCGGAGAACGCACAGCTCGAGCTGACGGTGCTCCAGCGCGAGACGGGGACCGCATTCCACGCCTCGAACACCGCCGTCCGTCTTGCGCGCGACGCGCGCTTCACGAGCCGCGTCATCACGCTCGGCGGCCGGCTCGTGCGCAACGACCTCTCGGTCTTGCTCGCGGGCGAGGGCTCCGAGTGCTCGCTCGACGGGCTCTACCTCGGAACCGGCGCGCGCGTCGTCGACAATCACTCGCTCGTCGACCACGCGGTTCCACGCGGCACGAGCCGCCAGCTCTACAAGGGCGTGCTCGCGGGCACTTCTCAGGGCGTGTTCCGCGGGCGCGTGATCGTCCGGCCCGGCGCGCAGAAGACCGACGCCGCGCAGTCGAACACGAATCTGTTGCTCTCGAACGGCGCGGAGATCGACACCAAGCCGCAGCTCGAGATTTGGGCGGACGACGTGAAGTGCAGCCACGGCTCCGCGATCGGGCGCCTCGACGAGAACGCGCTCTTCTACCTGCGCTCGCGCGCGCTCGACGAGCGCGAGGCGCGCGCGCTGCTGACGCAGGGCTTCGCCGCGCAGATCTTCGCCGCGCTGCCGAGCGAGGCGCTGCGCGAGGAGCTGGGCGCCGAGTTCGCGCGCCGCGTCGCGGCGGAGACGCTGCCGTGAGCGCTGCAACGCGCGAGCACGCGCCGGCTCTCGACGTCGATAAAATTCGCCGCGATTTCCCGGTGTTCGATCGCCCCTCGCGCGGCAAGCGCCTCGCTTACCTCGACAGCGGCGCCAGCGCGCAAAAGCCGCGCGCGGTGATCGAAGCCGTCGCCGAGTTCTCAGGACACTCCTACGCGAACATTCATCGCGGCGTGTACGAGCTCTCTGCGGTCGCGACGCAGCGCTACGAGGCTGCGCGCGCGCGCGTCGCCCGCTTCCTCGGCGCAGCCGAAGCGCGCGAGATCATCTTCGTCCGCAACACCACCGAGGCGATCAACCTCGTCGCCGCCAGCTGGGGCCGCAGCCACGTCGCTGCTGGCGACGAGGTGCTGATCACGGAGATGGAGCACCACGCCAACATCGTTCCGTGGCAGATGCTGTGCGACGAGCGCGGCGCGAAGCTGCAAGTGGCGCCGATTCTCGAGGACGGCGCGCTCGACATGGCGGCGTTCGAGCGCTTGCTGAGCGCGCGCACGAAGCTGGTCGCGCTCGCGCACGCGAGCAACGTGTTAGGGACGCTGAATCCCGTGCGGCGAATCGCGGAGCTCGCGCACGCGCACGGTGCTGTCCTGCTCGTCGACGGCGCGCAGACCGCGCCGCGCATCCCGGTCGACGTGCGCGCGCTCGGCTGCGATTTCTACGCGTTCTCCGGCCACAAGGCCTACGGACCGAGCGGCGCGAGCGCGCTCTACGGCCGCGCTCAGCTGCTCGAGGCGATGCCGCCGTACATGACCGGCGGCGGAATGATCGCCAGCGTCAGCTTCGAACGGACGAGCTTCGCGCCAATCCCGGAGCGCTTCGAAGCGGGCACGCCTGCGATCGCCGAAGTAATCGGGCTCGCCGCCGCGCTCGACTACCTCGAAGCGATCGGTCTCCCCTCGATCGAGCGCCACGAAGCCGAGCTGCTCGCATACGGAACGCAGCTGTTGCGCACGATTCCCGAGCTGCGCCTGCTCGGCACTGCGCGCGAGAAGATCGGCGTGCTCTCGTTCGTCGTGCGAGGCGTGCACGCGCACGATCTCGGCACGGTGCTGGACCAGGAGGGAGTCGCGATCCGCGCGGGCCATCACTGCGCGCAGCCGCTGCACGCCCGGTTCGGCATCGTCGCCAGCGCGCGCGCCTCGCTCGGCCTCTACAACGACCGCGAAGACCTCGATCGCCTCGCCGCCGCGGTGCGCAAGGCGATCTCGATCTTCACCTGAACACCGAGTCAGCGATGTCCGAGCTGCGCGAGCTCTACCAGACCACGATCCTCGACCACAACAAGTCGCCGCGGAACTTCCGCGTGCCCGAGGGCGCGAATCGACACGCCGACGGCCACAATCCGCTGTGCGGCGACAAGGTGACCGTTCACGTCGCGCTCGGAGACGGCGCGCTGCGCGACGTCGGCTTCCAGGGCTCCGGCTGCGCGATCTCGACGGCTTCCGCATCCCTGATGACTCAGGCTGTGAAGGGCAAGAGCGTCTCCGAGACGCTGAAGCTGTTCGAGATGTTTCGCAGGCTCGTCACCGCGGGCGGCGAGCCGAACGAAGCGCTCGGCAAGCTCGCGGTGTTCGCGGGCGTGCGCGAGTACCCGATGCGCGTCAAGTGCGCGACGCTGGCGTGGCACACGCTGCGCACCGCGCTCGAAGGCAAGCAAGAGACCGCGAAGACGGAATAGCAAGCGGCGCCTCGCCGCTCGCAGCGAGGCGAAGCCGAGCGGAGATCGAACAGTGGCCACTGCGAAACGCAACACCTCGGACGAGTTACACGTCCAGGACAAATGAACGAGAGCGCGACGAAATGAGCGTGGAAGAGCTGAAGCACGGCGTCGTCGAGGTTCTGAAGACCGTCTACGACCCCGAGATTCCGGTCGACATCTACGAGCTCGGCCTGGTCTACGACGTGAACGTCGAGGAGAGCGGCGCAGTCGCGATTCGCATGACGCTCACCTCGCCGATGTGCCCGGTCGCCGAGAGCCTTCCGCCCGAGGTCGAAGAGAAGGTGCGCGGCGTGCCGGGTGTTACGGACGTGAAGATCGACCTCGTCTGGGAGCCGCCCTGGAGCCCGAGCCTGATGTCCGAGGCTGCGCGCCTCGAGCTGGGGATGGAGTAGCTCTGGAGCGCGCGAATCCGGACGCGGTGCACGAAGTCTCGCGCTCGCGCTTCGCCGGCACCGGCGCTGCGCAGGATGAGGATCGCGTCGCGCGCGAGGAGCCGCTCGAGATCCAGGTGAACGGCGCGTCGATCGCAGTCGTGATGCGAACGCCCGGCGACGATCTCGATCTGGTGGCAGGCTTTCTCGTGACGGAACGAATCGTCGCCCGCGAGGCCGAGATTGCATCGCTGCATCACGCGAGCACGGGCGAAGCCGAGCGCGCCGACAACGTCGTGCGAGCCATGCTCGCTGACAACGTCGCGTTCGACGTGGAGCGGCTGCGCCGCAATCTGTTTGCGAGCTCGTCGTGCGGCGTGTGCGGCAAGGCCTCGCTCGAGCAGGCGCTCGCGACTGCGCCGCCGCTCGGCGACAGCACGCGTTTCCGCGCGACGTTCTTCAGCGCGCTGCCCGAGCGCCTGCGCGAAGCGCAGCGTGTCTTCGACGCGACCGGCGGGCTGCACGGCGCCGCGCTCTTCGACGCGGACGGCGCGCGGCTGTGCGTGCGCGAGGACGTCGGCCGTCACAACGCAGTCGACAAGGTGATCGGCTGGGCTGCGCGCGCGCAGCGCCTCCCGCTCTCCGGTTGCGCGCTGCTCGTTTCGGGCCGCGTCTCGTTCGAGATCGTCCAGAAGGCGCTCGCGGCGCGCGTGCCTGCGATCGCGGCCGTCTCGGCACCGACCTCGCTCGCGGTCGAGCTCGCCGAGCGCGCCGGCATCGCGCTCGTCGCGTTCCTACGCGGCGAGAAGATGAGCGTGTACGGGGCGCGCGAGCGGATCAGCGCTGATTAGGTCTGCGCCGAGTGCGAGCGCGATCGCTGGCGATTGGTCCGCTTACTTCGCGTACATCGCCTTCAACGCGGCGAGGTCGGTGATCACCTGCGCCACGTTCTCTTTGGGATCGACGCTCTCGTAGTGGCGCGCGATGCGCCCGTCCGGATCGATCACGAAAGTGTCGCGCCGCGCGTAGCGGAGCTCTCCGCGGGAGGTGAGCACGCCATAGGCGCGCGCCGTGGTCGACTCGACGTCCGCGAGCAGCGGGAACGGCACTTTGTGTTTCGCGGCGAACGCCTCGTGCGAGCTCACGTCGTCGAGGCTCACGCCGACGACCTCCGCGCCGGCCTGCCGCACGCGCGTGATCTCGTCGCGGAACGTGCACACCTGCGTCGTGCAGCCGGGCGTGTCGTCTTTCGGATAGAAGTAGAGCACGAGCCACTTCCCGGCGTAGTCGCCGAGCGAACGCCAAGCGCCGGTTTGATCCTGAAGACGAAATGCCGGCGCCGCCGCGCCGACCGGTGGCGAACCGAGAGGCGCTTCGGCTAGCGCGCCCCCAGCTAGCGAGAGCAGCGCGAGAGCGAGTGCGGGAATTCTCATGGCGCGATTCCTCGGCTTTCGGTCGTGGCGTTCGCAAATTCGCGCCAGAGTATTCGACGCAGCCGCAGCGGGCACGCTGGGCGGCCTTCTAGCATGCGACCATGAACAGCGACGACGAAGCGGCGGGCGGCCTCGAAGCGGTCCTCCGCACCGCGAAGCACGCGCTCGCGGCTGGGCTCACGCGCTCGCTGCCAGCGCTGCGCGTCGTCAATCAGCCGGATGGCTTCGATTGCCCGGGCTGCGCGTGGCCCGAGGCGCGCGAGCACGGGGCGATCGAATTCTGCGAGAACGGCGCGAAGGCGGTGAGCCACGAGGCGACGCGCAAGCGTGTCGATCGCGCGTTCTTCTTGCGCCAAACGCTCGCTGCGCTACGCGCGCAATCCCATCGCGAGCTCGAAGCGCACGGCCGGCTTACCGAGCCGATGATTCGCCGTCCCGGCGAGAGCCGCTTCGTTCCGATCGCATGGCCGCTCGCGTTCCAGCGCATCGGTGAAGGGCTGCGCTCCTTGCGCTCGGCGAACGAAGCCGTCTTCTACACGTCGGGGCGCACGAGCAACGAAGCTGCTTTTCTCTATCAGCTCTTCGCGCGAGAGCTCGGCACCAACAACTTGCCCGACTGCTCGAACTTGTGTCACGAGTCGAGCGGCACGGGCCTCGGCGAGATGATCGGCATCGGCAAGGGCACGGTGAGCCTCGCCGATTTCGAGCAGGCCGATCTGATCTTCGTGCTCGGACAGAATCCCGGCAGCAATCACCCGCGCATGCTGACGACGCTCGCGGCGGCCGCGCAGCGCGGCTGTCACATCGTCAGCATCAACCCGCTGCGCGAGCGCGGCCTGGTGCGCTTCAAGCATCCCCAACAACTGAGCGGGATCTTCGGGAGCGGCACGAAGCTCGCAGAACGCTTCGTGCAGCTGCGCGTCGGCGGCGACGTCGCGCTGCTGAAGGGCGTGATGAAGGAGCTGCTCGCGCTGGAGGATGCGCGGCCGGGCGCGGTGCTCGACTCCGCCTTCCTCGCCGAGTACACGCTCGGCTTCGAGGCGCTGCGCGCCTCGCTCGAGGCGCAGGCGTGGGATGAGCTCGAGCGCGAGGCCGGCGTAGCGCGCGCCGTGATGCGCGAGCTCGCCGAGCTCTACGCCGCGAGCGAGCGCACGATCGCGTGCTGGGCGATGGGGCTGACGCAGCACCGCCACGGCGTCGCCAACGTGCAGGAAGTGATGAACCTCCTGTTGTTACGGGGAAATCTGGGAAAGCCGGGCGCCGGCCCATGCCCGGTGCGCGGGCACAGCAACGTTCAGGGCGATCGCACGATGGGCATCTGGGAGCGGCCCGGCGCCGCGTTTCTCGACGCGCTCGAGCGCGAGCTCGGCTTCGCGCCGCCGCGTGCGCCCGGCTTCAGCGTGATCGAGGCGATCCACGCGCTGCACGATGGGCGCGCGCGTTTCTTCATGGCGATGGGCGGCAACTTCGCCGCCGCGAGCCCCGACACCGCCTTCACCGAGCAGGCGCTCGCGCGCGCAGAGTTGGCGGTGCACGTCGCTACCACGCTGAACCGCACGCACGTCGTCGCGGGCCGCGAGGCGATCCTGTTGCCCTGCCTCTCGCGCAGCGAGCGGGATGTGCAGCACGCGGGGCCGCAGTTCGTCACGGTCGAGGATTCGATGGCCACCGTGCACCGCTCGCAGGGCAGGCTCGCGCCCGCTTCGGAGCAGCTGATGAGCGAGGCCGCGATCGTCGCAGGCATCGCGCGCTCGGCGCTGCGAGGGAAGACGGCGGTGCCCTGGGAGCTGCTCGCGAATGATTACGACGAGATTCGCGAGCTCATCGCTCGCGTCGTGCCTGGCTGCGAGGACATGAACGTGCGCGTGCGCGAGCCCGGCGGCTTCGTACTGCCGCGGCCGCCCGCCGAGCGCCGCTTCACGACGCCGAGTGGCAAAGCCGAGCTGCGCGTCGTGCCGCTGCCGAAGCTCGAAGTGCCCGAGGGCCGACTGATCCTGATGACGATTCGCAGCCACGATCAGTTCAACACCACCGTCTACTCGGATGACGACCGCTATCGCGGCATCACCGGCGATCGCCGCGTGCTGCTCGCGAATGCGGAGGATCTCGCCGCGCTCGGCATCGCGGCGCAGCAGCGCGTCGACGTCACCAGCCACTGGGCAGGCGCGAACGGCGAGGAACGGCGCACGCTGCGCGGGCTGCGCGCGCTCGTCTACGAGCTGCCGCGCGGCTGCGTCGCCGCGTACTTCCCCGAAGCAAACCCTCTCGTGCCGATCGGGCAGTTCGCGGACAAGAGCCTGACCCCCGCGTTCAAGTCGATCGTCGTCTCGCTCGCACCGGCCTCTTGATGGCCGCAGGCGATCCGCCCAGCCGATTCCTCGCGAGCCGCGCCAGACACCATGTTAGGGTCGCCGCGCCGGACAGCTGATTGCGCCGGACAGGAGGTCACCCATGTCCATGCTCTCCGAGTTCAAAGCCTTCGCGATGCGCGGGAACGTCGTCGACATGGCGGTCGGCGTCGTGATCGGCGCTGCGTTCGGAAAGATCGTCACTTCGTTCGTCAACGACCTGCTGATGCCGCCGATCGGTTTGCTCGTCGGCGGCGTCGACTTCAGTGCGATCAAGCTGACGCTGAAGCAGGCGGTCGGAGAGACGGCTGCGATCACGCTCAACGCGGGCAGCTTCATCCAGACGATCGTCGACTTCACGATCATCGCGTTCGCGATCTTTTTGGTCGTCAAGGCGATGAACGCGGCGAAGAAGCCCGAGCCGGCTGCGCCGGCGCCCGAAGTGCCCGCCGACGTGAAGCTCTTGACCGAGATCCGCGACCTGCTGCGGGCGCGTTAGCTACGCGCGGGGGATCGCGGCTCGCTCAGTCGCCGAGATTCCGCGCACTGCGATGATGGCGTCCCAAGCGGTGGAGCCTGTGCAGCTCCAAACGCGCGGGATCCGTGAACAAGCCCGCGAGCGCGAGGCCGGTCAGGAATCCGCCGGCATGCGCCCAGAACGCGACGCCGCCGGTCGCGGAAGTGCCGATCCCTGGCACGCCGCTGATGATCTGCAGCAGGAACCAGAAGCCCAGCACAACTGCCGCAGGCACGACGAAGCGGCGGTAGAAGAAAAGGAACACGCCAAGCACGTGCACGCGCGCGCGGGGATAGAGCCGCGCGTAGGCGCCAAGCGTTCCGCCGATCGCTCCCGAGGCGCCGACCATCGGCAGCGGGCTGACCGGGTCGGCGAGAGCTTGTGAGAAGAAGGCCGCCAGTCCACACAGCACGTAGAAGACGCCGAAGCGCGCGCGCCCCATCGCGTCCTCGACGTTGTCGCCGAACACCCAGAGGAACCACATGTTGCCGAGCAGGTGCAGCCAGCCGGCGTGCATGAACATCGAAGTGATTACGGTCGCCCAGTCGGCGCGGGGGTCGAGCGGGCACGGCGAGCCGATCCGATCCGCGAGCACCGCCGCCTGATCGTAGTTTCCGAGCAGCACGCCCGGAATCGCGCCGAGCTTGCAGACCGACGCCGTGAGCCGGCCTTCCTCGCCGAGCCCTTGAACGAACACCCACGCGAAGACGTTCAGGCCGATCAGCGCGAGCGTCGTCACCGAAGCGTCGAGCGTCGGATTCTCGTCGCGGACCGGGAAGAACACGCTCAGCTCCCCCTAGGAGACCGACTCAGGATGCGCGATCACGCGCCTCGCTGCGCGCTTCGCTTGCGAGCCGCGGTTCGCACGAGGTCGCCAGCCAATCGAGCAGCGCGCGCGTCAACGCGATTCGCGTCTGCGAGAACTGGTGATCGGCGTCCAGAATCAGCTCGGTCAGCGTTCCCCGCTGCGCGCGGATCGCCGCGACGAGCGGCGCATGATTCTGCTCGGGCGTCGTCACGTCGTCGCGCGCGCCGGCTACGAGCAGCACCGGCATCCGCGCGAGCGCGGCGGCGTGGCGCGTCAGACGGAAGCGCTCACGTTCGGCGAGCAGCTCGGCCAGCATCAGCTCGCCAGAGATTCCGCGAATGCGGCCCTCGCCCCACTCCTCGAAGCGCTTCGCGGCCGCCGCCGTCGCTTCCGGGCTCGCAGCCACCGCATCCGCGAGAGCGCCGAGGTTGGCGCCCGCGAACGAGGCGACGCAGCGCACCTCCGAGCGCTCCGCGGCAGAGATCAGCGCCACGGCGCCGCCCATGCTGTGTCCGACGAGCACGATGCGCTCGGGATCGACGCGGTACCGCTTCGCGAACGCCGGCTCGCGCAGCTGCGCGATCACCGCTGCGGCGTCCGCGAGCGCGTTGCCGAAGCTGAACGCACCGCCGCTGCCCCAGGCCCCGCGGTAGCTGAAGAAGAATGCGTTCCAGCCCGCGCGGCGCAGCGCCTGAGCGATGTCGAGGTTGCGCTCGTTGCCCGGGAAACCGTGCAGTAACAACACCGTGGGATGCGGCCCAGCGCCGGCTGCGATGTGGGCGTAGCCGTTCAGCAGCGCGCCTTCGGACGAGAACTGCAGCTCGGGCGTCTCCGCGGGCGGCTCGCCGGCGGGCGCGTCCATCGCGACCGGATCGAAGGCGCGAATACTCGCGCGCTGCGAGCTCGCGGCGCAGCCCTCGAGCGCGAGCGCGCTGGCGAGCCCGAGCGTCGCGAAACCTCTGCCGAGCACGGCGCCTCCTGGATTATTGGGGAGCCTGCGATAGTCCGGCGAGCTGAGGGATGCGCGCGAACGCAGGATGATCCGCTTGGTGGCGCGGGCGATAAGACCAGACGATCTCGGCTCCGCGCGAGACGAACAGCCCGGGCATGCGCCGCGAATCGCCGCCGCCTCCCTCGCCGTCCGTGTAGCCCGCCGCTCGCACGCGCAGCAGAGCGGGCAAAACACCGGGGTGGAACATCTGCACCAGCCCGGCGCGCCCGATGCCCATGCCCTCGTAGAACACCGACTCGGCGTCTGCGATCGCGCGAGCTTCCGGCCAATAGCGGCGCAGGAATGCGCGGCCCTCGTTCTGCGTTCCCTGATAAAAGAACAGCACCGGCGGATACGCGGCGGAACTCTGCGAAGCGTCGCGCAGGCCCGCGAGCGTCTCCTTGCAGAACGGGCAACCGAAATGGCGCAGGAACACGAGCAGCGTCGGCGCCTGCCCGAGCTGATCGCGCAACGTGCCCGGCGTCAAGTTCACGCCGCGTACGAAGCGCGCGAGCAGCTCGTCGGGGATTTTCTTCACGCGCCGACGATACAGCCCGTCCGCACAAGCGCTGGGAGAGAGCGGACGCATGATATGGTGGGCGCGGTGAATTCGGACTCGCTCGTCGTCACCGGCGCGAACGGGCGCATCGGGCAGAGCCTGCTGCGCGCCGCCGGCGGCCGGGCGCGCGCGTTGGTGCGCTCCGAGCGTGCGGCGAGCGCGCTCGCGGGCTCTGGCGCCGAAGTGCGCGTGCTCGATCTGCGCGACCTCGATCAGCTCGCGCGCGCAGCGCACGGCTGCGCGGCGTGGATTCATCTCGTCGGCATCCTGAAGGAGACGCGCGCCGCGCGGTACGTCGATGCGCACGAGCGCACGAGCGAGCGCGTCGCGCACGCGGCCGAGCGCGCGGGGGTGCGACGCGTCGTCTGCCTGAGCATTCTCGGAGCCGACGCCGGCAGCCCTAATGCCTGCCTCGCCTCGAAGGGACGCGCCGACGCGATCCTGCTCGGCGGCCGTGTCCCGGCCAGCGTGCTGCGCGTGCCGATGGTGCTCGGGCCCGGTGAGATCGCGGCGTTCGCGCTGCGCGGCCAAGCGAGCGCGCCGCTCGCGTTCCTGGTGCGCGGCGGAGCGACGCGCGAGCAGCCGATCGACACGCGCGACGTCGTCGCGGCGCTGCGCCTCGCCGCTGCAGACGCGAGCGACGCGCGCCTCGCACTCGACCTCGCGGGACCCGAATCGCTGACGCATCGCGAGCTGGTCGCGCGCGCTGCGCGCACGCTCGGAATGCGCGGCCCGCGCATCGTGCCCGTTCCGGCTGCGCTGGCATTCGCGCTGGCCGCGCTGCTCGAGCGGCTCCCCGAGCCGCCGCTCACGCGCGCGATGCTCGGCGTGCTCGAGCACGACGACCAGATCGACCCGCGCCCAGCCGCGCAGCGCCTCGGGCTCACGCTCACGCCGCTCGCCGAAACGCTGGCGCATACCTTCGGGCCGGAGAAGCAAGCGGCATGAGCGAGGCCGAGGAAGCGGCGGCGCCGCAAAGCACGAGGGGCGGAATCCTTCGCCACGCGATTCCGTGGGCGATCACGCTCGCCTGCTTCGCGTACCTCTACTGGCGCATCGGCAGCCGCGCGCCCACAGGTCAAACCGTTCCCGCTTACCTCGCCTCGATCTTCGCAGGCGTCGACTGGCTGGCTTGGCTCGCGCTGATGATTCCGTACTCGCTGCTCTATCTGATCGTCGACACCGCAGTGCTCTGGCGCGTCGTCAATTGGTTCAACACGCGTGTTTCCTATCGCGAGCTACTGCCGATCCGAGCGAGCGCCTACATCATCTCGATCCTCAACGAACAAGTCGGGAAGGGAGCGATCGGCTGGTACCTGAACCGGCGCCACGGGGTTCCGGGCTGGCAGGTCGCGTCGAGCATGCTGTTCATCATGCTGTGCGAGCCGCTCTACCTGTTGTTATGGGCGGTCGCGGGCGTCCGGCTCACCTGGCATCGCGTGCCGGAGCTGTTCCACGCGATACCCGCGATCGCGCTCGTGGCCGTTTTGGCGGTCGCGTGCATCTGGGCGTTCTTTCGGCTGCCAGCGTTCGCGAACGTCAGGCTGCGCGAGCGGCAGATCTTCCACGCGTTTCGAAGCGCGGCGCCCTGGCGATACCTGACGATCGTCGCGCTGCGCTCGCCCGCGCTGCTTGCCGCGGTGTTCGTCTATTCGCGCTCCGCCGCGCTGTTCGGCGTCGAGATCCCGCTCAGCGACATGCTCGGCTTCCTGCCGGTGATCTTCTTCGGCACGTTCGTGCCGGGACCGTTCCGCGCGGCGGCCGTGACGATGTGGACCGTGCTGTTCCCCGAGCACACCGCGCAGATGGCGGTCTTCGGCCTCGTCATGCACAACTTCTTCGTGCTCTTCAACGCCGCGATCGGCGCGATCTTCTTGCCGAAAGCGAACCGCGAGCTGGCACGAGCCGGCCCGCATTGACGCAGCTGGCCCAGCGCGCCTCGGGTCGCCGAGGTCGGCTGCCGCAGCGGACCGCCGCTGAGCAATCGGAAGCTTCCTCGCGCTCGGCATGCACGCTGCACCGCCTCCGTGCAGGAGGCTTCGATCGTGGCCCACGCGCACTCGCCGGAGAGGCTCGTCCGTAACGTGTTCCTGTTGATGCTGCTCGGTATCACCGTCGAAATCGTCGTGATGGTGATCCTGCCGAGGCTCGGATACTGAGAGCGCGGGCGCGCTGCTAGCGCGCGCGAAGCAGCGCGATCCCGCGATCCGCCATCGACGCGCAAGTCGTCGCGACGAGCGCCCAGCCGAGCGCGCGCACGAGCGCGTCCGCGGGCCAGCCGAGCGCGAGGCCGTCGCGCACGACTGGGATTCCGAGCAGCACGAAGTACGCGATGCCGTTCCAGCGTCCGAGCGCGCTCGCGCGCAGTGGCCGGCCGGCGAGCGCCCGCGAATCGAGCGCGTACTGCGCGAACGCCGCGAGCACGAGCGCGGGCAGCAGCGCGGGGACGAGGCCGAGCAGCGCGAGCGCCGCGAGGCCACTTGCGACGAACGTCGCGTCGATCGCGTGATCGAGGAAGCCGCCGAGCGGGCTCGCCTCGCCGAAGCGGCGCGCGACGCGGCCATCCGCGAGATCGCTGGCGACCGCGAGCGCGAAGCAGATCAGCGCGAGCGTGGCCGCGGGCGCGCAGATCGCCCATGCGAGCAGAGGCGCGAGCGCGAGGCGCGCGAGCGTCAACGCATTTGCGCGCGTCGCGAGCTTCGAAACCACGGGCGTCGGCATCGCGGCGCAGCGTAACGGCCGGCGATCTCGCAGGGAGCCAACCGATCGTGCTCGTGGGACGCGGGCGCGAGCGACACGCCGCTAACGTGCGCGCCGCGCCGGAGGACTCATGCGCTCGCGGTTCATGCTCGTGCTCTCGCTCGCTCCGCTGCTGACGGCCTGCCCTTCGAGCGATTCCGGCGACGCGCAGGCCGCGCTCGTGAAGCGCGGCAAGGTGGTGTTCGAGACGAACTGCATCGCGTGTCATTCGTCTGATCCGCGCAAGGACGGGCCCGTCGGCCCGGCGAACGCGTGCGCCTCCGCCGAGCTGCTCGCAGCGAAGGTGCTGCGCAATCAGTATCCGGCCGGCTACACGCCGAAGCGCGACACGCGGGCGATGGCGCCGCTGCCGCATCTCGAAAAGGAGCTGCCCGCGCTCACGGCTTACATGCAGTCGTTCGACTGCGCGGATTGAGGCATGCCAGCGAGCGCGAGCGAGGTCGTCGTCTTCGGCAAAGCCGACAGCGTCTATGTGCGGATCGTGCGCCTGGCGCTGCTCGAGAAAGGCGCGCCACACCGGCTCGAAGAAGTCGATCCGTTCGCGCCCGGCGGCGCTCCGGCGGAGCAGCTGGCGCGGCATCCGTTCGGAAAGATCCCCGCGTTCCGCCACGGAGATTTCTCTCTCTACGAGACCAGCGCGATCACGCGCTACGCCGACGAGGCGTTCGCTGGGCCGCGGCTGCAGCCGGCTTCCGCGTCGCTGCGTGCGCGGATGAATCAAGCGATCGGGATCCTGGATGCGTACGCATATCGCACGCTCGTCTGGGATCTCTACGTCGAGCGCTGCGTGAGGCCCGAAGCGGACGAGGCGCGCATCGCGCGTGCGCTTCCACGCGCCGAGCTCTGCCTGCGCGCGCTCGCCGAAATCGGGCCGACGGCGGCGTGGCTGGCCGGGCCGGAGCTCACGCTCGCGGACCTCCACGCCGCACCGATGATCGATTATTTGACGGCGACGCCCGAGGCAAAAGCGCTGCTAGAGCCGCACGCGCGCCTGCGCCGCTGGTGGGAAGCGCTGTGCGAGAGAGAGAGCGTGCGTGCGCTCGGAATCGGGGCGAGCTCGCGCAGCGGCTAGCTCGCGCGGACGACCGGCGCGAGCGGCTTGGGCTCCGCAGGCTGCGAGTAGAACTGCGCCGCGAACTTTCGGTAGACGGCGATCGGCTGCTCGCCCTCGGTGAGCGCCGGCCGCGCGACGTAGCGCTTGCGGCTCCAGATCGGCACGTCGGCCATTAGGTCCGACGTGTAGCCGCGCACGAACAGCGGGCGCAGCAGCGGCGTCAGGAACGGAATCTTCCAGCGCCGCACGCGCGCGGCGAAGTTCAGCTCGACGGTCTCGGCGTCGATCGGCGTCGGCATCACGAGCAGATCGGCCTGCACGTCGATGCTGGGCAGGCGCGCGCAGACGCGTGAGAAGCCCAGGCCGAACACCTCGGCGGAGAATGCGAGCGTGGCGCGGCGGCCGGGCATCCCCAAGAAGTCGAGGCTGCGGTCCATCGCGTAGTCGACGCGCAGCACGTGGCCGTCGACGCGCGGCGCGCTCGTCGTATGCGCGTTCCCGTAGCCGTGTGTGGGCCCGAAGTGCACGAGGTCGGAGCTGTTCTCGCAGATCTCTTGCGGGTGGCCGCGGAACGCTCTGCGCCGGAACGCGTAAGCGGTGAAGTCCGGCTCATCCAGCGCGGGGGGCTGCCAGTGCGGCGCCTCGCCCTCCGCGTGCCAATAGCCGAGCACGAGGCCCTGGCGTTCGAGCAGCGGCAGGCTGCGCAGCCGCGCGCGCGGAGGCGTGCGGCCGTCGGGCGTCGCGACGCACGCGCCGTCGCGCGCGTACTCGAAGCCATGGAACGGGCAGCGCAAATTCTCGCCGCGGATCTTGCCGGCGCCGAGATGCGCGCCGAGGTGCGGGCAGTACGCGTCGCTCATCACTGGCGCACCGGAGGCCGTGCGCCACAGCACCCACTGGCGATCGAAGTAGCGCTTCTCGAGCACGCGGCCCGGCTTCAGCTCTTTGGTCGTGGCGACGCAGAACCAGCCGTTGGGGATTGCTTCGAAGGGAACCGTCACGCGCGAGGCCTCGGCGAAAGGGCGCAAGTTAGGCGCCGTTGCTCCGGATCGCCGGTGCTCCGTCTCCGTAGCCGCGGACCCGCCAGCGCTGCCAGGCGAGGCGCGCGCGCCGCGCAGCGCGCTCCAGCCAGGCTGCCCGCGTGCGCTCGACCTCGCGCCCGCCCCGCACGCGCACGACGCGGTCGCCGTCGATCGCGAGCTCCTCGGCGTTCGCGAGCAGCACGCGCGCCGGCGCTGCGAGATCGAGCGCATCGCTCGCGCATGTGATGCGCACCGGCATCGCTTCGCGGTAACGCTCGGCGATCGCGCGCAGGCGCTCGCTGCGCTCGAACGCGCCGCGCTCCGCCTCGCGGATCGCGAGCAGCGCGCCGCCGCCCTCCGGCACGATGTCGAGCACGGCGCCGAGCCGATCGGGGCGATCCTCGGCGTCGAGCTTGCCCTGCAGCCAGAGACATCGATACGCGCGGCAGATGTGCGGGCGCCGCGCGTAGATCGTGCAGCCGCGCGCTCCGAGCGCGGCGCACGGCACGCCGCCGAGCTTGCGCAGCTCGTCGACCCTGAGAACCGTGCAGCACAAAGTGCAATCGCCGCAGGAGCGCTCTGCAGCCTGCGGCGATTGCGTGAAGTCCGTCAGATGGAGCTCACGAGTTCACGAATGCCCCGATCAACCAGAGCCCAACCGCGATCACGACTCCGTAGTGGATCACGCCCGAGACCGTCGTCAGGTACTTCTGGCGCGCCGGAGCTGCCGGGCCGGCGACGGCGTTCAGCTCGAACGCGAGCACGATCACGAGTAACAGGGCCCACCAGACGAGATCGTTCTCGCCGGCGAGGAAGCTGCCGGGTGCGTGCGAGGCCGAGCCCATGAACAGCAGCATCGGGATCGAGAACATCGTGTTGGTGCGAGAGGTGCGGCCCGCGAGCGCCGCCTTGTCGGGCGTGCCGTCGACCGGCTTGCCGCCCGCCGCCACCTGCTCCGCGCTCTTGATCACGAAGTCGCGCTGAGCGGGCCAGATGATGAACCACACGTTGAACCACATCAGCGTGCCGAGCAGGCCGCCAGTCAAGATGCGCGTCATGTAGGGATCGCTGAGCAGCACTCCGTGGCCCAGCTTCATCAGCACGATCAGCCAGCCGGTCGCGAACGTGAACATCGCGCCCCAGCGGAACCACCACATGGCGTTCGGCACCAGCCCGCGCGTCATCGCGCCCTTCACGCCGCCGCCGAGCTCGGTGCCGAAGAACGGCGTCTGCACCAGGTTGAAGTAGTAGAGCATGCCGATCCAGACGATGCCCGAGAGGAAGTGCAGCCAGCGGAAACCGAACTCGATGTATTGGGTGAGCGCGCTGTCCATGAGGTGGGCTCCCGATTAGGGTGGGGTGCGCAGTGGCGCGCATTCTATGGCGATGCGGCGCGCGATTGAAAGCCCCAGCCGCTAAATCGGGAAGCACAGCGATCACGGAATGCGAGGCGCGCCCTACCCGCTCGCCCACCGCGGGACGCGCTCCACGATGCGCCCCCAGCCGAGCCGCGCGCAGAGTGCGGTGAACGCCGCCCGGTCGGCGCCGCGCCAGGCAATCTCCTCGATGCGCGTCGTGAAGCCCGGCACCTCGCGTACGAGCGTCGCGAGCTCGCGCACGCGCAGCGCGCGCGCGCGGTGCTCGCGCCAGCTGGCGGCGAGCTTCTCTGCGCCGCGCACGGGCACGCCTGCCCAGCCGACAACGTCGTCCGGGATCCCTTCGAGGGAGCCGAAGGCGGCGAGCGCGGCCGCCGCGCCCTTGGCGCCGAAGCCTGGCACGCCCGGCAGCTCGTCGACCTTGTCGCCCAGCAGCGCCAAGTAATCGGGGATCAGCGCCGGCGCGACGCCAAATTTCGCGCGTACGCCGTCCGCGTCGAGCGTCGTCTCGCGCGCGAGATCGTGGAAGCGCACCGCGCCGTCCTCGCGCACGAGCTGCGTGAGGTCTTTGTCGCTGCTGACGATCTCGGCGACGATGCCCGCCTTTGCGGCGCGTTCGGCGAGCGTCGCGATCAGGTCGTCGGCCTCGTAGTCGAACGCCTCGAAGGCCGCGACGCCGAGCGCGCGAGAGAGCTCCATGCAGATGTCCCACTGGACTTCGAGATCCGGCGGAAACATCTCGCCGCGCGAGAGCTTGTAGTCGGGAAACAGCTTGTTACGGAAGCTGGTGATCGCTTCATCGAAGCAAGCGGCGATGTGCGTCGGCTCGCGCTCGCGCAGGAAGCGCAGCAGCGTGTTCGCATAGCCGTATGCCGCGCCGGTGGGGCTGCCGTCGGGCGCCGGCATCGCCGGCAGCGTCACCCAGGCGCGGAACACGTAGACCGGCGCATCGATCAGGTAGACGATGCTCACGCTCGCTCGCCTCCGGTAGCGCCTCTCTTAGCGTCGCCCCTCGAAGACTGCCTCGGAGACGAAATCGGCGGCCTTGTGCAGATCCACTTCGCGCTTCTCGCCACTGCCGCGGAAGAACACTTCGAGCTTCCCGCTCGCGAGGCCCTTCGGTCCGACGGTGACGCGCACCGGAATCCCGATCAGCTCGGCGTCCTTGAACTTCACGCCGGGCCGCTCGTCGCGATCGTCGAGGATCGTGTCGACGCCGAGCTTGACGAGCGCCTCGTAGAGCCGCTCGCCGGCTTCCTGCGTCGCGACCTCCTTCGGGTTCAGCACGGTGACCGCGACCTCGAACGGGGCGACGTTCACCGGCCACTGGATGCCGTTCGCGTCGTGCTTGCGCTCGACGATCGCCGCCATCAGACGCCCGACGCCAATTCCGTAAGAGCCCATGATGATCGGGATGTTCTTTCCGTCTTCGGCCTGCACGCTCGCGCCGAGCTTCTCGCTGTAGCGCGTGCCGAGCTTGAAGATGTGCCCGACCTCGACCGTCTTGCGAACCGCCAGCTTGGCTTCGCACATCGGGCAAGGCTCGCCCTCGCTGACGAGCCGCAGATCGAGCCACTCCGCGACCGCGATGTCGCGCGCCACGTCGACGCCGCGCATATGGAAGTCGTCTGCGTTGGCGCCGGTCGTCATGCAGCGCCGCCCTTGCAGCGCGGCGTCCGCGATCACACGCACACCGGAGACGCCGACGGCGCCGAGGCTGCCAGCGCCGGCGCCGAGCGCGGCGCGAATCTCTGCTGCGTGAGCGGCGCGAACTTCACGCGCGCCGGTGCCATCGATCAGCTTCTGCAGCACGAGCTGGTGATCGCCGCGCAGCAGCACGAGCGTGGTCGCCCCGTCGAGCACGTAGACGAGCGTCTTGATCTGGCGCTCGGCAGGCGCGCCGCCGCTCATGCTTGCGAGATCATCGATCGTGCGCACGCCGGGGGTCGCGAACTTCAAAGGGGCGCCCGCGCTCTCCGGATCCGTGATCTCCGGCAGTAGCGACATCGCCTTCTCGACGTTCGCTGCGTAGCCGCACGCCGCACACGCAGCGACCCAGTCTTCGCCCGCGTCGGTCTCGACCATGAACTCGACCGACTCGCTGCCGCCCATCGCGCCCGACGAAGCCTGCACGGCGATCGTCTCGATGCCGCAGCGCTCGTAGATCTTGCGGTACGCGTCGAAGTGATTCTGGAACGAGCGGTCGAGCCCGGCTTGGTCCTTGTCGAACGAGTAGGAGTCCTGCATCACGAACTCGCGCACCCGTAACAAGCCGGACTTGGGGCGCTCTTCGTCGCGGAACTTCGTCTGGAACTGGAACCACGTCTGCGGCAACTGGCGATGAGAGCGCAGCTCCTTCGCGAGCGTCGTGAAGACCTCTTCGTGCGTCATGCCGAGGCAGGCGTCGGCGCCGTGGCGATCCTTCAGTCGGAACATGGTGGCGTCGATCGCGTCCCAGCGTCCCGATTGCTTCCACAGCTCCGCCGGATGCAGCGCCGGCAGCGTGAATTCCTGCCCACCGATCTTCTCGATCTCGCTGCGCAGGATCGCCTCGATCTTTCTCGCAACGCGCTGCCCGAGCGGCAGCAGCGAGTACGTGCCGGCGGCGAGCTGGCGGATGAAGCCCGCGCGCACGAGCAGCTTGTGCGAGGCGGCCTCGGCGTCGGCGGGGTCGTCGCGAAGCGTGGGGATGAAGGCAGCGGTCCAGCGCACGGCGGGCTCCTGGGTATCGGCCTCGCGCCGACGCGCGGCATCGGCGGAGGTGACGGCGAGAGCGCGACAGCCTAGCTGGAGGCTCACGGATTTCTGGCGGCGGCTCGGCCGTCACGCCACGCTCGCGAAGGGGGCGCGACGATGACGCTCGCGACGTGTGTGCTCGTGCATGGCGGCTGGCACGGTGGCTGGCATTGGGACGATGTGGCGCGGCGGCTGCGCGGCGGCGGAGCGCGCGTGTTCACCCCGACGCTGTGCGGGCTCGGCGAGCGCGCGGCGGAGGCGAGCGCCGCGACGAATCTCGCAACCCACGTGCGCGACGTCGTACATGTGCTCGACGAGCACGACCTTCGCCGGGTCGTGCTGGTCGGGCACTCGTATGCCGGCGCGGTCATTACGGGGGCGGCGCACCAGCGGCCGCAGCGCATCGCGAAGCTGGTCTACCTCGATGCGTTCGTCCCGGAGCATGGTCAATCGCTCGCGGACATCTTCGGCCCCGAGTTTGTCGCAGAGGCGCGCGCCCTCGCGATTGCGGCTGGCACCCCGTTTCTCACGCCACCGATGTTCGCAATGGAGCAGGCGCTCGGGGTAGGTGAGGAAGAGGCGGCCGCGCACGCGGCGCGGCTGACGTCCCACCCGCTCGGAACGATGTTCGACGCCGTCCACGCCCCGACGCCGATCGCGGCCGAACGCAGCTTCATCTACTGCTCGGCGAACGCGCTGGGCATGTTCGGCGGCTACGCCCGCATCGCCCGCGAGTCAGCGGACTGGCGCTACTTCGAGCTGCCGAGTCCGCACGACGCGGTCTACGCGATGCCCGCCGTCGTCGCCGGAATCATCGAGCAGCTCGCCAGCGAGGCTGCCCGAGATCAGACACCGAGCGCCGTGCCGTTCTCGGGATCGCGCGCGTAGCGATCGAACGCGGCGATCAGCTTCTGCGTCAGCGGCCCTGCCTCGCCCCGGCCGATGCGCGCGCCGTCGAGCGTCGCCACCGGTACGACCTTGGCGCCGCTGCCGGTCAGGAACACCTCCTCGGCAGCGATCAGGTCGTAGCGACCGAGCGTCCGCTCCTCGGCCTGGACGCCGAGCTCCGCCGCGATTTCGAGCACGCTCGCGCGCGTGATGCCTTCGAGCGCGCCGTCGCTCGGCGGCGGCGTCAGCAACCGTCCGCCGCGCACTGCGAACACGTTCGCAACGCTGGCTTCCGCCACGGCACCCGCCTGGTTCAGCAAGAGCGCGTCATCCGCGCCCTGGCGCCTCGCCTCCTGCTTCGCGAGCGCGTTGTTCAGGTAGTTGAGGCTCTTGACGCGCGGGTCGCGCACGTCGGGCGACGGTGAGCGGCGGCTCGACGTGATCAGCGAGATCCCGCTCAGCAGCTTCTCGTCGGAGAAGATGCGGATCTTGTCGACGATGCAGGTGACGAACGGAGTCGGGCAGCTGCTGGGGTCGACGCCGAGCTCGCCGATGCCGCGCGAGACGATCAGGCGGATGTAAGCGTCGGCCTCGCCGCTCGCGCGCACGTACTCGCGCGCGGTCGCCAGCGCGATCGCTGCGATTCCCTCGCGGCCGCCGGGCAGATCGATGCCGAGCGCACGGGCGCCGGCGGCGAGGCGATCCATGTGGCGCTCGAGCCGAAACAGCCTGCGGCTGTAGACGCGCATGCCCTCGAACACGCCGTCGCCGTAGAGGAATCCGTGATCGAGCACCGCGACCTTCGCCTCGGAGCGCTCCACGATGCGGCCGTCTAGCCAAATCTTCATGCTGCGCCTCCGTTCGAGCTCGGGCTGCGCCGCCATGCGGGGTCGCGGCCCGCGAGGCGCAATGAGATGGAACGCGCTGCGGCCGCCGCGCGCTGCGCGATCGCGAGCGGGCCGAGCGCATCGAGACGCGCTGTCGGCGCAGCGACTGCGATCGCGCCAGCGAAGAGCGGCTGCTCGGCAGCGCCGAAGATCGGAGCCGCGACGACCGAGAGGCCTTCGATCCACTCGCCACGGTTGATCGCGAACCCCTCCCGGCGCGCGCGCTCGATCTCCTGCGCGACCGCTTCGAGCGCTACGCGAGTAGCGGAGGTGAACGCGGTGGGCGGGTGCTCGGCGAGCGGAAAGCGCCCAGGGTCGAAGGCCATTGCGAGGCGTCCGACGGCAGTCGCAGCGACCGGCACCCGCTGCCCGACCGTGGGCGCCGCGCGCAGGAAGCCGCGCCCTTCCGCCTTGTCGAGCACGATGATTTGGCGGCCGCGCGGTGCAGTCAGGAACACCGTTTCGCCGAGTGCCTCGGCTTCGCTCTCGAGCACCGGCCGCGCAAGCGCGACCACCGGATCCCGCTCGCGCGCCCCGAGGCCCAGCGCGATCAGCGCGGCGCCGGTGCGGTAACGCCCCGAGGCGTCCTGCTCCGCGAAGCCGCGGCGCACGAGCGTCTTCAACAAGCGGTGCGCGCTCGACTTCGGCACGCCGAGCGCATTCGCGATCTCGGTGATCCCGCGCGGCGCGGCGGCATCGCTCAGGTGCTCGAGCACGTCGATCGCCTTGTCGAGGCTCGTGAGGTTGTCCATCTGGTCGGTTCCGATATTCAGAACAGGATGCTCAATGATGGAACGAAGCTACGCGCTGCCAGATCGCCGCGGTAGCAAAATCTCGGCTTCCACCGAAATTTTCGTCGGCTAGAGTGGCTCGCGCTGCCGTCGCCCCGCTGCGACCCCCTCGCCGGCGCATCCGTGACCGACCCGAATCAGACGCCCACCGCAGCGAGGCACAGCGTGGCCGACTTCGAGCGCATCGAGACCGCGGCAGAGCTGGAAGTGCTCGCGCGTGATCTCGCGCAGCAGAAGGTCATCGCGATCGATACGGAAGCCGACAGCTTCTATCACTACTTCGACAAGACCTGCCTGATTCAGATCGGAACGAAGCGCGGCATCTACTTGATCGACCCGCTCGCGATCGGCGGACCGGATGAGATCGCGCCGCTAGCCCCGGTGTTCGCTTCACCGGACGTGAAGAAAATCTTTCACGCCGCCGAGTACGACCTGTTCGTGATGAGCCGCGACTGCGGCTTCACGACGGCGAACCTGTTCGACACGATGATCAGCGCGCAGCTGCTCGGCTATCCGGCGATCGGGCTCGCCGCACTCGTCGAACGCCACTTCGGGCTGAAGCTGCCCAAGGACGAGCAGCGCTCGGACTGGTCGGCGCGTCCACTCAGCGACAGCCAACTCACCTACGCCGCCGCCGACGTCGCGCACCTAATCACTCTCGCGGAGAAGCTGGAGCGCGAGCTGAAGAAGGCGGAGCGCTTCGAGTGGGCGCAGGAGGAGTTCGAGGCGCTGACGCGCCGCAGCTGGCCAGAGCGCTCCTTCGACAAGCTCGGCTACCTGCGCATCAAGGGCGCGCGAG
>Ga0187894_10000971_pt1 | contig 37969 bp, 36 predicted proteins | sample GBC1701081metaG_FD_136650 | JGI IMG/M metagenome (GOLD analysis project Ga0187894, IMG submission 136650) | White microbial mat communities from a lava cave in the Kipuka Kanohina Cave System on the Island of Hawaii, USA - GBC170108-1 metaG ... | reverse complement strand
CGCGCCCACCCGCGAGGGTCCGCGCGTGAACCGGGAGATCCGGGCGTACAATGTGCGCCTGATCAGCGAGACCGGAGAAATGGTAGGGGTACTCGATACGCGCGAAGCCATCGAGATGGCGATAGAAGCCGGTCTGGACCTGATCGAGATCTCGCCCAATGCCGACCCGCCGGTGTGCAAGATCGGGGACTTCGGCAAGTTCAAATACGAGATGCAGAAAAAGGCCAACGAGGCCCGCAAGAAGCAGAAAGTCATCGAGGTCAAGGAAATCAAGCTGCGACCCGGCATTGACGACCACGACTATGATGTGAAGATGCGTCAGATGCGGGAGTTCCTTGGCGAAGGCGACAAGGTGAAGGTCACCCTGCGCTTCCGTGGCCGCGAGATGGCGCACCAGGATCTCGGCATGAAAGTGCTGGAGCGCGTGCGCGACGATACTGCCGACCTGGGGAAGATCGAGCAGTTTCCCAAGCTGGAAGGCCGCCAGATGGTGATGGTGCTCACGGCCAAGTAGAGGCCATGGCGGACTTCTTTGTCGATCTGCCGGACCGTCGGATCCGCGCCCGCTGGATCAGCCGGGACGGCAGCTCGTCGCGTCCAACACTTGTCTTCCTGCACGAAGGGCTGGGTTGCGTCGAGATGTGGCGCGACTTCCCGGCACGGTTGTGCAGCCACACCGGCTTTCCAGGCCTGGCCTACGACCGCACGGGATATGGCAGGTCCTCGCCATGGCCCGTGGCGCCGGGTGTGCGTTACATGGAAATCGAGGCGGACGCCGTCCTGCCGCGCCTCCTCACCGAGGTCGGAATCAGGGACTGCATCCTTGTCGGTCATAGCGATGGCGGCACGATCGCGTTGAACTACGCCGCCACCGACCCCGCGCCCCTATGGGCGGCCGTCACCATCGCCGCCCACGCCATCAACGAACCGGTCTGCACCGCCAGCATTGCCAAGGCCAGGGCCGCTTTCGATGCAGGCGATTTGCGTGCCCGGCTAGCCCGCTATCACGGCGACAACGTCGATGGCGCCTTCCGGCTATGGAGCGACGCCTGGTTGGCGCCAGGTTTCGAGCCCATGGCGGCCGATGCTCGCCTGCCCAAGGTCGAGGTGCCCGTGCAGGCTATTCAGGGCGAGGAGGACGAATATGGCAGCGAGCTGCAGCTTGGCATCATTGCCGGCAAAGTGGCCGGCTATTGCGAGACCCGCCTGATCGCCGACTGCGGGCACAGCCCGCATCTCCAGCAGCCGGAGCGCGTCATCGCAGAAATCGCCCGTTTCATCGGCCCGCTGGGAGCGACAGCCGTCTGAGCTCGGCTGAGGCGGCCCAGTGCGCGAAATGAGCGATGCCGCATCGGGCCTGCGTGAGCTGCAGCAACTCCCGGGCACGCGCCTGGGTGCCCTGCCGCACCGTATCCATGGCGATGAAATAGGAGGCCAGACAGCGGCCATCGGACCGCTTGGCGGCAGCGTCCGTTTCGACTGTGATCTCGAGCTCACCCGACGTCATGCGCCCGGCCAGGAAACGAGCAATCGGCGCCGGCCAGGCGGCCGGTTCGCCGTAAGAGCGCAAGTCGGACGTCAGCATGCCGCGGGCATCGCGGCGCAGTTTCACGTTGTTGGCGTAGCGCCATAGCACCAGGTGGATCGGCTGTGAGACTGAAGACCCGGACTGCAGCAGATAGTCCAGATCATCCACCGCCTCGCGGAAATTGCCGTTGGTATAGTAGGCCTGCGCCCGCAGCCGACGCGCCACGTCGTTGGTGCCGGCATTCTGGCTGAAATCCGCCAGTGCAAGCGCGTAGTCACCCTGCATCATCCGGACCTGGCCGCGGGTCGTAACCAGCGGTCCGTAGCCCGGCTGATCCTGCAATGCGCGCTCGACCAGATCGATGGCCGGCTGGGTCCGGCCGGCCGCCGCCATGTCCCGGGCCCGGCTCGCCAGCAGATCATATTTCAGTGTCGGATCCGTTCGCAGCGCGAGATCGATGTCACGATCGGCCTGTGACTGATTGCCCGCGGCCAGATTGAGCATGGCCCGGTACATGAGCAGGTTGCCGCGGTCCTTGGCCGTCAGTTCCTTGCGCGACAGCTCGCGATCCACAGCTGGCAGGGAATTGATCGCTCCCGGCCCGCCGCGGGGTATGGCCGCGAAGGCACCGTCATCGCCACCCTCGTGCCGATTGAAATCACGGGCTATCGGATCCCAGTCGCGATCCATCGGCACGCCGGTCTGCGCCGCCAATGGCGCAACCCAAAAGACCGCCGCCGCGCCAAGACCGAGAAAGAAACCGCGCATAACCTTGACTCTCCAATACCAACCCGTGAGAGATCGTCTGACATATCGGCCGACGCTAGCGCGTCACAAGCGCGCGCGAAACTGCCGACCGATTTGACGGATTGCCCCACTCCAAGGGCCGGCCTATTTTCACCCGAACATTCCGCCACCACCGACGCGCATCCCCCAGGAGAGACGAACCATGGCCGCGCACCCCAACAGCTTCAAGGCTCGAAAAACCCTCACAGTCGGCAACAAGGACTACACGTACTTCAGCCTGAAAGCGGTCGAGAAGGAGATCGGCGATCTCAGCCGCCTCCCCTATTCGCTGAAGGTCCTCCTGGAGAATTTGGTTCGAAACGAAGATGGCACAAGTGTTACCAAAGCCGATATCGCGGCTTTCGCCGGTTGGCTGAAAGAGGGCAAGTCAGCCCACGAGATCAATTTCCGAGCGGCCCGTGTGCTGATGCAGGATTTCACCGGCGTGCCCGCCGTGGTCGACCTGGCGGCGATGCGCGATGCCATGGCCAAGCTGGGCGGCGATCCCAAGAAGATCAACCCGCTGGTACCGGTCGACCTCGTCATCGATCACTCGGTCATTGTCGACAATTTCGGCAATAACCGAGCCTTCGGCGAGAATGTGAAGCTGGAATACGAGCGCAACGGCGAGCGCTACCGCTTCCTGCGTTGGGGCCAGCAGGCGTTCGACAATTTCCGCGTCGTGCCGCCGGGCACCGGTATCTGCCACCAGGTGAACCTCGAGTACCTGTCGCAGGTCGTGTTCGTGAAAAAGGACGGCAAGGAGCTGACCGCTTATCCCGACACCTTGGTCGGCACTGACAGCCACACCACCATGGTCAACGGGCTCGCCGTCCTGGGCTGGGGCGTCGGCGGCATCGAGGCCGAGGCTGCCATGCTCGGCCAGCCGCAGCCCATGGTGATCCCAGACGTGATCGGCTTCCAGCTGACCGGCAAGCTGCGCGAGGGCGCGACAGCCACCGACCTGGTGCTGACCGTGACGCAGATGCTGCGCAAGAAGGGCGTGGTCAACAAGTTCGTCGAATTCTACGGACCTGGCCTCGATGAAATGCCGCTGGCCGACCGCGCCACCATCGCCAACATGGCGCCGGAATACGGCGCGACCTGCGGCTACTTCCCAATCGACAATGAGACGTTGCGCTATCTCAAGGTGACCGGCCGCGGCAAGTCGGTCGAGCTGGTCGAAGCCTATGCCCGCAAGCAGGGCCTGTTCCGCACCGCCAAGTCACCCGACCCGATCTTCACCGACACCCTGGCGCTGGACCTGGGTGACGTCCAGCCCAGCCTGGCCGGACCCAAGCGGCCACAGGACCGCGTGCCGCTCGATCAGGCAGCCTCACAGTTCGCTGCCAACATGGAGAAGGAGTTCGGCCGCCGCGACGATGGCAAGCGGGTCAAGGCCGAGGGTACCGACTACGATGTCGGCCACGGCGATGTAGTGATCGCGGCCATCACCTCCTGCACCAACACGTCCAACCCCTACGTGATGCTGGGCGCCGGCCTGATCGCGCGTAACGCGGTCAAGCACGGCTTGACAGTCAAGCCCTGGGTGAAAACCTCGCTGGCGCCGGGTTCGCAGGTGGTCACCGACTATCTCGAGAGCGCCGGGGTCCAGAAGGACCTGAACAAGATCGGGTTCAACCTGGTCGGCTACGGCTGCACGACCTGTATCGGCAATTCCGGCCCGCTGCCGGACCCGGTCTCCAAGGCCATCACCGATGGCGATCTTGTCGTCGCGTCCGTCCTGTCGGGCAATCGCAACTTCGAAGGCCGCGTCAACCCGCAGACGCGCGCCAACTACCTGGCATCGCCGATGCTGGTGGTGATCTATGCGCTCGCCGGCTCGATGAAGATCGACATCACCAAGGATCCCATCGGCACCGGCAAGGGCGGCAAGCCGGTCTACCTGAAGGACCTCTGGCCCGCGAACAAGGAGATCGCGCGCGCCGTCGAGGAGCACGTCACCGCCAAGGCATTCAAGACCCGCTATGCCGACGTGTTCACCGGCGACAAGTTCTGGCGCAGCGTCAAGGTGCCGACGAGCCTGACGTATAACTGGGACGATGCGTCGACCTACGTGCGCAACCCACCCTATTTCGACGGCATGGACCAGACGCCGCGGCCGATCTCGAACATCGCGGGCGCGCGGCCGATCGGCATGTTCGCCGACTCCATCACCACCGACCACATCTCGCCGGCCGGCTCGATCAAGAAGGACAGCCCGGCGGGCAATTACCTCATGGAACACGGCGTGGCACCGGCCGACTTCAACCAGTACGGCACGCGCCGCGGCAATCACGAGGTGATGATGCGTGGCACCTTCGCCAACATCCGTCTCAAGAACGAGATGGTAAACGGCGTCGAGGGCGGCTTCACCCATCACTACCAGTCGGACGAGGCGCAGCCGATCTACGACGTCGCCATGCGCTACAAGCAGGAGAACACGCCGCAGATCATTATCGCCGGCAAGGAATACGGCACCGGCAGCTCACGCGACTGGGCGGCCAAGGGCGTGAACCTGCTGGGCGTGAAGGCGGTCGTGTCGGAGACGTTCGAGCGCATCCATCGCTCGAACCTGGTCGGCATGGGCGTGCTACCGCTTCAGTTCAAGGACGGCATGACACGCAAGGATCTCAACCTCACGGGTTACGAAACCTTTGACGTCGGCGGCATCGAGGCCGGCCTGAAGCCGCGCATGGACTTGCCGCTGACCATCCACTACCGCGACGGTTCGTCTCGCACGGTGCCGGTGATCTGCCGCATCGATACGGCGGAGGAGATCGAGTATTTCCGCAACGGCGGCGTGCTGCACTATGTGCTGCGCAACCTGGCGCAGCCCAAGCAGACTGCGGCCTGAGGCGCCAAACGGCGGCCGATGGAGCTGCAGGCACATGATCTCTTGATCCTGCCTCCGAAGGGGGAAGGATAGGGACATGACTGAACCGCCGCTGCCGCCAGTGCCACATACCCCGTCCGGGTATGCTGGTCTGGCTGTGGCGGTGGCTGCATTGGCGGCATCGGTCGAATTTCACCGGCGCTGGCTGCCGCTGCTGGGCTTCCGGCGCATCGGCGGTGACATGGACCGCACGCTGTTCATGCGCCGCTATGACCACCTGATGCTGCGACAGGCAGCGGATGAACGGCCTCCCTCCCTCAGCGTCACCATCGCCCTCAACGCCGACAGCCGTGCCCAGGTGGATGCCGTCTACGAGCGGCTGGTCGAACTGGGCGCCCAACCGTTGTCGGCGCCCATGGAACAGGCGTACTTCGCGCCCGGCTACTATGCCTGCGGCGTGCGGACGCCGGACGGCTTGCGCTTCGATATCGTCCATCGCTGGCAGGACCTGCCGGACCTTCCCGGCGTGGAGCGCGTCCGCCTGCCCGGCGCCGATGGCGTGACGCTGGGCGGCTACCTGTTCAAACCCGAGGCCGGGCGGCCGCCGCACCCGGCCCTCGTGCTGCTGCACGGCTTTGGTCGCAATGCCTGGACAGAGCGGCATCTCGCCGAGCTCGCAGTCGCTGCCGGTTACAAGGTCCTGGCGCTGGCGCTGCGCGGCTGGCTGGGATCGGATGGCGACAGCGATCAGGGCCTGCATCAACCCGACGACGTCGTGGCGGCGATCGACTGGCTGCGGCGGCTGCCTTCCGTGGATCCTGGTCGGATCGGTCTGATCGGCGCGTCGATGGGTGGTCAGATCGCCCTGCTCACGGCGGCGCGGCGCCCGGCCATCCGTTGCGTTGCGGCGCTGTTCCCGCCCACCGATCTGGAGCATTGGTACGTCGCCAATCCGCACATGCAGGCTTATCTGGATGACCTGACCGACGCCGCCGGGTTGCGGTACCGCTCGCCCATCCACCATGTGCGCGACATCGATGCGCCTGTGTTGCTCATGCATGGCGACGCCGACGAGAACGTGCCACTCGATCAGAGCCTGCGGATGGCCGAGACCCTACGTGAGGCCGGCAAAGAGGCTGAACTGCTGATCGTGGCGGGCGCCAGCCACTTCTTTTCGGTGCGCGAGAACGCCATCGCCCGGCAGCGGCTGTTTGCCTTTCTGCGACAGCACCTGGGGCGGCGCTAGGATGAAATTGCATGCATCACGCTCAGCCTGAGCACGCCCTATCAGCACGCCTACCCTTCGCTGGCGCTGGCGCGGCACCTTGCGTCAGGTCAGGGCATGACAAGTTGCCCCAAAAATGACCGCCGGCTCACTGGATGCTGACATATGACTGACGGTCCCGCTGGCCGGTCACAGATCCGTACGGATCGTCGCGCCTCTTGAGAATCCCGTGGCGGTGAGGCCAAGTTCTGCTAAATCACGCTTGAAGTTTTCTGTAGGGAAAAGCCGCCTGGCACAATGGGTGGCATTCCGGGAGGCCGCTACGTGAAATTTTTGCTTGGTTTCAGTGCGATCGTCGACAGTATCAACGAGCGCATCGGTAGAGTTTGCGACTGGCTCGTCCTGCTGGCCTGTGTCATCAGCGCCGGCAACGCCATGGTGCGGTATGCCTACGATACCAGCTCCAATGCCTGGCTCGAGATCCAGTGGTATATGTTCGCCGTCATCGTCATGTTCGGCGCGGCCTACACGCTCAAGAAGAACGAGCATGTACGGGTCGATATCGTCTACATGATGCTGACCGAGCGGCAACAGATCTGGGTCGACATCTTCGGCATCATCCTGTTCCTGCTGCCAGCCTGTGTCCTGCTGGGCTGGCTGTCGTGGCCGTTCTTCGCCCAGTCTTATGCTGTCGGCGAGCATTCGAGCAATGCCGGTGGCCTGTTGCGTTGGCCCATCAAGCTGGTCATGCCCGTGGGCTTCGCCCTTCTTGCACTGCAGGGACTGTCTGAACTCATCAAGCGCATCGCCGCGCTCGAGGGTCTGAAAGTCGCACTGGACGCCAAGTACGAAAGGCCGGTGCAATGACCCTGCTGGAGCTGATGCCGCCGCTAATGTTCGGCGGTCTCGTGGTTTTCATGCTGTTCGGCTATCCGGTCAGTTTCTCGCTTGCCGCCGTCGGACTGTTCTTCGGGTTCATTTCGATCAATCTGGGCTACTTCGACCTGAACTTCCTGCAGGCCATCCCGGGGCGCGTCTTCGGCAGCATCCTGTCGAACGAATTGCTCTTGGCGATCCCCTTCTTCACGTTCATGGGGGCGATTCTCGAGAAATGCGGTCTGGCCGAAGACATGCTGGAGTCGATGGGCCAGCTCTTCGGGCCTGTGCGCGGCGGTCTCGGCTATTCGGTCATCATCGTCGGCTTCATCCTCGGCGCCATCACCGGCACCGTCGCGGCGCAGGTGATCGCCATGGCGCTGATCACGCTGCCGGTCATGATGCGCTACAAGTACGACATGCGCTATGCCACCGGCGTGCTGGCCGCATCGGGTACCATCACGCAGCTGGTACCGCCGTCGCTGGTACTGGTCGTCCTGGCCGATCAGCTCGGCCGCTCGGTGGGCGACATGTATCTCGGTGCCTGGGGGCCGTCGCTGCTACAGATCGCCCTGTTTGCCGCCTACACGTTCTATCTCAGTATCGCGCACCCCGTGCGCGTTCCCCCGATTCCGCGCACGCTCACGGGCTGGCCGCTGCTGGTCAAGAGCCTGTGGGGCATCATTCCGGCAGCGGTACTGATCTTCCTCGTGCTAGGCACCATCATGCTGGGCCTCGCGACACCGACGGAAGCCGGCGCGATGGGAACGATCGGCGCGATCGTGCTCGCTGTGGTGCGCAATGCGCCCCTCACCCGCTTCGACAAATGGGCATTTGGTGCCGGCATCGCCGCGGCGTTGATCGGCAGCGCCATCGGCATGGTTGCGTTCAAGTCGCTTGCGTTCAAGGCGGCGTTCACCGTCATGTTCGCGGCCCTCATCTGGCTGTGCTGGCGCGCGTGGGAGACGACCGAACTGCGGGCGCTGATCATCCAGGCATTCCAGGCGACCATGCGGATCACGGCGATGGTCGCCTTCATCCTGGTCGGCGCGACGTGCTTTTCGATCACCTTCCAGGGCGTCGATGGTGGCGTCTGGGTCGAACACCTGATGTCGTCGCTGCCCGGCGGCGTCTGGGGCTTCCTGATCGTCGTCAATTTGTTCGTGTTCTTCCTGGCGTTCTTCCTCGACTTCTTTGAGATCGCCTTCATCATCGTGCCGATGCTGGCGCCGGTGGCACAGAAGCTGCTGACACCCGTCGTCGGCGCGGATGCCGCACTGATCTGGTTCGGCGTGATGCTGTGCGTCAACGTGCAGACATCGTTCATGCATCCGCCCTTCGGCTTCGCCCTGTTCTATCTGCGCAGCGTGGCACCGAAGGAGGTCAAGAGCTCCGATATCTATTGGGGATCGATCCCCTGGGTTCTGCTTCAGCTCATCATGGTGGTTTTGGTCATCGCCTTCCCGTCGACGGTAACGACGTTCCTCGACAAGCCCTCGGGCGTCGATCCCAACAAGGTCAAGATCGACATCCAGTCACCGCAACAGGACGACGACAACCCGCCACCGATCATCATCCCGCCGTCCAAGAACTGACGGACTGGTTTGTCCATCGGAACAAAAAGAAGCCCCGCCATCGGCGGGGCTTCTCGTTTGACAAAGGCGCCGTCAGCGACCTTTGGCCGACATCGAGAAGTTGAAGTTGTCGAAGGTGTTCTCCGCCACCCGGAACCAGAGATTCTGATCGCTGCGGAACGCCTTCAGGTGTTCGTAGACCTTCTTGAAGGTCGGGTTCTTCTCGGCGATCTCTTCGTAGGTCTGGAAGGTCGCATCGAAACACGCCTCCATGACCGGACGCGGGAACGCCTTCAGCGTCGTTCCGCTCGCCGCCAACCGCTTCAGCGCCGCCGGGTTCCCGGCGTCGTACTTCGGCACCATCCAGGCTGTGACGGCGTCGGCTGCGATCTCGACCATGCGCTTGTAGGCCGGCGGCAATGATTCCCAGGCCTTGGTGTTGATGTAGAGAGAGCCAACTGACGCTCCTTCCCACCAGCCCGGATAGTAGTAGTACTTGGCGACCTTGTTGAAGCCGAGTTTCTCGTCGTCGTACGGGCCGACCCACTCGCACGCATCGATCGTACCCTTCTCCAGGGCCGGATAGATGTCACCGCCGGCGATCTGCTGCGGCACGACACCGAGCTTGGTGAGGATCTGCCCGGCAAAACCGCCAACACGGAACTTCAACCCCTTCAGATCGTCGAGCGTATTGATCTCCTTGCGGAACCAGCCACCCATCTGACAGCCGGTGCCACCGAACGTGAAGCTGATCAGATTGTAAGCTTTGTAGAAATCCTGCAGCAGCGCATGTCCACCGCCGTGGTACAGCCAGGCGTAGTACTGTCGCTGGTTGATGCTGAAGGGCAGACCGGTTTCGAACACGAACGTGGGATCTTTGCCGAAGTAGTAGTAGGCGGCCGTCTGTCCCGCCTCGACAGTGGCATTCTGCACCGCGTCGACAACCTGCAGGCCGGGCACGATTTCGCCCGCGGCGAACGTGCGGATCTGGAACTTGTTGTCGGACATATCCGCGATCGCCTTGGCGAAGTGCTCGGCGCCGCCAAAGAGCGTATCGAGGCTTTTGGGAAAGCTAGAGGTCAAGCGCCACTTGATCTCGGGCATTGATTGCGCGATCGCCGGCGCGGCCAACGCAGCGCCCGCAACACCGACCGCGCCGGCGCCGGCACGTTTCACAAATTTGCGACGATTCATCTGGACGTCTCCTCCGGGCTGTTTCACCCCTGTCCGGCGCGGTTCCATCCGGCCGGTCCAACAGGATCATCCTTGCATGGCGGCGAACATCGGAACAACGGATTCTCCCGGCGGCCACGCGATTGTGGCCGCCGAATCCGGTAAACGCAGCCCGAGACCAATATTTAGAGCTTATTTTGAGCAGACTGCCTGGCCATGAAGCCGTCAAAGCCGCCTTCGGCGACACGGAACCACAGTACTTGCTCATTGCGATAGGCTTTCCACGAGTCGTAGACCTTCGCGAACTTGGCGTTCTTCGCCACGGTCTCGGCGTAAAGCTCGTTGGCGGCGTTCATGCAAGCTTCCAGGACCGGTACCGGAAAGGCCGATAACTTGCTGCCGCCGGCCACCAACTTGCGCAACGCGGCTGGGTTCACATGATCATACTTGCCGATCATCCATAACGTGACCTCGGCGCAGGCAGCCTCGACCGCCCGCTGATACAGCGGCGGCAGTGTGTTCCAGCTCTTGCTGTTGGTGTACATGGTCCCCGTGGCAGCGCCCTCCCACCAGCCGGGATAGTAGTAATAGGGAGCGACCTTGTTGAAGCCGAGCTTCTCGTCGTCGTAGGGGCCAACCCATTCGGCGGCGTCGATCGTACCTTTCTCAAGCGCCGGATAAATGTCGGCAGCCGCGATCTGTTGTGGCACGACCCCAAGCTTGGCCAGCACCTGACCGGCGAAACCACCAATGCGGAACTTCAAGCCCCTGAGGTCTTCGACGCTCTGGATCGGTTTGCGGAACCAGCCACCCATTTGCGCCCCGGTGCCGCCGAACATGATGCCCAGCACACCGTATTCCTTGTAGAACTCGTTCATCGCCTCACGACCGCCGCCATGGATCCACCACGCGAAGTGCTGGCGTGTGTTCAGCCCGAACGGCACGGCCGTGTCGAAAGCATAAGTGACGTCCTTGCCGATGTAGTAGTACGCCGCCGTCTGCCCGAGCTCGATCGTGCCGTTCTGAACGGCATCCAGCACCTGCAGGCCGGGTACGATTTCCCCCGACGCAAACGGTTGAACTTTCAGCTTGCCGTCGGTGAGCTCAGCCACCCGCCGGCAGAACAACTCGAGGCCACCAAACAACGTATCCAGCGACTTGGGAAAACTCGACGCCGCACGCCATTTGATCTCCGGCATCGACTGCGCGATGGCCGGTGCGGCAACGACGGCTGAGGCTGTGGCAGCCGCGCTTGCCGTCCGCACGAACTTGCGACGGTTCATCGTAGGTCCTCCGGGGCCCATTTCTTTGATGTGCGGCCCGGGCCCTTGGCCGGTCTCCCTGCGGCCGCCAGTGTGCCATGCCGTGGACTTCCGACAATAGGGAGTATCGAACGAGCGCCCTATAAAAAGAAGCCCCGCCGAAGCGGGGCTTGAGACCTAATATGGCAGGACGGCTCAGAGTTTGCTCTGGGCTGACGAGCGGGCCATGAAGTTGTCGAACGTGTTCTCGGCCACCCGGAACCACAGTACCTGATCGCCGCGGAACGCCTTCCACTGGTCGTAGACCTTCTTGAACTTGGCGTTCTTGCCCGCGGTCTCGTTGTAGAGCTCGTTGGTGGCGTTGAAGCAGGCTTCCAGCACGGCTTGCGGGAACGGCATCAGCTTGGTGCCGGCCGCGACCAGCTCGCGCAGGGCCTTCGGGTTCTGGGCATCATACTTGGCGACCATCCAGGTATGCGCCTTGGCACAGGCGTTCTCGAACGCAGCCTGATAGGCCTTCGGCAGTTCATTCCACTTGCCGATGTTGATGAAGGCCGAGAGCTGCGGGCCACCTTCCCACCAGCCGGGATAATAGTAGAAGGGCGCGACCTTGTTGAAGCCGAGCTTCTGGTCGTCATAGGGGCCGACCCACTCGGCCGCGTCGATCGTGCCCTTCTCGAGGGCCGGATAGATTTCGCCACCGGCGATCTGCTGCGGCACCACACCGAGCTTGGTGAGCACCTGGCCGGCGAAGCCGCCGATGCGCATCTTGACGCCCTTGAGGTCGTCGACGGTCTTGATTTCCTTGCGGAACCAGCCGCCCATCTGCGCGCCGGTATTGCCGCAAGGTACGGCGTGGATGTTGTACTCCTTGTAGAACTCGTTCATCAGCTCGCGGCCGCCGCCATGGATCATCCACGCATCCTGCTGGCGCGCGTTGAGCCCGAACGGCACGGCGGTGTCGAATGCAAAGGTCGGATCCTTACCGACATAATAGTATGACGCCGTGTGACCGCACTCGACGGTGCCGTTCTGGACCGCATCAGTCACCTGCAGACCGGGCACGATTTCGCCGGCGGCAAAGACTCGAATCTGGAACTTGTTGTCGGTGGCCTCGGCGAGCGCCTTCGCAAAGGTTTCGCCGGCACCGAAAATGGTATCAAGCGACTTGGGGAAACTTGATGCCATGCGCCATTTGACTTCCGGCATCGACTGGGCGATGGCCGGCGCCGCAACTGCGCTGGCGGCGACGACGGCTGCGCCTGTCCCGGCGGTGCGGACAAACTTACGACGGTTCACTGGAAAGCCTCCCTACCTTGCGAAAAGCCCACGCGAATTGGCTTGCGCCGGGCCGCGTGGATAATACGCGCACGCGAGAAAATTCCCACCGATTCCCGCTTGCTGCCCACCCGTCGACGTGCGGTTCATGGCCGCATTTCGCCGGATCAATGCCGGCTGGCCTGGCCGCCGTCGACACTGAAAACCACACCGCTTGTGTACGCTGATCGGTCCGAGGCCAGGAACACGGCCAGGTCGGCAATTTCCACCGGCTCGCATGGCCGGCCGAAGGGCAGATGCCGGGTGAGCTCGGGCCACCGCTCCGGATCGCCGAACTGCTTTTCGGCCTGGGAGCGCATCAGCGTCACCATCCGGTCGGTGCGGGTGGCCGGCGGGTTGATGGCCACGACGCGCACGCCCTGGTCGACACTTTTCGACCCCACCGCGCGCGTGAACTGCATCAGCGAGGCGTTGCCCATGGAGCCGGTCACGTAGTCATACATCGGCATTTCCCCGGCCAGGCCGATGATGTTGACGATGACACCACGCTTGCGGGGGTACATTTTCTCCAGCATGGCGCGGGTCGTATTGATGTAGCCGAAAACCTTGAGTTCCCAGGCCGCCCGCCATTTGGCTTCATCCATGCCAATGACATCGCCGCGCGGGATGGCACCGGCGTTGTTGACCAGGATGTCGGCCTCGGCGCAGGCCTCGACCAAGCCCCGGGCCGCGTCGCCGGCACTGAGGTCGACCGCGTGGATCTCGACCGGCACGTTGAAGCGCGCCCGCAAGCGCTCCTGTGCAGCCAGCAAATTCTCATGGCTGCGCGAGGCGATATGAATCCGGCACCCCTCGGCAGCGAACGACTCGGCACAGGCGTAGCCGATGCCCTTGGACCCACCGGTGATCAGCACGGTGCGGCCTGACAGATGCAAATCCATTGGCGAGGGTCCTCACGATGACACGGGCGTCCAATTTGTCGCATGTTGGCCGCCCGGCCGCGACTCTCGCTTCGGGTGGAAGATTCACTGCTCTGAAATTAATCAGTCATGCATTAGAAACATGCATATTGCAGCAGATGCATTGCTGCGATGCAGCATATCTAGTGGTGCGACAGCCTGACTGACCCATATCTTACGCACAGCCGGACGCTCAGTAAGAAGTCCCGGCGACGAACGGGAGGAGCGCTCTGACCTCAACTGAATTGGAGGTTGGATATGCTCCGCGAAGACACACTCCGAACCATTCACACCGCGATCGCCCGCGGCGAACCGGTCACCCCGACGCCCGATGCGGTCCGCGCCATCGATGCCGAAGCGCATCGCCTGCGGGCGCATACCCTGCGCAAGGCGATCGCCGCTTTTGCATCCCTCTTCCGTACCCGCGACCTCGTTTTGCCGGCCGGCAAGATCGACGTCGTGCGCGGCCACTAACCCTCTGTCCGAGAACTGATCATGACCATCGCAACGACACTGCCGGATTCGGCAGATAGAGCCTCACGGCGCACATCCTCGACGTCCGTGTTCGACACCCTGCGCCTGTGGCGCCGGCGGGCGCGCGAGCGTGCAGAACTCGCGCGTTTTACGACGCGTGACCTGCGCGACATCGGCATCACGCCGGCCGACGCGCTGTACGAGATCGGTAAGCCGGTCTGGCGCGCCTGAACCACGCTATCGGCCCTGGACGCATATCGACGGCGTCCAGGGTCTCGCTGAAGCTGCTTTCTTGGGGGAGACCGCGTGTCCGTCACGTCGAGGACTATTGAAACCGCCCCGACACCAAACCTGCTGACGCCGGCGCTGATCGCCGTCCTGGCGGGTCTGTCGGCGTTCGCGCCGCTGTCGGTCGACATGTACCTGCCGGCGTTGCCGGCATTGTCGAGCGACTTCCACGCCTCGCACGCCGACACGCAGTTGACCTTGACGGCTTTCATGATCGCGTTCGGTTTCGGCCAGGTGATTTACGGGCCGCTGGGCGATCGCTTCGGCCGTCGCCCTGTGATGATCGCAGGCGTTACGGTCTATCTCTTTGCCAGTCTGGCCTGCGCCTATGCGGCGAAAATCGAGCATCTGATCGCGCTGCGCTTCGTGCAGGGTCTCAGCGCCTGCGCCGGCGTTGTGATGGCGCGCGCCACGGTGCGTGACCTTGCCGAACGCGATCGCGCGGCCCAGGTCATGTCGGTGATGATGGCGTGCGTCAGCATCGCGCCGATGCTGGCGCCGCTGATCGGCGCCGTCGTGTTCGAACTCGCCGGTTGGCGCGCCATCTTCTGGACCCTGGCCGGATTCGGGCTGCTCGCCCTGATGGCCGGCATTGTCGGCACCCCCGAGACGCTGCGACCCGAGCTGCGCGCTCCCTTGGCGCCGCGGGCGATTGCCGCCCGTTTCGGAGAACTGCTCCGCGCCCGCGACTTCATCGGTTATGGCCTGACGCCGGCCTTCCTGTTCGGCACCATGATGGCGTTCGTCTCGGGATCACCCTTTGTCTATATCGACCACTACGGTCTCACGCCCGGCCAGTACGCCGGGTTGTTCGCCGTCAACGTGGTGGCGATGACGCTCGGCAGCACGCTCAACAGCCGCATGATACCCCGGTTCGGCGCCGACACCCTGCTGCGCCGTGCGGTCCTTGCGCCGGCATTGGTCGGCGTCGCGTTGATGGTCTGCGGCTTCATCGAGGCGCGCACCGGCGCGCTCGGCCTGTGGCCGTTCATACCGCTCACCGTGCTGATGGTCGGCTGCCTCAGCGTGGTGCTGCCCAACGCCAACGCCTGCGCCATGCAGCGCTACCCGCATATGGCGGGTACAGCCTCGTCCTTGCTCGGCGTCGTACAGTTCGGCACCGGCGCCGTTTTCGGCACGCTGGTCGGCCATCTGCTTGACGGCACGATCTGGCCGATGACGGCCTTCATGGGCCTGGGCGGCGTGCTCTGCTTCCTGTCGCACCGGGTGCTGGCACCGCGGTAGGGCTTCGCCAAGTCCCGCCTTCCGCCTGGACGGCGGGGAGGGCGCCTCTTATATCAAGTGTTGACTTGGAAAAAGTCTATTTTAACATCCATCAAACATCAGGGGAGGCTGGCGTACTGGTGGATCCGGCCTTGAAATCACGTCCCGTTGCCGATCGCGTGCTTCACGCACTGAAGCGACATGGTCCGCTGACCGCGGCCGAACTGGGCGAGCGGCTGGGAACGACCGGCGAAGCGGCCCGCCAGCAATTGCTGAAACTCGCCGCCGAGCACCTTGTCGAAGCGACCGCCGAGCCCAAGGGTGTCGGCCGTCCGGCCCAGACCTGGCACCTGACTGATACCGGCAACGGCCGCTTTCCAGACGCCCATGCCAACCTGACGGCTGACCTGCTGCGGACCATCCGAACCACCCTCGGCCAGCCGACGCTCGATCTTCTCATTGCCGCGCGCGAGGCCGAGACCCGCAAGATCTACGAGGCCGACCTCAAGGGAATCGAACCGGTGGAGGTTCGGATCGCCCGATTGACGGAAATGCGCGCCCGGGAAGGCTACATGGCCGAGTGGCGGCGCGCCGAGGACGGCCGCGGTTGGCTGCTCATCGAGAACCACTGTCCGATCTGCGCCGCAGCCACAGCCTGCCAAGGCTTCTGCCGGGCCGAACTCGACATCTTCCGCGATGTACTGGGCCCCGATGTCACGGTCGCGCGTGAGGAACATATCCTGATGGGCGCCCGTCGCTGCGCCTATCGGATCGAGGAGGTCGGCGACAAACAGCCCGGCCGCCGCAGCCGGAAGGGAGCGCGCGGCGATCCCGGATAGACAACTAGCCCGAGACGCGATCGGACGCGGCTGCGGTCACCTTGCCAATGCCATCCACGGCGGCAAGCTCAGCAGCGCGCGTGCCCGAACGGACATGCGCGTGATCCTTGGCCAACACCGTATAAACCGCGGGCAGCACGAAGAGTGTGAAGAGCGTGCCGACCGTCAACCCCAGCACGACGACGATGCCGATCGAAAAACGGCTCTCGGAGCCGGCGCCCGAGGCATAGAGCAGCGGCACCAGGCCGGCCACCATGGCGGCCGTCGTCATCAGGATCGGACGCAGGCGGATGCGGGCCGCCTGCTCGATCGCGGCGCGACGGTCGAGCCCCGCCATCTCCTGCAGCTTGTTGGCGAATTCCACCATCAGGATGCCGTGCTTGGAGATGAGGCCGACGAGCGTCACCAGGCCGATCTGCGTGTAGATGTTGAGGGTGGCGAAACCAAGGTACAACGGCACCAGGGCGCCGCAGATCGACAGCGGTACGGTAATCAGGATCACCAGGGGATCGCGCAGCGATTCGAATTGGGCTTCCAGCACCAGATAGATCACGATCAACGCGAAGGCGAACGTGATCGTGAGCTTGTCGCCCTCCTGCACGTATTGGCGGCTATCGGCAAGCCAGTCAGGGCGAAAGCCGTCCGGCAGCAGGGCGCGCGCCTGCGCATCGAGGAAGGCCACGGCATCACCCATGCTCACGCCGGGCGCCGCGATCGCCTGCAAGGTGGCGGCATTCATCTGGTTGAACTGCGTCAGCTTGTTGGGCCCGACCTCGTTGACGATGTGCACGACGGTCGACAGCGGCACCATCGAGCCGTCGCGTGCCGGCACGTAGTATCGCGTCAGGCTTTCAGGGGACAGCCGGTCGCGGCGAGGCACCTGCGGGATGACCTCGTAGGAGCGTCCCATCAAGCCGAACCGGTTGACGTAATTCTCACCGACCAGCGTTTCGAGCGTCGCGCCGATGTTCTGCATCGTAACGCCAAGCTCATTGGATTTGGCGCGATCGATGCGAACGCGCGCAATCGGGTTATTGAAATCGAGATCGCTGTCGACGACGACGAACAGCCCGCTCTTGCGCGCCGCCTCCTTGATCCGCTCCATGGCATCGAAGGCGGCCGTGTGATCACGGGCGCTCGAGATCACCATCTGGATCGGCAGGCCGCCGGTCGAACCCGGAAGCGCCGGCGCCGAGAAGGCAAAGACGCTCTGGCCCTCGATCGCAGCGACGGCGTTTTGAAGGTCGGCGACGATCTCCTTCTCTGACCGTGTCCGTTTGCTCCAGGGCACGAGATCGATGCCGCCGATTCCGTTTGCCGGCCCATCGATGCCGTTGATCATCCACGTCGACTTGCGCTCCGGAATGGTGCGGAACACCTGTTCGAGGCGCTGAGCGAATGCTTCAGCGTATTCGATATTGGCGTACTGCGGGCCCTTGACCATGGCCAACGGCGAGCCCTGGTCCTCTTCCGGCGCAAGCTCGCGCTGGGCGGACAGGAAAAGGATGGGTATCACCGCAACGACAACGAGCACAAAGACCGCCGTGACCGGACGATGATCAAGACTGGCGTGCAGATAGCGGCCATAGGCAGCGGCGACCCGATGGAAGGCTTTCTCGATCACGCGGCCGAGCCTGGTTTCCATCGATTGCCGCGACAGCAGCAGCGAGCACATCACCGGCGAGAGCGTCAGCGCGACCACGCCTGAGACCACCACAGCCCCTGCCAGCGTGAAGGCAAACTCCTTGAACAACGAGCCGGTGAGCCCGCCCATGAGGCCGATCGGCGCGTAGACGGCTGCCAGCGTCATGGTCATGGCGATGATCGGACCAACGATCTCCCGGGCGCCGATCAGCGCCGCTTGTGCCGGTGTACGGCCTTCCTCCATATGCCGATAGACGTTCTCGAGGACGACGATGGCATCATCGACCACGAGCCCGATCGCCAGCACCATTGCCAGCAAGGTCAGCAGGTTGAGGCTGAAGCCCATCGCCAGCATGAGCGCCGCAGCACCGACCAGCGATAGCGGAATGGTGACGATCGGCACCAGCACCGATCGTGCCGATCCGAGAAAGAGGAAGATCACGACAACGACAATGATCGCCGCTTCCACAAGGGTCTTGCGCACTTCCGCAATCGAGGCTTCGACAAAGGTTGCGACCTCGTAGGGAATGGCGACCTCCACCGTCGGCGGCAGGCTGCGATGGATTTCGGGCAGCAGCGCCTTCACACCGGCAACGATTGTCAGCGGATTGCCGCGCGGCGTGGCGTTGACTGCGACATAGACCGCGCGCTTGCCGTCCATCAGGCCGGACTGATCGGTCGACTTCGCGCCCAACTCGACCGTGGCGACGTCTCTCAGCCGCACCAACGCATTGGGGGTCGCCTTGACGACGAGATTGCGAAAATCCTCGACGCTGGCGAGGTCCGTGTCGGTGCGGACATCGGTCACCGTCCACATGCCTTTGACCTGCCCGGGCGCTGCCTGGAAGTTGTTGCGCTTCAAGGCATCGGAAAGCTCCGCCGTCGACACGCCGCGCGCCGCAAGCCGGGCCGGATCGACCCAGATGCGCATGGCAAGGCTCTGCCCGCCTTCCAGTTCGGTCGACCCCACGCCCGACACCGTCGCGATCAGCGGCTGCACAACCCGCATGACGTAGTCGTTGATCGCATAAGCAGGCAGCGTGTCACTGGCGAAGCCGAGATAGAGTACCGCCGTTGCCTCGCCGGTCGATTTGCTGATCACGGGATCGTAAACCTCGGCCGGCAGTCGGTATTTGACCTCGGCGACCTTGGCCATGATTTCGATCAGCGCCCGGTCGGAGTTGGCGTTCAGCGCCAGGCGTGCCTTGACCACCGACTGTCCCTGCGTCGAGGACGATGACAGATACTCAACGCCGGCCGCCGACGCGATCGACTCCGAGATCGGCGCCGTCACGAAGCCCTGCATCAGATCAGGCGATGCACCCGGATACTGGGTTGTCACGGTGACCGTGGCAGCCTCGATTTCCGGATACTGCCGCACCGGCAGCGTGAACGCGGCTTGCAGGCCCACCAGCAGAATGAGGGCGCTCACCACGAAAGCCAGAACAGGCCGCCGGACGAAGAGATCCGTCATGGATGTGTCCCCCGGTCAGCGTGCGTGCCCGGGCGGCGCCGGCGGCGGCACATCAGGGCCGGCCAGTGTGTCCCGCTCCGCGGGTTCGACGGCGATGTCTTCTTGCAATCGGACCTGGCCTGAGGTGACGACGCGGTCTCCGGGTGCCAGACCCGACAGAATCACGATCTTGCCGTCGAAGCGCTCGCCGGTTTGAACCAGCATCCGCTTGGCCACCCACATCGATGGGCGATCCCGTCCATCGCCGCGTTGGCGCAGTACGAACGCCGTTGCGCCATAGCTGGCGAAATCCACCGCCGTTTCCGGCACGATGATCACCTCAGGCCCGGGCGGCAGTTCAAGCTGCACGTTGGCGAACATGCCAGGTGCGAGCACCCGATTCGGGTTTTCGGTGATCGCCTGTACCGTGATCGCGCGATTGTTGGCGCTGATCTGCGGTTCGATGGTCTGGACGCGGCCGAAGAAAATCCGCTCCGGACTGGCATCGACAGTGAAGCGCACCAACAGGCCGGGCTTGAGGTCCAGCCACGCCTGCTCGGGCAACGTGAAGGTTACGTAAAGCGTGGCGAGGTCGGTGAGTGTCGCGACCGACCGGCCGGCATCGATATATTCGCCCAGATCGACGCGCCGTACACCCAGCACGCCATCGAACGGTGCGCGGACGCGCTTTTGCGCGATCAGTGCCTCGATGCGAGCGATGTCGGCGCGCACGCTGCGCAGGTTCGCCTCGCGATCGTCGAGCTGCGCCTGGGGTATGGCGTGCGGTGCAAGCTGACGTGTGCGGTTGTAGGAGAGTTCGGCGAGGTTCGCCTGCGCCCTCAGCCGCTCGAGATCCGCCTGTTCGGGTGCGTCGTTCAGCTGGATCACCGGATCGCCGGCTTTCACGGTCTGACCCGGCTCGAACAGGATCTCAACGACCCGTCCGTTCACCTCGGCCGCCAATGTCACCTTGCGCACGGCTTCCAGCGTGCCGACGCCGACAAGCCGCCGCGGCGGCGATTGGTGCTTGCCTCGGCAACCGCCACGCGGATCGGCAGCGGTGCTGAATTCATGGCCGACGCGTCGGACTTGCGCTGCACCTTCCAGACGTAAATCCCGCTGGCAATGCCCAGAACCGGCACCAGCATCGCCACCATGCGGAGAATCATCATTGGGTACGCCCCTGTGGCGCTTACACGATCCACGGTGCGCTTCGGATATGCATATTCAGCTTATTTTTCAAGTCAAGACTTTGAAAACTGAACCGTCGATGATCGCCGCGCCGCGAGGGCCGATATCGTGTTCGTTACGCTCGCAGATGTGCCGGCGGCGCGATACGCAGGCGCACGCTGTCGTGCGTGCCCAGCAGCAGCGAGACAATATAGAACAGGCTCGCCACCAGGACGATCGCCGGGCCCGAAGGTACGCCGGCATGATATGAAACGAGCAGCCCTACGAATCCCGATGCCGCGGCCATTGGCAGCGCCACCAACGCCATGGTCACGACCTGGCGGGCCCAGAACGACGCCGCCACGGCAGGCAACAGCAACAGTCCCAGCGCCATCAGCGTGCCCAGCGCCTGGAAGGCCGCCACCATGTTGAGCACCGCCAGCGCCAGGAAGGCATAGTGATAGAGCGAGCCGCGCACGCCGACCGCGGCGAGAAAGCCGGGATTGAAGCACTCCACCACCAGCGGGCGGTAGATTGCCGCCATGCCGAGCAGGGTCAGCGACGCAGTGGACGCCACGAGCGCCAGCGAGAGATCGTCAACGGCCAGGATACTGCCGAAGAGGATGTGCATCAGGTCAACTGTCGAGCCTTTCAGCGACACGATCATGACGCCTACCGCCAGTGCCGTCAGATAGGCGGCGGCGAAGCTCGCGTCCTCGCGCAACGCGGTGAAACGCGCCACCATGCCCGACAGCAAGGCCGTCGCGATGCCGGCGATGAAACCGCCCGCACTCATGGCCGGCAACGAGAGGCCGCCGAGCAAAAAACCGATGGCAGCGCCCGGCAGCAGGGCGTGCGCCAGCGCATCACCCATCAAGCTCATCCGTCGCAGGATGAGGAAGACACCGACGGTGCAGCTGCCCGTCGACAGCGCCAGGCACGCAACCAGCGCGCGGCGCATGAAGCCATGGTCCACGAACGGGCTGATCAGGAAATCCGACAGGAACTCCATGTTGGGATCAGCGCATTCAGGCCGCTTCGCCGGGATGACAGACGGCGGCGGCGTCATCCCACGACTCGGCCATGGCGCGGGCGCGCAACAGGTTGGCCGCGGTCAAGGCCTGCTCGGTCGGGCCGGCAGCGATCAGCTCGCGTGCCATCAGCAGCGTGTGTGGGAAATGGGCCCGCACCTGCTCGAGGTCATGCAGCACGCACACCACGGTGCGGTGGTCCTCACGCCAACGCTTCACCAGCGCCAGCAGATCGGCTGTGGTTCGCGCGTCGATGGCATTGAACGGCTCGTCGAGCAGGATGATCTCGGCATCCTGCAGGAGCATGCGCGCGAACAGCGCGCGCTGGAACTGGCCGGCAGACAGCGTCGCCAGCGGCCGGCGCTCGAAGCCGCGCAGGCCGACCGCTCCGATGGCGTGCATGGCACCGTCGATATCGCCGGGCCTCGCAGCGCCGAACGCGCCGATCCCGTGCCAGCGGCCCAACAGCACCATGTCCAGAATGCTGATCGGGAACGCACGATCGACATCCGATTGCTGCGGCAGGTAAGCGATCTTGGCCCGGGTGCGGTGGGGAAACTCGATGCGCCCCTGGACCGCACGGACCAATCCCACCATCGCCTTCAACAAGGTCGACTTGCCCGCGCCGTTGGGGCCGACCACGGCGGTGCAGGCGCCTTCCGGAATGTCGACCGAGACGTGATGGACGGCCGGGTGACGTTCATAAGCCACCGTAACGTCGACCAGGCGCAAGGCTGCGCTCATCGCACCGTCTCCATCATCGCCATCGCCGGGGCGGCTTTGGCCTCGAACGACAGCGCCCACCACACCGCCAGCCACAGCAACACCACACCCGCTGCAGCCCATAGCATCCGGCGACCGGCACTCATCGCCATCAGGCGGGTACCGAGGTCGCGCGACGGCGCCGGCGGGTGAACGTGAACAGTCATGCGTATCGGCCTGGAATTGTTAAACTATAACATAACAAACCAAAGCGAAAATGCGAGTCCGAATCGCACACCAGCAGATTGGCCTTCACCGGTTTCTCTATTGAAACCTAAGGTGTTTCCGTCACTGGTAAGTGAATTGGCGCCGAACTGAAGTGATTGGCGCGCGATACAGTCGAAAGTCAGAGTGTCCCAATGCTGTCACTCGGTCGTTTCATGTTGGCGTTGCATATCGCCGCGTTGATCGGCGGGGCCCATGCCGCCGCACAAACCGCGACCTCCGACCTGCCGGCCGCCGTCTCACCCACCGTCGTCGAGCTTTTCACGTCGCAGGGGTGCTCGTCCTGTCCGCCTTCCGACCAGCAGCTGGGTGAGCTCGCGAAACGGGCAGACCTGCTGCCGCTGTCATTTCACGTCGACTACTGGGACTACATCGGCTGGAAGGATCCGTTCGCCTCGGCCATCAATACCGAGCGGCAGCGGGGCTACGCGCGAACCCTCAAGCAGCGCTATGTCTACACGCCTGAAATGGTGGTTGGCGGCTTGGTCCACGACCCGGGCTACGACCCTGCAAAAATCGGCAAGATGCTGCGCATCGTGGCAGAACGGCCCGGGCCACGTGTGATCCCGTCTTTGGCGCGCGCCGCCGGCGCAGGACTTACCATCACCATCCCGGAAACCCGGCTGACGGTGCCGCATGATGTCTGGCTGGTAACGTTCGATCGACAGCATCGCACTGAGGTGGGCCGCGGTGAGAACAAGGGAGCGACGCTCACCAACTACAACGTGGTGCGCTCGCTCGAAAAATTCGCGACCTGGAATGGTGAGGCGGCCAGCTGGGTCGTGCCCGCCGACCACATCCGCGACAGCCAATCCATTGCCGTCATCATCCAACAGACATCCTACGGCCCCATCGTCGGGGCCAGCCGCTGGGACCGGCCGAACTGAAGCACCGGTTGGTTGACCGCGCAGACCATCCTATATTGGCCGCATGTTCGCTGCCGTCGAGAAGTCCTTCGCCCAGCTCGGCGATCCCAAGCTGCGCTGGGTTATCCTGAAGTCGCTTGGAATCGCCCTGCTTTTTTACGTGGTGATCTGGGTCGCAACCTGGTTCCTGGTGGCGGCGATCCCGACCCTGAACGTCTCCTGGCTGGGCGAGACCGGCAATCGCTGGCTTAACGACCTGGTCCATTTCCTCGCCGGGCTCGCCGCGTTCGTGCTGCCGTTGTTTCTGTTTCCCGCCTGCTTCGGCATCGTCGTGAGCCTGTTCCTCGAGGAGGTCGCCGACGCTGTCGAAGACCGCCACTATCCGCAACTCGGCAAGGCACCTGGTATTCCGCTCTGGGTCGGCATCTGGTCCGGCGTGAAATTCTTTCTGCTGCTGGTCGGCATCAACCTCGCATTGCTACCGATCTACCTCGTGCTGCTGTTCTTTCCGATCGCCAGTGTTGCCCTCTTCTGTGTCGTCAACGGCTACCTGTGCAGCGTGGAGTACTTTGAGCTTGTCGGATTGCGGCGCCAACCCATGGCCGATGTCAACGCGCTGCGCCGTACAAATCGCGGCCGCGTCTGGTTCGCCGGTATTCTGATCGCCGCCGCCGGCATCGTGCCGTTCCTGAACCTGCTGGCGCCGATCCTGGGAACGGCATTGATGGTTCATATGCGGCAAACGCTGGCGCCGATTCCACCCACAGCACGATGGACCGCACCGGCGCGATAGCCGCGTCAGGTCAGGTTACCTTTTGGAAACACTAGGTTTCTCGCCTCATGTCACGGCTTCGTGATGGACGTTGGCGCAGCCGGCAGTGTTCCATCGCGTGACGTGCCGGTTCAGATGACGGCGGCGTGCGGCACGATTTGGGGTCCGCCGACAGCGGAGAGAGGAAGCGGAACATGCAGAAGGGGCTGATCGTCGGCGCCATCGGCTTGGCGCTAGCAGGAGCATTGATCGGAAGTGTCGCCTTGGCACAGGCCGATCCGGTCGCATCGCGAAAGGACAATCGCAAACAGGCCGGCGCGCAGATGAAAGCGATCAAGGGCATCATCGATGCCAAGGGACCGGCCAGCGGCGTGGTGCCGGCGGCGGCGAAACTCAAGGAATTGTCGGAGGCCTTTCCGGCCCTGTTCCCGGCCGGCTCGGACAAAGGCGAGACCAAGGCTCTGCCCGTGGTATGGACGGACAAGCCAGGGTTCACGGCCGCCAACAAGGCGGAAGCGACTGCGATCGACGCACTGGCCGTCGCGGCCGGCAGCGGCGACATGGCCAAGATTGCCGAGGCATTCGGCAACACCGCAAAGACCTGTGGCGCTTGCCACGACAAGTTCCGCGCAAAATAGTCATCAGCTGATCCGAACTGCCTGCCTGTTCCGATCACGTTCACCTGCACACGGCCGGTCAAACTCATGACCGGCCGTTTTGCTGTGCCGGACCCAGGTCAGCTGCCGAAGCGCAGGATGGCGTAGACGATAGCGGCTGAGACAATCAGGCAGATCAAGGCCGACACATTGCCGGCAAAACGCATCGGCGGTACCGCCTCGTCCGGTGCCACCACATCGTCGCGCCGTTTGCGGCCGGTGATCATCGGGACGATCAGATTCTGTCTCTTCACGACAAGGTACAGCACCGCGGCCAGAACATGCAGCCCGACCAGCACGAAGATCAGGACGAACCACCGGGCGTGGAGGCTGGTCATGCTCTTGACCCAGCGCTCGCTGGCGGCCGCGACCAGAGGTCCATCGGTGGCGATGTCGTCGGTGGTGAACAACCCGCTACCGGCTTGCACCAGCAGTGCCAGAAGCAGCGCGATCACCATCCAGCCGCCGACCGCATTGTGGCCAACTTCCCGCGGCGCCCGCGGACCAAACAGCGCCCGCAGATGCGACAGGCCAGCAAACGGTCCTTTCACGAAACTGGAAAAGCGCGCCGTCGTGCTGCCGACAATCCCCCACAGGATGCGAAAGATCAGCAGGGTCAGGATCGCGTAGCCGGACCAGAAATGCCATTTCAGCCAGCTGTCGCCCAGCAAACCGGTCGTCACCTGGAAAACAACCAGCACGGCGAGTGCCCACTTGAAGAGCCGCGTCGGCAGATCCCAGACTCGTACAGTATTTTTTTGCAGCTCGTCGCTCATCGACACCCCCGTCGTGTCCGACACGACACTGTGCGGAGTTATTCCCTGACGGGCAACCACACCCGCCATACCTGCGCCAACGATTGATACGAGATTGCCTTTCCGCCATGGTGCAGGAGGGTGTGTGACAATGAGTAAGAGCATGCGACTGTATTTTCGGCCTGCCGCCGCGGCGATGATCGCGATGTTATTGATCCCAGCGCTCCATCCGGCGGCTTTCGCCCAGGCGCCGCAACCCAAACCTGCTCCCAAGCCCGCGCCCAAACAGGCCGCACCGGCCAACGACCTGAAGCCTGCGTTTGACGCATTGAAAGCCGGCGACTACGCCAAGGCTGAAAGCATTCTCAAGCCGATGGCGGAACGCAAGGACATGCGCGCCCAGTTCATGTTGGGTGCCGAGATCTACGGCTACGACAAATCGCCCCTATACGACCTCGACAAGGCCATCCCGTTGCTGCGCGATGCGGCGGAGCGCGGCTTCCCGCGCGCGATGGCCGCCTATGGTGGCGCACTGGCTGCCGGCGCCGGCGTGCCGCAGGACAAGGTCGAAGCCTACAAGTACCTGGCGCTGGCCTCGCGCAATCAGATTCCCGGGACAGAACTCCTGCTGTCAGGCTTGGCCAACGAAATGACAGAAGACGAGGTCGATCGAGCCAAGAAGGCGGCGGACACATTTGCCCCGCGCCGGTAACGTGAGCCGCACCACATGCAGCGTCGCGGTCGCCGCACTGGCGGCCTTGCTCGCACTGTTTGTTCCTGCGGCGTACGGCCAATCCGACGACGCTCTGCGCACCGCCATTGCCGCGTTCGAGGCCGGTGACATTCTCGGCGCCGAACGAACGCTGCGGCCGCTCGCCGCGCGCGATCCCGAAGCCGCAGCGTGGCTGGCCGCCGCCTTGCTGAAGCGGGGTGACCGATCGACTCTGACGGAGGCCATCCGACTGTTGCGCGGCGCTGCCGACGCCGGCAACGGGCGGGCCAAATACCTGCTCGCCTTTCAACATATCGCGGGCCAAGGCGTGGCCAAGGACGAGCCACGCGCGGCGCAGCTCTTCCGTGAGGCGGCCGATGCCGGTATCGCGCGGGCGGCCTACAACCTCGGCGTCCTTTACGCCAAAGGCCGAGGTGTGCCGACGGATCAGGCCCAGGCCCTGCACTGGTACGAGCTCGCGGCGCGCGCGGGTGATCCTTACGGCGCTTATGCGTTCGCCCGAGCGATCGAGGTTTCACCGCAAGCCACGGCACGCGCGGCCGAGATGCTGCAGGTCTACCGCACTGCCGCCGAGCAGGGCCATTTGCCGGCGGCGATCCGATACGGCGTCCTGCTGACCGACGGGCGCGGTGGGCGCAAGGATCCGGGCGAGGCACAACGCTTTCTGCGCCATGCCGCCGACAGCGGTTACCCGGAGGCTGCCATGGCCCTGGGAGACGTGTCGGTTTCGCTGGTGATGAGCGCGCGCGGCGAGGCGGCGCGCGCGGCCGCAACCAGTGCCATTGCCTGGTACACCGCTGCCGCCAACGCCGGGATCGCCGAAGCGCAGTTCAAGCTCGCCAACGCCCTCTTCTCGGGCGCCGGTCTCGACCGTGACCTTCCAAAAGCCGAGCAGTGGTACAGCCGTGCCGCCCGGCAGGGGCTGGCGGAAGCGCAATATGTGCTGGGCATCTGGAAGGCTGGCGGTGTGGCCAGCACCAAGGACCCTGTCGAGGGCTACATGTGGCTGCTGCTGGCCGACCGGCAGGGCAACACCAATGCCGGCAAAGTGCGCACCCGCGCCGCGGAGAAGATGTCGCCGGCCGAGATCGGCCAGGCAGAAGCCGCCGCCGGCGCCTTTCGGGCCGTCCCGGAGCGACCGCCGAGCCGGCTGGATGATGAGGCCCCGCCGCTCCGGCCGATGGCCGCCAAACCATGACCACCGGCCATCGACGATGGTTGGCGCCATCTGATCCAATGTTTCCCAAGGGAATATATTTTTGATACGGTTCGATATTATTCACATGCGCCATCGGAGTATCGGCAAATGGCGGAGGCGCAAATTATGCGCGAGCCATTCTGGGACCTGGGGCAGCGGATCAAAACACTGCGCAAGCAGCAGGATTTGACGCAGCAGGAATTTGCCGCGCGGCTGGGCGTCACACAGCCAACCGTTCATCGTTGGGAAAAGGGCGCGTTCGAACCGGACCCTCAGACCTTGACGGTGCTGGCGGGAATGGCTGGTGTCTCGGTCTCAGAGTTTCGCTACGGACCCGGCGGCGGCGTGCGCCGCATGGTGCCTGTGGCCGGCTATGTCGGCGCCGGCGCCGAGGTATTTCCGGTCGAGGCTCCTGCCAGCGGAGGTCTCGACGAAGTCGAGGCACCACCCGGTGATTCACTGAACACGATCGCCGTCAGGGTGCGCGGCGACAGCATGTACCCCGTCTACGGCGAAGACGACATCCTCTTCTACAGTCGTGATCTTCAGGCGCACGGCATCGACATGGCAAGCTGCCTGGGCCGCGACTGCATAGTAAAGGTAGTGAACGGCGCGACGCTGGTGAAGCGGGTGGAAATGGGCGGCAGCCGTGGTCAGTTCACGTTGATGTCGTACAACGCGGCGCCCGTGATCAATACTCGCCTGGAATGGGCGAGCCCGGTCCGCTGGGTCAAACGGCGCTAAGACAAAGACCCGCCGAGGCGGGTCTTGGCACGCAGAGCAATAAACGCCTGCGGTTATTTGCAACCAGGTTTGCCGTTGCCCTTGCCATTGCCCTTGCCGTGTCCAGGCGGGCACGGGGTCGACTGAGCGAAGGCACGACGATCCAAAGTCGTCACCGTCGGCGCGGCATAGGCGACACCAGCGGCCAAGCCCAGTCGAGCAAGCGCCCGGCGACGGGACACGGCCTTGCCATCGGCCGTTGCTTCTGATGCCGACAGGTCATGCGAATGAGCGGCAGACATTGTGGAAATCCCCGGAGAAAATCTTTTCCCTTTATCGCAGCGACTTTAGCATAGATGCGCAATAATGGCTACTATGCCGGCATTGCCGCGACGATCCGAATCGCGCCGCCCCGAAGAAGCGCGCATTCAAGATTACCTGACAGAGTGGCTACATTGTGATCAGGTCGCAATACCAAAATGGTCACTCACTGCCGGTAGCGACCGATCGTCGCGTAGATGTTCTGTGATTGTTCCAGGCGACGCTGCCTGACTATCCTGAGAGCCAGCCGCTGCCATGAATGTTGTTTCCTTCTCCGCGCCCGTATCGGCAAGCCCAAGCGGGACTCGCCCCGATGTCACGCTGGCCGTGACTCGCGGGGTCTGTCGCCTGTGGCGGGCCAGAGCCTGGACACCACTGCTGGAAGTGCCGCTGGCCGACGGCCGACGCGCCGATGTTCTGGCACTGGCAGACGACGGCACGGTGGCGATCGTTGAAGTAAAGTCCTCGCTCGAGGACTATCGTACCGACGGCAAATGGGGCGACTACATCGCCTGGTGCGATCGCTTTTATTTTGCCGTCGCCGCCGATTTCCCCCGAGATGTACTGCCCGACGCGACCGGCCTGATCATCGCCGACGCGTTCGGTGGTGACGTCCTGCGCGAGGATCCGCGGCCCCTCGCCGAATGCCGGCTGGCCGCGGCACGCCGCAAGGCCCTGATCCTGCGCTGCGCGCGACTGGGTGCCGAGCGCCTGCAACGACTGCTTGATCCGCAGGCGGGACTGACGAGCTGACAGCTCACCCGCCGGCGTTCTTGCGGCGGCTCTCGCCGCCCTTGCGACCGGCCGCGGCAGCCAAGGCACGATCCTGGGCGAAACTGCGTTTGGCGTGCGGCACGTTCTGGCCGCCCGTGCGACCGGCGGCGGCAGCCAGTGCGTGATTTTGGGAGAAGCTGCGTTTCTCGCCGGGAACGCTGCGGCCACCGCGACGAGCGATATCGCGCTGTTTCTGCTCGTCCATCGAGGCAAAGCCACGCGGCTGCCTGTCCTGGGCCATCGATCACCTCCTTGGCTGTCGTAGGAAAAAGCCCGGGCGGCGCTCAGGTTCCCCGTCGAGATCCGGCGCTGTCGCCGCCGTAGCCTTGCCGGTCGTCGCAACGCGGCTATGCGGTGGCGCTGCACAGGCCGGCTTGGCGCGCATATCGGCCGGCCGCTAATCTCCCGGCCGAACAACGGACAGGAACACATCATGACCGAGCTGATGACGGGGGCCGACAGCCTGGTGCGCACCCTGGTGAAAGGCGGCGTTACCGTCTCATTCGCCAATCCCGGCACGTCGGAGATGCACTACGTCGCCGCGCTCGATCGGGTGCAGGGCATGCGTTGCGTGCTCGGCCTGTTCGAGGGCGTCTGCAGCGGTGCCGCCGATGGCTACTACCGCATGGCCGACAAGCCGGCCGCAACCTTGCTGCATCTGGGCCCGGGATTGGCCAACGCCTGTGCCAACCTGCACAACGCCAAGAAGGCAGGCTCGGGCATCGTCAACATCGTCGGCGAGCATGCGACCTACCACATCAAGTTCGATACGCCCCTGACCGCCGATATCGAGGGCATCGCCAAGCCTTTCTCGCACTGGGTGAAAACGTCGCCGACGGCCAAGACCGTGGCCAAGGATGGCGCCCAGGCCATTCAGGCGGCCAGGGTCTCGCCCGGCCAGATCGCAACCTTGATCCTGCCCGCCGATACCGCCTGGGGCGCGGCACAGGAGGTCGCCGAGACGCCTGCGGCGCCACCACCGGCGACGCCGTCAGCCGATGCGGTGACTGCTGCCGCCAAGGCACTGAGCAACGGCGAGCCCGGCATGCTGCTGTTGGGCGGTCGCGCCTTGCGGGAACGCGGTTTGGAACTCGCTGGCAAGATCGCGGCCAAGACCGGCTGCAAAGTGCAGGGCGCCGGTGCCAATGCACGCCTGCAACGCGGCGCCGGCCGCGTGCAGATCAGCCGCGTGCCGTTCGTGGTCGAACAGGCCACCGCCGTGCTGCAGGGCACACGGCAGATGGTGCTATGCGGTGCCCGTCAACCAGCAGCCTTCTTCGCCTATCCGGGCAAGCCCAGCATGCTCACGCCCGAGGGCTGCGCCGTCACCAAGCTCTCCGGCGTCGAGGACGATTGCGAAGCCGCGCTCGAGGCGCTGGCCGCCGAGCTGGGCGCACTCAACATGCCGGCAGCCGGTGTTGCCGCACCCAAGCGGCCAGACAAGCCGAGCGGCAAGATCACGCTCGACGGCCTGGGCATGGCGCTGGGCTCTACCCTGCCGGAGAATGCCATCGTGGTCGACGAGTCGGTGACCACCGGCCGCGGCTTCTTTCCGTTCAGCGCTGGCGCACCGCCGCACGACTGGCTCAACAACATGGGCGGCTCGATCGGCTTTGGCGCGCCGGTCGCCGTCGGCGCCGCGGTTGCCTGCCCTGATCGCAAGGTCATTTCGATGATCGGCGATGGCAGTGCGATGTATACGATCCAGGCGTTGTGGACGATGGCGCGTGAGAATCTCGATGTTTGCGTTCTCATTTTCTCCAACCGTTCGTATCAGATTCTGTACAGCCAGCTCTCCGATGTCGGCGCCCCCAACCCCGGGCCGCGCGCCATCGATATGCTGACGCTCGATCGTCCGACTCTCGACTTCGTCAAGCTCGCCAAGGGCATGGGAGTCGAGGGTGCGCAGATCCACGATCTCGACGGACTCACCAAGCAGCTGCAGTGGGCGATGAGCCAGAAGGGGCCTTATCTGATCGAGGTTGTGATGTAGGATCGGCGCCGTTCGGGGCCACCCACGCCCCTCGCCCGGAGGCCGATCCGTATGTCCGAGCGACAGCCTGACGTGCCGCGGCCACTGATCGGCCGCAATTCCGCGCGCGCCTGGCTCGTGGGCACACAGGTCATCATGGCGGTATTGCTGATCTTCTGGCTGCCGCTGGCCGGCCTGTCGGTAATGGCGTTCGACACGCCACGCGCACCGGACGATCCGTGGCCACTGCTGTTCGTCGGGTCGATCTGGTCGTGGCCGCCTGTGGCGTTCGTCTTCTCGCTGGTGGCCTGGATGCTGTGCTGGCGTTATGGACGCAATACGCTGGCCGTCGTCATCACCACGCTGCCGCTGGTCTTCCCGCTGGCGTTCGGCCTGGTCCTGCTGCTGCGCAGCTGACCCAAGAAGTCAAGCCGCAATTTCGCGCCTTTCCAACACGTTGGCGCGCCCTTTCGCCGGGGCGCGGCAATCCCTATAGTCAGGCCATGTCCGAATCGTCGTCCGACCGAAGTTCCGGCGCCACCGGAGCATCCGAAGGCGGCCCGCTGCGGCGCATCCTGCGCAAGCTGCGCAAGCGCAATCGTGGCGAAGAGATACGCGAAGTCATCGAAGAGCTCATCGAGGAGCGGCCCGAGCTGCGCAATGCGCCGCCCGACGAACCGGCGCTGGGCGAAGAAGAACGCGATCTGCTGGCCAACATCCTGGGCTTGCGGGCCAAGACCGTGGCCGACGTCATGGTGCCGCGCGCCGACATCGTCGGCATCGCTATCGACACCTCGCTGGAGGACACCGTCAAGCTGATCCAGCATGAGGCACACTCGCGCTATCCTGTGTACCGCGAGTCGCTCGACGACGTCATCGGCATGATCCACATCAAGGATGTGCTGGCCTACTGGGGCAGCGGCCGCCGCTTCCACCTGCGCGACGTGCTGCGCCGTGTGAGCTTTGTGGCGCCGACCATGCCGGTGTCCGACATGCTGCTGGAGATGCGCCGCCAGCGCGTGCACATGGCCCTGGTCGTCGACGAGTTCGGCGGTACCGATGGATTGCTGACCATCGAGGATCTGGTCGAAGAGATCGTCGGTGAGATCGAGGACGAGCACGATACCGAACAGATGGCCGGCCTGGTGGCGCGGCCGGACGGCAGTTTCGACGCCACCGGCCGCACGCCCATCGACGCCTTCGAGGACATGGTTGGCTCCCTGCTCAGCGACGAAGAGCGCGGCGAAGTCGATACCCTGGGTGGCCTGATCTTCTCGCTGGCCGGACGGATTCCCGAACGTGGCGAAGTCATCCGCCACCCCTCGGGTTGCGAGTTCGAGATCGTCGATGTCGATCCGCGCCGCATCCGCCGGCTGCGCGTGCGCCTGACAAAGCCGGCGACCGTCCCGACGCCGGCGCTGGCGGTGCCAGAGAGCGGCTGAGGATACACCGCGGTTTGCCGGCTAATCCCTCCCGATGGGCCGATCTTTAAGCGATGGAACGCAATTTCCCTTGCGTCACCCGGGATGACAGCCGTCATCTTCCATAGGTAGAGTCGCGTACCCCTCAACAAAGGAAGGGTGTCGTCATGGATATCATCATCACCATCCTCATCGGTCTCGTCGTCGGACTGCTCGCGAAGTTCCTCATGCCCGGCAAGGATCCGGGTGGCATCATCATGGCCATCGTCATCGGCATTGCCGGGTCTCTGATCGCCACCTATGGCGGTCAGGCTCTCGGCCTCTACCAGCCGGGGCAAACCGCCGGATTCATCGGCTCGCTTGTCGGCGCCATTGTGTTCCTGATCCTGCTGCGGCTGATCCGGCGGGCAACCGGCGGCGCCGGACCCCAGGCGTGAGCATCGACACCATCGACAGGCTGAAGGCGATCGAGCCCGAGCTGATCGCCCTCCGCCGCGACATCCACCGCCATCCCGAAACGGCTTTCGAGGAGGTGAGAACCGCCGCGATCGTCGCCGACAAGCTCACGTCGTGGGGCTTGCAGGTGCATTGCGGGCTGGCGACCACGGGTGTGGTCGGCACGCTGCGCGGCAAGCGACCCGGCCAGAAGACCATCGGTTTGCGCGCCGACATGGACGCCCTGCACCTGCAGGAGAAGAACGACTTCGCCCACCGCTCGACCATCGACGGCAAGATGCATGCCTGCGGCCACGACGGGCACACCACGATGCTGCTGGGTGCCGCACGGCAGCTCGCCGCCGACCCCGACTTCGCCGGCACGGTCCATTTCATCTTCCAGCCGGCCGAGGAAGGTCTTGGCGGTGCCCGCGTCATGATCGAGGAGGGGTTGTTCAACCTCTTCCCGTGCGACGTCGTCTACGGCATGCACAACGCGCCGGGCCTGTCGGTCGGCACGTTCGCGATCCGCCCCGGCCCGATGATGGCCGCCAGCGACTCGTGGACGGCGGTATTCCACGGCACCGGCGGCCATGGTTCGGCACCCAACCGCGGCACCGATCCGACGATGCCGGCCGCGAGCTTCATCCTGGCGGTGCAAGGCATCGTCGGCCGCAACGTGGCGCCGATCGACACCGCGGTGCTCAGCGTCGGCCACATTGCCGCTGGCTCGTTCAATTCACCCAACGTCATTCCCTCCGACGTCACGGTGCGCGGCACGGCGCGCAGCTACCGGCCCGCGGTGCGTGACATCCTCGAGAAGCGGTTGGGCGAGGTCGCGAAAAGCACAGCCGACACCTGGGGCTGCACGGTCGATTACACCTACCAGCGCCGCTATCCGCCGTTGGTCAACACGCCCGAGCAGACCAAGGTGGCGATGGCCGCCGCCGCCGCCACTGTCGGTGCCGAGAATGTGGATGGCAACCTCGCGCCGCTGACCGGCGCCGAGGACTTCGCTTTCATGCTCGAGAAGAAGCCTGGCGCCTACATCATGATCGGCAATGGTGGCGACGAGGCGGGCGGCTGCCACTACGTGCACACGCCCCTCTACGACTTCAACGACGCGATCATCGTCACCGGCGCCACCTACTGGCTGAACGTCGTGCGCCACGAATTGGGCGACGCGGCGGTGGCCTGAATCCTCTTCACCTCTCCCGCATGCTTACGGGAGAGGGATCAGGCACGATAGATGAAGTAGCGGTCTTGGCGCACGCCGGCTGGCTCGGGCAGCCGCGTCCAGCGTGGCACATCCAGCGGCTGATTGACGATCACGTAACCGCCGGGCGCCACCAGGGTGTCCAGCGCCGGGCCAAGCCAGCCACCGAGCGCCGCGTTGGCGGCATGATCCCCGGTCCCAAGGTCGCTGTGAATCAGCACGGCACTCTGTCCCAGCACGCGGGCCGCACGGGGCATCGTCTCGTGCACGTCGCCGAGAAACAGCCGATCATCCGGCGGAACGCAGCTCGGGTGGGCCTGAACCTCGCGCTCGAACACATAGATGTCGTGATCCGGCAGCAGCAGGCGCAGGTGGTCGTAGGTGCGTCCGTTACCCAGCCCGACCTCCAGGATGGGACCGCGTCGATCGCGCACCTGCGTGGCGGCCCAGTTGAGACAGTCGCGCTGCGCCTGCATGCGGCGAATGAAGCTGTCGAGACGGCTCATGCCCCGGTTTCTGTCATGTCGGACGCCTCTGTCACGCCTACGCTGCCTTGGCTGCCGCCAGCTTGCCGTTCATGTCCTCCACCCGATGAGCCAGTTCGCGCATGATCTCGACCGCCATCTGCGGAAACTCGGCGACCAGCCGGAAGAACATCTCCTTGGGGATCTTGAGCGCCGTCACGCGTTCATGCGCCTTGACGGTGGCGGTGCGCGGCATATCGCACAGGATCGCCATCTCCCCCACAAAACCGTTGCGCTGCAGCTCGGCGACCTTGATCGGCCCGGTGGGCGAGTCGATCAGGATATCGGCCGAGCCGCCGAGGATGACGTACATGGCATCGCCCATGTCACCCTGGTGGCAGAGCTCCTGGCCGGCGTCGAACGTCATACGGTCGCTGGTGAAGGCCAGCAGTTTCAGTTTCGCTGGCTCGATCTTGGAGAAGATCGGCACCGTCTTCAGCAGCTCGACTTCTTCGTTGATGCTCATGAGCCTCTCCTCGCGAGCTCAGCCCGCCGCCAACAGGTCGGCGAAGTTCTTGTCTCCGGTCATGTCACCCGGCGCCCCACTGGCCGTCACCTTGCCGCCCTGCAACACGACCACCTGATCAAAGCGGTCGGCCAGGCTGGCACGACTCAACGCCCAAACCACGCCACGCCCCTTACAGACTTCCAAGATCTTGTCCAGCAAGCGCTGTTGAGCGGCGCTGTCAAGTACCGCCGTGGGTTCGTTCAGCACCAGCAGGTCGGGTCGCTTCACCAGCCCGCGCGCCAGGCCGACCTTCTGCCGCTGGACCGACGACAGCCGCTTGCCGGCGACACCGACGTTGTAGTCCAAGCCGATCTCGACCACAGCCCCGCGCAGATCGAGGCCCTCGAGCACTTCGGAGATCAGCGCGCCGACGCGCTCCGCGCCCTGCGCCTGGCCATATACGATACGGCCGAACAGGATGTTGTCCTGCAGGATAGCGGCGGCGTTGTAGCGATTGCGATCGTAGAACTCGATGGCGGTGGCGGCCTCCGGCGGCAGGTTCTCCTCGAACGCGCGGCGCGCCGCCAGCAGACGCTCCTCCATGGCCGCATCGATGAGGCCCAAGCGATGACGCGCCTCGATATAGCGGAACGGCAGCGCCGCCAGCCGCGCCCGCGAAGCGGGGTCGAGTTCGGCGATACTCTTGCCCGCCAGCCGGCTCAGGATGGTGCGGAACTCAGGCAAGTCCTCGGCGGCGATGAAGCTGAACTGCTCGAAGAACGGATGACCGGCCGGCAGATCGGCGAACAGCTCGACCATCGTCTCGGCGATCGAGGCACCCATCTGCAGCAGGTCGGTCTCCAGTCCGACCCGTCTCAGCGCCTCGCGCATATGGGCATTGGCAGCGATGTTGTCAGGATCGAACGTGCGGTCGATCGGCGTGCCGAACAGCAGGTTCTCGGCGACCGACATGTTGCGGTTGTAGCGGGCGCGGTCGAACGGCTCAACCAGGGACGCCAGCGCCGGATCGGTGAGGCGCGCGTGCAGTTCATCGCGCGCCATGAGAATCGATTCGGCCACGCGCGGCCGCACCGCCGGATCAACCGTGCCGCGCAGGCCGAACTGGTAGATATCCTCCTCCAGCTCGACCACGCGCAGCGCCTCGACGATGCGCCGGTCGATGTCACCCGGGCCGGTGGCACCGGCCGCCTCGTAATCGATCCAGTCGTCGACCGGGTCGAAGACGGGGTTGCCGGAACGACGCGCCTCGATCACGAAACGCTCGCGCTCGCGGCGCCCGGCCTCGTCGTACACCGCCGGCGTGATCGGCCGGCGCTTCAATCCATATAGGATGTTTTCCCGCACGCTGACGGGGAAGAGGTACACATCCTGCCCGACGTAGGAGATCCGTGCGCCGGTGACGGCCTCGGATAGCGTCGAGAGATCAGCATCGCCGATGCGGATGGTCCCGCCGCTGGGCCGAGTCAACCGCGCGATCACCTGCGTCAACGCCTCCTTGCCCCCGCCCTGCGGGCCGACCAACGCCAACCGGCGACCGATCGGCGTCACCAGGCTGACGCCGTCGATCGGTTTGGACCCACCGTCGTCGGCGACGGTAACGCCTGTCAGCACGATGTCGCCCGACAGCGGCGATACCGGACCGTCGGGCACCACCTGCAGCTCGTGGGCCAGCATCCCGTCGGGCTCGAACTGTTCGGCGACCTGCTCGTATTTCTGCTGAACGTCCTGGCGTTGCTGGTCCCAATCGATCAGCTCCTTCACCGGGCCGGGCAGGTCCTTGTAGGCCAGCAACACGCCCACGACGCTGCCCACCTGCATGTCACTGAACAGCACGAGGTAACCGCCGATCAGATAGATCATGAACGGCGTCACCTGGGCCAGCAGGTTATTCAGGAACTTGGCGGTGAACTTACGCTGGAATAGATCGAAGCGAATGCGGAAGATCGTGCCGAGCCGGCTTGCGATGTCGGCGCGCTCGTAGTTCGACGTGCCGTTGGCGTGGACCTCGTGCACGCCGTCGACCGTTTCGGCGATGCGGCCGGCCAACTGCCGCGCCGTCAGCTGCCGCTCCCGGCCAAGCACAATAATGCGCCGGCGCAGGCGCGGAATGACGAAAGCCTGCACGCCCAGAACCGCGATGACGATCAAGCCCAACCACATGCTCTGGAGCACGATGAAGAGCAGTGCCGTCAATGCCTGGCCACCGAGGAAAGCAGGCTGCACGTAAGCGTCGCCGATGAAGCCACCCAGCGGCTCAACCTCATCCTTGATCATGCCGCTCAGCTCGGCCGCCTTGACCTTGCGGAAATGGGCATTGGGGAACAGCAGGATGCGATCGTAGAGTTCGTAGCGAAGGCGCCGCAGCATGCGCTCGCCCATGCGGCCCTTCTGCGTATTGATTGTTTTCTTGAACATGCCGTTCACGGTGACCATCACCAGGAACAGGCAGCTCATTGCCACCAGGTAAGGCCACTGCGTCAGCGGCACGCCGTCGAACAGCGTGATCGATCCGGTGTCGGACAGGAAT